>UEXM01000289.1_pt1 | contig 56002 bp, 59 predicted proteins | sample 1796661 | NCBI WGS metagenome assembly UEXM01 (sample SAMEA4772469, study PRJEB27181) | metagenome | reverse complement strand
GTAGATGAGTAAGTAAAAAGATAGTTTTTGTTTAGATGGTTATTGATGCTTTAAGATATGGGATAAGGTAATACGTTCACTCCTTATAACCGAAAGACTGAGATAAATACCTAAGACTCCTAGGTAATAGTTGAAAGATGCCTAAGAATCTTATGCATTAGCTGAAACTTTAATTCTGAATGCTGAAATTGGGGTGGGGCTGGGTCGAATGAAATGCGTTTTCCTTTAGGGGTGGCGCTCTAAAATTTGTTGTATTACCCAAATACTCTCTATAGCTCACAACACGCTGAAAGTACAAGGTTTTTTTATTAAAAAACTATTGCACAAAATATGGACATTAGCTTATTAATATAAGAGTAAGTATCTATTGTCCACTTTTTGGACATAAACTAGGTAAGTGATCGTTCTGACATAATAGTGAGCATCGTCATAGATCTACCACAATATAAGTAGTCGATGTACTACATAGGACAATGTAAAAATTAGGACTTTCGTGTAAATATATACAGTATGGGGAACCCCCACCAATAATAAAACATCGACACGAAGTGAGAAAACAGAAACTAAGCAAGGAGGGAGCTAAAGCAAAGGCCAAGCGAGACGTTAAAATCTCCAGTACACCTGAGCGTAGAGCAAAGAACGCAGAGAGCAAGAGAAAGCGCAGGGAGGCTGAGAAGAAGAACGGTAAACTTTACCTACTAGGTAAGGACTACGACCACAAAGACAGTAAATTCAAGTCGGTTAAGGCTAACCGTGGTAACGATGGTCAGGGAACTAAGAAAGAGGGCAAGAAAACAACTAAAAAATAACTAAAAAATGGCTATAAACTACACATACCCAGTAAAGGGTAGTCCATCTATAAACGATGAATTCCTAATCATCGACAGCGAGGATTCTAACGCGACAAAACAGGTTACAATATCTAGTGTACTTGAGTTGGCATCCGTTGGATCAGGAGTAGCATCATTCAATACACTAACTGGTGATGTTACGATCACTGCTGGTGACAATGTCACACTAACTACTGTAGGTAACAACATTGAGATATCTGCCACAGGTGGTGGTGGTGGTTCTGCAATAACAGCTACTGCTCCACTTACAGGTGGTGTAATAACCACGAGTGGTGTTGTTGGGATAGCTCAGTCTTCAGTTTCTACTGATGGATACCTATCTAAGGATGACTGGGCGACGTTTAACAACAAGTTTAGCTCTACAGGTGGAACCATATCTGGTAACGTAACCATATCTGGTAACGTAACACTAGCTGGGTGGCAGGAGTCTCCTTACGAGTTTAGGGGAGACCTCGATGGAGCAATGAGATTTACAGCAGTAGCTGATGAAACCCTATCAAAGGGAGACGTAGTTTACTTGTCAGGCAACTCTGGTGATACTGTTAGAGTAGCAAAGGCAGACGCAAGTAGCGATTTAACGATGCCTGCATTTGGTTTTGTTCTTTCAAGTGCCACTTCTGGGAACGAAGTGCAAATAATTACAGCAGGTAACATACACGGAAGCGGCCCAAGTCCGCTAGACACTACTATAGACTCAGACGGAGTCTCACTTACGTTTGGGGACACGTTATACGTTAGCGCCACAACTCCTGGTGGATTTGTTAAGAACACTCCACAAGGGGAGAATGTGTTTATACAAAACATAGGCAAGGTGGTTAGGAGACAAGGTACCAACGGTATAATTAAGGTTGGTGGTGCAGGAAGAACAAACGCCACACCAAACCTAAACTCAGGCAAAGTATTCGTTGGGAATTCAACCAACCAGTCGCAGCCTAGAGCTATTAGTGGCGATGCTACTCTATCTAATACAGGGGCATTGACAGTTACATCTGTTGGTGGGTCTACAGCTGCAAACGTAGCTAGTGGGGCAGCTTTAGGATCTACTTCTTTACAGAAGATTTCTAACAACTCGTATGGGTACAGCCTACTTCAGTTTGAAGTTCTGACTCAGAATGATTACGATCTTCTTCCAGCCCCAGGCCCAGACCCAGATACTATTTACTTTATTGTATAAATATGAAGCTAGGAAACTTAGACATATCAAAAATATATTTAGGAAGCACCGAAGTGGCTAAGGCTTACTTAGGTATTGACGAGGTGTTTGGTGGGGGCGGTGGAGTTCCAACTGACAGGCTTCAGTTTTACATAGACGCAACAAACTCTTCCTCATACCCTGGATCTGGTACAAATGTTACTGACCTGTCTCCAAATGGGTACGACTTTGAGTTACTTAATGGAACGATCTTTACTGCAGGTCCATATAAAACCTGGGAATTTGATGGCTTTACTAACTACATGGAGGCATACGGTCCAGGTCCTGAAATGGGTACGGATAGTGTAACTATAAACGCCTGGATAAACAGAGGATTTGGCGGAGGATTTGGCGGGGCAACAGTAGCAGGAAGAATGGAGCCTGGGTTTTCAGGTAGCACAGATGGTTCGTACGGATTAATGGTATCTGATACTGGAGCTATTCAAGGTTTCTTTAAAGCTAATGGAGAGTCTTACATACAGACGTACGCATCTTCATCACTAGATTCTGGCCAGTGGCTACTAGCTACTGCTGTGTTCGACAGAGCTGGAAGCATTAAGCTATATGTAAACGGAGTCGAGCAGAATCTTGCAACTTCTGGAGATATATCTTCTTACAGTGCATCTAACGTAACGAACCTCTCAAACTACTACAAGGTTGGTGCTGCAAGTTACTTTGGTTCTGGTGACGCATACTTTGAGGGTAAGATATCTCAGGTTATAGAGTACAGTAAAGTGCTTACTCAGCCAGAGATCCTATCGATATTTAACGCAACAAAAGCTAACTATGGTTTATAGCAACAATAAATACGCAACAATAAGCTACTCAGACGTAGATCTAATAGACTACAGTCAGGTACTAAACACATCGAAGAAGTCTTCAAGGCTTAACTTCAATACAACTAAGGTGGTAGTAAGCTGGAATACAAAAGAAACCCCAGCATTTATTAGCCTACTTCAGGGACCTTACTCCATATTTACATATGCAGAGATGGCTACTGAAATGAACAAAGAAGAGTGGACAAAACCAAGAATAATAAACTAGTATAGTATGGTAAACCCAATATTTCAACAAGACGAGGAGTTACTACTAAACCCATTTGGGTCCAAGTACTTACCTTCAGGTACATACACAGACGTAAACTCTAACCAGTTTGTTGTTCAAGAGGATGCTGTTATATCTGTACTTACAGGAGGGGATGCTTCTATAGCTGAAAACAACATAGACTACAAAGCGTCAATGAGTCTTAGTGGTGTTACATTGAAGAAAGGGGCATTGATAGTTGCACCTGTTCGTGAGGCGTTTAAGAGTATTACTATTGACAGTGGGGCTATAATGGCTTACAACTGTGTTATTAATGGCGAAAAGCCTGGTTCTTTTGTTGGATTTTTAGACTTATACCCTGATGCAGCCGCTGCGTTTTCTTATTTTAAATTAAGAAGTGATTATGAAGGGAATTGTATTAAAATTAGAAGAGATAGTGTACCTTCTGCTGATTTAGATATTGGCTTCGTAGATAATTACCTTGATGTAGCTGCAATAGCTACATTTTGCGGAAGTAATAATGGGTTTTTGGTGACTGATTACGACCAGTCTTATAATGAAAACAATAAAACCCAAGCTCAAGGCAGCAAGCAGCCAAAGATATATGATGGCTCTACAGGAATGATGACGCTTAATGGAAAGGAATCTAAGCTTTATGAACCTGCACACGTAATGAATTTAAATAATTCAATTTTAGTTAAATCGGCATTCATTGTTAATAATGTATTTACAAAGACTATAGTGAATTACATCTTCGGTGATGAAGGTGTATTTAGCTCTGGGTTGATTGCGCAAGGCAGCAACACAGGGATAGATGGATTGTCTTCATTTGATGGAACAGAAATAAGAACACTTGGCAATTTAGAAAATTCAAGTCAAACTTTAAATATAGTAACTGTCACTTCAAGTGATCTTAGATTAGGAATTAATGGCGACCCATTAAGCTCTTTTGTAACTATGGATGACATATATGCTAAAAATGTTGGAAATAGAGTTGCCTCTTCTGACGCAAGATTTTCATTAAATGGTAATATACAATTCGAAGCCTACTATACGACTGACCAATCAACAAACGTGACAGATATACAGGCATTTCTTAACTCACACTATAACATATACTAATGGAATACATAAAAGGAACAGAGGCTGAATGCCTTGCGTATGACGCTGAAGTAACAGCAGGTGAAAACTACACAGGTGGAACAGTTAGATGGGCAGAGCCGACGGAAATTGATGGATACCATTATATGGCAGTTCACGATAGATACCCAACAACACTAACAACTGTTACAGTACTACCTACAGTAGACGAAGAAATTATTTAAAAATAAGAAAAATGGCAAGTAAAAGTAAGGGTGTAAACCCAAGTAGATTAATAGGAACATTCGGCTCTGAGTATTTAGCAGCAGGTACACATACATTAAAAAAAGCGTATGCGTTTATTGTGCAGGCTGACGACACTACAATATCAACATTGTCAGGTGGGGACGCAAGTACAGGGGTAACGACAGATGACTATTTAACAGCAATGAATTTAACTGGAGTAGCGTTAAAGCAAGGGGCATTAATACAAGCTCCAGCAGGGGAACTATTCCAAAGTATTACAATAGCCACAGATGGGGCAATAATAGTTTATAAGTAATGCCGTTTATATCAGCATCAGTAATATCCCCCTATAATAATATTAGGGGAGGAAGTGGCGGTGCAGTTGTGCCTTCAGACGGGCTACTAGATCTGTATCCAAACTCACAAGAGGCTTATTCATTAAGGCAATTACAAAGTAATGGAGGAGTTTCTTATCCTTTAGTTTTGATAAGAAGAAATTCTGATAATGCTGAACAAAGTTTTACTGAAACTGAGATAATAGATGGAACATTGGAAGCATTTTGCGGTGCAGGAGATGGGCAAGTCGTATCTTGGTACGACCAAAGTGGAAATAACAATCACGCTAATCAGTCAACAGCTTGGAAGCAGCCATATATTGTTATAAGTGGTAACTTAGTTACCGATAATGGCAAGCCAACACTTTATTTTAATAGTAATTCTGAACTTATATCTGCAAACAATACGAATTATGGAACAAGTAGCAGGTCTATATTCATAACGATAAACCTACTTGAAGGTGTATCTACTAAAGGGATAATTAGTTTAAGTAATTTAAGTACTGGGGCAGGGAAATTATGGATATTAACACCTGAAATCGCAGTAAGGGCTAATACTTACACTTGGATTACTTCTACTCCGCTTCCTCAGAATAACCAATCATTGTTAACAAATATATATGCTTCATCTGCTAACTTATTTGCTGGTAATAATATGTATTTGGATGGAAATGCAATAGTTAGGGTATTAGGTGCTAATGGTGTAATAGACACGAGTGTAGGGCCAATGTATATTGGTTCAAACGGTTTAGGCGGAAATAGAGTGATTGCTAATATAAGTGAGATTGTTAATTATAAGTCCGACCAATCTACTAATAGAACACAGATAGAATCTAACATTAATTCACATTACAACATATATTAATGATTGTATACGACGAATCAGTAGTATAATTTAAACAAATTACTATTAATCAATTTAATCTAGTGTTATGAAATAGAAAAACTAATACTCAAAAATAGACAGATGGATAATGATAGTTTAGTCTTATTAGTTTCTGGACTAGCAGGGGCCTTCGGAGTGAAAGAGATTTGGAGCATCATAAAAAAGAAGATGGACATCAATCACTCTGTTTCCTCAAGTTATAGCAGCTACAAGCAAAAAAGAATAGAAGAACTAGAGGATGAGCTAAAAGAAGCTAATCAAACTATACTTGAGTTAACAATAAGGGTATCTAAACTAGAAGAAAGAATGCTGCACGTTGCGAAGAGTAGAGTAAAAAAGTCAGAAGATAAGTAATAATAGTAGTAGTATAAACAATTTAATTTAATTTAATCAATAATGTCTAACGAAATAGTTAAGAATTTAAGTTTTGGTGCTGTCGGACAGTCTAAGATATTCGAAGGAGTAACAAAACTAACAAAAGCCGTTAGCTCAACACTCGGAGCTAGTGGTAAGTGTGTAATACTTGAAGACGGCTCAGGTAAGCCTGTGATAACAAAGGATGGAGTAACAGTTGCTAACTCAGTTACGCTGTTAGATCCTATTGAAAATATGGGTGCTACGCTACTAAAGGAAGCGGCTAGGCAAACTGTTAAGGAAGCTGGAGATGGAACAACAACGGCTACAGTTCTAGCGCACTCAATACTTAGCAATGCATTCGATAGTGATAACTACGGATCTAGAGAAATTAGAGATGGAATAGACTCCGCTGTAGATAAAGTTGTTGAGTATCTTGAGAATATATCTATAGATGTTAGTGGAGATATGTTACATAACATTGCATCGATATCAGCAAACAACGACACAGGGCTTGGAGGAATAATATCTAAGGCGTTTGAAGACGTTGGGGAGAACGGTGTTGTAAGTATGGAGATATCAAACGAAGAGTCTACATACGCTAAGGTCGTAAGTGGGACCTCAATTGACAAGGGTTTAAAGAACCTTCACTTTGTTAACAACGAAGGAAAGGGGTCTTGCGAACTAAATAACCCACTAGTACTTATAGTTGAAAGTGGAATACCTAACATAAGAAAAATCCAGTCAGTACTGGAGTATGTTATAAAGAGCAAAAAAGAGCTATTAATCATTGGAGACGCAGACGAGCAAGTTACTGCAGCACTCGCAATGAACGTAAGGAATAAGAACATTAAGGCAAACATAATAGACTCTCCAGACTTCGGTATAAATAGAAAGCAGACAATTCAGGACTTAGCTATGCTAACTGGAGCAACTGTTATTAACGAAGACTTAGGAGATGACATGGACCTAATTGATATACATCACCTAGGAACCTGCAAGAGATCCGAGACGACAGGTCACGAAACAATCATTCAGGTTGAAACGATGAGCAGTGAAGTTAAGGAAGCTATAGAGTTAATTAAAAAAGAAATTGAGTCAGAAACAAACAACGCTAAAAAACATCAACTAGAAAGGAGACTATCTAGACTTGCTGGAAAGGTTGGAGTTGTAAATGTTGGCGCAAACTCTGAAGTTGAGTTAAGAGAGAAGGCAGACAGAGTAGAGGATGCGATATGTGCAACAAAGGCAGCAATAAAAGAAGGTGTTGTTCCTGGAGGAGGTATCGCACTATTAAATGCTAGCTATCACATAAAGCCAGAGTCTAAGGGAGAGGAGATTCTTCTTAAGGCAATTCAGTCTCCATTTAACACAATAATGAATAATGCTGGAATAATAGATCCAGAACACGTTGTTAAAGTAGGTTATGGTTACAATGTAATTACAGGTGAGGTCGTTGACATGGTTAAGTCTGGAATAGTTGACCCACTTCTTGTTACCAAGAGCGCACTAAAGAATGCTGCATCTGTTGCAAATACAATACTATCAACTGATTGTGTAATTAATAACTTAAGAGCATGAAAGCAGTAGGAAAGTATATGTTAATAGAGCCTATCAAAGAGAACTCAACCTCCACTAAAGGAGGTCTTCTCTTGGGCGAAAAGCAAAGAGAGGACATAAGATATAGGAGAGCTGTAGTTAAGACCATAGGGACGCTCGTAGAGGGTGTAAAGGATGGAGATACTATATACTACGACAGGCACGCTGGGTTTGATATGGAAATTGATAAGGTTGTATACAAAGTCATAAAAGAGTTTGACGTAGTAGTTGTGTTGTAATGAAAAGGATTGAGTACTCTGACCTTCGTGAAATGCAGCTCCTTAAACACTACAGAACAATAAGACAGTGGGCGGCAAGGAACAATGACATAACAAGTGCTGAACTTGAGCTAATAATTTACTTAGACTGCTTAGGTTTTTTTAATAGGCTTGACTTTGTTAACGGAACATACGCTTACAGTTGGGATGCTAAGAGGTGGTCTAAGCTAAAGGACAATGGATGGATAACCTTATTTGCAAAAAGGAATAGAGTTTCGACAAAGAGCAATGTGTATAAGGTCTCCTTTAAAGGAAAGCAGCTTATTAACAGGATCTACAAGATAATGCTTGGAGAGGAAGATATTCCAACAAGTAAGAAAAGAAACAGCATTATGAAGGGTAATACTTACACCGACAAGGTACTCATAAAATCAATAAATAACACAAACAACGACAAATCAATATAGTATGGCATACAATCAAAAACGATCACCACTTAAGCAAACATCAGGAATAGGGTCTGTTGCTAGTTATAAACAAGAGCGTAAAAATATAGAATCAGACTTCTCTAGTGGTGGTGGATACATAAATGCGTCTACATCTTTAGCTAGTCAAATTAAAAAGCAAAAACCTAACAACTCATTTACTTCATCAATAGAGTTGCCAGAGGTTACTGATAATTCATTAAAGAGGGCCAATAGAAAGGAAAAGAGAGCAGAAAGTAAGGAAGATAGACAAGCATATAAAAGTGCTTACAAAGAGAATATTGAACCATTTACCGCTGCAGTTCCTGTAGATTCAAGTTTTTCATCTATGATGGCGGCTACTGCTCAAAATATTGCAAAACATCTTGGGTCGGCTATTTCAGCTAGAAAGGCAGCCAAGAAGTCTCTAATGGAAGAAAAGCCGTCTCTAGTTGAGCCAATGACACCTAAAGAAGCACCTAAAAGCTTTGCGTCGCCTACAGAAGAAAGGTCTATCACTTCTCCTTCTGTTCCATCAACTCCTCCTAAAACTAAACCTGCGTTTCTACCTTTAGCTAGAAAGGAATCTAATGAGTCAGAGTCTAAAATAAAAATCAAGTCTATCGGAGAACAGTTAGGGTTGAATACTTCAAAGATGCCTAAACCTCCAACTGACCTTGAAATGGAAACTGGAATTAAACCAATTGGAAGTCAAATTGGTCCTAAAAATTTTAAGCAGAATATGTATCCAGACGCTCCGTGGAAAAAGTATGCTCCAGAATCTAGAGCAGCAAGCAAGGCAATGGAGGGAATGCAGCGAGACATGAGAAATGTATTTACGGAAGGTGGAACGAAGAGAATTTCTTCTGATCAGAGAGACATAATCAATAAAGCAGGCTCTGACTTTGACAGTTACAGATCTGATGCTGAAAAAAATAGATACGACCAAAGAGCTTCTCAAAGAATTGAAAGAGAAACAGATTTAGCTAAGAACAAAGAAGAGAAAGCAAAATCTATGCAGGAAAAAAGGAATGAATCAATTGAGGCGTCTAAAAAAAGGCTTGGCATAAATATGGTTGGTGACGGATTCAGTAAAGCAATGTTAAGAAAAAGTAAATATAAAAAGTAGTAAACATGAAGAATGTACTAAATCAATTAGGAGCAACGCCTGCGAATACATTAGGTGTTACAGACCAAGAGTTATCATCTTTAGGTATGAGACCTAGTCAGCCAGCTATGGTTCCAAACCCATCAACAACCCAACAACAACAAGTTCAAATTGACCCAATGGTTAACGCAACTGCCCCAAACTTTTCTCCATCAGTTAGAGGTGCTGCGGATTATGTTTATGGTAGCGATATTGCTAGAGGATACTAAAAATAAAAAACATGAAAGGTAAAGAAATGAAGCCAAGACAATATGCTAACGAGCAAGGATATGATGCAATATGGAATGGACCTTTAGATGTGTCTATGATGCCAAAAGGAAAGGGGTCTAGTAATGGATCTAACGGAATTAAACTTTTAGCTAAAAATCAACCTGCTTGTGCTAGAGGACCAGTAACGGAAAGAGCTAAGGGCTTTAATTACTAAGAGTGATATGAACTACGCTGATTTGAAATTATACATTATAAATTCTGCGGTAATGGCATTGTCGTTATCTAGCATAGAGGTAGTTTTGAAAATAGTTCTATTATTGACAACTATAGGGTATACTGCTTTCAAGTGGTACTCTGCAGCTAAAAATACTAAGAATGAAGATAAGTGACCACATATCATATAAGGAAGCCACTAGAAGTAATACAGCTTCGAGATATGGCATAAATAACGATCCAGGACAGACTGAATTAGAAAGGATGAAGATTATTGCCAAAAAAGTATTTGAGCCTCTTAGAAGAGCTGTGGGTGGTCCAATACGGATAAATAGCTTCTTCAGGTCAAAGGCTCTTAACAAAAAGCTGGGAGGAAGTAAAAAATCTCAACACATGGAGGGCAGGGCTATGGACTTAGATGACACACATGGCCATATGTCTAATGCGGATATGTTTAACTACATAAAAAACGAATTAAGTTTCGATCAGCTTATATGGGAATTTGGATCAAGCACTAATCCTGATTGGGTTCATGTGTCGTATGTATCTGAAGAAAAGAATAGAAATATTTGCTTAAGAGCGTATAGAGATAATGGTGTAACTAAATACGAGATATACTGATGCCTAAAGATGCTTGTTATAAAAAAGTAAAGGCTTCATACGATGTGTTTCCATCAGCGAGAGCTTCTCAGGCTATAGCTAAGTGTAGAAAGGCTAGTGGTTCAGTAAAGAAATCTAGCAGTGGAACAAGTTTGAAAAGGTGGGAGAAAGAGAAGTGGGTTGATACCAGAACTGGTAAAGCTTGCGGAGCTGGAGGAAAGAACGAGTACTGCAGACCTTCAAAGAGAGTGTCGTCAAAAACTCCTGTAACTAAGTCAGAGATGAGTAAGTCTGAACTTGCAAAAAAGAAGAGAGAGAAGTCTAAGGTTGGCATGGGTAGCAGAGTTTCTAGTGTTAAGAAAAATAAAAAGTAATGGTAGATAAATCTAAAATGGCTTGCAATAAGCCAAAGAGAACAACTGGTCATCCGAAGAAGTCTCACATTGTAAAAGCTTGCTCAAATGGAAAGGAAAAGATAATTAGATTTGGAGAGCAGGGAGCCAGTACGGCTGGTAAACCAAAAGCAGGAGAGTCTGATAAAATGAAAGCAAAGCGAAAGAGTTTTAAGGCTAGACACGGAAAGAATATAGCTAAAGGTAAGATGTCTGCTGCTTACTGGGCGGACAAAGTTAAGTGGTAAAAACAAACAATAAATATATATAAATATGAGTTATTCAAAACCAAAACTATTTGTAGATAATAGACTTGCAGAAGGTTACATTAAAAATTCTGAAAAAATAGGTAAAGAAGTGTCTTCAAAAGCAAAAGAGAAGGCTGAAGGGCTTAATGCAATCGCAATTTCAGACATTAATATGTCAGGAACATCAATGGGATCTTACGACAAGCCTATGATGAAAGGTGGGCCAATGATGAAGGGCGGATGTCAAATAAAAAAACATATGGGCGGCCCAAAAATGATGGGTGGTGATGAAAAGAAAGGGTTTAGAGAGTCGTTTGCAGAAAATAGAAAAGCTGGTAAGAAAGAGTTTGAGTACGAAGGAAAGATGTATAACACACAAACTGCTGAAGATGTAGCAAAAACTTTAAGTGACAAAGAGTTATTTAAAAAGTTTGAAGAGTTTGACGCAAGATCAAGCTCTTACAGCAACATACCTGGTTCTTCTAAAACTAAGTCTACTATGGAAAGATTTAATTCTTATAATAACGAAGGGTTAAGAAGAGAAGAGTTAAAAAATAAATAATGGGATTTAAGTTATCTAACCCACCATACATGAGTGAGTCGGCCCAAGTTTACGAAGCTGACTTGGGACCTGGAGTCCTTGGTCAGAGTAATAGGAATGGAACGATATTGATTAACGAGAAGCTTGATCCTAAATTCCATAACGAGGTTATAGGTCACGAAATGGTTCACATCAATCAAATATCTAGAGGTGATCTTGACTACGATGACAGAAACATTTACTGGAAAGGTAAGACTTACTCAAAGTCATCAAAAAAAATAGCTATGGCTAGTCCATCTAATTCTCCATGGGAGGCTGAGGCATATAAAAAGTCAGGTACTAAATACAAAAATAGTAAGTATAATGTCTAAGAAAAAATTATCAGAAACTAAAGTTGGAATTTTCTTAAAAGAAAAAGCTCCACAGATACTAGATACAATAGGTGACGTGTTGCCTAGCTCTGGTGGATTAGGTGTAATAAAGAACTTAATTTCTAAAGATCACTCTATGTCTAAAGAAGATAAGGAGATGGCTATGAAGATGATTGAAATGGACATGGCCGAAATGAGTGAAGTTAGTGAAAGATGGAAAGCCGATATGGGTTCAGACTCTTGGTTATCTAAAAACACTAGACCAATATCATTGATATTTTTAACTTTATCAATGACTATCTTTGTGTTAATAGATAGCTACGCAATGTCTTCATTCAATGTAAAAGATGCTTGGATTGATTTATTGCAAATGTTGTTAACAACTGTATATGTTGCATACTTTGGTTCTAGAGGAGCAGAAAAATGGAAAAACATAAGTAATAATAGTAATAAGTAGAATTTAATTAAATTTAATCAAATGAGAATAACAGACGAAGAATTAGAAAAAATAAGAGAGCAGCAGTCAACTATAGCTAAAATAAAGCAAGACTTAGGAACACTAGAACTTAGAAAGCACGAACTTATGCAAGTTTTTATTGGTGTTAATAAGGATGTTGAGGAAACGAAAGCTGAACTTGAAGAGAAGTACGGATTAGTTAATATTGATCTAAGTGATGGGTCATATTCTAAAATAGAAGAAGAACCTACGAAATAATGAGTAGTGTTGTAAGAAAAATCAGCATTGGTTCTGATTATAAAAATGATGCGATGCACTACTCTGTTGGTCAGAGCGTGTACGGTGGTCATGAAATATCCAATATTCTTTTTGACGAGAAGGATAATTCTTATAACATCTACATCGAAAAGGATGGGGAAACTTTGCCTTGGAAGAAATTTAATTCCAATATGGCAATATCTGTTGAATATGATTTGCATTACTAATGAGAAGCATATATGACTTTATTGTAAAGCCTGTTGATGGCAGATACAATAACACGGTAAAGGTTGGAGATGTAGACCTTGTGATAAACACAAGAATAGAAGAGTTTAAAAGCGTAAGTAAAGTAGCTGAAGTAGTAGGTCTTCCATTATCAATGGATACCGACATAAAGGTTGGCGACAGGGTTATAGTTCACCACAATGTATTTAGAAGGTTCTATGACATTAGAGGTTTAGAGAAAAATAGTCGAAGCTTTATAAATGAAGATATGTATATATGTTCTCCTGAGCAGATATATATGTATGGGAAGAATAACACTCATTTAGATTACTGCTTCGTTAAACCGATAGTAACTGATGACGTATTCTCTTTGACTACAGAAAAGCCGCTAATGGGCATACTTAAGCATGGAAACAAGAAGCTTAGTGAAATTAGCGTTAAGGAGGGAGACTTAGTCTCTTTTAGACCAACATCAGAGTTTGTCTTCGTAATAGATGGCGAACTACTATATGGAATGAAATTTAATAATATCGTAGCGAAACATGGACGTAAAGGAGACGAAAAAGAGTATAATCCTAGCTGGGCAAAGAGCAGTTGAAGAATTGATAAAAGTAGCTCAAGAGCCAATTATAGATGAGGATGACGATTTAACGGCAGACAAGCTTAAGAATGCTGCTGCTACAAAGAAGTTAGCAATATTTGATGCTTTTGAGATACTAAAGAGGATACAAGACGAAGACGATATGCTTAATGACAGACCAAAAGAGGAGCCTAAAGCAAAGAACAATTTCAAAGGATTCGCTGAAGGTAGAGCAAAAACTCCATAGTATGTACGAGCAAACTCTATATAAAATATTAGATGGTTATGTAAAGCCATCTACAATAAAAAAGAACAATCGTTTAAAGAAGTGGAAGTACGGCTACGACAAGGACCACGACATGGTTATTATTAGTAAGAACGGAACCATAGGCGATGTTTACGAAATACAAAACTTAAAGATAGCTCTTCCTGCAGAATTTAGCGTTCATAAATTTAAGGATAATAGGTGGAGTAGGGGCGATATTCCAAAGGAATTAGATAGGATTAAAACTATATTTGACTGGAGGGAATACCCCGAAGATTTTCAAGAAAAGTGGTACGATTACATTGAAAAAGAATTTGAAAAAAGAGAACACGGATTTTGGTTTGTTAATAAGGGTCAGCCTACTTATATTACTGGCTCTCACTATATGTATCTGCAATGGTCAAAGATTGATGTTGGGTATGCAGACTTTAGAGAGTCAAACAGACTCTTCTATATATTCTGGGAAGCCTGCAAAGCTGACGTTAGATGTTTTGGAATGTGCTACCTTAAAAACAGACGGAGTGGATTTTCGTTCATGGCGTCAGGAGAGACAGCTAATCTTGCAACAATGTCAGCAGACTCAAGGTTTGGGGTTTTATCAAAATCAGGACCTGATGCGAAAAAAATGTTTACCGACAAGATTGTCCCAATCTCAGTTAACTATCCATTTTTCTTCAAGCCGATCCAAGATGGTATGGACAGACCAAAAACGGAACTTGCGTATAGAGTGCCAGCTTCAAAACTTACAAGAAGGAAGCTTAACTCTAATGAAAGAGAAGAGGATCTCGAAGGGCTTGATACTACAATTGACTGGAAAAATACAGGTGACAACTCCTATGATGGAGAAAAATTAAAGCTACTAGTTCATGACGAGTCTGGAAAGTGGGAGAGACCTAATAATATATTAAATAACTGGAGAGTTACTAGGACCTGCTTAAGGCTTGGTAGTAAGATTATAGGTAAGTGCATGATGGGTTCAACAAGTAATGCACTTGATAAAGGAGGAGATAATTTTAAGAAATTATATTATGCATCAGATGTCACAAATAGAAACAGTAATGGACAAACTGCTTCTGGATTATACTCTTTGTTTATACCTATGGAGTGGAACTACGAAGGATACATTGATTCTTATGGAATACCTGTCTTCGATACACCAGAAAAGCCACTTAAAGACACGCATGGATACAATATTGAGCAAGGTGTAATACAGTATTGGAATAATGAGGTAGATGGATTAAAGAGTGATCAAGACGGTCTTAATGAATTTTATAGACAGTTCCCTAGAACTGAGCAGCACGCATTTAGAGATGAAGCAAAGCAATCTCTATTTAACTTGACAAAGATATATCAACAGATAGATCACAACGAGGGGATGAAAGCAAGTTCATTAGTTACAATTGGGAACTTTCATTGGGAGAATGGAATACAAGACACTAAGGTTGTCTTTTCACCAGATAGAGCTGGAAGATTTCACCTATCCTGGATACCTCCAGTAAGTCTACAAAATAGAGTTGTAATCAAAAATGGAGTAAAGTATCCTGGAAATGAACATCTTGGAGCTTTTGGGTGTGACCCATATGACATATCTGGAACTGTTGACAACAAGGGATCTAAGGGGTCTCTTCACGGATTAACTAAGTTCAGTATGGAAGATGCTCCATCAAATAGATTTTTTTTAGAGTACATAGCTAGGCCGCAGACTGCAGAAATATTTTTTGAAGACGTTCTAATGTCTTTAGTGTTTTACGGAATGCCAATACTAGCAGAGAATAACAAGCCAAGACTTCTATACCATCTAAAAAATAGAGGATATAGAGGGTTCTCAATGAATAGACCAGACAAGGCTTACACTAAGCTATCTGTTACTGAGAGAGAAATTGGTGGGATACCAAACAGTAGTGAGGACATTAAGCAGGCTCACGCATCCGCAATTGAAACGTATATTGAAGAATTGGTTGGTGTTCTTGGAGATGATGAAATGGGAGATATTTATTTTCAAAGAACTTTAGAGGATTGGGCTAGATTTAACATAAATAATAGAACAGCTCACGATGCATCGATAAGTTCTGGTTTAGCCATAATGGCTTGCAATAAGAATAGATACGCACCTATCAATAGAGTTACGGTAAAAAACATAAATCTAGGGTTAAAGAGATACGATAACTCTGGACAATTTTCAAAAATAATAAATAAATGAATGTAGGCGCAAACCCAAATAGTGCATTTCCTAGCCAAGTAGTTAGTGACATAGAGAAGAATACTCCTGAGTATGGTTCGCAGGTAGGTAGAGCTATTGAATCTGAGTGGTTTAATCAGGGAGGTACTGGAAGTAGATTCTCTACAAACTATAACAGGTTTCATACTCTTAGACTTTACGCTAGAGGTGAGCAGCCTGTTCAGAAGTACAAGGACGAGTTGGCTATAAATGGAGACTTATCTTACTTGAACTTAGATTGGAAACCAGTGCCTGTGATATCAAAGTTCGTGGATATTGTTGCTAATGGAATAACTGAAAAGAAGTACGAGATAAGTGCTTATGCTCAAGATCCAGAATCAATACAAAAGAGAACTAAGTACGCCACTTCTATAATGGAAGATATGGCAGCTAAGGAAGAGATGATGATGCTTCAAGAAAATCTTGGAGTTAATGGTTTTAGCACTAGCGATCCAGCGTCTTTACCAGAAACAAAAGAGGAACTGTCTCTTCATATGCAACTTGACTACAAGCAGTCTGTAGAAATAGCTGAAGAAGAAGTTATAAACTACGTTTTAGATAAGAACAAGTTTGATGAGGTAAGAAAAAGGTTTAACTACGACTTAACAGTTCTTGGAATAGGTGCAGTTAAAACAACTTGGAATAAATCGAATGGAGTTAAGGCTGATTACTGCGACCCAGCGAACATGGTTTACTCTTACAGTGAAGATCCGAACTTTGAAGATATATATTATGTTGGAGAAGTTAAGTCGGTATCTATACCAGAGCTTAAGAAGCAGTTCCCAAACATAAGCCAAGAAGACCTTAAGAGGATAGAAAGTATGCCTGGAAATAAGGAATACATTTCTGGGTGGAGAGGTTATGATGAAAATACAGTTCAAGTCCTTTACTTTGAGTACAAGACTTATAATAATCAGGTTTTTAAAATAAAGCAAGGTCCTAATGGATTAGAGAAGGTCATACAAAAAGACGACAATTTTAATCCACCTGAGAGCGATACATTCAAGAAGGTATCAAGAAGTATTGAGGTTCTGTATTCTGGGGCTAAGATACTAGGAAGCAATATAATGCTACAGTGGGAACTTAGTGAGAATATGACTAGACCCTATGGAGATACATCTAAGGTTGAGATGAACTACGTTATATGTGCGCCAAGGATGTATAACGGAAAGATAGACTCTGTAGTTAGTAGAATAACTGGGTTTGCTGATATGATTCAGTTGACTCACATAAAAATTCAGCAAGTTATTGCCAGAATGGTTCCAGATGGAGTATTCTTAGATGTTGATGGGTTGGCTGAGGTAGACTTAGGAAATGGAACTACTTACAATCCTGCAGAGGCATTAAATATGTACTTCCAAACTGGTAGTGTCCTTGGTAGATCATTAACTCAAGATGGGGAATTAAATAGAGGTAAGATTCCAATTCAAGAGTTAAACTCATCAAATGGAGGTGGCAAGATAAGCTCTTTGGTTAGTATTTACCAGTACTACCTGCAAATGATTAGAGACGTAACAGGATTGAATGAAGCTAGAGACGGATCTGCACCATCAAAAGATGCGCTAGTAGGGCTTCAAAAGATGGCAGCTAATCAATCTAATGTTGCAACTAGGCACATACTTCAGGCAAGCTGCTACTTGACGCTTAGAGCGTGCGAAAACATCTCTAGGAGAGTTGCTGACTCTTTGGAGTTTCCATTAACAGAGAACGCATTAGTAAATAGTATATCTAAGTTTAATACAGCTACCCTACACGAGATATCTAACTTAAATCTTCACGACTTTGGTATATTCTTAGAATTGGAGCCAGACGACGAGGAGAAAGCTCAACTAGAGCAAAACATACAAATAGCTCTTCAATCTGGAGGCATAGACCTAGAAGATGTTATAGACATAAGGAGAGTTAAGAACCTACAGTTGGCAAATGAGATGCTAAAGGATAGGAGAAAGAAAAAAGTAGCTGCAGCACAACAAGCTCAACAACAAAACATACAAGCGCAAGCTCAGGCAAACGCTCAGTTAGCAGAGCAGACAGCTATGACAGATGTTCAAAAGCAGCAAGCACTTACGGCTGAAAAGATAAGTATAGAGCAGGCTAAGTCTAAGTTTGAGATAGAAAGACTTAGAACTGAGGCTCAAATAAAGAGAGAGCTTATGGCTGAGGAGTTTAACTTCAATATGCAGTTGGCTCAAATAAGAGCTAGTGCTGAAGCAGGCAAGGAGCAATCTGTTGAGGATAGAAAAGATAAGAGACTTAAGATGCAGGGAACGCAACAGTCTGAGCTTATTGATCAAAGAAAGAATAACTTATTGCCAAAGAATTTTGAGTCGTCAGGGAATGACGTACTTGGTGGATTTAGCTTAGACCAATTTGGTCCTAAGTAATTTTTTAAATTTATATTATATTATATTATGGAGAAAGAAGTAAAGCAAGAGGGTAGCTTTAAAGTAAAAAGCAAGCCTAAAATGAAGAACTTAAATAAAAGTACAGAGCCTGTTAAGGTAGACTTTTCAAAGAAGGATGTCGAGCAGGATGTTACTAAAGTTAACTTAATTCAGGAAGATGCCAATAAAGAGCAAGAAGCAGCAACAGTGGTTGCAGATAAACAAGCCGAACCTGTACAAAAAGTGGATACAGAAGTATCACCAAAACAAGGCTCCATTCAAGATGAAGAGCCAGTTGTTATTCAAGAAATAACTGAAGAGGAGCAAGTTAGTGCCAATACTGCTGAAAGTGAAATGATTAAAGCTGTTAGTGAGTCTAACGCAACAGGAAAACCCCTACCAGAGAATGTTGAGAAGCTAGTATCTTTTATGGAAGAAACTGGTGGAACGGTAGAAGACTACGTTAGGCTTAATGCAGACTACAGTAATGTTGATAATAATGTACTTCTTAAAGAGTACTACAAGAAGAGCAAACCTCACTTAGATGAGGAAGAAATAGATTTCCTTTTGGAGGATAGTTTTTCATATGATGAAGACCTTGACGACGAAAGAGACATACGCAAGAAAAAGCTTGCGTTTAAAGAAGAGGTTAAAGAAGCTAAAGACTTTTTAGAAAGCTTAAAGAGTAAGTACTACGATGAGATCAAGTTGAGACCAGGCGTAACTCAAGAGCAGAAGAAAGCAATGGACTTCTTCAATCGATATAATGAAGAGCAGAGCTTAATGAAGCAAAAGCACGAAAGGTTTAAAAAAGCCACAACCGAAGTTTTCACTAACGATTTCAAAGGTTTTGATTTCAATATTGGTGAAAAGAAATTTAGGTATGGCATAAACAATCCAACTAGTGTTGCCGAAAAACAGTCTGAACTATCGAACGTCATCGGAAAGTTTCTGGGAGAAAGCGGAGAGGTAGTAGACCACAAGGGGTATCATAAAGCAATGTACGCAGCTTCAAACATAGACAAGATTGCAACTCATTTCTACGAACAAGGTAAAGCTGACGCAGTTAAGGAGGTTATTGGTGGTTCTAAGAACCTATCAAACGAACCTAGAAAAACTGCAGGCGACAGTGTTTTTATTAATGGATTGAAGGTTAAGGCTATAAGTGGAGTTGATTCTTCGAAACTAAAAATAAAAAGTAAATTTTAAAAAATTAAAACAAAATGGGAACATTTGCAATTAATGACAGCGCAGGCGTATTTAGCTTACGACCAATGCCAACTAAAACAACAGGTAATGAAAACTACCTAGACTTCACTAGTGAGACTGGTGGAAACTTTGCTCAACAATACTTACCAGAGCTTTACGAAGCTGAGGTAGAGCGTTACGGAAACAGAACTCTATCAGGATTCTTAAGAATGGTAGGTGCTGAAATGCCAATGACTTCTGATCAAGTTGTATGGTCGGAGCAAAATAGATTACATATTGGGTACGCAACTGGAGCTAGTACTTTAGCGGTTACAGTTACTGATGCTGCTGCAGGTACAATTGTACTAGGTACTGCGCACAATATGGCAATAAGAAAAGGTAATACAGTTGTAATTCAAGGAGTTACTGGTACTGGTGCTGGAGTTACAGTTAAAGCTTACGTTTCGGCTGTAGGAACAGGTGTTACTGCAAACCAATTTACAGCATTACCTTACGGTGCAGCTACTTTAGCGACAGCAGGATTTGTTACGAACGATACTATAAACTTATTTGTTTATGGATCTGAGTTCAAGAAAGCAGACTTTGGAATGGAAGGATCTTTAGAAGCATCTTTCACTCAGTACAGTAACAAGCCAATTATTATCAAGGATAACTATGAAATCAGTGGTTCTGACGCATCTCAAATTGGATGGGTTGAAGTTGCTGCTGAAGATGGTACTTCTGGATACTTATGGTACTTAAAGTCTGAAGGAGAAACTAGACTACGTTTCCAAGATTACTTAGAGATGTCTGTAGTTGAAGGAGAGTTAGCTGACGCTGCATCTAAAGTTCAGATTGAATTAAATCAAACTACTGCTGGTACTGAAGGTCTTTTCGCTGCTATTACAGCAAGAGGTAATGTTTATGAGAACTACGCAAACGGAGATGGTTCTGGAGCAGTTGCAAGAACTGCTTTACAAGACTTTGACTTTATTCTTCAAAACCTTGACAAGCAGGGAGCTATTGAGGAGAATATGTTATTCTTAGACAGAGCATTGGCTTTGGATTTTGATGATATGTTAGCTGCTCAAAACTCTTATGGAGAGGGTGGTACTTCTTATGGAGTATTTGAAAATTCTTCTGAGATGGCGTTAAACTTAGGTTTCTCTGGATTCAGAAGAGGATCTTACGACTTCTACAAGACTGACTGGAAATACTTAAACGATGCTTCTACTCGTGGCTTAATTAACAACGTGGAGGGAGTATTAGTTCCTGCTGGAACAAGTACTGTTTACGATCAAATGTTAGGTACTAACATCAGACGTCCATTCTTACACGTTCGATACAGAGCTTCTGAAGCTGATGACCGAAGAATGAAGTCTTGGATTACTGGTTCTGTAGGTGGAGCTTACACTACTGATCTTGACACAATGAAGGTTAACTTCTTGTCAGAAAGATGTTTAGTAACTCAAGCAGCTAACAACTTTGTATTATTTACAAAAGCTGCATAGTATTAACCATTGAATATTGCTTGGGGTCGCATATTGCGACTCCAGGCTCTATTTATTTTTTTTATTAAATCTTATTATATTATTATGACAACAAAATCAACAACAGCGAAAGCAAAAGAAACTTGGGAAATTAAAGATAGAATGTATTACTTAAACCATAATCTATCCCCACTAACATATACCTTAGCGGTAAAACACACTAGTAGACACCCACTGATGCACTTCGATGAAAAGCTTGGGTACGAAAGAGAGTTGAGGTATGCTACAAACCAAAAGTCACCATTTGTAGACGAGCAGAAAGGACCTGCTACTTTGGCTCATGTAGTTTTCATGAATGGGGTGTTAATGGTTCCAAAAGAAAAACAAAACTTACAAAAATTATTATCGCTATATCACCCACATAGAGGATTTAAGTATCTAGAGCAGGATGATGTAGCTGAAGCAGTTGATGAATTAGAAAATATTGAGCTTGAGATTGATGCATTAAACTTAGCAAAATCATTAGACTTGGATCACGCAGAGGCAATACTTAGAACTGAGGTTGGTAGTGCTGTTTCGAAAATGACAAGTAAAGAGTTAAAGAGAGACTTAATGTTATTAGCTAAAAATAATCCAGCTCTATTTATAAACTTAGCTCAGGATGAAAATGTATCACTTAGAAGTTTTGGTATAAAGGCGGCAGAAGCGAACATTATTAAACTATCTAGCGATCAAAAGACATTCTCTTGGGCTGCTAATGGTAAAAAATTAATGACTGTGCCATTTGATGAACATCCATACTCTGCACTAGCAAGTTGGTTTAAGACTGATGAAGGTATGCAGGTATACAAAAGTATAGAGAAAAAATTCTCTTAATGTGTAAATATATTTATAGGGATAGGCTAACTTAATTGTTAGTCTATCTTTTTAAATACAAAAAATATTAATATGGCAATAAACATAGATAGCGCATATAAGACATCGTTATTGATATTAAACAAAGAAGAGAGAGGATATGTAACTCCAGATGAGTTTAACAAAATCGGAACTCAAGTTCAGTTAGAAATATTTGAAAAGTATAGCGAAGACTTGAATCAACAGTTAAGAGTCATGCAAACTGACACTGACTATGCTGATAGAATATCTAACATCGACGAAAAGCTTGCCATATTTAAAACTACAGGAAGTGCAGAGTACGACAACTCTACGGTTCCCACAAATCCATACTTCGTTTTTCCATTCTCGGATATATATGGAAACGCTTCTGACGTTTATCGCATAGGAGCAGTAGTATACAACAGCGAAGTGGAGCTGCAAAGGCTTCAAAGAATGGACTTTTATAACATACAAAAGTCTCCACTAACAAAATCAACACTATCATTTCCAACGTATTTGCTTGAGAATAATAAACTATTTATTAAGCCAGACTCAATAACAAGCGGCATAACTATAGACTACCTAAGAAAGCCACTAAATGTTAGGTGGGGATACTCTATTGGTCAGTTTGGTCAGTTCGTATACGACCCTACTCCATATAACGCTAATCAATTAAATACAGGAACAGGAACACTTACGTCTAGCATAACAATAAATCAAAGTGACTTTAACGATGGAGTGTACACTGGGACTATAGGAGATCCTGGCTGGAGCGATGGAGGAGTCTCTGTTGCTGGATTAGAGCTTCAAGTTACTGTTCAGGGAGGTGTAGCTACAATTGTATCTGTAATAAATCCTGGAGTCACCACAAGTGGAACGTACTCTCCTGGAGATGTATTAACAGTTGACACCAGTATTCTTGGTGGATCTGGCTCTCTTCAAATAACCCTTCAGTCTACAGACTTTATGGGTAACAGCACTTACGGATCAACGCAAATAGAGCTGCACGAATCAGAGCAAACTAACTTTATAATAAATACGTTGTACTACTTTGGAGTAGTAATAAAGGACCCACAAGTAATCCAGGTTGCGTCAAGTAAAATAGCTCAAGAAGAAAATAACTCAAAAATATAACATAATATGCCAAATCCAAACGGAGGTTTAATAACCGAAACTAATGCAGACTACTACGGAGAGGTAAACGGACCAACTGGTAGCTATCAGTATACTAGCCTTAACGACATAATTAACAACTTTATCGTAGCATACGTTGGAGCAGGCAAACTAATACCTAGCGTAAAGCGAACTGATGTTATATTCCATGCCAAGCGTGGTATGCAAGAGTTTAGCTACGACACACTAAAGAGTATAAAGTCGCAGGAGTTAACTATATCTCCTAGCTTAACAGCCATAATACCACAAGACTACGTTAACTACATAAAGATTTCCTTTACTGATAGTCAAGGAGTTAAGAGGATTATATACCCAAGCAACAACTTGACGATAAACCCATCGCAAGCACTTCAGCAGGATTCTACTGGAGAGCCGATTCAAGATGGTTCTGGAGAAAACATAGAGAGTTTCCCTTCAGAGACAGTGTTAAAGTGGAGGAAAAGCGACACTAAAAAAATAACAGGACTATACGACTCAGATGACTTAAATTCTGGATATGATATAGATGACACTTACATAGATAACTTATACTGGGGAGGGGCTTATGGACAGAGATATGGAGAAGATCCAGCCTTGACTCAGAATAATGGTTGGTTCGGTATAGATCAAGCTAGAGGGGTGTTCACATTCTCAAGTAATCTAAAAGACCGTCTAATCGTCATAGAGTACATCTCAGACGGTTTAGCGTATGATTTGGATACAAGAGTACCAAAGATGATAGAAGAGGCGATGTACGCACACATAAGCCACGCTATAATAGCTAGTAGAATAAATCAGCCAGAGTATGTCGTAAACAGATTAAGAAGAGAGAGAAGCTCTAAGATTAGAAACGCAAAAATAAGGCTATCTAACATTAAAATTGAAGAGTTAACTCAAGTAATGAGAGGTAAGTCTAAATGGATAAAACGATAAAATATGCCAGAGGTTAAAAATAATTTTACAGGGGCTAAGATGAATAAAGATCTTTCTCCAAGACTTATATCTAATAACGACTACATAGATGCTAGAAATGCTTCTGTTATAAATTCAGATGGTGGAGAATCTGGATTGATTGAAAACGTGGAAGGCAATCGATTCCTAACCAACTTTAACTTAGAAGGAGTTAATCTTGAAATAATAGGTCTTTATGTAGACACAACAGCAAATAGGTTATTTGCTTTTATTACTGACTGGAACGACTCCTCTCCAAGCGAGCTTGATAACTTTGCGTCTGCACAGTCTCACCACTACATATGTATGTATGACGAATCTTCAAATCAAGTATATACGTTAGTTAGCGGTAGCTTTTTGAATTTTTCTAAGACTCATAGAGTACTTGGCATCAACCTGCTTGAGAATTTATTATTCTTTACTGATGATAGAAATCAACCTAGAAAAATAAACGTAAGTACAGCAATAAACAACTTAGGCTACTACACTAGAGAGGAGCATATATCTGTAGCTAAGTACTATCCTTGGCAGCCACCGTCTTTAGTTAAAAACAAAGAAGACGGATCGCTTCTTGTAAATAGTAGTATGAGAATATCTACTAATGTTGACTCAGTTGATAATGGTGTATATGTAGGGGTTCCAGCTACTAGCGTTTCTCCATCTGGAGGTATTGATTCAACTTTTACAGTTTCTTGCGTAGAAGGTAAGGTGGCTCAAGTAGAAGTTTATGAGGCTGGAAGTAATTACAATGCTGGGGACCTTATCACTATAAGTGGAATTAGCGGACAGGTCGGAGACTTAATTGTATTGGTTAGAGATGAGAATTTAGCCAAGAACTCAACAATGAAGGATGTTGCTTCTAAAAATTTACCTAAGAGTCAAGTAGTAACAGTATCTGGATCTACAACAGTCACATCGTTTACAGCAAGCGAACCTGTTAATGATAATTGGACAGGCGCACTAATAACAGCAACAAACGCACTAGGCACTGTTGAGTTAATAGATGTTAGTGATAATATACTTGTAACTAGTACCTCTGGTACAACAGTAAATCACACATCCACAACCCCATTGAGTGCAACAGACATAGTAACTATAGGGGCTAACCCAAATTACGATGCTCTATTCGAAGGAGACTCGGAATACTTATCTGACAAGTTTGTAAGATTTAGCTACAGGTTTAAGTACGATGATGGAGAGTATTCATTAATAGCTCCGTTCTCTCAAATAGCTTTTGTACCAAAGCAAGATGGATACTTCTTAGATGGAGGTTCTTTACCAACAAATGTAAATGACGAAACAACTGAGTCTGATGAGAACAAGGCAATAAAGAGTACTATAATAAGTTTCTTTGAAAATAAAATAAACTCAGTTCAGTTAATGATAGATATGCCAGAAGGCGTGTCTTCAGTTAGCGACTTACCAAATGAGTTAAAGGTTGAGGCTATTGAAATCTTATACAAAGAGTCTGACGAGACGTCAATAAAGGTTATTGACACAATAACGAAAAACTCTATTTTATCTAATGGTGATAAAAAGTATGCGTACACATACAACTCCCAATCTCCGATAAAGGTTCTTCCTCAAGACGAAACAAGTAGAGCTTCAGATAAAGTGCCAATAAGAGCTAAGGCTCAAGAAGTTGCAGGAAATAGAGTTATGTATGGAAACTACTTAGTTAGAACTACTAGACCAACAGATCTTGGTTACATAGCTACAGTTAGCGAAAAGTCAAAGCTTGGTCAATTAAACTCTGTTAGTGAGCTGGAATACCCAAACCACACGTTGAAACAAAATAGGTCGTACAGAGTTGGAATCGTATTGGTAGATAAATTTGGCAGACAGTCGGATGTTATAACATCAAACAATTCAACTGTTTATAATCCATACAACTCTTTAGTTAGCTCATTTTTAACTAGCGAAGATGTGTATAGAGGAGATTCTCTTAAGATTGTTTTTGAATCTGGAATACCAGATCAAATAACTACTCCTGGATACGCAGGACTATATAGCGAAACGAACCCAAATGGTTGGTACACATATAAAGTAGTTGTTCAGCAAAAAGAGCAGGACTATTATAATATATTCTTACCAACAATTTTAAACAACTATCCTCAATATGACAATCCAACACCTCCTACGCCTCAGTATGTTACATCGAAAGACACTGCATTCATAACCTTATTTTCCGATAATATAAATAAAGTTCCTAGAGACTTAAAAGAAGTAGGTCCTCAACAAATTCAGTTCTCTAGTTCTGTCAATGTGTTTGGAAGGGTTTGGAATAATGAATTTAGTAGCACAGAGTCTACTAATAAACAATATGTACCCAGCACTATACCAGATAAAGTCGTCCTTATAGGCACTAGAGATGATATTGGACTAAACACTAAGATAGACGGAGACGAGTATGATATATCTCCATTTTTTAGTATACCAAAGGCTGCAAAACTTACTGTTGGTTCTGAAGAGCCAAATATTGGCTCTAATCCATATATTGGTAAAATATCTACTCAAAAAGAAATTGGCGCAATTGGAGGAGATACTTTAGTTGATGGTTCAAAAGTTACTCATGAGGACGTAAGGCTTAACGTGTACGAATCTGAACCATTTAAGTCTAACCTAGATATATTCTATGAAACCACAACTTCTGGACTTATATCAGATTTAAATTTAGAGGTAGATACAAGTCAATCTGGATTAATTCCTTTTTCTATAAATAATTGGACTTTTACTCTTTACGAAAGATATGCTCCTGGATCCTTTGTAAGTCCAGAGGATTTTGACATCTTAAATGTTCAAGGAGAGTCTTTAACTAATTTATATGGAACAAATGTTTCTGCAACAATAACTAGAGTATTCAATGGTTTTAACCAAGACATAACTGAATTGAACCTATTTGAGGTGGAACAACAACCAAGCAATAGGTTTAGATTGAAAACTACCCCTGGTTCATATTTTATGTTTAATAATCAAAGTGTAAACAAGGATAGATATACAATAACCATTCAATTCACGAATAATCAATCTGGCGTTTTGTACGAAAACTACATTACGGTATCTGGCTCTTTGAGCGTACTGTCAAACGATGCGCCTTTCGAAGATACTGGTGCTAGTAATGAAATAGTTAAATACCCATATAGTTATAAAATTACCCCCTATCCAATAACTAATCCACGCGATCTTATACAAGTTGTTCCAACCAGTAAGGCTATTATGTGGAACGAATTTGATGGAGTTACTATAGATCCAAGCCCTGTAGATGTAGATATGGACTTTTCTAATACTACAGAATGGGCATTGATTCAAGAGTTTGAATTTAAAAATGGAGGCGGAAGAGATGTCTACGAAGGATTAGACGTATCTTTATCTAGCGTTATGTATTACGACTATAGATTTGGAGGTTACTTAATGGATCTAAGTACTCCAAGCTGGGATTGGAAGAAAGATAAAATTAGGATTGTAAAGAATTCTAGCGGAGATAAGTATAGATTAGAGTACAACAAGCAAGAAGCAGGAAGTTTTGATATAGTATTTTACGAACCAACAACATTCTATGTTTATATGTATGTAGCAGATGCAAGCTTAGGAGTTGGATCTCTAAATATAAAAACGCAAGATGAGGCCGATAATTTCTATAGCGAGTTTTTATTTTGCTTTGACGCAATGCTTCCTAAATTTAGGTAGAGAATTAAAAAAAAATAATTTTCATTAATAAAACAATGTTAAAATAAATGAGCATTATAAAAGAAATATCTTACTTTAATTCATTTTTAGTTAAGAAGGCTGTAGAAGATTCTGAAGGAAATCCAGGGAAAGCAACTTGGCCTGGATTGCCATGGCAGCCTTATGGATATCCTAGATTCCCTTTAGAGGCATCAACTAATGAGAACCATGCGCTATTCGGCTGGTATATTGAAGAGTCGAGAATAAGAGGAGGGTATAATAATACTCAAGTTGACTTTGGAGTTAAGGCATATATAACGGAGACCGAGGACACTTCACTTAGGCTTGAGAATGGATTGATATACTCTGGATTGTATAATTCAAGAACAGGGGTTAACGAAACAAATGTTTTTTCAACAGGTCAAAACATAACAAAGGAGCTTGATCCAAGATACGGAGCAATACAAAAGCTGTATACTTCTGATACTAACTTAGTTGTTTTTCAAGAAGATAAGGTTAGTATGGCATTAATAGATAAGGACGCCATTTACACTGCAGACGGAAACCCTGCACTAACAGCATCTAGATTAGTTCTAGGTCAAATAAACCAATACGCAGGAGAGTATGGGATAAGCGATAATCCAGAATCATTTGCATTTAAGGGAAATAGAATATATTTCTCAGATAAGAATAGAGGCTCAATAATGAGGCTGTCTTCTGATGGCTTAACTGAGATTAGCTCTTACGGAATGAGAGACTACTTCAGGGATGAATTGTCAAAAGTTTCTGAACAAAGCGGATCGAAACAGATAATACTTAAACTACCCCCAGAAGGGGAAATTCAACCTTCTCTACCTGCAACTACTATACCATTCTACCCATCATCATCTAATAAAGCAGAAGATTTAGAGTACGGAATGAGAGTTATTGGTGGGCAAATAAGCCCCAGTGGTTTATACGTTATAGGAATAGGCGCAATCTCGGAGGTTGATGGAACCGTTCCAGTAACATTTAGTGGAGAAATAACTAGCTATGTTAATTATTCCTCAGTAACATTCTATAAGCCAGTGAAAGACAAAATAGTTGGATCCTATGATAACTACTATGATCAGTATGTGCTTTCAATAAATATGTCTGAAGAAGAGACATATAGTACAATATCGTTCTCAGAAAATGCAAGAGGTTGGACTAGCTTTTGGGATTACGACCCTATGTTTGGTGGAACATTGAATAATACCTACTACACAGTGAAAGGCGGTTCATTATGGAAACATTACGATCAATCTGTAATTAATAATAGAGGTAACTTCTATGGAGCATACTATCCAACATCGGTTGAATTAGTATTTAATCCATCAGTATCGATACCCAAGAATTTCAATACAGTGAACTACGAAGGTAGTAATGGATGGCAAGTAGATTTCTTCTTGTCAGACCCTACTGGTTATGATACATCTACATCTGGAAACAACAACTATAAGGATGACTCTTCGTTTATATATAGCTACGAGTCTGGAGCTTATACAGAAGGTGGAATAAATTACAGAGCAGGATTCAATAGAAAGGACAATAAGTACTATGCTAACTTGGTTAATAAAGGAGTCCTTTCATCTGGACCTAATACTCAGATTATGCCTGGACAGGTTCTTCAAGGATCTAGTATGAGTGGAATAAAGGGGTACTTCGCTACAGTTAAAGTTAGCACAGATAGTTCTACAGATTTAGGAGGTAGCAAAAACTTATTTGCAGTGTCTTCAAATTTTGTAAAATCATAAAAAATAAATAATATGGGATTAGGAATAGCGATAGCAGCTACAGCTCTAAGCTTAGGCGGAATAGCATCAAAAATGAAAGGAGCTAGTGATACTTTCGGTGCATTAAGAAAACAAAACTCAGAAGATCAATTCAATGCTAAGAAGCAAATGGATAAGCTTGAGAAATTAGAAAACAATAGGCAGGATGTTACTAACTTCAGTTCTGGGTTGAGTAACCCATTCAATAACTTAGGTGTAGCTACTGCTGCTGCGGAAATGCAAATAGAGCAGTCGGATATAGCTCTAGCTAACACGCTAGATACAATAAGAGCTACTGGTGGAGCTGCTGGAGGCGCTACTGCATTAGCTCAGGCTGCACTTCAGAGTAAGCAGAGCGTAGCCGCAAGCATAGAGTCTCAGGAAGCATCTAACCAAAAGTTAGCTGCTCAAGGAGAGGCATACTTGCAGCAACAAGTTCTAGCTGAAAATACTAGAGTATTTAATGTTAAGGAGCAAAGAGAGATGGATAAATTAGATAGACAGGCAGCCCTTGCAGACAATGCAACAGCTCAAGCTAGAGCTTCTCAAACTAATAAGATCCTAGCTAATCAGTCTAGACTAAATCTAGTTGGAGATATGCTTGGCTCAGCAGCTTATGGAATTAGCTCTTTTGGTGGTAAATAATAGTAATGAAATAATATAAATATGAGTTATACAAAACCAAGGTTAGTCATAGATAACAGACTTGGAGAAGCTTACATTGAAAGTGTTAAAAAAATAGGTAGCGACATAGCTCAAACTGTTACTAGCACAGTTCAGCAAGCTAAAGCTAAAAGAGATGCTAACTTTAAAATAACTAGAGAGATCGATAACTATCAGTCTCAGCTTGAATTAGGATTAGCTAAGGTCGCTATAGAAAATAAAGTAGACGTTAATTCATTTTTAAGTGGACAAAAGGTAGCGGCTTCAGAATTCAAGCAAAGAAACCTAAGACTCTCTCAAGCTACAGAGGAGTATGATGGATACGAAGAAGATCAAAGATTCGTATCTCAATACAAAACATATGTGGCTGCAGGAGCGCAACAGCAAGTAGCGGCAATAACTGCTGTTTCAGAAACATTTAATAACACACTAGTTCAGAGAGGAATAGGATCTAAACCTGGGCAAATTAGTGCGTATGATACTGACCCTAGATGGTTAATAGCTAACGATATTACGAAGAGTGGGAACAACTCTTCTGGCACAATAAGATACGAGACTATTTATTCTGGAGATGCTGGTGGATTCCAAAACTTAGTTGTTGTTGAAGGAGATGCCATATTAAAGGCCAATAAAGATTTATACGAAAAGACAGGAGATAAAAAATACTTAGAAGCTGGTAACAAGTATACTATATCAGCTCAAGAGATATATAACTCTACAACTAAGCCTGGAGCAAGTCCATATAATTATGGAGCGTTTGCTATAAACCCAGACATAATTGGATCTGGAAAAGAAGGGGATGTTGGGATAAAAGACGACTTTATTAAGACTGGACTTATAGATAAAAGCACAGGTAACATTACAGCAGACTTTAAGACTCCGAATAAAACTATAGTTAAAAGCGAAATTGTTGGTGGGCAAGAAAAGAGTTACTACGCTCAAGTTGTTCAAAATGACTATGCAAAAATAGCTTCAATTGTATCGCCAAGCTCATCTGCATTTGTTGATGGGATAATGAACCTTAAAGGTCCAGAGGTTAATAACTTCGTTCAGTCTTACGCAGAAAGTAGGAAACTAGAGAATGGGGATGTCGAATACTTCTACAAACCAATAAAAATGGAAAACGGAGTACCTGCCGTGGATGCTAATGGAAATGTGGTAGAGGGAAAAGAGGTGATTCTTGGAGACTCTGGGATTATGGAAAGAGACTTCAATGAGAATACCGAAAAAACGTATGGATATACGAAGGATCAGTACGATCAAATACAAGGGCTTGCACTAAAAGCATCTATGAAGCACGTTGGAGCGTTAAATCCTCCTCAAGAGGTTGATGGAACTACTAGAAAGTACATTGAAACAAATTCTAATACAAAAAACAGTGAGGGAGCTAACTTAATAGCTAATGCTCTTATGTCTAACTTACAGTTGCTTGAGAATAAAGATTACGCAGCTATGAACTTTGATGAACTTAGTGGATATAAAGGGTTGACTGTAGAGATAGAAGACATAGAAAAGCCTAACTTGCTAACTGTTTATAAGACAAATAATAAAGGAGAAAAAGTGTCAATTAAAGATGAAATAGATATCTCTGACCCAGAACTTGCCTTACAGCAATTGTATAGCGAGTTTGGTATAGAAAGATTAGTTGCAGGAGCTTCTGATAAGAAGCCTACTCCTAAGATTGTCTCTGATTTAATTTCTCCAGTATTGACGTTTGATAATAATATATCGGAAGAGTCATTTATGAGTAAGCTTAATGATAACTACTTCTCAACACTATCCGAACTAGGAATATTTATAGATGAATCAAGTCCAGGGTCTGATGTTATAGCAATAACTAGAGATGATGGAAAGGTTGTTGAAATAGACCTAGAGGAAGCAGACTGGAAGAGCGAGTATAAAAAAGCTATCAGCGATGCCGTAACCACTAGCTCTAAATATAAAGAAGAGGAAGTAGTGGCTCCAGAACAAGAGAAGCCTAATGTTAATCAAAAGATGCCTGTTATAAAGGAAGCTAATTCTACTCCAGTCATAAAGGAAGTTAACCCTAAAACATCTGAAAAAGCAGAAGGATTACTTAAATATATCTCCTCAGGAGAAGGTGGGTTAAACTCTAGCAATAGAGGAACTTCTGGTTCAAGTATAGTTGGATCAACAAGTGAAACTGTGCGAGGCGGAAAGCAATTATCTGAAATGACAATTGGAGAGATAATGAAATATCAATCAATTAATGATCCGAAAAACAAAGATAGGCTATTTGCTGTTGGTCAATATCAAGTTATACCAGACACTATGAAGCAAGCAGTTAAAGGTTTAGGTCTTAATGAGGATGCTATATTTGATAAACAAACTCAAGATAATATAGGAATGTGGATTATCAAAAATAAGCGTGGCAAATTAGGCGATTATATCGATGGTGGAAGCGTGAGCGAAGACGAAGCCTTATTGGAGTTAGCTAAAGAGTTTGCTTCATTCCCAGTACCTTACGACATGAAGGACGGTAAAGGAAACAATCTGAAAGCAGGGGAAAGCTACTACAAGTATAGCGGAGGAAATAAAGCTAATCACTCTGTAGAGGAGTCAAAGGCTATACTTAGATCTGAAAGAAAGAAATAAATAAAAACAACTTATTACAACAAAAGAATAAGCATGAGCAAAGAGCAATTAAATGATATGTATGAGTACGATGGACAATACTATAGCGAATCTTTACTTAGAGAAGGATATCCAGAAGATTTTGATAGACTAGTTGCGGACGGAGTTCTGAAGAAAAAAGAAGAAGAGCCTGTAGTAAATCAAGAAGAGTCTATGTATGAGTACGATGGGGAGCTTTATAGCGAGTCCCTACTTAGGGAGGGGTACCCAGACCAATTTGACAAGTTAGTTGCTGACGGAGTGCTTATAAAGAAAGAAGGGTTGGGAAAGGGAGTAGCTGTCGAAGATGTTGCGACTCAGACAGCGATGGACGAACAAGCAACAGGTACGGATTCTGTATCGGAGAATGGTTTTTTGGCATCACAAGAGGAAGACACACTTCTTGAGAGAACGCTTGGCAAAAACTCAATAACCGACTTCTTTGGTGACATATATAGAGCTGGAGTTCAGGGATTTCTTCAGGCCGAAGCAGTAGATCCTTCTATGGACATACTAAAGTCTGGTTCAGATGCTTCAGATAAAGAGATTAGCGAATGGATTCGTGTAAACGACAAGATAGCTAAGAAGTCTGTTGAGTCTGATGAGATGAAGGACTTCAATAAGGCTTTTGATGAAAATGGAGGAGGTGCTTTTGGATTCTTGATGGGTACGCTAGAAAGTCCTACGGTCTTAACTAGTCTATTTGTAAGTTCAATGGCCACTCAAATTGGATCGTTAGCTTCTGGAGAAGTTCTAGGAGCAGCAGTCGCAGGAGCTGGTGCTGGTGCTGGAACTGGAGCTGCATTAGGATTAGCTGGAGGTGTTTTTGCTCCAATAACATCAGCAGCGGGAGCTGCTGGAGGTGCTTTATCTGGAGGCATAGGAGCTGGAGCGGCAGCCATGGAAGCGAGCCTTACTTTATCTGAATTACTACAAGAAAAGATAGATGGAGAGGCTACTCCTGAAAAAGTTAGAGCAATACTTAACGATCCAGAACAGCTTAAGGATATACGATCAAAAGCTATTGGTAGAGGTGTTGCTATTGGTGCTATAGAAGGACTTACTGGAGGACTAGCCGGTAAAGCCACAAAAGTCGGAGCTGGAATAGTTAAAGGAGGAAAGACTATTGGTAAAAGGGCTGCACGAAAAATAGCTGCTCCTGCAGCCGGTGGTGCCGTTGAAGTTGCGGGTGGTATGGCTGGAGAGGTAGCTGGTAGACTAGCTGCTGATCAAGAAATGGACATTAAAGAGATAGGATTTGAGGGATTTGCTGGCTTAGGAACTGCGCCATTAACAGTTTTACCAACTACGTTAAAAAATATAAATGTAGTAAGTGGACGAGTAAAAGCGACAAATGAAGCTAAAGCTGGAGGGTACGAAAGTGTTTCTTCCGTATTCAATCCAGACACGGATATAGACAAGACGACTATGGACTTGGCTGCCAAAAAAAATACCTCTAATATAGTTGACGAGCAAGTCGAAATAGAGGTCGCTAATGGACGAATGGATGAAGAGCGAGCCGAAGCTATCAAAACAAACTTTAGAGAGACTCAGGGTGCTGTAAATACGGCTAATAAGATAGATAGGCTTACTGACGAGAATAAGCCAGAGGCTGTAAAGCTATTAATAGAAGAGAAGAGGTTAAAAGATAAGATAAAGGATGTTGACAATGCATCGTTAACTAAGACCGAGTCAGAAAGACTTAAAGAAGTTCAATCTAGACTTGAGGAAATTAGTAACCCTAAAGATAAAAAGCCATCGACAGAGACAGAAAAGGAGACTGGTGTCCCACCAACCCAAGAAGAGCAAGAGACTGTAGAGACTGCTCCTGCAGAGGAAGCAATGCCTCAAGAATATCTGGAGGATCTAAAAAAAGAGGTAGAGACAAAGAAAAGAGAAGGTAATCTTTTAGATAATGCGAACAAGCAAGAAAAAGTATATCTAGACGGAAAAGAGGGTAACATAAAAATTGATCCAGAAAACGAAAATACTATTGTATTTGAGTCTGGGGAGGAGATAATTGAACTTGGAAACAAAGATGAAGTAGGTTCGGAGCCTATATCAGGATTCGGGTTAACTAAAATGCCTCCAGAAGGAGTAGACGTACAAACTGAAGGCATGGACTCAGACGCTGTTTCTATAGATGGCAAAGAGTACAAGGTAATAGGTAGAAGAAGAAACAAGAAAGGCAAAGCTGTAGTAAAGGTAAAAGAGAAGGCAACAGGCCTTATTCGAGCATTTAAGGGAGCTAAAGCAGAAAGAATATTAAAAGACGTATCCTTAAGAGATAAGAAGGTAGACGAAAAGCTACCTCTAACAGTTGAAGGAAAGGAAGTGGAAACTCCTGCTGCTCCAACAAAAAAAGAATTGAGAGCCAAAAAGGTTGCAGAAAAAATAAAGGCTAGAGAAGAGTACGACAGCAAGGCTTTGGAGGATCTTTCTAAGCTTGAAGAAGAGCATCAGAGAGCCGTTCAAGAGTTTGAAGAAATTGCTCTTGAAGAAGCTGCTAATGAGTCTAAAGACAAGGACTTAGTCCAGGTTGGAGAAAACGTATTCCAAGTAACAAAGAATGCTGATGGGTCTTTTTCTGTATCTCAGATGAACGAAAGCGGTAAGCTAATTGGAACTAGAGAGGAAGCGAAGAGAAGTAAAGCCATAGGGGTATTTAAGTCTAAAAAGTCAAACCAAGAAAGAAGGGCTTTAGCTAAAGCAGAAAAACTTATAGATGAATTTAAAAAAGAAGAACTACAAAAAATAGACGACGCTATTGATGAAAAGCTTTCTGCAAGACAGCAAAAATCAGAAGGATCTAAACCTGCATTCAATGAAAGAATAGATGCTCCTGAATCAGTTGTTGTTGCAGCACTGCAGGTTATTAGAAACTCATATGCGGCAGGAAGGAATATACTTCAAGCTGTAGACGATGCGTTATCATTTATAGAAGATCAAGGATTTTACCCAAACGATTTCTACTTCAAGGAGTTAGTGCTTGATATATTGAGTGATTCTAAACCAAAAGAAACCACAAAGGCTACACCGAAGACTAAGGTCTCTCCAACAGAAACAACAAATGCGGCTCCAAAAACTGAAAGAAAGCCTACTGTAATAGAAAAGGTTGCTAGTAAATTTGGAAAGTCTCGAATGCAGAGTAGAGTCAAAAAGCAAGTTGAAAATGCTAAAAAGGCTTTATCGAAAGTTGCTCCTGGTGTTACTATAGAGGTATACGAAACTCAAGAAGATTTTGAAGCCGCTGGAGGGAACCCTATTTCAAGAGGGGAGTATGCATTACGAACAAAGACAATTAGAATAAATCTTGAAAAGGCTAACATGACAACAGTTGCGCACGAAGTTTTTCATGCGCTATTACTCAAGGATGGCATAACAAACGCTAAAGCACAACAGATTACATCAAATATGATAGATTCTGTTCGTAAGGTTGCGTCTCCTAAGCTACTTAAAGAGCTTGATGACTTTGCTAGTAATTATGAAAATGAGCTTCAATCTGAGGAGAGTATGGCTCAACTTTTTGGCATACTAGCAGAAAACTACGAGTCGTCTCCGCAGTCTGTGAAAGACTTAATAAACGATTGGTTGAGAAAGCTTGCTAAGGTTCTTAATGTGCCAGTAGAAGCTTTACTTGACAGCGACAAAGATGGGATTCTAAGTAGTGACAAGAAAGTGTTAGATTTCTTAGATGTTGTGTCTGCAAAAGTTGCAAAGGGAGAAGTTGTTAATCAAGCTGACATAGACGTACTACAGAATCAAGAACAAGGCTCTGAAGGCGAAGTTGGAACAATAAAGATACCTAGACGGCAAATTAAAGTAATTGACTCGCCAAGTGTTAAAGACGATCCACGAAGTTGGATAAGAAAATTTGTAGAATATGTAGATATAAATGAATTTGACCTTAAGAAGTTTGTAACTAATATGTATGACTATACTAATGCAGGTAAAACTGATTTAGGTAATGGGTACAGCATAGAGCTACTTGGCGGACGTAACTACGTTCCTTTAATTATGCATAAAATGGGCAAGGTTTTGGGAGATATTTCTAATCTTGCTGCTTTTAACACAAAGTCTCAGGCTGAAGGATTTATAAGAAACGCAACGAAAGGTAAAGCTAATTTATTTGCCCCCCATTCAGGAACTTTAAATGGTTCTTGGCAGTTTCAACAACACATATTTGAACAGTTAGTGGACTTGGTTCTTGATAATAATATATTAAGTAATAAAGATATTATAAAATTGTTTAATGTTAATCTCAGGAATGAATCTGCTAAAAAAACTTATGCGAAAAGAATTAAAAGTATAGAAGAAAAAGGATATTATATAAAAAAAGTAGATGGCAAAGAAGTTAAAGTCACAAAGAAACCAGCTAAACCATCTGAGCTTTTAAGTGCTTTTAGAAAGTTTATAAAAGCTTCTGGTTTAGATATAAAGAACCTAGATTCCTTTGAGTCTAACCCAAAAGAATTAGTACGTCTTTTAAATATTGAGAATAATTTTTCGCCTGATTTAAGAAAAAACCTAAACCAAAAGATAGCTGCCAATAAAAAATTTCAAAAAGCAATAGGAGTTAAAAGCTTACAGGAGTTTCACCAGAAGATAATGGATCCTCTCAATAAAGGCATAGTAGGAGGAGAGATTATGACGTTTGTTCAGTTTGATCCTACTACGTTTGAAATTGTAAAAACAAATCCTGGTGACGTAGATCACCATCCTTCGTTTGGATGGACTGTTAAAGCTAAGATTGAAAGGATAATGCAACCTACAAAGTTTTATAAGTCATATGATATAACAGAGTCGTATACTAAATATAACTCTGAAGAAACCGTAGTATCTAGAAAGACAGATCCTGATATAGATTTTAAATCAGTTAATGTATCATCTGCCGCTGGAGCTATTGTTAAGGTGGCCGAAGTAAAAATACCACAAATTCGTCAGCAGAAAATAGACAATGCATTATCTAAAGCTTCAGGCACTACACAGGTAGCCACCACTACAGGTAGCTATGTAAAAGCCGCTAAAATACTGAATAGCTTAGAGAAAGAGGGCGAAGTATTAGATTATGGGGCTGGTCTTGGACTTGGCACTGATGCAATGTCAGAGGTATTAGGGAGTAAGGTTGATTCTTATGAATTAAATCCTGAAAGATGGAAGGGTAAAAGTCCTGTAACTTACACTAAATCTGGCGATATTAATAAAAAATACGATGCTATCGTATCACTAAACGTAGTTAATGTTGTACCAAAAAATATTCGAGATTTTATTTTAGAAGACATATATGATAAGTTAAAGATAGGTGGTGTTGCAGCAATTAGTTCAAGAGCTTTTAAAAATGACATAGCAAACGCTAAAAACTTTGAAAAAGGAGCTGAGGATAAGAGCTATATTATTAAAAGGAAAAAGGGCGGAGAAACAATTGACGTATATCAAAAAGGGTTTGATGGCAATGAGTTTGTAGAGTATGTGCAAGACTTACTTGGAGACAAAGTAAATGTATATCCAAATAACACTTTTGGTCAAAGAGGTGTAATAATTGAAAAGATAGGTGATGATTTTCCACAGACCCGTCAGCAGAAAGTTTTTAGAGCTGGAGATTTGGTCAATAAAGCCGAACCAATATATAAGTTTGAGTTTACGCAAAGAAGTACAGGTCATTTTGGTACAGGGTTTTATTTTTTCGGTAAAAAAGAAGATGCTCAAGAGTACGCTAAAAGAACAGGCACAGATACGGCATCACGAATTGTTTCTGTAGTTGATTTAGATGATTATAATTTAGCACCAGCCAGTTTAAGGTTACATAATGCACTAAAAAGTATAAATGATAGTGCTATGTCAAATAAACCAACTAGTATAACAACTTATGACATATCGACAGTATCAAAAATATTAGGGGTTAATTCACCTAATCAAATTAGTACAGAAAACCCTTATAAAGAATTCTTTCATAGAAACTATGATCAATATGTATTATTATTAAAAAAATATACTGAAGAGGAAATTGATAAAGGTTCTAGTAACTATATAAGTTTTGAACAAAGTCAGGACGAAAAAAGAGATATAGTTGCTAATGAAATTAACGAAAAATTAAAATCAAGTGGTAACACCGACACACCATCCACGCTAATAATGAAAGCATTAGGCTTCGAAGGTGTTAATGCTACAGGAACCGAATTGGACAACTCTACTTATGGAACTGTAGTTTATGACATAAAACCACAAACTCGTCAGCAGCAATCGCAAGAAGATTTCACAATACAAGATGTAATAGAGGAATCTAAAAAAGAAGGCCTTACAAGAAAGGAGACTATAGAAGTATTGCAGGAAGTTGGGTTTACTAAAGACGAGATAAGAAACGGAATAAAGCAGTTCTTCAAAAAAGAAAAGCCAGTAACGATAGCATCTGAAACCAAAGGGTTGACAGAAAAGCAAATGTTTGAGCAGGGGTTTGCAGAGTTTTTTGACTCAGTAAAGAGAGATAAGAAGGAGGCTAGAGAGAAAGCTGCTGCTAAGACAAAGGAGAGAATCGAAAAACTTAGAGCTTCATTTAAGGCTAGAATAGACAAAATGAAAGATAACGACAAGGCTAGGGCTGCAATCGTTAAGGAAATAAAGTCTATGATAAAAGACTCTAAGCTTAGTAAGCTATCCAAGAGTACTATAGGTAAGATAATCACCAGAGTAAAGCTAACAAACGCCAACAACATACAAAAGATGGTTGACCAAGTAGCCGATGCTTTGAATATGGAGATCGATAGAATCCTAAGGAGACAGAGGTACAAAGATAGAGGCATAGCAATAAAAAGAATAAAGAACCTTGGGGTATTGAAAGAGCTTCAACCTAAGCTATTGTCTATATTCTCTGTGGACCCAGCATACCTATCTAAGCGATCTTTAGTTAAGTACGATAAAGTTATATCAGACCTAGTTAATGTAGATAAAAAGTACGACAGTAGGATGTCTAGAGAAGAGTTATCTGATATGATAGACTCAATACTTTCCGACTACTCTTCAGATAATCAAAGAGCCAATGAATTGAAAGATAGAATTTCTAATTCTATGGATCCGAACTTAACCATAAGAAAGAATCTGGACAAGATGCTTAAAGATGGGATTATAAGCAAGGATGATCATGAGTTAGCGTTGAGATTTTTAGATATATTTAATGAGACAAATGCTGACGAAGAGATGTCTAATGCTGGCGGAAAGTCAAAAGAAGAAGTTTTAGCTGAAATAAAGGAGGAGTTTCTTGACGCTATGAATGAGCCGACTCCAAGTATACTTAATATCACTGGCGACGAAAGGAGTGCAGTAAAATTCGCAAACTCATTAACTGAAAAAGATTTTGATTCGCTAACTCCTCAACAAGCTAGAGATCTTGTTAGAGGTCTAGAGATGTTAAAGGATGGATTTGTTTCAACAAAACTACTTCAGAGTAAGATAAGAGTCGAAGGAAATAGAGACTCACAATCTGTTTCTAAAGAGATAAAGGAACGTGGCGCAATAGACAAGTTGATATCAAAGTCTAAGATTTTTACAAAAAACTTATTCTTAAGTAAAAATAAAAAGGAGACATCTATATCGAATAGAATTAGGTCTACCCCACTTAGAAACATCGACCAAGTTATAAAGTCAGCATCAGATAAGCTTAAGACTACAAATATATACAAGTCAATACTCTATCCATCATCTCAAGCTTTTTCAAGACTAGAGGCTTCTTTAAAGGACATTAAGACTAACCTAGAAAAGGCTGAAGCGTTACTATCTATTAGGAAGAATACTAGATTCTTGCAGAAAGTAAAGGTGATGATGTATCAGATACAGAGGGAGTACGAAAGTAATCCTAAAAATAAAGAGGTCAATACAGCTAAGAAGTGGATAGAGGCTACATTAGATGATGAAAATAGTGTTTATGACGAAAGAGAGAAAGCTGCTATTAGGGATCTAATGAATGAGTTTACTGTTGATGGGAAGGTTAGCACTTCTAAAATACTAGAAGGAATGACTAGTAAAGAGAAGCGATTTTTGGCAATTGTAGACGAGACATATGCATCAATACAGGAAAAAGCTGCAGCAGATGCAGCCAACAGAGGTATGACATTTATACCTAGAGAGAATTACGTTCACCTTCCTAAGGTTACTAATCAGGAGACCCAAATGACTAAAGAGTTTGACGATCTCCATAATTCATTTACTAATCCATCTCTAAAAAGTAAAGCAGCAATACAGAGGACTGGAAACGTACACTCTATATCTCTAGATCCTGTGCATAACGCTTACACTGCTTCTAGAAAGACAGAGACTAGTTACTATATGTATCCAATTGTGAAGAGAGCTAAGATAGCGCTGTCAAACTTAAGAAGCGAGGCTACAACTAAGAACGATAAGGAGTTAGCTAAAGCATTAGAAGATGTTTATGATGGAATAATTAGCTATGAATTTAAAAACGTAACAAAAGATAGAGCGTTTTCAGAGAAGGCTATAAGCTTTTTAGGTAGAGCAGGATACCTTGCTCAACTTGCTGGACCAGTTAAAGCAGCAGTAGAGCTTACCACGAATGCAGGACACGCAATGATCGTAAATCCTATAGAATTCATAAGTGGTATAAAAACATTGTCAGCGTCTGGTTCTAATAATGCAGTAATAGATGCCGCATTAAAAGTTCTTGGATCAACTCAGACAGCTAGATTGACGAACCAACAAGACTTATCAAGTAAGGATATAGAAGATAGATTGTTTTCCAAATCTAAGTTATTTGAGCCTGAAGATATGACTTCAGACATTGCCGAAGATGCCGAGATTGTTAGAAATGTAGCTAAGAAGCCGTTAGATTGGTTTATAAAGTTCAATGAAAACTTGATAACAAAACCAGATACGTTAGTTGCTAGACCTTTATTTGTCGGTGCATTTAATACTTCGTTTAAGAAAGAAACTGGAGTTGATGTAGATTGGAATAAGGTAGCTACAGATACAGAATACAGAGAGAAGTACGCATCCGCAATTGAAAAGGCTACATTTGATGCTGACTCAGCTGTAATAGATAACGCTGCGTCTAACAATCCATTTGATGGAATACCTAAGAATATAAATCCAAAAGACGCAAGTGCAATAAAGAGTGCTGCAATAATAATGGATAGGTATATGAGTAGGTTTAGAGTTTTTGAATACTACTCAGCATTAAAGGCGATTCAGTCTCTTGTTGGAAAGGGTGATATGTCTAGAACTAAGGGAGCTATGCTTTTAGCTGGTACGGTATTTCGTATGTCTATGTACAAGATGGCTATGGATATGACCTTTGCCTTAATATTTATGGCACTTGGTATAGATGATGACGAAGACGAATTCGAATTAGGAACTGACTTAACTAGAAATGTATTAGCAGGAGTTGCCACTCTTGCGCTAGGTAGAAATATCGGTAACTTATCTCAGATACCAATAAACTACGGTACGGAATGGTTAAATAAGGAGTATGGAGAAGGTATAACAAGAACTGGAGAGTACGACGCTTATAAGAATAACTTAGCGTTTTCTAAGATACCATTAGATCCATCACCTAGAGATGACGTATTTACCAATATGGTAGTATCTTCGCTAGGTTCGTTTACTCCAATGGCTAAGACAATAAAGAGGGGAGTTACCTTGCAATCTAGAGCGTCTTCAGCTAAGACTCAGGAAACTATAGATAAGAATCAAAATGAGTTATTAACTAGAATACCTTTTGAGATCGCTGGAAACTTAGGTGCAGTACCTGCTTATAAAGATATCAGAAAGATATACCTAAAGTATTTGTTCCAAGGGGTTGAGAAATCAAAGTCATCTTCAAGAAGCTCCAGAGATAGGGACGCTAGGTTAAAAACTTTAAAAGCTAGAAAGTAGGAATTAAATATAAGAAACAAACACAATAGGCGTACCATACCTAAAGTTTCTTTATTAAAAAAGGGGAGGTCATTAAGACTTCCCCTTTTATTTTTTTTGACCTATAATCCTAAACAAAGATCGTCAATAAATATTGGAGTATTTTCTCCAATGTATGCATTGAATGTATTAAACTCCAAGAAATCTATCGCATCTTCGAAGTCCATACCTTCTTCAATAAGAGCTTCTATGCACTTACGCCTTGAGTAAACAACCTTGCCAGACAATGGGTCAATCCCTAAAATTGCCTCATCAAATCCATCTGCAAACCAAACATCTTGATCGCTAGCGTACTCTTCAATATATTCTCTAATATCCATAATTAAATTATTTCGCAAGCTCCACCAGCACAGGCAAGCTCACCAGTTAAATCAGTATTATCGTCAGACTCTAAGATGTTAGAAAGATTTACATCCTTAAGCGTCTTCATCATTTCATTGTACTTAGCTTCGTCTATATCTTCGAACGGAGCCTGAGTGTAAGTTCCTCCATTGTAAGGAAGCACAGATAGTCCATTGTAAAACTCTCTATTATCCCACATCCACTCTCCTGCAGAATCCCACTCGTTTTCTTTTAAAGAAACCGTAGCCGATACATTATGTGTATTAGACCCCCTTCTGTGTCCAGGAGCAACCCACTTAGTAGCTACATCTTTAATTCTTTCAAGTAAATCGAATGGAGACTCAGTTCTAAGTATAGCTCCATCAGGTGCTTTTTGAGGTATAGAAATAACTGCAGTGTCGTGAGGTCTGAAGTACTCATCTTCGATCAATTCAGGATGGTTCTCCGATAAATACTTGTACATAGACTCAGACTTACCTACACGCACTCTACGGATGTAGTAGTCGTTATGCCATGCATGAATACCAGAAGACGTTCCAAGTGTAAGAGAAGTCGTCCCAGCAGGCTTTACGGTGGTGCATCTAGCAGCGGTGTTAATGCCAATTATAGATGCAATCCTTTCGTTCTCCTCCTTAACCACGTTAGCAGCCTCCGACATATCTAAACTAAGAACAGCATTAGAAGCTATACCAGTCATAGATACGCCAATAAGAGCATCCTTCTCGGTAGTTTCTCTCCACACATCTCTAAGGTAGTGAAAGTTTGTGTAGCCAGCTTGAAGCGTTCCAATAAAAGCTGCTGCTTTAACTCTTTCGTTGTAGTCTTCTTGAGACGATATGTCACTAGCGTTTACTTCGCAAAGGTTGCAGAACTGAAAAGGTCTCAAAGCTATCTCGCAGCAAGGATTTGTACCCCAGTCTTTATCGTTGTTAAAGTATATTCCAGGCTCACCTGCTCCAGAAAGCTCAACTCTCTTCCAAAGACCCATAAAAAACTCCTTACTAATCTTGTGTCTCATAAGCACTGCAGAATTGTTGGCTCTACCTCTCTGAGGATTACTTTCCCACCAAGATCCTGACTTACAAGATATCATGTCGTCATCATCAGCAGAAAACAAACTAATTAGAGCAGCTCTTCTAATACCTCCAGCAAGCACAGCGTCAGCAATGTAACACACAATGTCGTGAACTTCAAGACTAGACAGTTTGTCTCCATCTTTTTTAGCCTCAAGTAATCCCTTAATCTTCAGCATACATTCTTTTAGTGGCTGAGGTCCTGGGGCTTTACCTCCAGACGTAACAAGCTGCGCACCTTTAGGTCTAATGTCAGAGTAATCGAACTCAACCTTAGAGCTTTTCTTATCCCCAAGGTAAGACTTAACAAGAACCTTTATTGCATCAGCCCATCCCTCGATGCTATCGCCAATAAGGTATCTCTTAGTTCTTCTGCTGTATGGGTGGTTTATCGGAGGAAGTTTGTCGACGTGATGCTTCTGAACTGAGTATCCTACACCTGTTCCACCTAGCAATAAGAACATTGTCTCGTGAAAAGAATCAATGTGATCAATAGGAAGGTAAGCACAGTTATAAACACGATTCGGTGAGATATCAATAGGCTTTCCACCAAATTGTAAAGACCGCATTGACGGTAAAACCTTTTTGTCGTAAACAAATTTATAAACCTCGTTAATTTCATCCTTAAGTTGTGGGTATTTCTTTATGTGCATTAACTTATTTCTAGTGACAAGGTCTTCCCAAGTCTCTCTTCTATTTACCTCTGGTAGGTACTTAGCGTACTTCATGTACACGGTAATATCACTCAATATTTTATTAGACGTTTCCATATGTTTATTTATTATCTACTTTAAATTTTAAAGACTCATTGTCAATATCTTCCGTAAGTATATCCTTAAGCGACTCCATCGCTTTATCGTACCCATCCATTAGCCTAAGCGTCTCCGTCGTTCCGATAGAAAGATCTCTAATGTTATTCATTTCTTGTTTTATATCCTGCAATACCCATGTTATTGCTTTTACCTTCTTCTCTAGTAGATCTACTCTACTTTGTTTCTGCTTACTCATAATGTTTAATTAATAATTGTTAATGATATGTCTATAAATGGTAGGTACAATACATGAATGGATCCATCCGATTGTTGGTAACTTCTGAACCCTATTAGTATTCCTGGATACAATCCAACCGATAAAATGTACGCTGCTTTTTCTTCGTCTTCTTTCATTGTTTTACTATTTTATATTCTATTTGTTTTTCGATAATTTCCTTGAATAGGACCTTGCCTCTATTCTTTATGCTCCAGTTCACCCACTTAGCAAACTGTCTCTCGGAGTACTTCTTTCTAGCTAACTCCTTTCTATCTATGTAAAATTCTCTCTTGCTGTCCATATCTAATTTGATAAAGGTGCTTTAATGTTGTTGTAGTAATTATACTTAAGTACTGAAAAATCTTTTGGTTCGTACTCATTTATTCTATCTACAATTGAACCTTCTTTTTTATTAATATTTAGTAATGGTGGATCGTATGGATCTCTTGACAACTGTAATTTAGCTTGCTCTATGTGGTTTGTGTACAAGTGGACATCTCCTAAACTGCCAATCAATTCATCTGGAATCATATTGGCCTCCTCAGCAAATATACACAAAAGCATTGCATATGAAGCTATGTTAAACGGTAATCCTAAAAATAAATCAGCAGACCTTTGTTCCCACATTAAAGAGATTGCTCTTGTCGGAACATTGTTCTCGTTCATCTCTTCAACGATATGGTCGTGATACATATCAGATCCTATTAGCTTTCCGTAATAATTAAATCGCTCTGATTGAGTCAACTCTCTCGTGCAAAGTTGAAATCCTGTGTGGCATGGAGGTAGAACCATTAATTCTAAATCGCCTACACTCCAAGCAGAAACTTTATTTCTTCTTGAGTCTGGGTCTGTTTTAAGTAGTCTTATCGAATTCGCTATCTGATCTATCCCTTCATCATAAAAATTTCTCCACTGCCTTCCATAGATAGGACCAAGGTTGCCCCATTGGCACTCAAAAAGTCTATCATTGTTTATCTTATCTATAAACTCAGACATCGAGCATGGATTATTATACTTTAAGTAATTCTTATGGGCATCACCGTTCCAAATATTGCATCCGTTATCTATCAAGTATTTGATATTACTATCGCCTCTTAAAAACCAAAGAAGTTCGGTAGCTATAGTTTTTATTGGCATCTTCTTGGTTGTAAGTAGTGGAAACCCTAAAGACATATCGTGCCTAATCTGCCTACCAAATACTGATATGGTTCCAGTACCAGTCCTATCGCTCTTGCCTACTCCGTTATACAAAACGTCATCAAGTAAGTCTAGGTATTGTTCTTCTATATTCATGCGTAATTCGTTTTTAAATTTTGATTATTTACTAAGGGTTGGAGAATGGCCTAAGTGAATAGTATTTTCGAAAAGCTTTCTTTTGTAAGTTGTCTTTATTAATCTTGAGTATTTTTTCAAGATCCTGATATAGGAACTTCTGTCTATCTTGTAGTCTGCGTAGAAGTCAACCGGAAGATCCTTTCGATCTATCACTTCTAAATAGTTTGCACTTGGAGTTGATGCAGCGTACATTTCTATCATTGCTCGTCTATGCAATTGTATTTGTTTTCTAAATGTCATAATACCTAGCTATTTTCTCTACTTTTTAAAATTAATTTAACCACCTCATCGCACTCTTTTTGAGATTGAGGCTTATACAGCGTAACGTCTTTGTTATGCTTCATGTGGTCTTTGAATAACTTCCATCGAATTGGGAAGGACTCATTTGCCCTCCCTTTGCATTCGATAATAAATCCCTCTCCAATAAAGTCGGGAGTGTACTTAATGCCTTGATGCTTCTTTCCTCCTCTATTTATCATCTCTCCTTTTCCGTTAGCTTGTCTTTCGTAGCTATCTGGAGAAAATTTAAATGAACTCACAAGCTCAAATGTTTTGCCCTCATAAACAGCGTGTATACCTGCTGACTTAAGGGCTATATACATATACTTTTCAAGCCCAGACTTAAAGTCAATACCATCATAAGTCACCTTCTTAGAAACTACTGGACCTCTTTTTTTTGAAACTTTTCTTCTCATAATTAAATAAAAGTGGTTTTATTAATATTACATCAAAAACCCATTATGTACAAATATAATTAAAAATTATGAGTTAACCTACTAACTTGACCATTCAGTGGGTGATGAATAAAAGCCTCTATAGCTACCTTAGCTCCAGTGTATCCATTATCATTGTGCCATCTATCTGAAGAGCTTGGACTCCTAACAAACTCAACAGTCATTCCAATGAAATCCTTTCCACCTCTAAACTTAAAGTAGTCCTTGTGGTGTATGTGGTGAAGGTAGGCATATCTATACTGAGTCTCAGCCCAAATCTTTGGAGATTCGTTTGCAGCTAAGTAAGGTATCTGATCAATCTTACATCCGTCTCCGTGACTTAGGGCTATCATATTGTTCCCATACTTAAAGTACTTTCTATGAATAGTACTTACGTCAAACGTAATGTTTTCATTATTGTAAAAGTAACAACTCAATGCATCTGCTAACATAAATCCAGTCATGTAGTCGTGGTTAGATGGGCAGTGAATAACGTGAACGTCAGCAATTGTTGAAAGTCTGTTTATTATTTGAGTATAAACTTTTCTTGCAATAACGTAGTTGTCGTACCACATTCCATCTGTATCTTGACTTGTTCCTGCTGTAGTCTGCCTCTTTGGGTTGTCTATGTGTAGCACATCGTTACCTATCACAAAAACTATCATATCTATGTTGTAAGGAGACGACTTATCTATAAGTGATTCAGCTCCAGCAATAGCCCTATCAACAGCTATTTTTACATTGTACTCGCTGTTAGATCCAGCTTCCGTCGCTAACTTACCAACGTGAAGGTCGGCTATATCTAAAACGAAACAGTGAGGGTCAGGTGTAGCAACCCTATCGTACTTCTTAACTATGGGAGACATTTCTCTCATTTCAGAAATCATGTCCTCTCTGATTCTATCGTACTTAACAGCAACAGAATCTTTGTAGTCTGGATTAACAACTAAAGTCGAAGTTCCTGTGACTGAATCTTTTATCCACGATAGCTTCCAATTGTCTGATGGGTTTAAATTGTTTCTGTGCATAGACTCATCAACAATAGACTTAGTTATCCACCCATTCTTTCGTATCATCCTAGATAATGATGGAACATTTATGTTATCTTCAGGGTGTCTGTTAGATAGCTCTAAGGCTATCCTATCTGAACCGAAGCCCATGTCTTCCCTTATTTCATTTATTTCACTTATGTATTTATCATACTTACTCATAACTACTAATTTTATTTGAATTAATTGAATTATCTTCCGTAACGATCATGTTTAGTAAAACAGCATAGTTACCTAAGTCTACAATTGAATCTAATATAGATTCATTATTTGGGGATTCTGTTGAATTGAATAGAACTCCAAGTCTAGCTACCTTTGTTGCGATTAGTGACAAGCAATTCTGCTCTGCACTAAGTCCAGATACAGAACCTGCTAACTTGAAGTTACTTAATCTATCTAAGTTAGCGTAGTCGTTACCCTTTTTTAGGATGACACCCCTCATTGTATTGAATATCTCTTCCAACTTTTTTTCTTGATCTTCTTTTGTCATAATTAAATTATTTACTGATTAAACTTTTTTTACATTTAACTCAAGACCCTTACGTTCTATATCATTCAAAATGATTAGTGCTTCATTGGTATTTACAAAGCAACTAGATCGAGAATAATAATTAGCAGCAACCCCAACCCACATTGCAAAATCTTTACTTATAGTAAAATCTTTACCTTCAATGCTTATATTTGCTCCAATCATATCCATAAGTCTCCCCTTAACCTTATTGTATGGGAAATCTATTATAGTTATAACCCCCTTACTCTTAAAAAAACTATTTCTTTTCATCTTTTTTATTGTATTTATTAAAGTAATATAAGTAGTATTCATATAGTTTAATCCATATCTCTACCGACCCAAAAGTCTTTGGACTTAAGTTTGACTTTCCATTTATAACTACATCTATGTACCACCTAGTAGTCATAGATGATGGAAATACACTTATAACTATTCCATTTTTAATACACCACCTAGCAGCCTCAAACTCTTCGTCAGTAAACATATAAACTCCCATTGGGTCTTTCTTTTTTAGTGCTGGCATTTCGTAAATATAAGGAAATTAATTAATTATTTATTTCTCCCAAGGATATTTTTCGTTAGTAGCCATATCTGCAGCTACAGGTGTATAAATTCCTGGACCTGGGTCCCAAGTGAAATGAGCTTCAGCCCCATTATCTCCTAAGTTTTGAAACTTAACCTTCAATACCTTAACTTTAACAGTCTTGTTGTCGTAGTTTCTGTGAACTAGAAGTCCGTGATAACTAGCGTCATACCACTCTCCTCCCCCTTTAATGCTGTACATAGTAGGCTCATCAAGATTTCCATCCTTGTCCTTGTACATCTTAGTTGGGTGAGCAACTATAAATACAAGAACATCGTACTTCTTTGCAAATATTTCTATCTTAGATAGATATTCCATTGTGTATCTGGTAACGTCTTCTGTCTTTAATTCAATATCTCTAACCTTATTGAATGGGTCTATAACTAAGCACTTTATACCCTTTCTTTTAACTAACTCAGCACCTTTATTAAGTACTGAATCAAGGGTATATCTATCCATATCTATGTGAAAATAATTCTGACTGCAGTGTTCTGCCACCTCGTTCCACTTCTCAGTATTGATGTCGTGCTTACTTGGCATTCGCTTCCATGTCTTACGCATTAGCTTGTGTGCGTGAATGTATGTAGGTACGTTTTCTGGAGACGCAAATGCTGTCTTCCACCCATAAAGTTCATTGTATCCAACAACCATTTGATCAACAAAGTCAGACTTTCCAGATGATGGTATCCCGGTAACAGTTATAAACTGACCAGTGTATGTAGAAAATATACTATCAAAGTTTGGTAGGTTTACTTGATACCCTTTCTTGAATCCATTCTTAACAAAGTCAACTATATCGTCCTCAATATCTCTGAACGTAACAACATTCTCTAGTGGAACTGGAGATGCAGTTAACACCCTACTTCTTAGCTTCGATATTCCGTACTTTACTAAGTACTCATTAGCGTCCTTGCAATCCTCGAACGTAACTATGTAGCAGTATTCAGCACCAAGTCTTCTAATTAACTCCCTTTGAAGAGCTTGACCTGCATCATCTGAATCTACTGCAAGTATAATTCTTTCTTTGTCTTCAAAGTAATCTATGCAGCTATCTAAATAGTCTAAGTTATTGCTACTTAATGTAGCCCCATTAGGTACTGATATTACATTCTTTATACCCGCCTCATAGAAAGACATTACGTCCATTTCTCCTTCTACAATAATGCAGTCCTTGTGACCTACAATGTTATCTATGTTGTAGAATATTTTCTCTGCTCCCTTAAATAGTTTGAAATTTTTTCTTCCGTCTCTGTACTTTATGTTAACAAGTTCTCCACCCATAAAGTAATTGAATTTAATAACATTGGCATCAGCTTGCGTTTGTGGCATCCACTCTACGCCTTCAGAAACATTTAACTCATCAATAGTCTTCTTTGATATCCCTCTTGACTTAAACCACTGCTCAACTTTTGTTCCAGATTTAGACCCATCATAGTTTGATGGCTTAACGTACACTTTCTCTGACTTGCCTTTTCTTTTGTAAGTGTGAAGTTGAAATGTTTCGTTGCAATTGTGACAAGTTCCAATGCCTCTATCCCAGTCATAAGAAGCGCACTTAGCTTTTCTGTTCTGCTCCTTTCTGTCTTCAGAGCATAGAGGACACACACCTTGAGTTTTACCAGTCTCCAATTCGTACTGATTAAAGGTGTCTATAATGAATCCATTTATTTCTTTTGTCTCTACATTCATAGGTATATGTTTTATTTGATTTTAATTATGGTGGAGAACACGATTGCTCTCCACCGCTATTGTTTTGCTTACTAGAATGGAAGATCATCATCTTCTGCAACTGGAGCATTATTCTGCTGAGATGGACTTTGACTTTGACTACCACCTCCATTATCATCTTTCCAAGCCTGAGTAATACCTTCGCCTACATATACCGTTTCGACTTTATTCTTTCTATCTTCAGCACTTTGAGGCTTAACAGCAAAGTGAGTTTTAATTAGTTGAAATTTTTCAGAGTCGTAAACAACCTTTTTAGACTCCTCTTTCATTTCTATTAATTCGAACTTAAGCTCACTCACTTCTACATTAACTCCTTCTTTGTTTTTGTACGACCTCTTAAATGATATCTCTTTTTCTTTGTCTTTACTAATTGTTATTGTAATCTTATTTGCCATAATTAAATTGTTTTTGTGTACTATAGTGTACGATTAATAAAAAATTGTTCTGAATTAAAGTCTTCGTTCTTAAAGAAAAGGTCGTAAACCCCACTTGCTTTCTTAGCCTTCTCCATTCCTCTACTTAAGAATTCTTCTGAGCATTCAAAGTATCCAGTCTGCAAGGTGTTCTTGTCAATCACAATAAAGACCATGTCGTAGCCAAACATCTGCTTATACAACCAAGCTTGAGAATCGTAGTTGTAATCCCTAGCAGACCACTCAAAGTTATTAATATTTGAAGTAGTCTTCAAGTCTACAATAAGTTTTTCATCATGATTAACTATGTCAGCCTTACCTTTCCACTTGTTACCAAACAAGTCTGCAATATTTGGAACTTCGTACTCTATGCTATCGCCACCCTTGATTAAACGACTGAGAGCCTTTATGTTCATTACTTTGTCAACCATAATATCCACAGCTTCCTTCTCCTTTAAAAGTAGGCACATTTCGCCACCAGACTCCTCCTTATATATTTTTGTAGTCCTTGTGGATGAATCTATTATTTTAAAGTTTTCTTTCTTCTCAGGCTCTAATATTGACGTATGGAAGTACGAACCGATTATAAAGTTAGAGTTAGGCTCTTGAGGTTCATTAAATGCTAATGGGTTCTCAAGTAGTGTTTTTATCTTAGAATTAGACAAGTATTGCTGCCCAAACTCACCGTAGTAGTGATCATCGTCTCTAAGCTTTTCGATTATTTCTTTCTTATCCATTTTTTACTGCTGATTTTATTTGTAACTCCTGAGCTTTGCTCATTTTATATTTAGTGTTAATCTTGCTAATGTCTCCACCGCCCGCTACGAATTTAATAGCCCCTGCAAGTGCAGCTGCATCCATTGCTAACAGAGATTCTGTTTTCGATTGAATTGGCTTTGCTTTATTGCCAATGCTCCAAAGGTATCTACCTTTGCCTTTGTCGTCAGTAGCTTTTAAGAATACAATCTTACTATCTTCAAACTTACTTTCCCAAGTCCAATCCTTTAGCTTCAAATTGTACGACTGTCTGTACTTATCACCAACCTTAGTAACTTCATCGTCATTCAATCTAATTGATATGACTGGGTAGTCGTATAACTCTCTACCTATACCAATGTTAAAGCCTGCTCTCTTAAATGAGTCACTAGCTAATCCCTTAGCTTGCTCAGTGTTACTCTCTGTTCCAGTGTCTTCCTTAGATACCCAATGCTTATTTTCGGCATCCCATATTGAGATTATACAGTTCTTGTTGTCTCTAGTATGCTCTCGTTTCCATCCGAATACCCCAAAAGCTTCGTCCAACCTATTCATATCTACCCTCGCATCCTTGTAGGCTAATATTGTGGCGTACTTGCCATTGTTAATACTCTGAATCCTAAAGTCTATCTCTTCGACAGATAAAGGTCTGTTTATTGCTTCCATTTCATTTAATTTAATTGTAAATATTTATACTTGAGTTAGTTTATACTTTTTGCCGTATATTTCTACTACGGTATCTTCATATGAGTTTATTCTTTGATTAAATTGTGATTCAGTTAACGCTTTGCCATTTATATACCAATATTTATTACCCTCTGCATACTCACTAGCTGGGCCATCTTCTCTGTGAAGCCTACCATTTATATACCAATGTTTCTCACCATCTCCATACTCTACGGCAGGTCCGTCTTCTCTGTGAAATAGACCATTCATAAGCCACTTAGTACATGCACCTTCACGTTCAATAGCTGGACCGTCTTCTCTGTGAGCATCACCATTTATATACCAATATTTATCACCATTTGTGTATTCAATAGCTGGGCCGTCTTCTCTATGGATTTGACCTTCCGAATTACACCAAACGGTTCTATCTTTGTAAACTTTTACTTTGTATTTCTTCATTTGATTTAATTTAATTTATCCATTAATTGATTGTAATCTACATTTAATATTAATTTATCCACTGCTTGCCTTTTTATTTCGGATACTCTAACAAAGTTACTCGCTCCATTCAATCCAAGGATGTTAGCTATCTCTATAGCTGGGTAACTTACGCAGTCAAGTCCGTAAGACATTCTAAGCACCTCATACTCCTTTCTATCTAAGTACTTCTTCATTACGCCTTTCAAGTAAGAGTTGAGTATCTCTACGTTATACGGCTCTGAATTGTCAGCAACTTCAAAGAATATGCTATCGCCATCCTCATCTGTAGAGAATTCATCTATACTCAAGAAAATAGACTTAAAGAATATCTCTACATTCTTTTTATTGTCAGAGTCCTTACGCATAGAGTTTCTTTTATGTTCTGGAATCCTCATAGAGGACCTGCTCTCGTCTATCCTTCTGCGAATAGATCCTCTTATCCTTTTACCAAAGAAGGACTGAAGCGTTTTCTCTATGTTTTCAGAAGCCATAACCCTATCGTAGTCGAGTTTGTCTACTGCCTTTATTAACCCTTCAGCCCCAAATTGAATTAAGTCTTCTACAGTTAACGCACCTATAGACTGTTCAGTTGATGAAAATTTTCTTGCTAAGTTTTCGCACAATGGCATAAACCCTACTATAAATTCGTCTCTAGTGTAATCCTTTAAGTCTTTACCTACTGGAATACATCTACTTAAGTCTTCTTTATAGCGAATGTAGTTTTTTAAATTATACTTTTTCATACCTACATCTTTTAAAATATAGGACAAAGATAATGTTTTTTTATTAATAATATAGTTTATTTTCTTCTTGGTTTTTTTATAGCGTTATTCATCTCCCTCTTCCTACTATTAAAGTCATCGTTTACGTTCCGCTGTATTGACTTAGTACTGCAAGATAACTCCTTAGCTATACTCCCAAGCGTTATCTTATCTCCTCTACAATGTATGACATCCATCGCAGCAAAAATAGATTTTTGAGTAACCTTAGTAGTCCTACCCATAATCTTACCAACTATAGACATCTTCTCGCTCCTACTAAGTCCACAGAATGGCTTAAATATAACCTTCCTTAGCTTATTACTTGGGGGTCTATCTACATCCATCTCTAGCGTATCTTTAATCATATGATGCATAGCTATGTCAGATACATCGAACGTAACGAATCCATTCCTCTTGTCTGATATAAACTTAGAAACCCTATTAAATAAATCTAAACTTATATCTTTATTCAGATGCCTAATTACAAGCAAGTGCCACTTAAGTGACTTGTAGGTGCTTATCTTAGCCTCTGAGTTAAATAATTCAAAGCACTCGTGAGTCCCATTCTCGTAGTAGAATCCCCAATCATAAGACTCCGTAGGCACATCACTGATGGGCATTCTTCTGTAGAGTATACGATGTTTATGCAGGAAGTCTATTCTCTTAAAATTGGACATTAGATACTTACTCTTTAGTTAATAATCTATTGTCCACTTTTTTGGACATCCTCAATCGAAGAAGATATAACATTTCTTCTCTTAGCTATGGCATCAAGTAGACTCATAAACTCTTTGTCATTAATAAAGTCTTTAAGACTTTCCATCATTCGGCAGCATATCGATAAGTCACTATAACTTACCGATAAATCTATTGCCTTATATATCTCATCAATATCCCTTACCATAACTATCTCTTATTTGCTTAACAACTTTTCTTACATCTTCTCGGTACACTTCTTTGTCTGAATTTACTATAGACTCTATGTCTCTCGAAGTAGACTTGTCTACATCAATAAAGTCTTTAATTTTATTGACAGACCAAACAACCGTACTATGGTCTCTATTAATTAGATTTCCAATCTCACTAAGTGATGCTACGGTGTAGTTTCTACACAAGTAACAGTATACTTGCCTTGCATTAACAAGGTTTTGATACCTATCATTACTCTTAACAAAATCTATTTTTAAATTATAATAATTACATACGTCCTCTAGAATTTTTTCTAGGGAATAATTCCCTTTACTAAGTGGGTTATACATAGGTGACACATCGATTGCATTGTTAAATGCTATAATTTCCTTACTCATAACTCTATTTTTTAATGTTTTAACTTAGATTTTATCGCATACTCAATAGGGTGAATCTCTATCTCAGATAGTGCGACTATGTTTATTATTGCATCAGCCATTGCATCAGCTACCAACTCGTCATTATTTTCAATAATGGTGTCTATGTTATTAAGTAACTTAGCTATTATCAGATACCTATTATTAGGTACTATCATACCTTCCTTGTAAACGTGATTGACAACTAAATTCAGAAGACTTGAGTCAACAACTCCACTGTTAGACTTTAGGTCGTGCATCTCAGAATTGAATAAGTTAGCGATTAGCTTCTCATTTCTAATGAAGCACTGATCATCATAGTAAGACTCTACGTTGGATAGAATCCAATCGTAAGCATAACCACCAACCTTAATGGTGTATGTTCCGTTATTTGTTACAATGCTATCGCCGTCTATTGTACTTAATTTGTTTTCTAATTCTGATACGCTACATCCGAATACAGTTATGTGCCTAAGCACCTTTGTCTTTAATTTTTCCATAGTGATTT
>UEXM01000288.1_pt1 | contig 56070 bp, 67 predicted proteins | sample 1796661 | NCBI WGS metagenome assembly UEXM01 (sample SAMEA4772469, study PRJEB27181) | metagenome | reverse complement strand
CCATCGTGATATATTTCAAGGTCAGAACCTGTCCCTAATATTATTTTTTTATTATCAGGTAATGCGATGTTACCATCTACGGATTCTCCAGTTAAAAAACTAATGGCCATATTATTGAATTTATTTTAAAAGGTTACATACTACTATGTTACTTTTGTAATAATAACTGAAACAGCGTTAGAAGCTAAAGCAGTTGTTGTTCTTAAAGTAACTTGATTTGTACTTGTTCTCTCAACATCTAACATTACTGTATCGTATGGTGAAGAGTTTCTGTAGCATGAAACAATTACATTTCTTGTGCCTAAGTTATGATTTATTTGGTAAGCAACAGCAGTTCCGTCTCCAATATTTGCAGTTACTCCGTTATCAGCAACACAAGTATCAACTGCATTACAGAAATCAGTTACCTGAGATGCTGTTATTGCAATTGCTTGTTCTGAAGCTGAAGTAACAATACCATCTGCATTAATTGCAAGAGTTACTGTTTCGTTAGCATCTCCGTAGTTACCTGCTGTACCCTGGTTGTTTAATTGAACCCAACCATTTGTACTTACTGTAAAGTTAGCTGAATCAAATCCTGCTATACCTTTTGTTGTTCCTCCGTCTGTAGAACCTGCTGTAGCAACTCCAATGTTATTTTGAACAACTGTCCAATCAGATAATGCTGTTGGAGAGTCTGATTCTGCAATAAGCAAATCACCATCTTCAACTGTTTCCCCAAAGAATTGTCCTGCTGCTGTTACTGCATATGTCCAACCTTGTTTTATTGATGCACTTGGGTTAACATCTAAATCAGGCGTATTAGTTGCTGCGTTATATCCACCTTGGAATATTAAAGCTCCTGATCCTGCCAACGTAGAGTCTACATAACTCTTAGAAGCTGCATGAGCTGACGCAGTTGGAGTAACAGGAATTGTTACTTGTCCTGTAAAAGAACCTGTACCTGTAACACTTAAGTTACCACTTGTTAATGTTAAATTATCTCCAACTGTTAAGTCAGAAGTGATTGTAACATCATCTGGTAAGCCAATAGTAAGACTACCGTTATTTCCAGTTGATTCCGTAACCTGTATTTCACTTGAAGTTCCATTTATCGTCACAGATGACTTAATACCTGATCCAGTTCCTCCAGCTGTTAAATTAAGAACAGCAGAGTTAGAACCTCCTGCGGCAACTGGTAAAGTATATGTTTCGTTTGTATTAGTTGAGCTAAATGTAACTTTTTGAGTTCCAGAATCAAATGCTATTGATGTAGAGCCTGAAGCTGCAAATCTAATACCTGTTGAATCGGTAGATGTAAACTGTGTAGTTCCTCCACTATTTTTAACTGGTAAAGATGTTGTATTTACATTTGGATTAGCAGGCAGTGTAAATGTTGTTACCTCATGGCCTGTTACGTGTCCTGTTGAATTAGTTGTTACATCTGTATAAGCATCAAATGTTCCACCAAATGATAAGGTAGCAGCATCTGTAGTTTCTGTGTCTGAAAAACTATCATGAGTTACAGATATAGTTGTATTACCTGATTGATTGGCTGTAAATGTTCCAGTTCCTCCTAAAGCACCAGTTCCTTGAACTGTTAGTGTTCCATTTCCTACTGTTGGAATAGCTGGGAAAGTTACTAAATCTCCTTCACCATTTACATACTGAGAAGTGCTACCTTGCCAAACCATTGTCATTGTGCCAAATCCTGTGATTGTGTTTGAGGCTACATTTAAAGAAGTACCATCTGTTTTTACATTTACAGAAGTAACTGTACCTCCACCAACAGCTGCGGTTAATTGTGATATATTTACATATTTAACATTATTATCTGTAGCGTCACTTATAATTATTCTATCTCCAGCAGCTACAGTAATTGGTGTTGTAACACCATCGGCAGCAGCTAATATAACGTTGTCAGTTCCTAAATAATCTACTAATAATCCTGTAGACGATTGTGATAAACCAGGTCCAGCTCCAACAGTTAAAGTACCTATTGAGGTTATTGTTCCACCTGATATTCCGTTACCAGTTGCAACAGATATAACCCCTTGTTGATCAGCTGGCATAGTAACTGTTTTTGTATTAACAGCAGTTATGTGACCTGTTGAGTTTGTCGTTATAGCATCAATTGCAGTAAAAGTTGCTCCAGCAGCTGGCGCGCCAGTAGAAGTTGTATTTGATCTTGAAGTAGCATCGTGAGTTATACTTACATTGTCTCCACTTCTTGCTGTAGTTATATAAGTGTTACCAGAAATATCAACTGTATCATTATTTGATATTGTTGCTACACCTCCTGAATCAGCTGTTAATTTCCAGTTACTCATTGTTCCTGCACCACCATCAGAAGCAGCGGTGATTATCCCATAAGCATTAACTGTAATATCTGCGCTTGTGTATGATCCTGGTGTAACTCCAGAAGTTGGTAAATTAACTTGTATAGTTCCACTTGTAGTAATAGGGCCTCCAGATACACTAATTGTAGATGTACTACTTCCTAAATTAACGGAAGTAACTGTACCACCGCTTGTTCCAAATGCTACCCAGTTATTAGAACCTGTATGATATTTCATCTGATTAGTATCAGTTCTATATATCATTTGTCCTTCGCCAGCTAATCCTGTTGGATCTGAGGTTACGTTGTCAATCTTAAAATCTTTGACCTGATTATTGTTAAGATCAATGTTAGTTAAATACCCTATTGCCATAATTCTTTTTTTTAATTAAATGTTGCTGTTCCAGTAACTAAACTTGTAAAAGTTAAAGTACACTGGTTTAAATTATTATATGTTACTTCTCCAAATATTTCCTTTTGAGTTCCATCTTCAAAAACAGAAACTGCTGGGAATTTATTTAAATTGTGAGTTATTAAATAAGTGAGGCTGTTTCCAGGTATTCCCACTGTGAAATTTAAATCTCCTGATGCGTTTGCATCATACTTTAGCAAAGATATGAAATAATCTTTATTTGCGATTAAGCTCCCACCTCCTGCCTTAAAAGTTAAGCCTAAAGTCGCTTGAACATTGCTGCCTTTTTTAACGACTGAATTAACTGTATATATAGCCCAGTTAGTAATATCACTACAATCAGTTAATAATATGTCTGAGTCTAATAAAGCATTTTGAATAAAATCATAAATATCAATAGTTGGACTTCTTGTGTCAAAAACTGAGGCATCTATAGTGGAAATGCTGTTTAATAAAACACTGTCTGATCCACCACCTGAAAAAGATAAAGTTCCTGTTTCATAAGCATTTGTTTCATTGTATCTATATCGTAAGTTTTGACCTTGGCCTCCAGTTTTATTTATAAAATCAGCAACAGCTTGAGCTGTAAAGTTTTTAGTCTGCATGTTGTTCTGAGAGTCAGAACCTATCCATTTATCTGAAGCTACTACAGGTGTTGCGTTTTTATATGTGCTTATTCTTGCCATTTAATTTGCTTGTTTTTACAGATACAAAGTTAATCTTTTTTTTTCTTTGTTTATTTTTTAGAAATGGTGATATTCTTAGATATTTTTTCAGCACTCCTACCAACAACATAACCCCCTATACCTAATTGTAGCAAGTTCCAAAATTCATTTTCTAATTCAGGTATTTTTAAATCAAATAAGGGAGCAAGAAACTTTACATAGATTACTATAAAACCAAAAGCTAACATTAGTATTGGCCTCCAACTTCTTTGAAGCCAATTACCTTTTGCTTCTGTAACTATAATTTCAGTTTGCATTTTCTGCAACTCTAATTGCTTTTGAATTATAATTTGCTTGATAGCGTTTTCAGCTATAATTTTTTCCTCTTTAGATGTAAAAAGTTTATCAAGTCCTGACATTAAATCTTTAACAACAGTACCACCGAACCAGTCAATTATTTTTTTCATTTCTATACATTTTAAGTTAACACTTCCAGCGTTTTCTGGCTTTACAAATTCTTTTGTTAGGTGTTTTTTTACAACTTATATTATGCATCTTCATTTGACCTAAACTTCTTGCACAATATGATTTTCTTCTTTTAGCTCTGCCCTTACTTGGTTTTTTTTCAGTAACAGCAGTTTTTAAATTGCCTCCAGTTTTTCTATTGTATGCAGCTACTCCACGTGCAGTCATACCAGCTCCACTTGCTGTAGATCGGTAGTTTGCGTTTTTTCCTTTTGTAGTTCTTCTTACTGCCATTATTTTTTATTCATTTGTTTTTTTATTCTCATAGCTTGAGCGGCAGTTATTATTTTTGAAGTAAAATTACCTCCGTCTCTACCTTGCTCAAGAGTATAAGTACCATTTTTATTTTTTTTCACTTTTTTAAAAACAGCCGATGCTTTTCCCCTTTTCAAACGTTGGTTAAGTGTAGCGGTGCTATTTGGTGAGCTTATAACAGACCTGCTTTTTAAGGATTCAGAATATTTTCTTTTCCTCCCTTTCAGCTTTACCTTTGACTTAGTTCGAACATGTGTCTTAGAAGACTTCTTTTTTTTATTTATTGTTTTTTTCATCTTACTCCTTTTACATTTTTAACAAACTGTTTTCCTTTTGCTCCTGCTTTCTTTTTCTTTCGAGCTGTAGCTGAAAGCTTTCTTTTAGAGAGGCTTTTAGCTTTAGCCATAGGTAAACATCTATCAGGATTTTTTTTGTTCTTAGAAGTTCCACATGGGCCTTTTATTTTTCCATCCGTTCCTATGCGCACCCAATTTTCATCGCGCCATTCTTTTAGTTCTCCCATTAACTTATGTTGTCTATGAAACGATCTTGTCGTTTATTAAATCTATTCTTTAATCTATCTAATTTCTTAACTGCTCTTTTTTTATTTCTTACCATCCTTGTTCTTCCTGCAGGTTTTTTAGAAGTGTTAACGCTAATTACTAAAGATCCATCTTTTTGAAGGGTTGCAGACTTGCGCTTAACAACATTTCCATTAGTTACTTTTTTTGAGATTCTATTATTTGATTCAAACGTTGAACGACTTTTTCTTTTCTTTTTGTCGTTCTTTACGTTTGTAACAGAAGCAGTAGTTACTATAGTTTTATCTTTATTCATCTTTATTTCTTTTTTTTACCTTTTCCGTAATTAGGATCTTTACAATATTTACTTGCCGCCATATTTGCATAGGCAGATGGGTATTTATCAAATGTTCTTTTAGCCCAGGAGATTCCTGCTGCACAAATTTTATTTCCTTTAGTTCTACCTTTTTTTGCCATAAGAATTTATTTTTAAATATTACAATATTCTGTTGTTGCATCAAAGCTTGGGCAAGCTTTAGCCGCAAAGTCTCGATGACCATGGATTTTTGCTTCTGGATATATTTTACGCAATACTTGCAATAATTCTAACAATGTTTCTTTTTGCTCTGGTGTTCTTGTATCCTTTGCAGGATACTTTCCTTTTGAGTCTCTTTCAGATTCTACCCCTCCCACATAACAAATTGAGACTGAACTACAGTTCAACCCTTTCGTATGCGCACCGCACTTATTTATCATTCTTCCAGGCTCAATAGATCCGTCAATCAAAACTAAAAAATGATATCCAATTCCTTTCCATCCTCTTTTTTTATGCCATCGATCTATAACCTCAGCATTAATAGAGTCATCACCTTCTCTTGTTGCAGAACAATGAATAATGATTTTTTCAACTTTTTTCATATTTTATATATAAAAAAAGACACAGTCGTTCTGTGCCTCTTATGTTTTTAATTAAGATTTTAGAACTTTTACTATTTGTTCTTTCTTTCTTTATTCAATAAGTACCACTTTTGAGCGGTATACCCAACACTTAGTGCGAGCAAAATTATTTTTAAAGCCATATCAATTTGTGAAAATGATACAACAAGAGACGTTGCATTTAAAGCGTATAATTTTATATCTGACATATCAAAGTTCATATTACCAAATTGCTATACAACTATTACGAGACGCAGCATCTGTGCCTGTGGTGTATAATTTTATTATTTGAATTGGAAGATAGTTTCCTACTGGAAAGTTTTCAAATGTTATATCACTACCTGCTACTGTTTGAACTTTAATAAAAACATAAGATTTAGCTATATCCATAGTTGTGAGATTACTTCCTACATATAATAAACATCCTTCAGAAGAATCTATTCTTGACGAACCATTAGGGCCACCTAAAAATATAGTATATGCTTCTGGAGAAGTAAATATATCTGAACTTATTGATAATATTGTTGAAGTATCTATTGCTGTTACTGTTGCTGATGTATTATCTGTAGTATTATAAATAATATCTCCTACACTTACATTAGAAAAATCAGCCCCTACATCTACTAATTTATTTGCTGTAGTTGCTGTAGTTGTTCCAGTTAATTGTGCCAAGTCTGGTGATGGTATTGGTAATGTGTTGCTGGATATTACTTTTTGCGCCAGCCCTGTGTTAACAGTAATTTTTGGATATGCCATTTTGTTTTTTTTTGAGGGTTAAAAATCTCGTTTGTTTACTTATAAGGAAACATTCTGTTAAGTGAATCCCTACGTTTGTTGCAGCCACAATCACCTTTAGTAACTGTATCTACAACTTTTTTTATTCCAGTAGCTTTTGTAAATTTCTCTACTGTATCTCCAAATCCTCTGGATCTGTTTATTGTCTGTATTTTTGTAAAATTTTTTTTCATTACTTACAAGTACATAATTTGTTTGGACAAGACTCTACTTTAAATAAAAGCTTAGATATTAATGCGTTCCATCCACATTGAAATTTACACCATACCCCTTGCATCCATAGACCTAATTTTACTAATAATCTTCCCATTTTTATTTTCTTAAAGGATTATACTTTGGATAAACATTTATGTGCTGAACAGAGCTTTTTAACTCTAACTCAACAACCTTTTTTTTATCCACTGGTTTTTTTACTACTGGCTTCTTTTTATTAGAAGCATCTTTTTTGACTACTTTCTTTTTTGCCATTTGATTAAAATTTAAATTATCGCCTTGCCTTACCCTTTACTTTTTTAAGTTTAGGGTTTTTCTTTTTAGCCTTAGCGCTTGCCTTTCTTGATGCAGAAGCTAAAATAGCTCCAGCAGCTTTTTTAGAATAACCTCCTTTTCTTGCTATTTTTGCTGCTACTTTTTTAAAACTCATATCTTACTTTAAATGATCGTGCTTTACTATTTTAGCAACGTGTCTATAAGACATTGACTTGTCAGCTCCGTAAGCATGACCATACATTTTTTTAGACATAGCCTTGCTTTCATTTCTACGAGACTTCATAGACTGAGACTTCTTTCCGTTTCTTGAACCTAAAGACTCATCTAATCTATCATTATAACCTTGTTTCATAATTTTTATTTTAAGTTATTAATAACACAAATATACAAAATTTAATAAATTAGTTTCTGGCGTTTCTATCAAGCCCTTTTCTTCTACTTCTTCTAATGTTTTTAGCTTTTTTCTGATTAGCTTTATTTTGTTTTATTCTTTCTTTCTGAGCTTCAGTTTTCTTTTTAATACCTAAAGTTTTACTTACTTTTTGTAAAAAATTACTTTTTTTCTTTTTAGTAGTACCGCTTTTAGATCTTTTACCAGAAGTTGTATCTTTAGTTTCCATACCCAGCAACTCCCTTGCTCTCGCATCGCGTTCTTTTTTAAACTGATTAAAAGCTTTTCGTTTTTCTTCGCACTCTTTTTTACCAGTACCTGAAAACTCTGTCATCACTTGACCATTATATTTAAATGTACATTTTGGATCTGGCATAATTTTATCTTTTTCTTGGATTATTGTTAATTTTTCTTCTATTCTTTTGCTCTGTTTTAGCTAAACGATTAATTCTGCTAATATATTTCTTTTGCTTAGAAGTTAGCTTAACTTGTTTTACACCTTTTGTAGTTCTAATCTTATTGTAGTTTTCTTTGCCTAATTCTTTTTTTAAGACATTGACCATAGCCATTCTACTTGTAGAATCTTTTACAATTTTTTTTCTAACTTTTACCCTTTTTAAAGAGTCTTTAACTTTTTTAGTAATTGGATCTGGCATGGTTTAATACATTTTTTTACCCATAGCTTTTTCATTACCATAGTTTGGATTGTTTTTTACTTTACCGCCCATTGTTTTAGCAAATTCTGTTGCTTGAGCTTTACCTACTGCGTTGTAAGGAAATTGTCTTTTTTTAATTTTACCTGTGTCTCCACACTTATAGCTTACTGTTGGCATAGTTGTATATATTATTTTTTCTTTTTTCTTTTATCAATTACTTTGACAGGATAGTTTACGTCAAGATCACTTAATTTTCTTTTAGATCCTCTTGCTTTCATTTCATCATAAGCTGTTAATTGCTTAGGTGTTCTTTTAACCATCTTGTATTTACATTTGGTTTTTCCACTTCTGGATGTCTTGCAAACTTGAGTTCTTACTCTTAATCTATTTTTATCCTTCTGTTTAACTGGATCTGGCATAACTTATGATTTTAAATATTTATTTTATCTTTACAAATATAAGAATTTAATTCAATGAAATTTAAAGGAGTCTATCCGCGGAAAAATACTACCAGGAAACTGCCTGATCATGATTTTCTAAAATACTGGAGAGTTATAAGATATTGGGTAAAGGCTAAATACGGTTTAGGAACTCCTGATTTAGAGATGTTACTGTTTTTGTACAGCGAACAAATTTTTAATAAAAGTCAATTCAAAGAGTATGAAGAAATAATGTCCTGGGATGTAAATCGTTTCAGTAAACTTCTTAAAGAAGAGTGGATTCATGTTTGGAGAAAAAGAAAAGGTAATGAAACGACCTTATATGAATTGACATATAAAGCCAAAAGAATAATAAATACTATTTACAAAAAGTTAAACGGTGAGGAAATTGCAGAATCCGCGTGTGCCAATCCATTATTTAGAAATGACGCATCATATATGGATAAAGTTTATCGTAATATGATTAAAGAAATGAATAAAGAAATTAGAGAACAATAACTACGTCTCTTTCCTGGATAATAGTGTAAGGCTCATCCTTAATCAACATAGTAAATCCAGAATTTTTATCATAATAAATAAGATCCTTCGGTTTAACTACAGAAACATCTGTTCCTTCTTTAACAACATATCCTTTTCTATATCTAAATTCATCAACGTCTGATGCAGATAATAAAAGACCTGAAGAAGTTTTAACCTCTTCCTCAATAGTTTTTATGACAATATATTTTCCAACTGGTTTCATAATTTATTCTTTTACTCGCGCGTGAGTTATTATTGCGTTTGTTGTTAGAATAGTTGTTGCTACACTAACTGAATTTTCAAAAGCAGTCTTAGTTACTTTTAAAGGATCTATAACACCCATCTTAAAAAAATCTCCTTTTACTTCAGTCTTTACATTGTACTCGTCTAATTGTTGAAGAATCCATGAATCACTTGTTGTAGATACATTGTAGTATTCATCAAGATTTAATCCAGCGTTTTGTAATATTTGTCTTAATGGCGCACATAAAGATTCCATTAGAATATCTATAGCTGTACTTTCGTCATCATTAACTGTCTTCTTAGAAATATAACTAAGTTCTTCTCTTGAATAAAATAAAGCAAGTCCTCCACCTCTTACAATACCCTCTTGCAAAGCGCTACGAACAGCACACACAGCATCTTCTACTCTGTCATACTTTTCTTTTTGCTCTATATCAGAATTACCCCCAACATAAATAGCTCCTATTGATCCTGATAAACTTGCAATACGCTCGTTTATAAACTCTTTATCTGAAACTATTTCTGTGTTTTCTTGTTGTTCCTTAAGATCAGTTATTCTTTTTTCTATCTCTTCAGTCATTTGATTATTTTTAATGATAACCGTTTGACTCTTTCCTGAAATAATTTTATCAGCATGACCAAGATCTTCCATGCTTAACAGACTTAAATCATCTCCAGTTTTTTCTGAAAAGTATTTAGCCCCTACCGACAACGCAATGTCCTGCATAAGCTCGTGTTGTTTATATCCAAATTGTGGTGGTATAATATTACAAAGCTTAAGTCCGTTACGCACTACGTTTGCCGCCAGGGTATTCACAACATTGACTGAGCATGGACCAATGATGAGAAGTTTTTTATTTTGTTGAATGATTGGTTTTAAAACATTTTCTATTTGTAGAATATTACTTATCTCCTGGTCACAAACTAAAACTAAAACATCTTCTAAGATTGCTTCATCGTTTTTTTGATTAGTGATAAATAAATTAGAAGTATAACCTCTATCAACTTTTATTCCATTAGTAACTGTGGCATATGTCTCATGGTTTTGAGATCGCTCTACAGTTACAATACCGTTCTTTCCAACTTTATTATAAGCATCAGCAATTATTTTTCCTAAAGACTTATCGTTGTTTGCTGAAATTGTTGCAACATCTAATAGCCTTGCCTTGGTAATTTTTCGTGAGTTCTTTTTTAATTTTTTAAGAATAATTTTACTGAATCTGTTTATTGATTTTACAACCTCAGTTATATTATTTTTTTCTGTTAGAAGTCTTTCACCAGCTTTTATAATAGCCTCGGTTAATACAATTGCTGTAGTCGTTCCATCTCCAGCTGAGTTAGCAGTTCTACGTGCTGCATCTTTTAACATTTGAACCGCAAGGTTCTCTACAGGATCATCCAAAAAAATAGAGTTAGCTACAGTTACACCGTCTTTTGTTATTGTCATACCTCCGATATGTTCAGGCGATTCTATTAGAACTGTTTTTCCGCGTGGGCCTAACGTACTCTTTACTGCTTTAGAAATTTTTGTAATCCCTTTTATTAATTTATTTCGACCAGGCTGATCGAACTCAAGGTTCTTTGGAATATAATTGCTCATTGTATTAAATTTAATTTAGAACAAATATAGTAAAATATATTTATAATAAACACAAAACTAAACAAATGTCAAATGTCAAGAAAAATACTCCACTTACTTTATATATACTTTTACTATTCTTTATATTTTTATTTATTATTATTCTATTTATTTTCGACATTTTCGACATTAAAAGAATAAGTAATTAATAATCAATAAGTTAGTAAAAATAAATTGACAGGATAATCGACATAATAATGTCAATAATTAACAGTAGTTATAAAAAAAAAGAGAATCACATTGATCCTCTAATTTAAAAATTAATAAAATGTATTAGCATTTTAAAAATTTAACTGTCTAAATTTTTTCTTGTTATCCGCAAGCTCCATGCCTTCAGCTATTTGATTAACCTTTCTGTCATTACGTACAGAACGTTTAATAGCACAAGCTTTTGCAATGCCAGACTCAGATTCTGGGCGCGCATTAATTAAGCGTCCATCTTTTACATACAGTCCGTTAATAAAGTCATTCTTATTCATAATAAGCGTTTTAAAAGTTCCCTACAAATATAGTAAAAATTTTTTTTGCGTTCAGACACTTATAGGTTTAGGGCTATAGTAGCTAATACAGTCGTGTTGTGATCACAGAAAGTCGTTTTTTTTTTGATGTCTTTGGATTTTTTCAAGTTTTTTTTTCGGATTTTTTGAGAATTCGTTAAGCTCCAGTACCAACCCCAGCTCCAGCTGGTGGTAGAGCTGCAGTATCTCCCAGCTCCAGCTCCAGTTACACGTATTGCCCCTGCTCCAGCACACATGTCCCCTGCTCCCCCCTTCCACCCCACAAAAAAGGAGAAGGACTAACTATGTAGTATGCTGTAGATTTCAAGGTAGTTCAGTTTGCTGCAAAAGTTTGGTTTAGATGTGTGCCATCTTTTTCCATACAAGTTGATTGCATATTGTTTGACATTTATTTTCTGCTGTACCGATAGGTTTGACCAATTATAGTTTTTCATACTGCAAACATAAAAACCATTGTTGCACATTTTCTGCACACATTAAAAAAGGAGAAGGACAGAGCCTTCCCTTAACCCCAGTACGAGTCTCTATAACCCCAAACAAAACATAGTCAACAGCTTTGATGTAATCCGTTAGTAATTAGAAAGTAAAAGTACCATATACATTTGTAGATAGTAAGTAAAGAGAACTGCTGTCCAGCAAAGCATAGTTACTGACAAATTATTTACATTTTATTTGTCATTTATAGTTGTTATATAAACATAAAGTTGTATATTCGCCATGGGGGGAAACCTCACGTTCATTGACATTCTGACCTAAACTACTGAGAATCAAGCAGTTACGACACATTATCTAAAGTGTTGCTTTAACTGTGCTTCACGCAGACTGCTGATAATCAATCATTTAACGATTCTGTTATGATTATCTCTCTATCCATATCTATCAAGCGAAGTAGTTAGCACCAAGGTGTTCATAGGTCTTACATAAAGTAAAAATGATTTCAAGGATAAAATATTGGCATCCCTTAATTGAGGATTCTGTAGAGCGAATGACATCTCTTTAACCATCTGTGGATGGAGTTAATGTGCGAGTCTTGAGAGTGAAATTTACGACACTAATATCGGTATCTGATTGACAGACCAGCGAGAGCAATACTCGTACCGATAACTAATCTTTAAATTTAATTAAAATGTCAAATTCAACAACAGTGAAGTACACAAAAAAAATGTTTAACAATGAGTTTTCTGCTGAAGAAATCAGCCACATGACTCCAGCATCAATCAAAGCGTTTATCGAGTTAAAAAAACTTGGTTGCCCAATAGACATATGGTATCAAAACCAGCGAGGTTACCAAGACTACAGAGGATACTTTTGGATAAAAGCAGAAGAGTATAATGCAGAAGAGTGGTTAGATTACTACGATACTGAAATGTACTGGGGCAGCAAGAAACTACAAGAAACACTGGAGAAGCATGGGTTGTACTTCGAGTGGCAGAACTCAGCAGTTGGCTGTGTTCACGATGCATAGTTAACTGATGAGTCCATATAGGACGAAACGCCGAGAGGCGTCTTAACTTTAAAATTCAACTACAATGAGTAAATCAAAAACAGTAATCAAGTATGTACGTATTGACTGTGCATTAATCAAGACAGCTCAAAAGCTGTACGAATTAGAACAAGTAAAAAAGAATGTAATAGCACTAAGCTATTTCGTAACATCTAATCCATTTTAATTATGAGTAAAATAATAGCATTAAACAAGAAACACCAAGCAAAAGTAAACAAAGCAGTTTACTGGCTAATCAAGTATAATACTGCCAATGACATGCGTAATGACGCTGATGGAGATGGTAATGAAAAGATGTATACCAAGTACGATAATCTGTGTCAAAAGACATTTGACAAGTACGAAGAGTACACCAGTGAATTACCAGCAAGAGAGGTAAAACAAATAGAAAAATCACAATTATATTAATCTTAAATTAAATCACAATGAATTACAAAGTAATTAGTAAAGTAGTAACAGCAATCAAAGATTTTGAAATGTTACAAAGTGGAGAATGGAATCCTGACCATGACTCATGTCAAGCAAGTATTGATAACCTTGACAGTGCTGTATCACAGCTCAAAGAACCACAAATCAAACAATTAATGTCTTCAGTTGAACTTACAAACTCAGACTGGCAAGACCAAGTAGATAGCTTGAATGCTGAAGACGTAGGACTTCTTATGTACAAGCTAATCGAAAAGAACGTAACTCATGATGCTACACAAAGACACATGATGTATGACGTGCTGTCGGCACTGGAGCAGCACATAGATTAACTGACGAGACTTCAATAGTCGAAACGCTGTGAAGCGTCTTAATCATTAAAAACTACAATTATGAGTAATTTAAACAAAGAACCAAGAACATGTATTATCACTGGAGAAGGAATGTATGAAGGATTTCTTCTTCACAATGACGAAACCATTAAAGATGAATCCAGCTTGGTGGATTGGTTGAAAGAGAACTACAAATGTGCCTACGCTGAATGCTCTGATGAGTTCATACTGGATGACGCACATGAGCAGGAGCTGTACGTATGGACAGAATGGTATGACGAGTATGATGAAGCAGAAGAGAAAAGAGATGCTGCAGCTGACCAAATTACTAACTTCATGTACTTTGCGTATAACTTCCCAGCTGGATGGATACAAAAAGCTTTTGGTGAGGGTACGTCACTGGCTAATCACATAGAAGCCAAATGGAACAACCTCAACAAGAGAAATGGTCATGGTGGAACTGCTAATGTATTTAACCTGTTCATGGAGCTGTCAGATGGCAATAGAGAGACTTTATGCACATGGGTAGCAGAGAACTATAGCTACAAGCTTTAGCACACGCTGTCCGACTAACTGGAATGGTTGTAAGTAAGGTTCGATTCCTTCTCCAGTATCAATGCAATAATGCAGATATTTAAAACTATAATTTATGAATAAGTACAGTAACTGTTGTGGGGCATCCCCATCATTCCTTAGTGATTCTTTATGTGGAGACTGCCATGAACATGCAGAGTTCTACGTAGAAACCAAAGACCAAGATTAATCTAAAAAACTACAATTATGAAGAAAATTTTAATGTTTGTGATGTGTATGCTTATAGCTACACCCACGTTAACGAGCTGTGGAACTTCAAAGCGATGCAAGACATCTAAGATGAAGAAGAAATGGGCAAAGAAAAATTACTGGAAGTCTAACAAAAAACACAAAAAATCAAAATGGGGAAGATAGATAAATTCAATCAAGTATGGGACGATGTAATGACCATCGCAACCGAAGAAGAAATGAGATTAGTATGCCACATCAATGGCAGGAGCATAGAGTCATTAGAGTCTATTATTTTTGTTCGCACAAGCTACAGAAGTTACGAGCAGTGGGTAGAAATGGAAGGATGTGAAGAGCCAAATCCAAATGTGATTGCTGGAGTAGATTTCAGCGAGAGTATTAACCAATTAAACAATCTTATATGAGCATTTGGAATTCAGAAACACTCACTTACAAAGTGGATGACATAGAGCTTGATGTATACTATGAGTATGCACACGCTGAACCTCAGACTTATGATTATTGTGGTAGTCCAGCTGAGATAAGTATTACAGCTATCACACACTGTGGAGTATGCATATGGGACATACTTTCACAAAATACAATTGATGATATTTACCAAGCTATAACAGAGAGCAAAGAGTAAAATCAACTGATCCCTAAACACACCTGCCTCACTTCCAAAACGGAGTGGGGTTTTGGTGGTAAAAGGCAATAATGCCATAACTTAAATTTAATACAATGAGCAGTTATCAAGAAACACAAAAAGACAGAGATTTCAACAGAATCACTGAATTAATGGGAGACTATTTAGATTCTCAAAAGAAAGTAAAATCATTACGCAGAGACTTAAATGAAGTCAGAGCTGCAGTCAAAGGAATACTGGACTGGAGTCAAAGAATAGGTAGTGATGAGATTCACGAGCTGAATGCAATAGTGACGTTTATTAATCGAAGTATAATTAAAAATAAATAGATATGGGATACAGTACAGATTTTAGAGGAAGTTTAAATTTTGATAAACCATTGACAAAGGACATGGTTGAAACGTATAAGAAGTTTGCTAATCAGCGACACGAGGATGGCTACCAGCCAAACGGAAAGCCATCAATATGGTTGCAGTGGGAGATTATAGAGCAGAACGGAGAACATCGCTTAGAGTGGGATGGTGGAGAGAAATTCTACGAGTACGTAAAGTGGTTAGAGTACGTAATCAAGTACATCTTTAAAGGATGGGGATTAAAGCTGACTGGAGAAATTGAGTGGAGAGGAGAAGAGTGGGGAGACACAGGTACTATTGTTGTAGAGGACAATAATATCACAGTGATGCTACCAGCAGAATAATTACAGAATAGCATGGTGCTTGGGAGGTTCGATTCCTCCCTATTCACGACATAAGTCACATAACTTAAATTAAATAAAATGGCAAACAATTGTTGGAATTACGTAACGTTTAATGGAAACGCTGCTGCATTAAAAAAACTAAGAAACAAATTCAAGGAGTATGATAAAACCAATTACTTTTTAGAGTTTGGAGACTTCGTACTTGACAAGGGTAAGATTGGAGTTACTCAAGAAGAGCTTGAGAAAAAGTATAAGGATTTTTACTACTACGGAACACGCTGGTGGGACTTTAATCTAAATGACTATCCATGTGATGATGAAGAAACTTTCACTGTTGCTGGAGACAGTGCATGGAGTCCACCAGTAAGGTTGGTTAAACAAATATGTCAACACTACAGCTTAACAGCTGAGATGGAGTATGAAGAGTGTGGAGAGGATTTTGCTGGCATAGCTAAGTTTGACAAACATGGAATAACAGACCATCAAGAAATGACTTATCATGAGTACAGATACCAAGATGACATTCATTCTTGGATGGACAACTTGTACTATAATTTCGAGGATGAAACTGATAGAGAAGAGTTAGAACACGCTATGAAAGAGCATGATTATGCAGAGAAAAGACACATAAAAGAATTCATAGATATGGTGTTAGAAACCAATTCTGTTGTTAATTCGTAACAAGCATTTTTTAGGTATGATATCGTATCTTTTTGGGTACGATTTCATATCTTTATTTGTTTTTATTAATTATTTATAATATCTTTACAAACTAAATATAATTAAATCATGAGCGTAGAATTAAGAAAATTTTTTGAATCCCTGAACCCTGACAACCCTGTTAGAATGAATCACGCCATCCACATGGCAACGTGTTTTAATATAATAAATGGACATGATGACGAAGAAAAAGTTATTGAAGTCCAGCACGAAGAAATTGATGAAGACGAATATCCTTTAGGCATTTAACTATGAATAGAGACGAAAGAAACTTAAAGCTTGCAGTATGGTCTGTAATGGGCATAATTTCCATCCTAATTGGATGGCAATTCTACAGGTTTATAACTTGGTTACTCAACATTTAATCTGAATTGTAGTTGATTCAAGCAATAGCCTCCATGTTTACGCATGGGGGTTTTTGTGGTACAAAACATAACCTAATGGCAATAAAAAGACAACATTGGACTACCACCAATACAAACGAAGTAAAAGTTGACACACCAACTTATTACGATGGTAAAAAAAACTATACTGCAATAGATGTAGTAACAAACTTTGATTTGAATTACAATTTAGGTACAGCATGTACTTATATTTTGAGAGCCTATAAAAAACACGAGACTCCTCATGAGGATATTCAAAAAGCTATAGATCACTTGAATTTTGAATTAAACAAATTAAATAATAAATAAATGAAAAAAGATATTTTTGATATTTATGCTACTACAATAGCTAAAAAGTTTCATCTTACCTTGGACGAGATGTTTACTAAAACAAGACGAAGAGACATTGTTGACGCAAGACAGTTGCTTTACTATCTGTGTATGGAAAGACCTATGAGAGTTTCATACATTAAAAGATTTATGGAAGAAAATGGTCATCAAGTTACACACTCAAATATAATTTACAGCTACAGAAAAGCAAGAGAGCTTGTAGACAGCGACTCTGATTTTAAGCGTATGATTAACGATATTTTAGAACAGTAGTATGTATACATTAGAGCAAATATTTAATCAAGCTTTTAAATCTAACAACAGTGTAAAAAGCGAAATGCCAAAGGGCATTTGTATTATACATAATGGAGTCAAGATTCAAAAATTTGATGACAGGATAGAAATACTGAACTTAGGTAAAGGTGGTTCTTATTACAAAGTTTGCAACAAGTTTGAGTATGATTTTTTTAAGTATAATGGCTGGTCTACTGGATGCTTAATTCTTTCCATAGAAAACTGTAAGCACAAGCTTATGTTAATTGAAGAGAGAATAAAAAAAGAAGTTAATACACGTAAAAACGATAAGCATATTCAAAATTTAAAAAACAAAAGAGAAAAAGCACTGCAGAAACATGCAGAGCTGAAATTAAAGTTAAATCAATTATTAATTAAAATCAAATAGAATGAGCAAAGAAAGTTATTTCAAAAAGTTGGTAAGTATCAACGTAAAAAGTAAAGTAGAAAAAAAGGGAAACCTTGATTATTTATCATGGGCTAATGCTTGGGCTTACTTAAAGTTAGAACACGCAGATGCACAAAGAAATGTTTATGAATCTCCTGAGACTGGATTGAACTGGTTTACTGATGGGGTTACTGGATATGTAAAAGTAGGAATTGTAGTTAATGAATTAGAACACATAGATTATCTTCCTATAAAAGATTTTAGAAACAATTCTATACGAATTGACAAAATCACTACAATGGATGTTAATACAGCTATTCAAAGAGCTACAGCAAAAGCTATTGCAATGCATGGATTAGGATTGAGTTTATATGCTGGAGAGGATTTAATAGAGTCTACTAATGTGGCAGCAAAGCCGCCTAAGAAAGAATCTAAGGCAACTTTAATAACTTTAGATATTGGCGATGCTAATTGGGATAAAGTTTTAAAATACGTAGCCTCTAATAAATCTTTAGGCTTGACTAAGATTGCTGAAAATCTTCAAACTAAATACAAGATGAAAGCTATAGTTAAGAAAGAGATATCTAAAGCTATAAATAATGGATAAGGGATCTATATTAAAGGCGTTAAAAGATGATGATAAATACTATGGAGAGTTTGGTAAACAATTTTTATCAAACTCTGACATAGGCAAGCTTTTGAAGAATCCTACCCAGTTTAGAGTAAGTCAAACAATGACAAAGCCGATGCTTGAGGGTAGATATTTTCACACCAAAATATTAGAACCACAAAAATTAAGTGAGTTTAATGTAATTGATGTGGCGTCAAGAAACACTAAGATTTATAAAGAATCAATAAACGAAGGAGAAATACTTTTGCTTAAAAAAGAACAAGAACATTTAGATTTTCTTTGCACTAAAATGACATCAAATATGGAAATGTTTGATTATATATATGATGATGGAAATGAGTTTGAAGTTCCTGAGATTCAAAAGATAATGAGCTTAGATTGGAAGGGTAAGGCTGATATTATAAACCATAATAAAGGTTTGCTGGTTGACATCAAAACCAGTTCTGATATCGATAAATTTTTGTACAGTGCAAAAACTTATAATTATGATAGTCAAGCTTATATATACCAAAGGCTTTTTGGTAAACCACTTATTTTTTTAGTAATAGATAAATTGACTGCAAGATTAGGAATCTTTGAATGCTCTGATGCTTTTTTAAGAGGTGGAGCTGACAAGGTAGAAAGAGCTGTAGAAGTTTATCAAAAATACTTTAGCGATGAAGCGACTGAAGATATACATTCGTACATACATAGGCAGACTTTATAGTTTGTTTAAGTTGACACCAAAGAAAACTGTTATGTGGGTAGAAGTTCCACTGTCCTGTAACAGCGTAGAACATAAAAATGAAATTATGATGACTACACTAAACCTAATGGAACGAAACATTAAAATAAATTAATTATGAGTAATTATGAAATTAAGCCAGGGACTTTTTCTCTATTTAAAAATGAAAACAGAACTGATGACAACAATCAGCCACATTACAATGGTAATGGTAAAGACATGAATGGAAATGAATTCCAAGTGTCTGCGTGGGTTACAACGTCTAAAGGTGGTAAAACTTATTTTTCGTGTAAGATGCAAGAGCCATACAAAAAAGATAATACAGCTCAATTAGAAAATGCAACAAAGACACATTTAGAGCCTGATTTACCATTTTAATCAATGAACAAGACAAGAGGTAAGGGGGCTTTGCCCTCTTTCTTTTGCTCTTAACAATGACAAATGTCATAAAAAATAGGTTCAGCAGAACCATATAAAAAAAAATTAAATCAACTATTATTCATCTATACTTCTTTATATATTATTGACATTATCGACATTAATTAATGTAAATAGTTAATAAACAAAGAGTTAGATAAATTAAAAACGACATAAAAACGACATAAAATGGACATTACTATTTTTAAAGATATTAAACAAACATCACAACCATTCTACCGAAACATTAATTTAGTATTATCGAGGATTCAGGAAGGGGCCTCAAAAGACATAGTAAAAAAGATTCGTTCTGAGAAGGACAAAGACAATAGAAACATCCTAAAACAAAAGTTACCAGCTATTTGCTTTAGTGGTAAATTTTCAAAAAGAAACGATAACTCAATAAAAGAACACAGTGGTTTTATTTGTTTAGATTTTGATGGATATAAATCTAATAGAGATTTATTACAGGAAAAAGAACGACTATCAAAAGATAAATATGTTTACTCAGTATTTATATCTCCCAGTGGTAATGGTTTAAAAGTTTTGGTAAAAATTCCACCAATAACTGAAGACCATAAAAATTACTTTCTAAGCCTTCAAAATTATTTTGACAGCGATTACTTTGACAAGTCATGTAAAAATGTCTCACGCGTGTGCTATGAGTCATATGATCCCTTAATTTATATAAATGCACAGTCAAGTTTGTGGGATAAAATAATTGAACAACAGTACACAGAGGTTCACAGACATAACGATATTCCAACAATACCTGTAACCGATGAAAACAAAATTGTAGAGATTCTTGTGAAGTGGTGGACTAAAAAGTTTCCCATGAATGAAGGAGAGAGAAATAATAACGCTTATGTTTTAGCTGCAGCGTTTAATGATTTTGGTGTATATCAGTCTTTAGCTGAATCACAGCTAATGAATTACGAAACTAAAAATTTTAACAGAGCTGAGATTAAAAGAACAATTCAAAGTGCATACGCTCAAAAACATAATTTTGGTACTAAATATTACGAAGACGAAGACAAGGTAAATAACCTTAGAATGAAATTAAAGCGTGGTGTAGCAAAAAAAGATATCAGGGTTGAGCTTGAGAACTCTGATATAGAGTCTACCACAATTGAAAATGTTTTATCAAGATTAGACCAAGAAAACGCTAACAATCAATTTTGGACTAAAAACGACAAAGGTGTTATAAAAATAGTTCACATACTTTTCAAACAATTTTTAGAAGAAAACGGTTTCTTTAAATTTAATCCTGAAGGGAGTAAAAATTATGTGTTTGTAAAGGTCACAAACAATTTAATTGACCACACCTCAGAAAAAGAAATCAAAGATTTTATTTTAAATTATTTGCTGGAGGTAGATGATTTATCTGTTTATAATTACTTCGCTGAACACACACGTTATTTTAGGGAAGAGTTTTTAACTTTATTAAACTCTATTGATGTTTATTTTATTGAAGACAACAAAGACACAGCATATTTGTACTATAAAAATGGAGCTGTAAAAGTAAAACATAATAAAATTACTAAAATTGATTACTTAGATTTAGGTGGTTATGTTTGGAAAGACCATGTTATAGATAGAAATTTTCAGCTATGTGATGGAGAAGGATGTGACTACCAGCAGTTCATATCAAACATTTGTGGTCAGGATGAAAGCAGAACAAAATCAATGAAATCAACAATAGGGTATTTGCTACATGCTTGGAAAAACTTAAGCTACTGCCCAGCCGCTATTTTAAATGACGAGGTAATATCAGACAACCCTGAAGGCGGTACTGGAAAAGGATTATTTATGAGTGCTTTAGGGCATATGAAAAAGTTAGTTGTAATTGATGGTAAATCATTTAATTTTGAAAAGAGCTTTGCATACCAACTTGTTTCTGCAGACACTCAAATTCTGTGCTTTGATGACGTCAAAAAACATTTTGATTTTGAAAGATTATTTAGCGTGGTAACAGAAGGTCTTACACTTGAAAAGAAAAATAAGGATGCAATAAAAATACCATTTAGCAAATCCCCAAAAGTAGCAATAACTACGAACTACGCTATTAAAGGAAAGGGATCTTCATTTGAAAGAAGAAAATGGGAGCTTGAGTTAGCTCAACACTATACAAAAGATTTGACTCCACTAAAAGAGTTTGGTAAACTTATGTTTGGAGAGTGGGATGATGATGAATGGTGTCAGTTTGATAATTATATGATAGGATGTTTACAACAATACATGATGCATGGATTGATAAAATCTAAATTTGTAAATCTTAAAATAAGACAGTTGTCTGCAGAAACCTGCCATGAGTTTTTAGAATGGTGTGGTGTGATTGGAACTAATAATACTAATCAAAAATTAAAGAAAAACTACAAGGTTTATAAAAACGATTTGTATTTGGATTTTGTAGAAGACAACCCTGACTTTGCGCCTAAATCAAAAATGACTGTATCAAGAACAAAATTTTATAAATGGTTAGTGGCCTATTCTTTATACAAATATGATTGTAAGCCTGAAGCTGATAGAGATGAACATGGAAGGTGGATTCGTTTTAGAAGCAAACATGAATTAGAAACTAACGGAAATTTTGATTTTTAATATGGAGTTTAGAGACTATCAAAAAGAAATAATTAATAAGGCTAAACCTCTGTTGCTAAAGGATAAATTTGTTTATCTTGCGATGGAGGTAAGAACTGGTAAAACTCTCACGAGCTTGGGTGTAAGTGCGCTTTTGCCAGTCTCTAACCTTTTATTTATTACTAAGAAAAAAGCCATTAGCAGTATACAAGATGACTATAAACTTCTTAAGCCTTCTTATAGTATTACAGTTATTAACTACGAATCACTACACAAAATAGACCAGAAGGGTTGGGACATGGTAATCTGTGATGAGGCACATGGTATGGGAGCGTTTCCAAAAAGAAACAAACGATCCATGCAAGTACGTTCTTTGATCTTAGAAAACAATCCTTTTGTAATATTCTTATCTGGAACACCAACACCTGAATCATTTAGTCAAATGTACCACCAGGTTTCAGTAGTTCGTAAACATCCATTTAGTGATTATGTAAACTTTTATAAGTTTTCTAAACAATACGTAAATGTTAAGCAAAGAAAAATCAATTCTCTTTACATAAACGATTACTCTGATGGCCTACAATCCATCATTGATAAAATGAAACCACATACAATTTCTTATACTCAAAAAGAAGCTGGATTTAAAGTTAATACAAAAGAGCATGTGTTGGAGGTGGAAATGAGTCCGATGACGTATCAATTAACAAATAAATTAAAAAAACATTTAGTTATTGAAGGAAGTGAAGATGTAATATTAGCCGACACTCCAGTAAAACTTATGATGAAGCTACATCAAATGTATTCAGGAACTGTAAAATTTGAATCAGGAAACTCTATGATTATTGATTTAAGTAAAGCACAATTTATACATGATAACTTTGCTGATGCTAAAATCGGTATATTTTATAAATTTAAAGAAGAGTTGAATGCATTAAAAGAGGTTTACGGAGATGATTTATGTACAGATTTAAGTACGTTTAATGAAACTAATAAAACTATAGCTCTACAAATTGTCAGTGGTAGAGAAGGAATTAGTTTGCGTAAAGCTGATGCTCTTGTTTATTACAATATAGATTTTTCAGCTACCAGTTACTGGCAATCCAGGGATCGTATGACAACTAAAGAAAGATTAGAGAATGATGTGTATTGGGTATTTTCTCGTGGAGGAATTGAAGCTGACATATACAAGGCGGTTACAAAGAAAAAGGATTACACATTAAGACATTTTAAAAGAGATTTATTGTCGCTATGAAGTTTATAAAATTTTTTTTAATTTGGTACAGTCAACAAATGGCAATACCTTTTTGGGTAATTGGACACGTACATTTACACTTTGCCACCTGGCATGACCTATATGAATACGCTTTGTCTATATTTTTACACGTTATGGTTGCAGTTGGATTTTGGATTGATTGGAAACAAAACGGAAAAAAATGACAGAAGAAACATTAGGAGAATATTGTCAAACAATTTGGATATTTGGAGAGCCTTATAATATGTGGATTCCAATGATGAATCCAGCATATTTAACAGAAAACAACTTATGGGATGACAGAGCAACAGATACAGAACAAAAGAATTAAAGAGCTTGAAGCAGAGGGCTATTATGTTATAAAACTAAAACTTACAAATAAAAATGGTATACCTGATTTAATAGCGCTTCCTCCAGGATGTGATGTTCTTTTTTCTGAAATAAAAAAACCAAAGGGAGTTTTGTCGGAGTTACAAAAATATAGAATAAAAGAATTAAAAAAGAATGGGTTTAAAACCGAGATTTATAAAGGTTGAAGATGAGAGTGTTGGAAGATATGATGTTGAAGATGATTTCATCGACTCATTGTCTGAGCTTGATGATATACTTTTGAAAATAAAAATATCAGACTACATAGACAATAATTTACCAGAATATCCAGACAATAAATTTACAACATACGTGGTTGGAGGTTTTGTGATGCACAATAATGAGTCAATTTATTTTGCCATAGAAATTTTAAAAACCACTGGAAGCCTGCTAACTTTAACTGACTTTCAGTTAATTGATGTTAATGAATATCTTGATCTGATTAATTTAAATTTATATATAAAATGAATAAAAGTATAGCCAATATAATATTAATTATAAACGAAGAGCTGGGTATTGATTTAATTCAAAACTCTAAAAGAAGACAAAGAATATATGTGTTCGGAAGAGCTGTGTTATATAAAATTCTACGAAAACATTTAAATATGACACTAAGTGATATTGCAAAAGTTTTTAACAAAAACCACGCAACAGTATTACATAGCTTAAAACAACTACCTTTCTTGTTAAAATTTGACAAAAACTTAGCCAGTAAGCACAATAATATCATGTATATGTGGCTTGGAAATGTTGATAACTCTGTTGAAGTTTCAGACCAAGAGTTAAAAACAAGGATAAGATACCTTATAAATCAAAATAAAATGTTAAATTTGGAAGTAGACGAGCTAAACACAAAGCTTTCTAACTACACAGGTAAATATCACAAATACTTAGAATTGAGTCAAGAGTGGGGCTTTAGAGTTGGAGATAGATTTGACGAGTTTAAGAAAAAAGTAAATACTTTATTAAATGGAATGTAAATATACGTTTGAAGATTTAGATAAAATCATGAATTTCACTTCATGGTCTCAAAAAAAGAAGGTTGACACTTTGCTTTTTATAGACTGTTCACTTTACACAAACATGGGTACAGAGTCTACTCAGACAGAAAGAAATATTACGAAGTCTAAGTCTAAAAAGTTATACAAAGCTATATCTAAAATTGATCCATCAGTAGGGCGTCTTATATTAAAATCTATAGATTAATGGCGAATCCAGTTTCAGAGAATGATACTAATGCTATAAATCATATTACCTATGTAGCTGATAGCATGCATTCTTTGACTAATGATTTATATGAAGATTTAATGGATAGAGACCATGATCTTGCTAAAGAAAAAGCAAAATATATAATTACACTTATGAATGACTTAATAAAATCTTTGTCTGATGAAATTTAAAGACAAGGAAAAAAAAATTATAATTGTTGAAATATTAAGATTAAAAAAACTTCCCCAGTCACCAAAAGTTTTATTAAAAATAAAAAAGTTACAACAAAAATTATGAATAAAGGAATCGCTACAGAATTACAAAACTTTTGTGAAACAATTGCAGAACGATATTCTAATGTAAAAAGAGTAGGAAACGTAAATAATGAAAGTTTTACTGTAGAAGAAATAATCCCCACATCCGACCATAGCGCTTGCGTTAATTTTTCTAAAACAGGAGGTAAAGTTGCAGTAGCTTTTTTTTATTACATAAATAAAGGAAGGTCAAAAGGATGGAAATACTTTTTTCCTACGGACTCACACTTAAATGGATTTCAAGCATTTTTATATTATAAACTGGAAGCGGAACGGAGAAATTATTCTAAGAATTTTTAGCCTTACACTTAGCCCAGTGTATTTCAGCGCACTTCTCGTAGTCTTCAATATCTTCAAAGTACTTTCTAACATTGTCATAAACATCATCTTCCATAGGAATAACAGGAACTGAAGGATTAAACACTAAATACACATTTTCCCTGTGTTCAAGCATTTGAGTATAAGTTTCCTTACCTGTCAAAAGCTTGTAACTATCTATCATGCATTGATGTTCGTTAAATACCATATTTATTTATACATTTGATCAAGGAGTTCTTTTCTTAAACGTTTTTGTTCTGCTTTAGCTTCTTTCTGTAATTTAAGATAATCTTCCAGTGGACCGTCTTCTTCAGTTTCTGGGTATAGTTCTGGGAAATATTCTTTTAGTTCAGTTTTTGTTAATTTAAAACCTTTACCTTTCTTACCTCCTCTTTGCTGATATTCAGAAAAATTAAAAAGTTTTAAGATAAACTCCCCTGCAGATTTTGAGTCACCAATTTCAGAAAAGTTTTTCATAAACTTCCTTAATTGTGGGGCTGGTATACCTGTAAGAGCAATTGCTTCTGCCATAAATTTATTCATAGCTTCTTCTCTCTTTACACCTTTTGATTTTTGCGCACGCATGTATAAATCTGCCAGCTGTGATGTTTGTCCTAAAATTGGAATTGTTGATGGAGTTTTTGCCCAAGGCTTGCCTAACGCAACATCTTTAAGAGTCTCAGCTACTTTTCCTATAATAAACAAAGCATTTAAATTACCTAAAAGAGCGGCTATTCCTAAATCTTTTTCGTCCTCCTCATTCATCCCTCTTAAAAGTCCTGGCAATCCAGCAGATACCCACTGGAATACCACTGGCATCACCACATGATACACTGCTAAACTTCTTGCAGATTTACCTAAACTTCTCCAGTAATCTAATTCTCCATTATCTTTTATAACCCCTTTACCCTGCTTACCACCACTTTTAACAATTCTATACATGTTTCTTGCTGCAATAATTTCTCTACGGAAATATTGTTTTGGAGTTGTCAAGAACATGTTAAAGGCTCTTATAAGCGCCCCTTTAGTTTGAAAGTAATCTTTATCTTGTAAATCAGATGACTGCTGAGTTCTTAATGTATCAGCTTCAAACTTTTTTATTGCATGATCAATAACCTCTTGTTCTGATGCTTCAGGGTTTTTCTTTTTAAATTCATTTTTATAGTATAAGTAATTTGGAACACCACCAACAAGTATAGCGCCTTTATCCCCTGTCATTGTGGTCCACATTAAAATTTTACTAATCTTGTCTTGTTTTGCGTTTGTCAATCCAAAACGCTCTAATAAACCACCGTTCATTTTTTCAAACTTTTCATCAGCATATGTTTCTACAGCTCTTTTAATTGTTTGTCCATACCTGTCTTGTAGGACAATTGAGTTGTCTAAAACTTCGTTTACTAATTTTTTTGCTTGAGTCGTACTCATAGCGGCATTTTTAACCCAATTCAAATAACCAATGTCATTTCCATAAGTGATGAAAGATGTCATTTGTTTTAATATAAGTGTTGGGTTTAAACCTAAACGAGATAATAAAAATGTATTATTAAAAGTATTTATTATTTGTATTTGTCTTTGTGATTGTATTCCCTTGTTTGCTATTTTTTTTATAGAATCATCAATATATGTGTAAATAGTAGAACCAAATTTTTCTTTAATGGTTTCTTTGATCATTGGTGATGAAAATATTTTATTAATATCTCTTATAGCCACACCATATGCAGCAAAATACTCCATATCCTTAGTATAATTAAGTAATGCATCTATACCATCTACTTTTTCAATTGGGTTTGTGTTTTGAACTCTTACTTTAGTACTTGCAGAACCAACGTTTGTAATCCATGATTGACTGTCGGCTAATAAATCTAAGGCCTCCATGTCGTTTTCGTTTTGACGATACACACGACCAGCATAGTTTTGATTCCAAGGCATATCAGTCCTGTAAATCTTCTTGTAAGTATTATTGTAGTGGTCATAAGAAGTTGGATAATAATCTTTTATCATCCACTCAGACAGGTCTTTTAATCTGTCATCTAATTTATCGCTTATCTCTTGCTCTATTCTGCTCTTAAATTCATTATCAAACACTATATTCCCCTTTCTTGTGGGATTAAAAGTGTTTATCATACTCCCCTCTAAAGAAGGATCTTGCATCTGTGAGTAATAATAAAGCAATTGGTTTTGACTTAAGTTTACTGTGTTTTGATCAATCTCCTTTTGTATTGAATTAATTAAAGCTGTTCGTTCTCCTTTCTTCAGAGTTTTATTTTCTTGAGCTTCTTTTAATTGTCCTTGTAGTAAATCATCTTTGACCTTACTGCGAACAATAGATTCAGTCATCTGAGAGTTTTTTCTGTTTATTTTAACCCATTTCTCACCAAATAATTCTGTCATTTTATTAGAAAGACTTAATTGCTGTCCAATCATTCTTGACTTATAAACTCTTGAAGAAGAACGTATTTTTTTCTGCGTCAGCTCTTGAGTTGCACCTTCAAATATTTCCCCTGGTTGTGTAGATATTCTATCTATCAAACCTGTCATATCTTCTGCACTTCCAAATAACCCTTGCTCAATTTTAGCGGCTAAACTATTTAGTGAACCTTTAAATCTTTTTATAACACCTTCTACTTTCAAGCCACCTGATTCTTTAGCATCAAGTGAAATATCTTTTTTAATTTTTTGAAACTCTTCGTTTACCATAAACTCAGTAATTTCATTCTCAGGTATACCTTGGTCAATAAGTGATTGTTTTGCATCAATATCTATACCTGTCATATCCTTGTATACAGCTCTCTCATTCTCTCTGTATTGTATAGCGTCTTGTAGTAATTCGTACTCAAAATTAGCTTTCCCAGACTCTTCTATTTGTTTTAAGCTATTGATTACTGAGCTTAACTGAGTAGTTTTATTAGAGTCATTCATTTCTTGAGTAAAAGATGTGTTTATCTGCATAGCTAATGTAATTTCAGCCATCTGCTGTAAATCACTTTTACTAAATGTAGATTTAGTCTTACGACTTTTTTTATCTTTTTCGTCTACCACCTCTTCTGTAGAAACTTTATTATATAATTTTAAAAGTTTTTCATTGGCTTCCATTATTTGATCTCCAGTTGACTTAGGGTTCACTACTAATTTATTGATACGATTTAACTTTTTACGAGTTTCATTATCAATTTTTACACCTTTAAATCTACCACTTTGAATAGTGGTATACCCTTTGTCGAGCATCTTAAATAAAACACTCTCAAGTCTTTTGTTTGTTTTTGTAGTAACTATTTTAAAAACCTCATCTTTAACTGATTCAAAGTTTGTAGCGTTTACTCTATTCACCTTATCAATTAAATCAGTTATTTCTTTTTTAGTATATAAATCTCTTGGTAGTACGGTTCTTATGTAATTTCTTAAAGCTCTCTGAACACCTTTAAGGTTTCTTTCAGTAAACTTTATGTTTTTTATCCTTCTGTTTATTGCTGCAATACGTTTAGGATTAGCCTTTAATGGATCAGGAAGCAGTATGTTTAACATATCACGTTCCATAGCAAGCTGTTGAGATGTCTGTCTTTTACCTTTTACCCCTACGCTTTTGTATCCAGGGAGCGACATAAAGTAATCTAAAACTTTTAAATTAATTTGTTCGTCAGTCAGTGGTACTTGTTTTGTCTTCCTGTTTTTTGCAACTCTGTCTTTAATTAAATTATTCTTTTCAACTAATTTTTTATAGTAAGTATCAACATCTTTCATTAATTTAAGACCAGCCAGAAAACCACCTTTTATGTCATTAAAACTTGTAGGGTATTCTCTAAACATGTAAGAATCAAAAGCTTCGCTTTCTAAAACTTTGAATGCAGCATTAATTTCTTTCGCACTATAAGCACTTGCTGTTTTACCATCAACCTTTCTTTTTCTTCTCTTTAAATAATCTTTTATAGCTGCATCTTCAAAACCTCCTTCTTCTCGGCCAGCTATTATAATTCTAAGCAAATCGTTTTCATTATCCATTGCCTGTTGACGTCCTTTTCGTGTAGGATTTTTTACAATACGCTTATTAGGGCCAATGACATATACGCCGCCACCGCCTCCATAAGCGCCTTGCTTGGCTCTTTTAGCCACATATCCTGGACCAATTCTATTAAACTGGCGTTGGATATCAGATACCATAGCTTGAGCGCTATAGAAGCCACTTGCTGGCATTCCAGTTTGATCTTTTACTTGCTGTTCAGTAGACTGTTCTCTACCTTGTCTTTTCTCAGTCTTTGATTCAGTAGAACTTTCTACTTTAGAATCTAACTCATAAAATGATCCATATTCTGTTGGACTAACAGCTGGAGTTTTATAAATTTTATTACTATCTCTCATCAAGTAATCCCTTGCAGCAGGTCTGTTTTTAGGTAAGTGCAGCGTAGGAGGTTTTTTGTTAACCTGTCTTATATGTGCAGGGTAACTTGGATGAGTGCCTGGATAATATTCAACTTTACCATCCACTTCAATCACTCCATAAATATCTCCAGTATTTAATCCTTTGGTGATTTGTTCTGCGGCTAATGAAGCAACTAAGTCTACTAAACTATTTGCTGTTCTACTTGTCTTACCACCCACCAAAGTTTTAGATGAATCACCTCCTAAAATTTTAGTTAACTTAGAGTTCTTCTTTTTTAAATCTCCAAGTCTTTTATCCATACCTATCTCTGCAATTATTCTTTCCATTACAGTTCCACGAGCTTCAAAAGTGGCATTCTTTTTATCTCCAAAAAAATCTCTTAACTGTGAAACCATTTGTTTTGATGTTCCAGTTAAATCTATATTACCACCACCGAAATCGCTTATAACTTTTTTAACAGCAGTTCTTACAACTGATTTAGGTAAAATATTTTGATTAAGCAAAACATCAATTACCCCAAGACTTGAATTAACTCCAGCGGCACTACTAATCAATTTTTTATCTGTCCCTTTCGTCAAAGTAAGATATCCTTTTCCGCCATTAGCATCAACACTTCTATTAATCATGTCTGCTAATTTAGTTGCTGTCGTTTTATCTCCAGCAGCCCATACATCTCCAAACTTAGTTACAAAAAATAAACCTCCTTGTCCTTCAAATATTTTTTCACCATTAAAAGATATTTCACCAACCACCATGTCATCAGGTGAAGTAATTGCAGTTTTATTTCCTCTAAATTTTTCAAGGTTTTTTGGCTCAGTAATTCTTCCATCTTTTATATACTGTGATATTTTTTCGTTTTCGGTATATTTAATATCAAAGCCTCCTACCCTTTGTTCTCTAAATGCATTTGCAGGATTGGTAATGTTTTCACCGCCCTGCATTTCATTTATTTTATTTAAAACATCTACATCACCTTCTGTTATTTCAGTACCAGTTCTAACTTTTTTAGAAAATGCATTCATAAAATCTATAACTGACTCGTCTGTTTTACCAAAACCACCAGGGATTTTAACGCCTAATTTAGCCGCCATTGATCTTATAAATTCTATAACTTTATTCTTCCCTGGCTTCTTTAATGTTTTATATTCAGTGGCCATCAAAGAGAATAACTCTGCTAACTTCTCTTCATTTTTAATATTTTCATCATAATTTTTAGCAAAATTATCTATTCTTTTAGCTAACAATGATTCAGCTGGTAAGGTTTTTCTTACAGAGGTTATCAGTTTTAAAGCTGCTTGTTGAGCTTGAACATCACCCCCTGATATTTTATCTAAAAATACCGCATGAAAAACTTCGTGAGCTACTGTGTTTCCTTTAGCCTTAGTTAAATTAATATGTACAACTTTACTGTTTGGATTGTAATACCCACGACTACCCTTGGTTGCGTACTTTTCGTATTCTGCTTGAGTGTCGTGCAAAACTATCTTCACTTCAGGTGCTATTTTAGCAATTGCTCGTGCAGCTTTTTTAGCTTTATTTACTACAGCTGCTGCTAAAGTTGTATTCTCTATTTCTGTATCTCCCTCTACTTGTTTTCTATTTATAGATAAATTATCTGAAGAGGTTTCAACGTCATCTAAAACTTCATCACCAAAGAAATCATCAATGTCATTTTGATCGTCTTTACTTACTTTCTCTTCGGTCTTCTTCTTGTCTTGAGCTTTGTCTTCGGTTTCGCTCTGTTGGGTAGACTGGCTGTTGGGTACGCTTTGTCCCACCTCTTCGCTACTTCTGGAAGATTCTTGTGCATCCAGGCTCGTTGTGCTTTGCTTTTGTAAGGCATCTTGTTCGGCTTTAATTTGTTCAACTGTAGGGTTTTGCACCCCCTTATCTTGTAAAGATTTTGTGGCATCTTCTTCTGTAACTAAAACAGAATCTTGAATTCCTTCAGTCTCATTTCTTAAATTGGTATTTGCTTGAGCTTGATTAGTTCCAAGCTGTCCAATTTCGTTTTTTATTTCTTCAACTCTGGCTTCTTTGGTTTTATAAGAATTTAAATTCTTATTTAATTTTTCCATTTCAGCTTCTAATTGCTGCTGCTCAAAAATCAATAATAATCCTTTTTTTCTTGAGTTAACATCTAAGTCGCTTGGTAAAGTATTAGCAGCTCCACTTAATGTGTTAAAATCTAATAAATCTTGTGCTGCTTTTTCAGCTGTTATTGTACCATTAGCAACTGATAAATCTAATTGTGCTTGATAAGCTTCTACAGTTATTTCATCATTTCTTATCATGTCAAACATGTCAACAAGATCATCAGAAAGCAAGTCTTCTGTTTTGTTTTTAGCTGCCGCAATTACTGCCCCAGGAACACCCATCACAAAACCACCTACAGCTTCAGCAGCTGCAGCATGCCCAACAGTTCCCCAAAACTCTTTAGTCCATAATTCAGGCTGTTCAAACATGTCTTTATTATTCATGTTGTTCCACACATCTTTGTAGCCCATCTCAGCTATTTGCTGAAGACCACCTGTTTCTGCTTCTGCCAAAGCAGCTTTAGTAACTCGACCAGTAAAAGTTGTAGCAGCTTTTACAGCTTTGTTTGAAAAAATGCCACGAGCAATATTGCTTTGAATAACATCATTCATCTTGTTTTTGAACATTTGCGCGGTAGCTCCTTTAGGTAAAGCATTAGTTACCCTGTTCATTAAACCAGTCATTATAGCTTTGTTTGACGCTATATTTCTAAAACCATAACGTTCTAAAAGACCTACTGTAATAGATGTTGGAATAATTATGTTTTTTCTTTCTGACTCAGTAACATACTTAAAATCAGGATCATTATTCATTTCAACATTCATTGCTTCAGCTTGCAACATAGCAAATGAAATTGTTTGGGCAATTCCTCCTTTTGTTGTTAGACCTAACCCTCTTGCAACTAAATTTCTTTTTGCCGCTCCCACTCCAACAGCTGGAGCTATTTTTCCTCTTGAAGCAAAAGAAACTAATACAGATGGAAGAGACTTAGCAAGACCAGAAAGTCCAGTATAAACAATATTGCTATTAGATTGTTTAGCGTATTTTTCATCTGAGATATCATCTGCAGATAATATTTCGTTAAAGTATTTTTTTATTAAATCTTTTTGTGGATTTTTATTTTCTTTTACCTCTTGATCTAATACCAATCTTTTTAATCGCTCACCTCTTGTTTTATCATAAGCATAGTCAGGAAGGTCAATGTATTGTCCATTTAAAAATTTATTAAATCCTGACTGATTTTTATTAAAGTATTGTCCATTTAAAGTTGGCTTACTTAAATCAAAACCATCAGCTTCAAGTCGTTCCATTATTTCTTTAGGAAACGTATTAATTGACAATTCACCTATTTTTTCTGACTCTACTTCTTCATCATCAAACCCTTGCTCCTGCAAACCTTCTAACCACTTTGTGTAAACAGCATCGTCTTCTATATTTTCAGGAACTGGATACCCAAGATCTTTTGCAATATCAATATAACGATCTTTTTTTTCTTCAGCAGTCATTCCAAAGTCTTCGTCAATAAACTGAGCTACTTTATAAAACCCATCAACACCAGCACCCCAAACAGACGCAAGAACTTCACTTACACCAGGGCCAACAAAATCATTTACTAAACCGCCAAAAAATGTACTATCGTCTGATTCTTTCATTGATATATAATTACCAACAGATGAATTTACTTGACTTTGAAATTGTGTGTAACTACTATAGTCTTTTTGAAGTTTGTTTTGAAATTGTTTTAATCTTTTACCTGCCAATAAAGTTTGTTGGTATTTAAGCTTCCATTCAGGAGTGTTCTGTACATCCTTGCCTTGAGACATTAATGCTTCCATTTCTGCTTCATGAATAGCTTTTCTGTCTTGATAAACTTTATAATCTTCATTTAAAGATTTAGCTGAATTTCTTACAGCTTGAATATCTTCTTTAGTTGCTTCTGCACTAAAATATTTTTTTCTGTTTTTATCATACGAAGCATCCAGACTTTGCATTCTCTGGTCAGTTCTTCTGTTTTCTTTTAAAAACTTTCTAAGTTCTTTTGCAGGCCCTGACTCACCACCAAAAATATCTCCAAAAAAAGGATCAAGATTAATGTTTATGCTTTTAGTGGGATCATCTTTAGATGTAACTTTCATTCCATCTAATCCACTCATAAAGCCACCACCTTGTTCAAAGTCAAAACCATAGTCTTCAAAATGATATCTCATTCTGTTGACTACTTCACTTTCCTCTCTGTCAATTAAATCAGCTGTTACAAAAGCCAAAGATTTGTCAAACTGAGAGTCGCTGGAATTATATGTAATTGGGTTTGCATTTATTTCTTTACCTTGCTCACGAGGATCGTATGCAGGGTATTCGGTAACCATATTGTCTTCTTCCTGTACATCTACTACAGTATTGTCACCTAAAGGTTTTTCAAGTGTGGTGGTATCCGAAGAAGTATCCACGACCTCTGGAGCTTCTGTAGTAGAGTCCGTAATAACCTCTGGAGTGTTTGAAGGAGAAATGTCGTTTGGATTTTTTTTTTCAACACCAGGGAAATACTCTATATTAAATTTTTCCGCATCTAAATCTGTTAATTTTTCAGCTTTTAAATAAGAATATAGTTCAGTATTTTTAGCAGTACCTGCTGCATACTCAGCTTTGAATTCTTCTGCAGATAAATCTGTTAATCCTTCTTCCTTTAAGTAATTATATAACTCTGTAAATTTATCCATTAATTAAACTTTTTTCGGTTTTTACCAGTACCTTTTAGATTTCTTGTTGTAAGTCTTGCGTTTTCTTCGTCTAAAACTTTTTGTGCTGCTCCATGCATGATTTCGTTTAACTCAGACGGTGTTGAACCGTCAAGACCAATTACAGTACCTACATTTGGATATATTGGAGGAAGTGATTGTTGTTTTCCAGCTCTGTCAAAATAAGAAACTTCAACAACCCATTTACTATCATCAACATCATCTTTTTTAAGTACAACTTTAGCACCACCCTTTATTTCACTTGGAAGGTAATCATTCATAACCTGACTTAAAACATCATTAACTTCTACTGAATCGTCACCACCTATTGTCGATAGTCCATCTAATCTACCACCTATTTTATCTTCAATAAGTTCTGTACCAGTAACTGGTTTTGGTGTACCGTCTTCTGTAAGAACTCCAATTTTAGCAGTATTTTGTTTGATAGATGGAAGAGGAGCTAAAGCTCTGTATTTCTCCCCAGTTATATTCTTTAAAACTCTTTTCTTAACTGCTGCTTTTTCCTCATCTGTAATTCCATCAGTTAAATCAACAATTTTAGCTGCAAGTTGTTCTTCGTAATCTGGATTAGCACCAGTTTCTCTGCCATTAACATCAGTTAAAGTTGGTTTAATACCCTCTGCTTCTAACTGTTGTTTTGCCTTATTTTCAGCTGCTGCCGCAACCAATTCTACTTCAGTCATATCTCTATCTGCACCTCTAAAGCCACCACCTGGTTCGGCTTCATATAATATTTTAGCGTCTTTATATGAGTTATCATATTCAGATGTTTGAGGTGTAATATATCTGTACACTTCTTTAACAACATCCTCAGTAGGTCTTACAATTCCATTTTCATCTACTCTTCTTATTACTTCTGGTGTTCCATCGGCTAAAGTAATAGTAATTGTCTCATCATTACGAGTTATACTATCAATCAATTTATTTGGATCACCACCAGCCATTGCTTTATTTAAAGCTACTATTCTATCTTGTGCTGTTGAGTTAAATGCTGATTCATCATCAGACACAAGAGCATTTGCATCATCCATAAAGCCAACTAAAGCTCTATCTTTTTCCTTGTTTGCTATTGTTGCAGGTGTGTCTTGTTGTGGTGCTTGTGCTGATTTAGAGGTCTCTGCAACTTTCTCTATATGACTAACTTGTGATTCAACAGCAATATCAGCAAGCCTACGAGCATCTTCGTATTGAGATTCAGTCATTTCAGGTACTGGTTGTCCTGAACTCATATCTACTTTAATCATATAATCAGTAGATATCCCTGGATGTTGTTCTTTAAATTGACTTTCTGTTTCTGCAAAGAAAAATCTTCCAGAGTTTGTTAAAACCTGTGCCGCATTCATATTATTTTTATCTCCAGGCGCTCCAATCATAGCATCTAACTGCGTAGATTTCCACATGTTATATGTTATTTTTTGTCCACTTTCATCTGTACCAAAGTCTCCAAGGTTTCTAAAGTCTTCTGTACTTATTTGTCTTCCACCACCTGTAAGTCTTTTATACTCATCTCCATCCAGTGTTATCTGTATAATGTCTGCTATTTGAGCAGTTTGAGCAGTTGCTAAATCATCAACATCAATCCTGTCTTGTTGATACTTCATGAAATTTACTATCTGGTTAGGATTTTGATAGTCTTGTTTTCTGGCTTCATAATCAGGCATTACATCATATAAACCTGTTTTTTCATTTTTACCCATCGTTACTAACTGCATTTTACCGTTAGTAGGGTTAGACCATAATTTTTTATTTTTTAAATTACCTAAAGCTTCAACAGATAAGTTTGTAAATATTTCCAGCTCAGAAGCTGTTGCACCTCCGTCTTTTGCAGCTTGAAGTCTTTCCCTCGCTTCAACAGCCCAATCATCCCAACCTTTTACAGCTGTGCTTAAACTTGCGTATCCATTTTTTTGCTGCTGCATAAACAACATATTATCCTGGACACTTGATAGCCCACGCTTCATTAAGTTGTTTTGTGTTTGTATTTCTTTTATAGACATTGCAGAAGCATTTATTAATAATGATGCTGCATCTTGAGTTCCTGTTTCTGGAACTTTACTAAGCTGTTCTATAGCATCTTGAGTAGACTTTTCAATGGCTGCTTTACGCGTTTCTCTGTCAGCTTGTATAAGATTAAGTCCAGTAACAAGGTCTTTTTGAACCTTGTTGTAATCTACCTGAGTACTATCTACACTTCTTTGAGCATAGATTGAATATTTATTTGCGCCTGATGGTCTTGAAGTATCTTCTGCCATATTTGTTAGTTTAGATATTGAAGGAATGCATTCATGTCAAAATTAGCTCTACCTTTTCTATTTATTTGATCTTTTGAATAATTTTGAGTAATAGCATTTAAAATCTCAGATCTTCCTCTTGGAACAGAAGTTGTAGGAGCAAACAATGATGCTTTTTTAGGATCTCCTAAAGCAGTTAATCTATCAAATTCAGCTTTATTAGCATTAGGGTTTACCGCAGTTTTATTCATAATGTCTGTATTTCCAGAAGCCATAACTTGATCGGCTAATTTATTAGCACGATTATCCATAGCTGACTTAGGGAATAAGGGTATAGCTGCCGCAGCTCCTTGTACCGCACTACCAACTGACGCAACACCTTGTTGCATTGCCGCAGCTCTGGCTTCATCTGCATCTCTTGCGATTTGTTGTTGATCAGCTGCAGCTCCCACTTTCATGTCTTTTAAGTCTTGATTAATATCAGACTGTTCTTGAACTTGCATTTTTTCTAACTCAAACATTTCTTTACCCATTCCAATTCGAGTGTTTTCATTAGCCTCTGTTGCTGCCGCTCCAACTCTACCAATTCCAGCGGCTAAGTTACGACTGTCCCCCTCTTGTAAAGCTTGAATTCCTTGTTGTTGAACTTGTAAGTTTTGCTCATATTCTTTCCCATAAGCATCTAAAGGAACATTTAGTTTTTGAAAAAACTCAACCTCAGCTTTACGCTCTGCTTCCTTCATTAATTTTTTACTTGCAGCTTGAGCTTTTTCACCTTGTCTTTTTGCTTTTGCAGCTTGGGAAAAACTCATTCCTGCTGATGTTGCACTTACTAATACTCCTGTCGCTGCTATTGCTGTTGCTGCTGCCATATTATATTTTTTTTATTATTTCATGAGACACTTTTGTATCTACATGGTAACCTAATTTTTTATGCGTTTCTATTAAGTGTTTGTTTCTTCCTATACTAAATATATATTTTTTACCATTTGCTTTTATATATTCTTCACATGTAAGAATTAAAAACTCTATTGCATCTTGCCTGTCTTGATCTCTGTATGATGGGTTAGATACAATCCACTCTAATAAAACCCCTTCAGAATTAGTAAAATACATAAAACCTGCGACAATTGGTGTGTTGTTTTTTTCTACCATAAAACCACCTTTACCATTGTCTGGTAAAAAATCTTTGGGTGGGGTTTGCCAATCTGGCCATGTATCCCACCAAGAAACTAATGTATCCCAATCCTCGCTTTCAAGTCTTCGTATGTCTAATTCCATTAAATATGATTTAGAAACAAAGATAGTAAATTTCTATGGAAAACTTTTCATCACACTACTACCGACAGAAAACAGCTCTACAGGATCTGTTGAGTCATTTTCAAGTTTAAATTCTAAGTAATACCCTCGTGCGCCATGAGACTCAGCAACTGCATTTTTAATAAACATAATAAACTGACCAACTGTCGGCACAGAGCCGCCTGTTACTGTAGTGTCTACAGTAATACTTGTGCTTGTTTTAGCTGTTACTTGACCAATAAAAATTGGAGCTGTAGTAGCTACACCAGCTGTTAAAGTTGCGGCATATACGTTATCTCCAATATTTAATATAGAACCAATAGCTCCTGCAAACTCAATTAAAGTAGCTGCTGCTGTTCCACTAACTGCTGTACACACACCTACACCATTTGCTGATCTCATTTGCCAGTTTACAGTGCCTGCATTAGTTCTTATAAAACTAAACCACTCTCCTTCTTTTTGCTCAAAATAAGTGTCAAGCATTGAGCCTGGACTACCATCTGTTAAATCAGTTAAAAGTGATGTACATTCCCATCTTGCCTCATTAGTGTCAGCTACAGTTGTTGTGGCTTCATATGAAAGAGTTTTAAAAAGTTTAATACTTAGTGTTGGTTCAGGGCTAAAAACACTTGTAATAGTTGAATTAGCAAACTGTCCATAATATGTATTACGATTAGCCCCTGTGTTATGCCTCCATACATTACCTCCTTTAAATGAATAGAAAAAACTATTCATACCTATCATAAAGTCAGGGTAAAAAGAGTAAAAAGAAGGCCATCCTTTTGAGCTTTCGCTAAAGGTTAAGGTATAATTTGATGTACATTTTGTTGCCATATTATATATTTTTAAGTAGGATTACAAGGTCCTGAAGACACAACGACTCCATTTCTAATTCCTAAAGCAGTTGTTCCGCTTGGCCCAGGATTTCCTATTATAACGTATTGAAGTGTATTTGTATCGTTTAAATACGCTGATCCATCAGAGGCTGTAAAAACAAAATTACCTATCTCTGGTAACACATTAGTGTCAACAGTAAAAGGTGGGGCTGTACCTGTTGCATTTCGTGCAAAATAATAAGTTGTATTCGGAGTAAAACAACCAGGTCCTCCTTGAAGGGGTGAGCCTGTAAAACTTGGAAGATCTGCTGGACAATCTACCTCCCATCTAAAAAGCGTGCCACATAAAGGCGCACTAATTAAAACATTAATAGATGTTGGAGTCGCTGCTGTTTTGGGGACAACTAAAGTAAAAACTTGACTACCAGTTGGATTACAGCCTACTTGAGACGATACTGCAGTAACAGTTTGAAATGTTCCTTGAGCCACATATGTTGCTGGACTTCCACTCAAAGTATATTCCTGTGGTTGATCACTGGGCGAACATGCGCCGCTGGGTGTGTTATTAAAAGGTGACTGAGCAAGTAATTGAGGAACTTGAGTGTCGCTTCCCACATACGTAGGCAATCCTGTCCCCTGGTTAAACCTACCTGCATAGTCCACTTGTACACCAGCTCCATCTACAATAGTAGTGGTGTCATGGTTTCCTTGACAAGTTAACCTATTGTAATGCGTTCCATTGTATGTTACATCTACGCCATCTGGGATTGAAGATCCCATATAAAAATACATAACAGTAGCCCCTGTATCGTTCGCTAAATCTACTGTAGCTGTAAATAAACCATTATCCGAAAAAGCTGCAGATATTCCTGAGCCACAGGGTACTAAACATGTGCCACATGGTTGTGCGTTTAGTAAAGATCCATTTAATTGTTGTCTTATAATTCCTCCTTGAGAATAATATCCATCTGGAGCAAGTGTAGTTAAGCCTGAGTCTGTAAATAGAGCTGAAGCTTGAGAAAAATTTAATCCATCAAAACAATATGTTCCTAATGTTGCCATTTATTTAATTATTTATGGGCATGTAGTTACCGCAGTAACTAAGCCAAATTCATTTACTGTTATATAATCTGTTGCACTTATTTTATAAAGACCTTGAGTTAATTGAGATCCTACTTCACCGTCAGAAGAAGAGTAAACAAAATCTTCGTATTCAGGTAGTGCGTTACTTCCTGAGTGATAGTATGTTATATTTAAAGGTTGACCACATACATCTGGCTCTGATTGAAATACAGAACTACTTTGATATGATGTAAAAGTAAAAGAACAATCACAACATGCAGCAGAGGCTGAACTTGCATCGTAACAAAATTCTTGACAACTTGTTAATCTATAATCATATATTAAATATAAATACTGATTGTTAGTAGGTAGTGATAAATTTGTTATAGTTGCTTGATAAAGACCAGATGAGGGGTTTGAAACACTACTGTTTGGTATAGTTGTAGCTGCCGCAAGTAAAGACGCTGTATCAGCTTGATTATTACTATAAAGAGTATTACTTGATAAATACTTAAAATTATCGTCAGGATAACCCCAATCATAATCATCAAAATTAATTTTATTTGATCTAATTGTTAAATCAATTCCATTATATGGAAAAACACCTAATGATCTTACCCCTGTTTGAGCATCATAACTTGAAGGTACTAAATTACTTGAACCAAATTCAACTAAATCTGAATCTACTGGACTAATATTAGCAGTGTCTTCCCAAAAATACTCAGCATGAATAAATTTACCACTTTGTTCTGGTGAGTTCATTACTACTTTTACTACAGTAATATTTAATGGTTCAATACATGCGGCTGTCACAACAAACGAAGCGGCTGTAATTGCAGTAAATGTTACAGTTGCGTTTGTGGGGCTATTTAAAGTTTTATTAAAACTAAATGTGCCTGAACCAGTTAGGGTAGAGCTTGTGGTTGTAACACCATTCCATAATACAGAAATAGTTATTGATCCAGCTGTAATGTTATAATTAAAATTAGCAGTTCCAATTAAAGATCCATAATTTATAACAGATACAATAGCGTTATTAGAACCAACTTGTAATCCGTTTCTTTGTAGCTTATATCCGCATTGAGATATTTCTGGAGGAAGTGGTATAGTTTTGCAATTCATACCTAAAACATATTCATCCATATAAGGATCAAACGCTCCTAATTTTTGTGTTTGAATAGACTCATAAAATTCATCTCTAAACCATGAACGCATTCCAAAAGATGAAATAACCTCTAATGAATCATTATTTTTTGAAGTACCTCTCAATCTAATAACAGCACCTCTTTTTACATCGGTAAAAAACATATCATATCCATGAGCAACAAAACTTTCTGGATTATAACTAATACCATACTCTTCTATACGAGCAATCTGTGTTCCTAATATTTCAGGAACAGACGCAATAACTCCACCCCCAGTACTATCACTAATTAAATTTTTAGATGATAATACATAGGTAATTCTGTCTTCTTGTAAAACTAAAATATCTGTTTCTCTTGGATGCATTTTTTGTATTGGACCAAAAGATGTTTCACAATCTTTAAAATTTATTAATCCTAAATTAAATTCATTTAGGTTATTAACACCACTGTTACTACTAAATACACCACTATAAGTAATACCCTCAAATCTGTCGGCTTCTTTATAGTCTTGATTAGAAACAGCTAATGTTCTTTGACCTAATTGAAATGGTCTCCCTACTAATCTATCTTTTATTTTAAAACTTTCTACGCCATTACCAAAGGAAAAGCAATCTCTAAAATTTAAGTTAACTACAGCATCTTGTGTTGCAGTTTGATCTTGATCATTCATTTCCGTATTGTTTCCAGATAAATGAAACCCATCAGGTTGTGATATCTCAAAAGATTGAGATGCGTCATAATACAACTCTGCATTAGCATCAGCTGGTTCTGTTTCAAACACACATAATGTGTTTGCTCTAAATACCACTAATTCAACATCTAAATCTGAAGTCCTGTCGCTTTGAGGCCAAGGTCTATTACATCCTTTTACTCCAGAAGAAACTCCTAAATATAACGGATCATTAATGCCTTGAGCATTATCTTGTATCCATTGAAAAGTTACATCCCAAGTTGTACACGCTACGTTATTAGCTACACCACTTGTAGGGCCACCAGCTGCTGGAGCTACTAAGGCTGAATTAAATATAGCATCTGTCGAATCAGCCAAGTCCCCTGGTTGCGCAAGATTTGGGTTTATATTGTCTCCAATCCACCACCTTCTCATGTCTGTATAATCTCTACTTGCAACATATTCTTGCTCCCACTCCCATCTTATTTCTTGACAGCTATTTCCATTAAAAGTGTCATTACGAAACATAACCACCTTTATTCTTATTACAGAACCCCCTGGAACTGTATAATTAGTTGTTACATTAGTATCAGGATCTGTTGTAAAACAAGGATACCCTATTTTTCTTCCATTTGTACACCCCCTTGAACTCGATCGCCTTCTTAAATTTCCAAATTCTATTAAAGAGTCATCAGGTATAACAATATCAAAATTTTGATTTTTAATTTGCATATACAAACCCTTTAACTGGTTTGAGTCAGAACCTAATTCATTATCATCATTTAAAAAATTTGTTGGCTCGGCACTTACTTCTAAAACTTCACAAGTTTCAACTCTACTTAAAGGCCCACTTACATCTGCTTTTACGACTAATAAATCTCCTTTACCCACTTTATTTGCATTATCACCCTCAAGCCTAAAAAACACCATGTTATCACTTGGTCTTATATAATAAAAGTTAGAAAATATAGTTTCATATCCTGCCTTACTTGGCTTAACTACAAACTTATATCGTTCTGCCCAATATGGCGCTCTGGAAGACACCGCTACCTGTATAGTATTTGCGGTTACACTATTACCAGGCTCTATATACACAGTATTGTATGGAGAGACTAAAACAGTAGAAGATCTTCCGTATTCATCACTGTATACAATGCCTGTTTCAAAATCTCGGTCACTGTGTAAACTACCAGTATCTAAGTCTGTAGTAAAAGCTCCTTGTACAGATATAAATCTAAAGTATTCGTATAAAGTAGTTACAACTGGAGCAGCTGGATCAGTGGTGTCTGTGGTTTGAAAAGCCATTGCAATAGCTTGTATATCACACGTGTTTGATCCTGGAGAAAAATTTGAAAGTCTAAACCCTTGTTGAATTGTTGCGTCTGTAATACCGCTGTTAAATTTTGTAAAAGGGAAATTACCTGCACCTGGGGATGATAGTTCATTATTAAAGAAATCTGTTAATGAGTTTCCTTGATCTGCTGTAGCAATAGGTTGGAAGTTTGTATTAAGAATCGTACCAATACGTTCAGCAAATAAAGGGCTATTAAAAAAATCATAAGGGCTTGAGTAATCTTGATCTAATGTAATGTTTATAGATATGGTAAACGGTTGATTTTGAAAAGCTATATTAGCAGTTGCTTCAGCGCTGTTGGATGGAAAAAAAACTCTTTTATCACTATCGAAGTTAAAAGTTAATCCAAATAATGCATTTTTCTTTAATTTATCCGCAATAGGTTGTAAATTTATTGTGACTTTTGAGTTAAGAATTGTTTCGCTTTGATTGGGATTTATAGTGTATGGTATTCCACTGTTTAAAAGACCTAAAGGAAGCTCTGAAAAACCAAGAAGAGTGTTAACAACACTTGTGTTAAAATCAATAGCAATTTTACTTCCATTTTCATCTGGTCTTGTTATATTGTATCCATCTACATAATTACCATACATCAATCTATTACCCTGTATTGTCTGAGCTTTAGCTAATCTTGGGACATTATCATATTGTCTTAGTAATTCATCATTACCTAAAACAGTATATATTTTATTATTAGTAAACGTAAATTTTTTAGTTGTATTGTCAGCCCAGCCAAAATCTTCTTTTTTAAATCTTTCTATTACATTTAAAGTTGTTGAGTTAGTATCTTTAAATAATAAGTCTACCTCTTTTACTCTCGAACTTCCTGTGGAAAATTCAATTTCAACTCCATTATATAAATTCAGCATACCATCATTACAAAAGTTTTTAGTGCTAAACTGAAAAGGACGAGGCACAAAGGCAGGGTTAGTAAATAAAGAAGTTGCACTATATTGACCGTCCTCATATCTATATCTATATGCAAAACATAAAAACCTATTTTCTATATAATTTTCGTTCCCTGCAATATTTAAAAAAGACAATAAAGGGGCTGGCAAAGGTTTATTATTTCCAACAACATTTTCAAAGCCTGGGGGCTTAACGACAACCGATATATCTTCTTCTATAATTTGATCTACATTAGAAACAGGTTCTGGATAACTTCTATTTATATTTATTGTTCGAGGAGGGTTTTTATCATCCGTCCAAAAAAGTAAATCTTCAATTAAATCAACTCCTGTAATTAAATACAACGGATCAAAACTTAAAAGCTCTGTTGTGATAACATGATAATTAACTATTTGATTAGTGGTGTTATATGAAACCACTAAGTCTACAACACCTCCTGGAGCTTGTGTATTAGATCCATCATGTACAAACCAATATATAGTCTCTCTAACACCGTCTTCATATGCTCCTATACACACTGCAGCCGAACTTAAATTAACTCCATTGTATTGTAGTGTAGTTAACTGTTCATTCCCTCTTGAGTTCTCCACAGCTCCTATTTCGGTCGCTTCAGTTGAACCTAAACGAACGTTCATTGCGTCTATATATTCTCCTTTTGGAAGAAGTCTTTCGTCTATTGACTTATTCATTCTTCCAGCCACAAAATTTGTTGTAGTTATTGGCATACTATTTTATCAATTTATTTTGTCCTCTTAAGTTCATTAAAAGTCTTCCAGGATGTATATTACTTAATCTTATTTTTGCATTTCTTAATAAAGAAGACTTGTCTTTTCTGGCTCTGTTAACAACATATTCCTGAACACCCAATCTACCATTAAGAATAGAGTATCTAATATAAGCATAAATATATTCCTCAAATAATTTATTTAATTGTACTTCAGCATCAACTCCATTTTCCATACCATCAGAAACATATTCTAAAACAATAGATGCAGCGCCTCCTATATTACTAAAGTTGATAACTCCTGATTGTTTGTCTATTGAAAAAGTAGGATTAGAATTTGCTGTTTCTGTATTTAATCCAAAACGTGAACCAATGGCATAGTCAAAATACCAATGACCATCACAACAGTATCCTTCCGCGCCATTATATGGGCTTGAAGCATTTAAATATATGCTTTTAGATCCTCCCAAAATTCTTCCTAAATCTACTTCAGAGTCTTGAGGCTGTAACACATTTCCGTCTTGATCAAACAAAATATTAGAATTATTGTCCTGTAAATAAGCTGAAGACCAGTTAGTTTGTATATTTTCTGTTAAAGGTTTTAAATATCCATTTTCATAAATAGATATTCTTACCCAATTAACATAATCTTGTGGTAACACAAATCTTAATTGCTGTGTTATGTCTAATTGAAGTACTTTAATCTCCTTCATTGCATCATAATTCAGCTCTTGTATGCCTCTTTTTGCATGAAACAAAACTTGATAACGATTTATATTATTTATAAGTTCGTGGTTTCCTTGATACATTAACATAAAGTTGTTGACTATATCTGCTAAAGAAACATATTGATAAGAACCCCAGTTTGCATCACTTGGGTTATTTCCTGAATTTGCGTAGTATGCGTAATCGTTTATATATGCCATCTATCCTTGTGTTTGTTGTTCTGCTACTAATTCTTGTGTGCCAAAATTATACACATCTGCTTCTCTTATTTCTATACCTACATACTGACATATCTTAGCTATTAACGAAGGCTCATCAGAAAGTGGTAATTCAAAATCTTGATAATCCGCTGCAGTTGAATCAAATAAAGGTTCACCTTCTAATAATGTAGCATAAGTCCAGTTTGGAGGAAGGGGATACCTTACATATTGAGAGGTAAGCTGTCCTATTTTATTTATTGTAATAGGAAAAGCTTGAGCTGCTAAAGCGTCTTGAGTATATGCAGGATAACCTAAAGTCGGCCTTGTTAAAATAGAATTATTTAACAAAGTAATTTTGGCTTGTGAAACTCGTTCAGCATCTATAATATGATTAGCTGAATATATGTTGTATGTTTTTCCTACAGCATTCCACACAATTACTCCAGGTGTTGGAAATACTAAAAGATTAGTTGCACTAACTACTTGTGAAACTATAGTATTATAAACCACTCCGCCTGTAATAGTTGAGACTATATCTCCAACCGCTACTCCTGCTGCAATAAAGTCTGCTGTAGTATCAGCTACAGACACACCACCACCATTGGTTGAAGTTGTAGTACCTGCCGCTAACTCTTTTGTATATACCATCATCTTATTAATTAAATAATAATCAGATGGCAGCGTATACAAATTAGTTTGTATATCACCCAGCTGTGTTGTTGCAGAGTTTAATAAAGGTGTGTTTACATAAAAAGTATCAATAACTTCTGCTAAACCTTTTGTTATATCTGCGTAACCAGTGCCAGAAGTCCTTTGGTTTTCTTTTATTAATTGATTATTGTATTGATAAAAATAATCTTCAAACATATCCATTTGTGCTTGAGCAGCATAAAGATTAAAATCTGATGGTGATATATATCCGTAATTATTTTTATTGGCTATTGCTAATACAGTATTTCGTACTTCATTTATAGGCATAATTAATTCTTTTTACAAAGATAGCAAAAAAAAAGAGGCTACTTTTTTTTGTAGCCTCTTAAGGTATTTTTTAGTTAATTTGCTTATTAGGCATTAACAATACTTGTAACAGCTTTTGGTAATAAAACCTCAAAGTAAGGTTTTTGCCAAGATGTAGCTAATGCTACTTCCATATTATCTAATATAGAATTGTAAACATCATGACCTACTTGAGCCGCTGTTGTTACTGTAGTAGTAGTTCCATCAACATAATCAATTGTAACTGCTGTTGCTGTTGCTGTTGCTGTAGCAATAGCTTTGACTCCGTCAAGACTGATTAATTGACCAGTAATAGGAGCATTCGAAATTTTAAGAAATTTTGCCATTTTATATAAAGTTTTTAATGGGTTAATAAAGTACAAAGATAGTAAAAAAAAAGCCACCTAATTAGGTGACTTTCTCTTTCTGGTTAGTTAGTTTTATTTTAATTTATTTTTTAATAGTTTATAAACTTCTAAACCATCATCGCTTTTCATAAAAGATGCTACAATAAAGTTTTTATCTTCTCCAAAAGGAACTGTTAGCATTTTCTTTTTATTGTTTGGAAGATTGTAATATACATCCTTTCCATTATTTCTTAAAGTTAAAAAGGATAAATTAAAAAATTGGTAAACATCATCCATAAGCTCTAACATAGGATCGTTTACAGTATCTAAAAAGTCATGAGGATTATTTTTAGAATAAACTAATATGTCTCTTTTTAATTCAGCTGTTGTCATTTTTTCTACAGCGTTACCCATTAATACTCTGCATATTTGTGTAAGTTTAGAAATATCTTTAGTTATTTTTTTAGCTTCTATTTGAGCTTCCAACTCAAACTCAACCCACTCTAACTCAACAGCAGCATCACGTTCATGGTTTATTTCCTCAAACACATATCCATTACTTGGATGTAGTTCTAAAAATTTTTGCAAAACTTGATTTTCTTTTGAAACTGAAAGCATTCCATCTTCAAACACAATAGGTTCTAAGATAGCATTACCGTCCTGTTCATCTTCAAAAGGTGACTTTTGATTACGAGCATAACGTAAAGGTCTGTTATTTCCTTGTTCTTCGTCAAAATGTAATAAGGGTGATCTTTGTGAGTGTCTTGAAGACAACATGTAAGATAGAGGAGATTTATCTCCTTTTAATCGATAAGCTTTCGCTTTATACTGTTCTTTTTTTGGTTTCATTATAATATAATTTAATTTGATTTAAAAAAATAATTACCCTCGTCATTATAACGAGGGTAAATATTACTACTATTTACTATGAATCTTGAAATAGGAAGAAGTTGTTTGCACCTAAAGTACATACAGCTCTTTCACTCAAGAAGTTTACTTCCATTGCATCTAAGTCACTTGTTCTTGCTCCACCAGCTGAACCAGTAATCCAAGATTTGTAACGTCTGTCTTCGGTCTCTGAAGCTCTGTAACGAACGTGTAAGAAAGGACGCTTTGCGTTCTTGCCTAAAATTTGATCGTATACAGTTGTAGATCCAGCTGGAACTAAAAGTCCATTGACTTTACCTGCATTAAGACCACCTCTCATTGTAGGATCATTTAAGTATTTCCAGTCAGACTTGTAAAAGTCATATCCTCTACGGAATCCTGTGAAACCTAAGTTTAAAGCCATGTCTTTGTCATTGTCAAATAAACCGTAAGAAGTACCGCCTGCTCCGTAAGAGTTTTGTACTGCTAACATGTCATCAATGTCAAATGAAAACTGACGATCTACAAAAATAACATTCTCTTCAATAGATCCTTGCTTGTCAAGTCTTTGAATAATGTTGTCAAACTGAGCTAAAGTTGTTGGATTTCCTCCACCAAATACATTACCTCTTTGTCCAACTACATAGAAAATTCCTTCAGATCCAGACTCTCCTGCTACAGAAGCTCCTGCCGCTGTACCTTGTAAGTAGTCTCCTGCACCAGAACCTGCTGCTGCTGGTACTGCTTCAATCATTGCTGTTTCTAAGTAATCTTCAAAACGTAATCTTGTATCGTGTTCAGATTTTAAATACCATAAGTATCCAGATGCACCATTTTCAGATGTAACTTCTACCCATCCAATTTGAGCCATGTCAGAACCAGAAACAGAATATTTGTCTTTGATAATGATTGGTTTGTTTTGGAAGATAAAATCATCAGATTCTAAAGAACCTTGCATTCCGTTTACTCCTTTTGCAAATTCAGAACCATATACAAATATATCACAAGGTACAGCTCCTGCACCAGCTACACCATCCATTGCTTGACCTCCTCCTTCATAATAAGCAATTGTTACTTGGTTTGGATTAGCAGCTGTTGGAGCTACAGTAATAATACCTTTGTTCTGTAAAGTTGAACCTGGCGTGTTATCTGAGATCATTACAGTCTGTCCAGCTCTTAAAGCTGCTTGACTTGATGTTCCACCTAAAGCTGGGTTAAAGTTAGTAATGTTATTTGGAATAGTCCAAACACCATCATCAGCACCTGCTGCTGCTGCAGATGTACAAGCTTGATATTTAGTGTGTAATCTTCCTTGTTCTGCCCATTTGATAAGGTCAGAATTAGAAGGCATTTCAGCACCTACCATTCTTAAGAATGAAGCTACTGTTCTATTTCCATAACGCTCAAATTCCTTTTCATAAGTATCAGGAAGATACTGATTCAAGAAGTCAAAGTTAGTTATGTAGTTTGTTGATAAAGGAGTTTGCTGCGCACTTGGCTGCAAGTCAAATCCTGGAGTTACATTTACTGCCATAATTTTGTTTTTTTATTAATTATTTTTTCTACTTTTAATTTTGAGTCCTCTTCCACTATCATTACTTACATTCATAGGTCTAATCGTGATTCCGTTTTTAGAAACCGATTGAGATTGTTGTCTTACATCCATATTTATGTTTTTAGATTTTCTTGAAACATTATCTACAGCTGCGGCAACACCCTGGTCATAAAAGTGTTTAGCAAATTTATCAGGATTCATAGCAACCGAAAAGGCTTTATGATATCCTACAGGATCGTTAATTAAACCATCTTTATCCATAAATTTGTTAACGAAATTGTTAACGTCAGATTGGACATTTTTTAGCTCTTGTGCGTCACCTGGTTTAAAAGAAATATTTTTATCACCAACTGAAAATTCAAAACCTTTGAACTCGTTGTTAAAAACCGACTCGGTTTTATCTAAGAAATAATTGTATCTCTTCCTATTTACTTCTTCAATACTTTTAGATTCCTCTATATACTTTTTATATGCATCTAAATCATCTTGCTGATCTTCGGACAATCCGCCCCCACTTGACTCAAGAGGAACTTTATATTTGTCTTTCTGTTCATTAAGAAATTTCTTTGCTTTAGAAAGTTCTCTTTTTTTCGCTAATTTTATTTTTCTAATATCTTTTTCATCATCTAAATCTTCATCATAAGAAAATTTGTCTGCAATAATATCTTGAATATCTTCTGAGTCTAAACCGTCTTCAGTAGATTCATAATAATTAGCAAGTATGGTGTCATCCTCCATGTTATCAATGTCTTTTTGTAATTTATAAAAGTCATCAATACCACGTCCAGTTTCTTGTTTATACTTTAAATACTTAGAAACATCTTCAGGTAGTTCCTCATTTAGTTCTTTTTCAGAAAATAGTTCGTCTACCGAAGATATGTCTTTATTATATCTTGTTTTAATATATGAAAGAATATCATCATCTTTTAACTCAGGCAATGATTGTTCTTCAATCTTAGTTTCATCAGTCGATTTTTCTTCGACAGGTGAATTTTGTTTTTCAGACAAATCTATCTTATCGATAGGTTTTTCTGTATTTTGTTCTTCAAATTGTTCAGCGTGTTCTTTTAATAAAGCTTCTTCAACTTGCGCTTTTGATTTTTCTTCGACATTTCCGTCTACTGCTTTTACTTTAAATTCCATTTGATTTTATTTTTAACAAAGTTAATACTTATTTATTTATTTTTTTTGGCTTGTTTTCTCTCTTTTTTCTTTCTCCTATAAGCCTTCATAGCCTCTCTTTTTGCCTTACCTTTCTTCCAAGAACCAGCTGCAAATCTTTCGGCTCTTTTTTTTGATTTAAACTCATAAACTTCGCCTGCCGCTAAAGCCTCATTAAAGCTTTGAGGTCTTGCCTTTTCTTTACCTTTGAATGTAATTGTAGGAGCTGCATAATGTTTTGTTACTTTTGCTCGTCCTCCGCCTAAAGTTTTTACACCAGTTCTTTTTGTTTCTCCTGTATATGTTGCCATTTTTACAGTGGCATTTCTACCTGACTTATTTCGTTCAAGATTTCTAAGGTGTTTTTTTCTTCTAAACTTTACTGTAGGCATATTATCTTGGGTTAAACTCAGCTAAATCAAAACCATCTAAACTATCTTCATTAGACTCAAAGTTTATAGCTGGTAAATCTCTTTTTTTCTGTTCAATCATTTTAGATGTTTGAGTAGACTGTTGACTTATTCTGTTATCTTTTGCTTTTTCCCTTTCAGATTCTCTCGTTTGTAAATTGGAAGCTTCCAAACCTTTTAATTGCATTTGCATTTCGAATTCAACTTGCATTAATTGTTGTTTTAATTCTGCTTCTCTTTGCAATTTTTGTATATCAAAACTAACCTCTGCTTCTTTCAAGGCCATCTTAGATTGTGTTTCAGCCTGCTGTGTCTGCATTGCCAACTGAGCTTGAGCTTGTTGCGCTTGCATTTGCATTTGCGCTTGCATTTGCTGTTGTTGCATTTGCTGCTGCTGTTCCCTATCTTGTTTAGCCTTTCTTTTTACCTTAAGCAATTGATTAGCCATTTTTATATTAGAAATCTCTCTAATATCTATTGCGTCTTCTAAACTTATATTCTCTTTAGACAGAGCCATTTGTATATTTTGCTCCAACATAGCTTTTTGTTCTTCATCAGGCATAAGATCTATAAATATTCCAAAGTCATGTAAATACAAGTTTTTAATATCATCTAATATTGATAAATTATATTTACCAATCTGCATAGCAAACTCATCTTTAAAATCCGCATACTCTAAAACATCTGCTGTTCTTATAGATAAACATTCAGCTAAAGTTTTTGTTATATATAAACTTGCATTTAAAATATGTCTTGTCGCTACATTTGAATTTAATGCAGCTAATTTTTGAACACCAACTAAAGAGTTAGGATCTGGACTTGATCCGTCACGAGCTTCATTTAAACCTGTTACAGACCTAATCATATCTAAGTAATGATTATAGTTACCGATAAGCATTTGCATCTTACTCGCCCCACTATTAGCTGTTAATTGAGTGATTGGAACTTTCGCATTATTATATTCTCCGTCTTGAGTATAACTTCTACCAATAACACTACCTGTTTGAAAGTAAAGTCTTAAAGCATCTTCTGGATTGTATGCGTTTCCTGTTCCTAAATCAACTTCATTTAAACCATCAGCATCAATAAAAACACCATCTGGAACAACTCTTGAAACAACTTGCTGAATTTTTAAATGACTTACTTGAATTAAGTCAGCAAATGGAATCATTCGTTTAACTAAAGACTCCAATTGTCCTTTATACATTTTTGGCGCACACGCCACATAGTTTGGCATAGCATATTGACTTGCTGATTTTGGTCTAACCATGTTTTCGCCCAACTTCCATTGAAGCATTATGTTAGTTCCCATAACCATTACACCGTCATACCAAACATCAATAGTTTTAGTTACTTTTTCAAAATCACCCTCATCCATCATTTCTTGAGGGGGATTAAATTGATCATCTTTTTCTACAACTTTATAAGTTCCATTAGAAGTTTTTTTCTTTTTATAAACAAAAGTGTGAGTAGTTTTATAATTAAAATACAACAATGTAGCTGTGTCTCTATGAAACATACTATTTTCATAAAACTGCTGTGAATTATAATAATCGTACCATGATTGACTATATTTAGAAATTTCTTTTAAGTCTTCATTAGTTAATGAAGGATCTATTTTTATTAATTCAGTTATTGGAACTGTTTTTATTTCACCCCAATAAAATGTATCTTTAAAATAAGGATCTTCAGTATAGCTGTAAACTACATTTGCAGGATCAACATACTCAACTCTTACGCCTTCTCCTGGAAGAAATATATGCTTTGCCATTCCAATACCTAACGTAGTAATGTCCATGTCAACTCTTTTTCTCGTGTCACTATAATGACTTTCTTGAAATAAAGTATCAATTGCTTCTTCTGTTGCAATTTCAATAGCAGGCTTATAATTCATTTGCATGAAAAGTTCTAACTCTGCGTCTGTTTCTGGTAAATCTTCTTCTTTTGTTTGAAACACATTTACACCAAAATCTGATTCTATTTGTTGTAGTAATGGTTTAGCGAGCATTTCGCCCTCAATCATTTCTTGATATTCATTTCTTTTTTCTGCTGACAAAGCATCTTGAGCAACAGCTTTTATTTTAAAAAGTCTATCATTCATTCCATTAACAACAATGTCAACAAATTTAGGAATAATAGGAACTGGTGTCCAGTCTAAATTTAAATAACTTAAATCACCATCTATAGCTAATTCGTTTTTATATTTAGCAACTGATTGTTCACCTCGAGCATAAAGTCTTAGTCTGTTAAAATCACCCCATTGTGAATAAAACCTACAAGATCCACTGTCTCTCCTAAACCATTCGTATTGTATTGCTTGCCCAACCTGTAGTCCAAACTCCATTGTGTCTTTTACAGAGTCAGAAACAAATTGGTCTGGAAATGCAGAGGCATTTACTTGTATCTTTACGTCTTTCATTTATTAAGTAATTGACTAACTGAATTCTTATTATTATATCTTGCAAAGTTAATGCTTATTTTCGATTTTTCTTTAGATGGTGTGTACAAGTGTTTTTGATTAGCCATTATAGCTAATCCTGAACTTATGGAAGCATCAAACTTAGTTCTGTTGTTAATATCAAACTTCGCCCAATCTTCTAATGTTCTTTGAAAATACATTACACCCATCTCGTCACTATCTCTATAACTTTGAATTAAATCTAAACCTACATGTTTTTCTATGTAAGATTCTATAGCAGAAGCGTGAGATTGTTTTACATCTTCACTTGAGTTAGGTATACCACCTAATTCTTTTTCTGTCTTTGATAATTTATTAAATCGTTTATCAGGCCTGTTCATACTAAACCCTCTATAACCTCTATTTTTTAAATGATATAACAAACGAGGTTTATTGTTTTCACACAATATTGGCATACCATAAAACACACAAGCCATTAGTACCTCTTCAAAAAATATTTCAGCAGTCTGAGGACGTGCGATATATTCTAAAAAAAACTCATTACTCGGAGCGTTATCCATATTAAATTTAGTCATACCATGTAAAGCACCGTTAGAACCTTTACCAACCACAACTCCTGAAATGTCATAAGAGTCACACCCAAATGAACCAATATGTTCGTTCCCTGGATATTTTCTACCGTTTTTTAATGTCACATTATTTTGCAACGACATTTCAGGTAACCAAGATACAAAAAATCTTCCTCTTTTATCTGGACTCCAAATAACTCTGGTATCTTTGATTCCGTTTTCCCAAGAAAATGATCCTTGAGTTATATTTTGGCCCATTATTAAAGAATCGTTATAATCAATTTGTTGGTATATTTTAGTTAAATTAAAAAGTGACTGTTTACTTTCATCTCTAAACGCATGTGACTCTGTTCTTGGAAACTGTCTGTAAAATTCATTTAAAGCATCTGGATCATTTGACAATGAATCAACTTCGTTCTGCCAATAATCTATAGCGCCTTGATGTATCATCTCACCATCAATTCCTAATACTGGACTTGATGGATTATTAAATACAGGCATTCCATATCTATCTATAAAACCTTCCATATTCCATTCCATTGGGATGAAAAGTGAATATAACCCACTTTTAGTTTGACCATTAGAGTTTCGTGATCCCACATTAGAATCGTTATATAATTTTTTAAAATTACCACCACCTTTTTCTAATGCATTAGATGTAGATCCCATCATACACTTGCCAACTATTTTACTACCCAAACGCAAACAAGTTTTTGTAACCCTCCAGTTATTTAAAATATTATCAGGACGCTCCCACTTACCACTTTCATCATGTAATAATAATCGAAGCTTCTCACCATCATAACTGTTGTCTCCTGTGTTTTTCCAATCAATCGTAGTATCTAACCCCTCAAGCTCCTGCTCTTCATTTAAATACATATTTTTTTTAGTAATTTTTGCAGCAGGGACTCTATAAGCTAATTCAGTTTTTGGCTTATCCATACCATCTTGTATAGGTTTAAAAAAGAATGGATAATTATTAGATATAGGAACAATTTTATCTGTAAACATTTTTTTTGCATCAGATCCTGTTTTAGAAAGTATACCTATACGAGCGTCCTTGGTAATTGTACCCATGTTTACTCCCTCGCATGATGCCATAAAAGAAAATCCAGAACGTCTGATTTTCAAGTAGTCCATTCCAAAACTTCTTTTATCTGCCTTACAGGCTTCCCAAAAAATATAAAATATTCTATTGGCTTCTCTAAAATCTGGAAATCCAACATCAATCTTAGTCCACTGTAAATACATGTAATGAGTTCCTGTAATATAAGTAGGAACTCCTTTATTCATAAACCAAAAACCTTCTTCTCTAAGATTAAATTCATTTTCAATATAATCTACCCACTCATTTTTAAAACTCGAAGGAGTGTCATGCCATTGAAATATAGATTTAATTCTTGTTAATTGTTTTGGTAGTATTTTAGGTTTCCAGTATTGATCTTCTTTTTTTTTAGATATTTTAAAAATGTCTTTAGGAGGTTTGGGAAGCGCAACAGTTAATCCACTAATATTAATAATGTCTTGAATTTGACCTGTTTTTGATATAACAACAAAATTATACTTTTCATTATAGCCATAAGTCCAAGTTTTTGCTTTGTTTTTTGTACTTAAAACATTTTTAGGAACTATATTTTTAAGCTCAGTGTATAGTTTATTTTGATCTTGATTCTGCAAATCCTTTTGGTGTATTATTTATTTTAGTATCAATTCCTTCTAATAAATCTTTTTCTTCTTGTATTTTTTTAATAATTTCAAAAGCATCCATAATACAAAGTTTTTTTGTAGCAGCTGCATTTTTTAAC
>UEXM01000287.1_pt1 | contig 56196 bp, 49 predicted proteins | sample 1796661 | NCBI WGS metagenome assembly UEXM01 (sample SAMEA4772469, study PRJEB27181) | metagenome | reverse complement strand
TAATATATGATTAAAAAGTTAACCCCAATTTTCCATACTTGTTTTACGTTTTGAAAATAGACGTGGTAAGACCAAACCAAATAGTAAACCAATACCTAACACGATTGCGCCATTAAAAAACCACTGTTTTTTAATGCTAGTGTCTTGATTTTTTAATTGTGATTTGGTTTCTGTTAAGTCCATGTTAAGTGCTGAAATGCTGTTTTGTAAGTCACTACGCTCTGTTTTAAGGGCTTCAATTTCGTTATTCGCTTCAGTTAACTGGCGCGACATTGTATTTCTTTCAGCTTGAATGCTGGCTAACTGTTCATTGAGATCAGCAATCGCGAAGCGCATGCCTGGTTTGTTTGAAACATATTTACTTTCAACCCAACCTGTACGGTTTTTATCGGTTGTTATTTGACTGTAATCGTTACTAGATTCACCGGTGAGTTGCACTTTTTCACCAGCGTTTACTGTACCTTGTATACGATAATTTTTACCTGCACCTGTATGCATATAAACAATTAAATCTTCAGAAATGTAGCCTGTAGTTGATGTTACATCAGCCTCTTCGGCAAAAGAAAATAAGGATGTACAGCATAATAAAGCAACGAATGTTTGTTTTATGTTCATCATGAAAGAACCAATAGCGCCATTTAAACAAAGAATGGCAAAGATAGTAGGACTTTGCAGGAATGATAGCAAGTGATGTCGCTTAGATTTCTGAGATTTTTGATATAAAATATTAATCATGTAAGATTGTGGTTATTATTTACTGTTTTAGCCCAATGAAATATTGTTGCTATGGTTAATAAGCTTGATTTATAAATAATATTGGAAAAATATGACGACCGAAATAGAGCTTAAATATTTAGTTTTAAGTGATAATGTTGCAGAAAAAATTACTCAGATATTTAATCGCGAAAAAATACAGTTTACCTTTCAGGAAAAACGGCTTGCTAATTGCTATTTTGATACGGCAGATTTAAATCTACGAAAACATGATATGGGTTTAAGGGTTCGCCGTTGCAATGAGCATATCGAGCAAACAATTAAAACAGCTGGTCAGGTTGTTGGTGGCTTGCATAGCCGGCCAGAATACAACGTTGATATTGAAAGTAACTTTCCTATTTTAACGCTTTTCCCAAATGAAATATGGCAAAAAGATCAGTCTGTAAGCACCATTCAAAACGAGTTGGTAACATTATTTAGTACAGACTTTATTCGTTGTACCTGGTTGATCACTGATGACAGAGGCCATGTGATCGAGCTTGCTTATGATCAGGGCGAAATTGCCAGTGGCGAGCAAAAAGAAGCTATCGATGAAATTGAACTAGAGCTTGTTAAGGGCAATAAAACAGCATTATTTAGTTTAGCGTCATTATTGTTTGATGAGCTAGCGTTAAGACCGGGCTTAAAAAGTAAAGCTGCACGCGGCTATGCGCTTTGGCGTTCAGAGCTTATTGAAGAAAAGCCCCCGAAAACTGGCTTCATTTGTCAAAACCGAAACCATACTATTGACGCCGCCTTCACTTCCGGTTTAGGCAGTAGTTTAACCAGCCTACAACACAATATTGAACATTATTTGGCCCATGAAACATTAGTTGAGCTAGCTAAAGTAGAGGCAAGCTTGGCCATTATTCGCCACGGCTTTTGGCTGTTTTCAGAATATTTATCTCCGCAGGAGTTATTGATACGGGATGAGTTGAGCAATTTTGTTCATTTGTTCTCTTGGGTCGATAATGCAATACATCTGCAAGAGCTTACGAACAAAACGGGTAATTACAGGAAAAAACTTGATTTCAGTAAGCAGTTAATTAAGCAACTAAAAATTGAAAAACGCCGATTCCCTAGTACCGATGATATTCGCCAACTTCTGCATAGTGCTAGGTTTAATCAACTACAACTCAATATCTTACAGTTGTTTTTATCACGCTCACAAGCACCTGTTTCAGCCCCAGGTGAAGCTGGCACGACACTGATTAAATTTGCCCAAGATAGAATTCAATTTAGTTTAAGTGAAATAAGTACACAAATGAAAAGTTCGGCGCACTTTACTTGTGAACAATACATAGCTCAAAGCAAGCTCTTAAACCGGAGTTTATTAACTGGCATCTGGTTGGCGGGGCTATTTGACAATGATCAACGTGATAAGTTTCGCCATCCATGGCTTGATTTGCAGCAAGGTATAAGTGAATTACAGTCATTGTGGATTATACAAATGCAGCTCGAGAAACTATCTGAGCCGTCAAAAAGGTTGGTGCAATGGCAAAACGGTAAAGTAGAAGGCTTGCTGTTAGCGTTGGATAATACCAAAGCGATTGCGACTGAAATGCAACCTTATTGGCTTGAGCCTTTTTAAACCTGAGGCTTTATAGTTTATGAGGGGATTATTTTTTCATGCTTTGCTGGGGAACTGTTATTAAATTATTGGCTTCAGCGGGTGAACGTACTTTAGCTTGTGGTTTATTACTGTGTAGTTTAATGGTTACCTCAGCTGTGGCTAAAGTTTATTCACTACCTGAGACTAATTCGCGGTTAATCGGTGAAATACAGTATCATAAAGTCGTTAAAGGTGATTACTTCCAACTGATTGCTGAAAAGTATGATGTCGGCTTTTTAGCCCTAATGGCAGCGAACCCAAACGTAGATCCTTTTCTCCCTGAACTAGGGCAGCAATTGATTATCCCAAGTCAGATGTTATTGCCCTACGGTAAGCGCGAAGGTATTGTTATTAACTTACCTGAACTACGCTTGTACTATTTCCCCAGCAATAGTGACAAAGTGCATGTTTTTCCTGTTGGTATTGGGCGGCAAGGGTTAGCAACACCCAAAACCATCAGCTACATAGGGGAAAAGCGAAAAGACCCAGTTTGGCGTCCGACGGCTGAAATGAAAACAAGATACTTTCTTGAACATGGTAAAAATTTGCCTGATGAAGTGCCGGCAGGACCTAATAATCCATTTGGTCAATATGCTCTGCGTTTAGGTACGAGTGTTTATTTATTGCATGGCTCCAATCAACGGTTCGGTATTGGCATGAGAGCAAGCTCTGGCTGTATTCGTTTATATGATGATGATATTGAGTGGCTATATCAACATGTTGAAATAAATACCCCTGTTCGCATTGTTGACCAAGCCATAAAGTTATCTTATGAAAGCAATAAAAAACTGTTTGAAGTGCACAGCCCATTAACAGCGGATGATGGTAGTGTTAGTCAGCCTGAAATTAGTAATGCCGTCTCACAATTCATTGGCGATAGTGCTGATAATATGCAGTTATTACTACAGCAAATAGCGAGCCCTAAAGGTTTAGTTACTGAATTGCTTGACGATTAACTGGCGGAAGAAAACTCAAAAGCAGATAAAAAAGCACGTAAACAGAGGTTTAGTGCTTTTATGATATTAGCGTACTTAAACAGTATTAGTGCTATTTTTTATAGCTAGCAACCATATTGTCGATACGTTCATTAGCTTTTTCTACAGCCATTTTCGTTGTCTCAGCCATTTGGTTAGTTTCAGCTTGTGTCGAACTTAACTCATTAACTTGTGATGACATTTCTTGAGTCTTTGAAGCCAGGCTATTTACTTGATCTGTTAAGCTGTCAACCTTCTGATTTAGCTGATAGATACTCTCTTCTAATGCCGAATTATTGGCACAGCCACTGATAATAGCAACCAAGGTAATTAGTGTTATTTTTTTTAATAGCATGATGTGTCCCTTATGTTTGACGACTTGTTATTGTTAAAAATAAATGAAATAACTGCATTGAAGAGTATGACATAAAACCATTATAGCGCCTATGCCGGGTTATAATCTCATCGCTATGGTTATGTCGACTTTATCTCGTGAGGCATTTATTTAACATGTATAAACAGTATAAGCTGATTGAGGTGATTATAGTTATTGATGGCAACTATAACGAATCATTGTTTATTACTGAGGAAGTGTTATTGCAGGTTTTTTGATAAGGCCTCAAGTTTCTCTTCTAAAGTTAACAGTTTTTTACTGATTTCATTATTTTGAGCAATGATTTGAGCGTTCTGCATTCTTAACTCTCTATTTTTAATATTGGTATCTGCAAAGCCAAATATCTTATTGGCAAATACAGCGCCCATACCACCGAGTATGCCAACACCTAAAATAAACATGATAAAAACGGCGGCACGGCCAGTAAAAGTTATTGGGTAAACATCACCAAAACCTATGGTAGTTGAAGACATCACCATTAGCCAGATAGCATCGGTGTAACTTTTAACTGGAGAAGCATCAAGCCCAAGTTCGGCTAGATAAGTGATATAACCTAAAGATAAGTTCAATGTGACAAATAAAACAAAAGAGACGATGGCAATAAAGCCATAATTGTAATTTTTAACCCCAAAGCCATCAACGCTATATAAATTACTCTTCTCCATTGCTTTTTGCACTACTATCATTTTCGTCTCTTACATTATTTATCAGTTATGAATAGTTACAGACTAAGCATTTTAGTCTACTAATTTATTATTAACATAATTGATTATATCATCCATTAATTTTTTCTTAATTTCAAGTTGTTGCTCTGCTTGCAGGTCATATTTTTCTGCCAATAGCTGATAATCGTCAGCTGATAAACTGACCGTTAACCTTGGTCGTTTAGGTCGTTTATTCGTTGGTAAGCCTAAAATATCACGGATCTGCTCAGAAGGGCTGATACCAGCCTCTAATGCTTGCTTTCTAATAGATAGCTGAATTTTTTCATCCATATCAAAAGCAACTTGTACAGCCTTCACTGCTTTTATCGAAGATTGCCATTTTTCGGGGAGTTTACGTGCCACAATTAACTTCCTGGGTACATATCGACAATATCTGTCGTCGGTTTAAATAAGGTTAAAAATACTTCGGTATCGCCATCTTGCCATACTTCGACATCAATGCCTTTATCTTGATCCTCATTGAACAGAGAATAAAGCTCAAACTGCTCACCGCTGTCTTTGCCTTCATATGCAGATAAAGCATCTTTGCGGTAATCTTTACGATGGAAATAACCAACTTGGGCGAAGCTGCTTTGTTGGTAAAGTTCACTACTCCAGCCAGAGGTGTTCTCACTGTCTGCTAAGCGAGTGAGCTGTGCTTGACCCGGCTCGTCAAAAATCTCAGAAAATTGGTCTAAATCAAAAAGGCTTTCAACATCTTGATGCAATATTTTAAGTGAGAATTTTAAATAAGTTTTATCGTCAACATCTAAAGTTAAGTAAAGCTCAATATCATTACTGCCGAGCAAAACCCACTCAACTTGAGTTTTATGTTCAAATTCATAGCTATTTACTGCACTAACTTGAAACTCTTGTGCTCGTAATGCCGTGGGTAAACCAAAACTATCAGACATAACAATGATGTCACCTAGGGTAAGATCTTCAACATTATTGAGCTTACGTTCTTGTGTTGGTTTCTTGAATATGTTTTTGAAAAAACTCACTATATACTCCTAATATCCGTGGCGAATCATACGACTGATGTAAACTAAAAAACCGCTTAACATCAATGATATTAAGCGGTTATTACTTTTAGTTCATTACTTTTGCTTAGCCTTTAAACGCTCTAGTACAGAATTAGCATTATTGTCACTCGCGCCAATACCTGCTTCTTTCAGTTTAGCTTCTAACGAGGTATCTGAGTTTTCAGACTCAAGCACTTCTGCAGCTTTCATACGATCATCAAACTTTTGCTGTTTAGCTTTAATACGCTCTAGTGAGTCCTTAGCGTTTAATAACTTAGAGTTACTTGATGAAAAGTTATCAGTGATTGCTGATGTTGCCTTTTGTACGCTTTCTGTGGTTTTTACCATGGATAATTGGCGCTTGTACTCAGCAACGTGACGTTCACTCTTTTTAACAAGCTCTTTTAAACGCTCAGCATTGCCTTGGAAGCTATCAAGCGCTTGTTGTTGGGTGCTTAGCTCACTTTCAAGTGTTGAAATTTTTTCCGCTACAGCAAGTGCAAGTGCTTCATCGCCTTTCTCTAATGCTTGTACGGCATAGCCTTCATGTTCAACAATTTCTCGCTTAATGCGGTCTACATCACGGCTTGATGACATTTGTTGAGCCATTACACCCGTTAAGTCACGTTTTGCTTGTGTTAGATGATTTTCAGCGTCACGAATTTCTTGCTCAAAAATTCGGGTTGCATTTGCGTCAATAATTGATTCACCTACTTCAGTGGCACCGCCACGAATAGCGGTCATAATTTTTTTAAAAATACTCATAATAATACTCCTAAGGTGGCTGCTTAAACTAAGTAATCACTCATGTCGTCAATAATTTCTAGCGCATTGTTACTTAATACGCCGAGTTCGAGTTCGATGTCATTAAATGTTGAGCTAATTGCTAGCGCACCAAAAATAACGTATTTATCACCAATTTTTGAAAATGAAGATAGTGGCATAGGAATGTTCATTTCCAACATACTGACATGCATTTCATTCATCTTATCGGCTTTAACTTCTTCTTCACCCCAGAGGTAAGTGATGCAAATGATTTGATCATCAGTTACCGAAAGAAATATAGGTAATTCTTCACGGCCAAGTACCGTAATTTGTAATACATCAACTTCACCTGATATGGGCTGACAGTCAAATACCATCCCAGTGTCTGAATCATCGGCCAATGTGTTTAGGTAATCAGCTATCTTATGAATATTCATGTTATTCCTCATGCTCTAATAAGTAGCGTAAAAATCAGTGTGACTGTTTTTACTTGACGACATATTATGTCGTGTAGGGTTAATTTAGCACTCTGACATATTATGTCAAGTGCTGATTTTAATTTTTTATCCTAAGTTATACCCAAGCCACTTGAGAGGGCAGAATTCAGCGAGTCGAGAAAGAGTTAGCACCAAGGCAGTGATTGAAGAGAATGGTTGTTCCATTGTCGAAATCAATAACGCCGTAGATGACCCTTTATCGCCTTGCCCTGATTTCCTAGCTTAGCTCTGACACTGCATCTTCAAGTGGTCTGGGTATATATTAACTTATTTACGGTTACTGTAAATGAGCATTATTTAAACCTTGTTGATCTTGCCATGCTTGCTGATGCAACTGGTAAATGGCATGGCTGCCAAGATAATTAATTGGCACCTGATCACTATCTTGATAAAAATCTCTCGAAAACTCAAAGGCGTTGGTCACCATAGGCAAAGTCAACCAATGATGCGAAACGGGGAGTTCTGTCAATTGTTTTAGACGCGTTAATGGGGCTGCACCCATTTTGTTGGCAATAGTCCAACCCCACTCGCCAAAGCTTGGCACGTTATCGTGATATTGTTGTACGGTGGAATATCCGGCTGCTTGCACGGTTTTTCCAATGGCAATAAAAGCATTTTTTGCATGATATGGACTGGCGGATTGAATGCCAATTATGCCATCGCCAGCCAATAATTGTTTTAATCGCGCATAGAAGTTTACCGAATAAAGTTTATTCAGATCTGGATGACTCGGGTCGGGTAAATCCACGATAATAGCGTCGAAGGTTTGACGACTTTGCAATAACTTATCGATAGCAATAAAAGCATCGGCAGAAATAATTTCGACCCGCTCATCGCGTAAACTTGCGGCATTTAGCTCTGCAATGGTATCGGCAAGTTTCAATGGTAATTTTTGGTGTGGATTTTTAAATATTTCAATCAGTTCTGTATCTAAATCGACCAAAGTGACTTTTTTAGGTTGCCATTGCAAAACGTCTCTCAGCGCTAAGCCATCACCACCACCAATTATTAAAATATTGTCATGACGTGCTGAGCCCGATAGCACAGGGCTGACTAAATAACTGTGATAAATAAATTCATCTGATGATGAAAACTGCAAACGCCCATTTAAATAAAAATTGATAATATTACCGTCGCTAGCGCCCATATTTCGCTGAGTGAAAGTCAGTTGTTGATAACGCGTTTTATCGCTATAAACAACTTTATCGAGATAGAGTAAGTTGCTCATTTGACTTAGCCAGCCATTGCCAAAGTGATAAATCGCCATGATCATTACCAACAAAACAGCATGGGCGCTAATCAAGGTTTTTCGCCAAGTCAATTTATGCCAATAATAGAGAATAAAAATACTGCCGGCGATAAGGTTGAGAGCGGCTGTTAATGCACTGGCTTTACTAATGTCGATGGCGAGCAAAAACATTACCCAAATGGCAGCGCCTATACCTGCACCAACATAATCCGCCCCATAAATGGTACCCAAGTTATTTTTTAGGTGCTTTTGATGTATTTCTTCTCGGATGCGGGCAATTAGTGGTATTTCCATACCAATAAAAAAGCCTAGAATTAAACCGAAAAAATAAGGACTATTAAAAGCGATAAAACTTAACTGTTTAAATAGGCCGCCGCGTGGGTATGCATCAGGCGGTAAGTTGAACATTGAGCCTAGTATTTCTGGAAAGGTTTGCGTTAGGGCGATTAGCCCACCAATGATAAGAATTGAACTACTGCCAAGAAAAGCAATAGTAAGCTCTAACCAGACAAAACCATTAAATGCACACTGAATTTTTCTTGCCGCAAATGCCCCCAAGCCCATGGCGACAATCATCAAGCCAATCATCGCATATATAGTGCTTTCCATGATGCCTAAAACACGGCCGGCGTAATGGGATAAAAGGTATTCATATATGAGTCCACAACCAGCTAAAACCGCCATAGTTAAAATCAGGAGCACATCGTCCCACAACCGATTCTTGTTGCTTATCATGAATATTCCTAGTGTACTTTTAAAAAAATGTGATAAAAAAATTCAAGCTCTAATGAATAGAACTTGAATTTTACGAGGGCAGTTTAACGGGTTAATTAAGACATTAATGCCGTTAAAATAAGTGCAATAGAAATGCTGATTGCCATTTCGACACTAGCTACACCAATGTTATGTTGGTGATCAACTTCTTCTACGAGGTTAATCCCCATAAGCACCAGACGTTTGGCAATTGATGTCAAAATAGCGACCAATAATGTCATGACCATACCAAAGACTAACCAACCGACTAAATTAACGAGTAAAGTGTCAGGGCTATAAGTGAGGAAGTGACTTGCCGCTGTTACTGCTAAAGCGGTACTAATAACTTGGCCTGCATAACGAATTGCTAATGCCACTTGACCGTCAGCAAAAGCAGTTTGCATGCTGCTGTTTTGATTGTTAGCGGCATATTGGCGTTCTTTAATACGAGTAACTAATACCAACATTGCTTGTGAAACAATAAAACCGGCAGTTATGGCAGTAAAAGTATTGATGTCTAAACCATAAACCCAAAGCAATACTGCACGAATAATAATGGCGGTTGCAATAGCACCAGAGGCATCAACAATGCCTACGGTAATATTTCGTGCTTTAATTTGTGCATTTTTATCGATTTGATTTAAGGCAAAACGATCATGAAAAACGCGACCAATTTTAATTAAAATTAAGCCAAAAATACCGTAACTTGCCATACCAATAGCTTCCATCAAGTAACTATCAGCGTTTTCACCGGTAATGGCGCCGGTTAAGACAATGCCAAGTGCAGCAACACTACCCGCAACACTGATACCAAAAGCAAAGTTATCTTCTTTGGCCAGTTCGTCAGTTGAGTTTACTTTCGCTGATAATCCACTGATAAAACGCATGGCGCCAAGTAATATAATCGCTATTGTAATATCAATAGCTAAGAAAATTAGTAGCTCTTGATTTAGGCCGGTTATTTCAATAAATGTATTCATATTTATCCCTACTTTCCACGTCTAAAGCTACGTGAGGTTGTACTTTTACTGTTTCTGAAACTCGCATTTTTGGCACTTTTACTTGATTTTGCATAAGTGCTTTTATTGCTTGCTTTGCTGGTAAACCGATTAGCACTGGTTTGCGCACTTTTACTTTGGCTAGAGATACTTGAAGCGCCAGTTCTATTTTTACTGTAGGCGCTAGTGTATTTTTGGCCACGACGTTCAAAAGATTTCTTAGTGCGAGTGTCAAGGTCGGTTTGCTTTCGTAATTGATCTGGCGAGCTATAACGTTTACGGCCATAGTCGTTGTAGTAACTGTAGTTACGGCTGCGCCCCCAGTCATTATAATAAGTACGACGAGAGCCAAATAAATCGCCCATCATAGAATACATGCCATACCAAGCCCAAAATGACATACCATTAGAACCAGTAGTCCAATTACCATATGCAGGGTTGCCAATTAATTGCTCGCCTGTACCAAAGTCTTGAGCTTTGTTTGCAGCTAAGCTTTGTGCTTTTGACATCGCATTAACTCGTGGTAATGTGCCTTCAGACATATCGGCTAAAACATTGAGCGGATCACTCAATGCATCGGAATATAAAACCGGATCAGCCGCTTGGTAAAGGTTTAATAATTCATCATATAAAGCTTGAGAATTTTGAAACATTTGTGGTTGATTTTTTACCGTGTTAAGTCGATCAACTAAGGCAAGATACATTGGCCCTTGTGTGCCACTATCTTTTAAAAACTCATCGATTAAGGGTTTATAATCAGGTTTATCTTGTAGTAATCTATCTGCGTATTGCTTAATTAAATTAGCATTACGTACTTGTCCGCTATCAAGCGCTTGCGCAAGTAAATCAATACGTTGTTCAGTGAGTGGAATTTGCTGAGCAATTTGTTCTTTTATTGGATCTCCACAAGCGCAGAGCAAGAACATCAGCAAGATTATAATTGATTTTAGTGGCTGCATTTCTGCCATAGTGTCCTCAAAAATGCTATGGTTATCATTCATTAATATCACTTATGACATATTATGTCTATTATTTTAGACAAATCAGTGAAATTAATTTATTACCATTACATATTATTGCTAATTTCGTCATTGTAGCTTTTATCGAGGATAACGTGTCTACTTTTTCATTATTACCATTTTCGCCGTTACTTGAAAGCCAGCAAAATAATAGTTGGTTAAAGTTCTCCCAACAACACCCCAGTTTTAGCGATAAGTTATCTGCTGAGCGTTTAGCTCTGTTTAAGCAAGCTATAGCGTTAAGTGATTTCATATTACGCAGTGCTTTGCAGGCACCTGAGTTAGTTATTGAGCTCTTTAGCAGTGAGCGATTACTGTTAAATGAAACACCCGATTATAAAGCCGCTTTAGCTAAAGAACTGGCTAACTGTTCGACAGAAGAACAATTGCACCGCAGCCTGCGTTTGTTTCGTTTAGTGGAAATGACCTACATTGGCGTTGGTGATTTTTTATTGGCTACATCTCTTGACGAGTCACTTAAGCGTTTATCTTCATTAGCTGATCAATTAATTATTGCCGCGACTAACTGGCTATCTACGTATTGTCACAATAAGTGGGGGGTTCCCGTTAATAGCGCTGGTGAACAACAAGAGCTATTGGTTTACGGTATGGGTAAATTAGGTGGGCAAGAGCTAAATTTTTCATCTGATATTGATTTAATATTTGTTTACCCTGAAGCAGGTGAAACGCAAGGTCTGAGACGTACTATCGACAATCAATTGTTTTTTACTCGTTTGGGGCAAAAATTAATTACTGCGTTAAACCAGCAAACCGTTGATGGTTTTGTCTATCGAGTTGATATGCGTTTACGGCCGTTTGGTGAAAGTGGTCCTGTTGTTTTGTCATTTAACGCCATGGAAAACTACTATCAGGATCAAGGGCGTGACTGGGAACGTTATGCCATGCTAAAAGCACGCTTAATTGGTGAAAGTCAATATCACGGACAACTGTCAAATATGTTACGCCCCTTTGTATATCGTCGATATATTGATTTTAGTGTCATTGATAGCTTGCGACGTATGAAAGCGATGATTGCGCAAGAGGTGAGGCGTAAACAGCTCAATAATAATATTAAGTTAGGTGCTGGCGGTATTCGAGAAGTTGAATTTATTGTCCAGGTATTTCAAATGATCAGGGGAGGCCGCGTTAATGAGTTGCAACATCGCAATTTACTAACCGTGTTGCCTTTATTGGTTAAGCATGAAGAAATTACAACGCAAAGTGCGCAAGTGTTGACGGATAGTTATCGGTTTTTACGTCGCGTTGAAAATATAATTCAAGCGTTAAACGATCAACAAACACAAACTTTGCCTGATAATGATTTAGATCAGCAACGCCTACTTATTATTCTAGCCGATCTACACTGCTATGACTGGCCAAGCTTCCTTAGTCAGCTTGCTTTTCATATGCAAGGTGTTCATCAACAGTTTGTTGAATTAATTGGTGAAGAAAGTCCTAATCGCCAAGCGGTTGATCAATATTGGACAACTTTATGGGACAGCCAGTGGAGTGATGAAGAATCAATTGCTTGGATTGAAAACTCACCACAGTTAGGTCATGAAGCAGATGGAGAAAAGATCTGGCAAAGTGATGTTATATGGCAAGCTTTGCGAGATTTTCGCCGAGAAATGATCAAGTGCAGTATGGGCAATCGCGGTCGACAAGTGCTTGATAAACTTATCCCAACAGTATTATGGCATTTGGCTAACTTAAAGCTAACTGACCAGACATTAGTACGTGTACTTGGCGTACTAACAACAGTAGCAACACGGACAGCATATCTTGAGTTATTATTTGAAAATGAAGGAGCGTTGAAGCAACTTATTCATTTGTGCCGAAATAGTAGCTGGGTTGCAGAATATATTGCTAAGTACCCAATTTTACTCGATGAGTTAATTGACCCTAAATTATTTCATCAACCGCCATTATTATCTTCTTATGTCGCAGAATTACGTGAAACCATGTTACGAGTTCCTGATGATGATCAAGAAGCACAAATGATCGTGTTACGTGAATTTAAGCAAGTTAAGCAATTGCGTATTGCTGCGGCTGATATCACAGGTATTTTGCCTATTACTAAAGTCAGTGATCATTTAACGGCATTAGCAGAGGCAATAGTTGAGGAAGTGGCTAACTTAGCATGGCAGCAAGTATCGCTACGTTTTGGTGTACCCTCAAGTCGACTAGATAGCGCTAATAAAGGTTTTGCAATCATTGGCTATGGCAAATTAGGCGGTATTGAGCTTGGCTATAGCTCAGATTTGGATTTAGTCTATGTTCATGATGCCAACCTTGAGGAAATGACCACAGGGCCCAGGGAAATTTCGGCAGGGCAGTTTTATTTGAAATTGGCACAACGCATGATGCACTTATTTAATACCCGTATGAGTAATGGCATTTTGTATGAATTAGATATGCGTTTGCGGCCTTCAGGTAATGCCGGGCTACTCATGGTACATATTGATACTTTTGCTCATTACCAGGAGAATGATGCCTGGACATGGGAGCATCAAGCCTTAGTTCGAGCTCGAGTGATATATGGTCATCAAACATTAGCCACTCAATTTATCGATATTAAACGTCAAGTGTTAATGAAAGCGCGTGATAAGCAGAAATTGCGTGAAGATGTGATAAATATGCGTAATAAAATGCGTCAACATTTAGATAAATCTTCAACAAGTGAGATTGATATTAAACAAGGACTTGGTGGTTTAGTTGATATCGAATTTATTGTGCAGTATTTAGTGTTAGTTCACAGTGCGCAGCATCCCAACTTAAGTGTTCATTCAGACAATATAAGCTTATTGCAATACTTAGCTAATATCTCAGTGATTAGCACACAAGAGCAGCAAATTTTAACAAACAACTATTGTAAGTTACGAGACTTTGGTCATCACGCCACCTTACAAAATAGTGCTGCGATGATAGCGTCTACAGAGTTCGACGCTGAATACAGTGAGGTGATGACAATAGTAAACAAGCTCTATCAATAGCTATGTTTAGTGTTTGCGCAAGCGATGTTATTAACGTTTAACTTTAGGTAGTAGCATGCATTCATTTGCTAAATAAGGAATGTCGTGCTCTATCAACACAATTGTACGTTGTTGATAACAGAAATAGACTGATAAACCATTTTCAAAATGCCCTTCAATGGCTTTACCTACTTGGTATGATGTAGTGATGATATTTTTATTGATTCTAAAAGCATCTTTCACCAAAAAATCACGATCAAGCCACCATATTATTTCAAGGCCATTATCTTCGGCATACTCTGATAGCTTTTGAAATAACGTTTCCCCAAGGCGAAATGGATGGTTTTCAGTTTTTCCGGTCCAATTTTTACGCAGTGGTCGAGTGACTAAACGTTTCGCTTCTAATATTTCTTTCAAGTCACCTCTTGGTTCAGGTAAATAGACAATATTATTGCGAATTTTGGGCCCTTTCTCGTCCATATCGCCATGTAAATTGGCGTAAAAGCGAGAAAGTCCCTCTGCGGCGGCGTTTTTAGTTTCTTTCGGGCGAAGCACGTCTCGTGCTGTTTCTGTCGCTAACGGCGCGCTTTTTTCTTTATGGTGTATATCAGCCGTTGATGCCGCTATATCGTCAGCAGCTTCTTGGCTGATCGAAAATAATGATTCTTGGTTCATCAATAAAGCTGCTGCTAAGGCAGAAAGAATCAATGCTAAAATAATGTTTCTTATCCAAAAATTCGTAAGTTACTTATAGTTAAATTTACACCTTGAAACATACCATAACTAACAATACTTATTTATACAATGATGGATCATCTTCATTAGGTCGTGTTTTGAAACGTCGGTGTAACCACATGTATTGTTCGGGCTTGACCATAATCGCTTTCTCTAATTCCTGATTAACTCTCAGTACATCCGCGGTATCATCACCCGTTGGAAAGTTTTCTAACATAGGTTTTATTTCCAAAGTGTAACCACTGCCATCGTCGTTACGTGTTGGGATCAACATATGAGTTTGGCAATTTTTGTGTCGAGCAAACAGTAAGGTACCTGTTGTTGATGCCGCATCAGGTACGGCGAAAAAAGGTACAAAAACACTACGGTTGCGACCATAGTCTTGATCAGGTAAATAAATACAAGCTTCACCTTCTTTTAATGCGGTGAGTAAACCTTTTACGTCGCGCTTTCCTAGCATGTATTTATTTGAACGGCCACGGCCCCTAAACTGAAAGTACTCCATTAATGGGTTGTTATGAGGGCGATAAAAAACCACCATAGGATGACCATAGCCAATGCCTCGACAATTTATTTCTACACTAAGGTAGTGCATGGCTAATAATAATATGCCTTTACCTTGCTTTTGTGCTTCTTCAATATGTTCAAGCCCGATGATCTTAGTTTTACGTTTTACGCGCCAATTTGGCCACCACCAACCCATACCGGTTTCTAACAGTGCAATACCGGTGTTTTCAAAGTTTCGTTTTAGCATTATTTGTCTATCAGCATCAGACATATCAGGAAAGCAAAGTTCTAAATTGCGTAAGGCAACTTTTTTTCGGCTTGAACCTATTTTGTATAATAAACGCCCGATCATTTTACCGAGAAAAAGCTGAAACCGATAAGGTAACCATGAAATGGTGTAAAGGATAAATACACCAATCCATGTTGGCCAATATTTGGGTAACAGGAAAGATATTTTAAAATTTGGCTGTAAAACTTTGTTTTTACTCACGGGATGATTTCAACTCATTGAATTGCTTGTGATACAATATTCGTTATTATATCTGTTATAGGGTACAGGATGAAAGTAGATATTCCCGCTTTTGAAAAAGCGCGTGTTTTAGTTGTTGGTGATATCATGTTAGATCGCTACTGGTCTGGACCAACACAACGTATTTCACCCGAGGCACCTGTGCCGATTGTTAAAATACATCAAGACGAAGATCGCCCAGGAGGCGCAGCCAACGTAGCTTTAAACATTGCTTCGCTAAATGGTCAAGTTACTTTGCTTGGTATTACTGGCGAAGATGAAGCGTCTGAAACTTTGCAAACTCATCTGTCAGCAATGGCTATCGATTGTAAATTTATTCAGTCAGCTACTCACCCAACGATCACAAAATTGCGTATTTTGAGCCGAAATCAACAATTATTGCGCTTAGATTTCGAAGAATCGTTTGCTGAAGTAGATAAAAATCCGCTGACTGAGCAAGTTAAAATGCTGGTTGCTCAACACGATTTGTTACTTTTGTCTGATTATGACAAAGGAACATTATCAGAAGTGCAAGCGCTGATCAGTGCTGCAAAGGCAGAAAACATTCCGGTTTTAGTTGATCCAAAAGGAACTGATTTTTCACGCTATCGTGGGGCGACATTAATTACCCCTAACCTTGCAGAATTTGAAGCCGTTGTTGGACATTGTAAAAGTGAAGCTGAAATTGTCAGTAAAGGCCAAGCACTCCTTGAAGAATTAGACTTAACCGCAATGTTAGTGACGCGTAGCGAGCAAGGTATGACCTTACTACGCCATGACCATGAAGAGTTTCATTTACCTACGCAAGCGAAAGAGGTTTATGACGTTACAGGTGCTGGTGATACCGTTATTGCGACGTTAGCACTTGCTATAGCGGCAAAAGCTGAATTTACTCAGGCCAGTGCTTTAGCAAATATTGCTGCCGGTATTGTGGTTGGTAAATTAGGCACGTCGACCGTAAGTGAAACTGAATTAAGAGCTGAAATATCATCAGGCCAAGAAAGTGGTTTTGGTGTAATGTCCGAAGAACAGCTAAAAATTGCCGTCGAGTTAGCACAAGCGCGTGGTGAAACTATTGTTATGACTAATGGCTGTTTTGATATTCTTCATGCCGGACATGTATCATATTTAACTAGCGCAAATACCTTAGGTACACGTTTAATTGTTGCCGTTAATGATGATGCTTCAGTAACTCGATTGAAAGGTCCAGGTCGACCGGTGAATCCTGTTGATCGTCGCATGGCAGTACTTGCGGGTTTAGGCGCAGTTGATTGGGTAGTGCCGTTTACTGAAGATACCCCACAACGACTAATTGCCAATATCTTACCTGATATACTGGTTAAAGGTGGTGATTATAAAGTTGAAGACATTGCTGGTGGGACTGAAGTTATTGCCGCCGGTGGTGAAGTTAAAGTGCTTAATTTTGAAGATGGCATTTCAACGACAAAAATTATTAATGCGATAAAACGAGAAGATTAATTCGATAGCGTTGATTGAGATATTTTATTTGAAAAAAAAGCAGCACTGGCGCTGCTTTTTTATTACTTTGAACGTGGGGATGATTTGCTATTATTTAGCGGCAGTCAAACCTTGGTTAATATCTATTAGATCTTTCTCAGTAATGGTTCCACCTGCACGCTTAAGTGTTAAAACACTCTGAATATAATCATAGCGTGTTGATGATAAGTTACGCTTTGCGTTGTATAAGTTTCGCGTACTATTTAGCACATCAACTATGGTACGAGTACCTACTTCAAAACCGGCTTCTGTTGCTTTTAATGCACTTTGGGCACTAACGACCGCTTGCTCTAACGATTTAATAGCAGATACCGCAGCGATAACAGTATTATAAGCATTACGCGTGTTACGCACGACATTACGATGTGATTGCGCGAGATTTTGGCTAGCAACAACATAATTACTTTGTGCTTGACGAACACTACTTGATATTGAGCCACCAGAATAAATTGGCACGGTTAGTGTAATACCAATTGAATGACTATTGAGTGCAGGGTTCTCGAAACTTACCCCTCTAACTTCATTATCTTGATCTCTATTACTGTAACTGCCTCTGAAATCAAGAGTTGGATAATGACCAGTTCGGGCAATATTAATATTTTCTTTGGCAATATCAACATTAACTTTTTCAGCAATCAAATCTAAATTTTTTGCTTCAGCAGTTTGTTGCCATTCATTAGCACTATCTGGAAATGGACGTGATGTACCAAAGCGTTCAGTATTTAAAATATTTAAATCACGTGGATAAATATTGGTAATAACGCGCAGCGCTTCTTCGGCATTAAAGACTTTATTTTCAGCTCTTATTTCATCGGTTACCGCATTATCATATTGCGCTTGTGCTTCATGGACGTCAGTAATAGCGGTTAAGCCGACTGAAAAGCGTTGTTTTGTTTGTTCTAATTGACGTTCAATTGCGGTTTTTTCAGCAATTGAAAATTCTAAATCATCTTTTGCACTGAGTACATCAAAGTAGGCTTCAGTGACTCTAACAATTAGATCTTGTTTAGCTACTTGATAAGCAATATCACTTTGATGAGCGAGTTTTTTTGCATTATCCATCCGTAACCAAGAATCATGATGATAAATTTGCATATCTAATTGCAAACCATAACTTAGTGTATCGCTTTTATTTCTTAATGTTAAACCACTAGATTGCCCGTCATCTGAAGTGGGAATAAATTCACCACTTGCTTCAGTATAACTACCTGAGGCGTTAATTTGAGGTAATAAAACTGCACGGGCTTGCTCAATGCCTTCTTCTGTTGCTAAAAATCTAGCATGTGCACCTAAAACAACCGGATCATTAGCTTGTGCTTGCTGGTATACTGATAATAAGTCTTCGGCATTCGCTAAGTAGCTACTTGCAGCGCATACCAGGCCAATAAATGACGCGGTTAATGTTTTTTTCATGTTAGAGCGGTCCCTATAATAGTTAAATTATATCAATGTGGTTAATGCATTAGTCGACTTATATTGTCGTGTGTTTTATTGATTTTTAAGCATTATCAGCTTGCTAATGAGCTCACTAAGTGAGTAATTAATTAACCAACTTGTTATTACTTTTATTTTTCTAGTTGCTACTATCTTATCGCGAATAAGGAACTAGTTGCTACTATCTTATCGCGAATAAGGAATTAGCTAAATAAAATAAGTGTTTAGGAAAGTATTCTAGTGTAACAAAATGTTAAGTGCTAGTGTATCGAAAAATTACTTAAGAGCTAGCAGGAGTTTGACTGTGAAGATGACTAAAGAGCCTTTATTACGCTTTACTTTAGCAGACGTAGAGGTTGTTGAAAAAACGAGAAAATATCAGGGTTTTTTCGCGCTTGATCAATATAAATTTCGCCATAAGCGCTACGCTGGTGATTATAGTCCGGTAATCACTCGAGAGGTGTTTGAACGCGGTGATGCCGTTGCATTATTACCTTATGATGCAAAAACTGATTCTGTGGTGTTAATTGAACAGTTTCGTCCAGGTGCTTTACGCAGTAATACGGGGCCTTGGCAATTAGAACTAATTGCGGGGATGTTTTGCGACAATGAAGCGCCGCTCGATGTCGCAATAAGAGAAGCAAAAGAAGAAGCTAATTTAGATATATTGCCGGAAAAAGTCACTAAGGTAATGGATTATCTGTCAAGCTCAGGCGGTATGAGTGAATGTATACATCTCTATTGTGCTTGTGTTGATAGTGAAAATGTTGCTGGTGTTTATGGCTTAGAAACTGAAGGCGAAGATATTTTAGTGCACGTTATTGCGCGTAAAGATGCTGAAAAATTGCTAGCAGAAGGAAAGATACCTAATGCTGCTACTATTATTGCGTTACAATGGTTAGCTCTAAATCTTGATAAACTTAACGAAAGCTGGAAATAAATGTCTGTTGTTGCGAAAAAATATCGCCCCCATTTACCAACGTTAATGGCCTTGTGCGAGGTTAATTATATGTTACTGCTACGTATTTTAGCTGATAAAGAGCAAGTGGGTGAGCAGCGATGTTTTTTTATTTCTGATTTTTTGAGCTACCGAGTTAGCGTTAATGAGGTCACTAAATACACCACCTTAGTAACAATTTATCAAGAAGCGAATATCAAAGGCTATAACTTAACAGAGTTGTTTCGCCCTAAAATGGTGGTGCGACTGTATCATGATGCTCGAATGGCTGAAGTGATCAGTAATCAAGATGTACAGCAAATTAAGCCTCGTTATGACTATCCTAACGAAAGCATGCATTTGCCAGATGAGAAGCAACAAATTAACTATTTTTTAAAAGAGTGGTTACAGTTATGTTTGCAGTTAGGGCAAGTACACTTTACTGTCACAAAAAAATATTAGTCTTATGTCAAAGAAATTTATCTTAGCGCAAATTAGCGACAGTCATCTATTTGCCGAATGCGACGGCAGGCATCATGGCGTAAATGTTTATCATAATTTGCTTAAAGTGCTGTCGGCAATTAAACAGCAACCAGAAGTTGACGTGATAGTTTTTACTGGTGACTTAACACAAGATCATAGTGCTCAATCTTATCAACTTTTTGTACAAGCCTTTGCTGTAAGTGAAATCACTATACCTGTGTATTATCTTGCGGGTAATCATGATGATAATGTTTTATTAAAGCGTTATTTATCACAAGCACCTTTTTGCCAGGGTAACGTAATAACAAGTGCTCATTGGCAAGTGCTATTACTAGAAAGTAAAAGTGCGACACCTGCTGGTGTTTTTAATACTGCGCATGCTAACAGTCTTAAACCTATGATTGATAATAATAAATATCAACTAGCCTTGATGCATCATCATGCTGTTGATGTTGGGTACTTTATTGATGAGCATGGCTTGATGAATAAAGCCGAGTTTCAACAATTTCTCACGCAAGTTCCCTCAATTAAAGCATTAGGTTGTGGTCATATACATCAAGCATTAACATTGCCGATAAAATTACCCGATAGAACACTTAATTTGTATACTTGTCCGGCAACATCAATTCAATTTGATACTGCGTCAGCTATGGTGAAATCTAACGGTCAAACGGCAGGTTATAGACTCTATACCATGACAGATAACGAGCAAATTTTTAGTCAAACATTTTTTCTTTAACCGTTTCAAAAGGTAATGATTTATTATGGTAAATGTGCTGTATATTCATGGTTTTAATTCTTCGCCTTCGTCGATGAAGGCTGAATTAACAAGAACATATTTTGCCAACAATTATCCAGAAATTAATTTTCATTGTCCGCAAGTTGCTTGTTCGCCCAATGTGGCTATTGCACAGCTCGAAGGCATCATGAAGCAAGCACCAGATAGTAATTGGCTAGTTATCGGCTCATCATTAGGAGGCTTTTTTGCCACCTTTTTGGCTGAAAAGTATCAACTAAAAGCTGCCTTGATTAATCCTGCAGTAAAACCGTTTGAATTAATGCAAGATTACCTTGGTGAACAAGTCAATCCATACACTCAAGAGCGTTACAATATAGAAGCTGAGCATGTTACTGAGTTAAAAATGCTCGAACAGCACGATATTTCAAAAAATAATTACTTGGTCATGGTACAAACCGGTGATGAAGTGTTAGATTATCAACAAGCCGTTGAAAAATACCGCCATTGCCAATTGGTAATAGAACAAGGAGGCGATCATAGTTTTGTTAACTATGAAAATATCCTGCCTAACATTGCGTTATTTTTTAATTTACAATCATATACAGCCTAAGATTATCAGAATAATTAAATGAGCGAACAATATAATTCCGACTCCATTGAGGTCCTAAGTGGCCTTGACCCGGTACGCCATCGTCCTGGCATGTACACTGATACAATGCGACCTAACCATTTAGGCCAAGAAGTTATCGATAACTCTGTTGATGAGGCATTAGCAGGGCATGCGCAAAATATTACCGTGATTCTTGATAAAGACCAGTCATTAGAAGTTATTGATGATGGCCGAGGTATGCCAATTGATATTCATCCTGAAGAAGGTGTTTCAGGGGTGGAACTGATTTTTTGTAAGCTGCATGCTGGTGGTAAGTTTTCAAACAAAAACTATCAGTTTTCGGGGGGCTTGCATGGTGTTGGTATTTCAGTGGTCAATGCTTTATCTACACGTGTTGATGTGGCCGTTAGACGCGATAGTAAAGTTTATGAAATGGCCTTTGAAAATGGTCATAAGGTTGAAGAATTAAGAGAAACGGGCACTGTTGGCCGTCGTAACACGGGTACACGCGTAAAGTTTTGGCCCGACGCTAAATATTTTGATTCAGCGAAGTTCTCGGCTCGTCGATTAGTACATTTACTGAAAGCTAAAGCTGTACTTTGTCCGGGACTGACCATCAAGTTTCATGACAAAAATGAAGATAATAAATATCAATGGTGCTATGAAGATGGTTTAGTCGATTACCTTAAAGAGTCGGTTAAAGCTTATGAGAGCTTACCCGAAGAGCCTTTTGTTGGTAGTTTTAGTTCTCAACATGAAGCAGCTGATTGGGCGGTAACTTGGTTACCCGAAGGCGGTGAATCAGTCGGTGAAAGCTATGTAAACTTAATTCCTACTGTGCAAGGTGGTACGCATGTTAATGGGTTGCGTCAGGGGTTGCTTGAATCAATGCGAGAGTTTTGTGAGTTTAGAAACCTGTTGCCCCGAGGAGTAAAATTAACACCTGATGATATATGGGATAAATGCTCTTATATTTTATCGGTGAAAATGGAAGACCCACAGTTTGCAGGGCAAACTAAAGAACGCTTATCGTCTCGCCAGTGTGCAGCCTTTGTTACTGGGGTTGTTAAAGACTCTTTTAGTTTATGGCTTAATGAGCATACTGATATATCAGAAGCATTGGCGGAATTTTGTATTTCTAATGCACAACGTCGCTTGCGTGCGAGTAAAAAAATTATTCGTAAGAAGGTTACGCAAGGACCGGCACTACCTGGAAAGTTAACTGATTGCGGTAGCCAAGACATTTTGCGTACAGAATTATTTTTGGTCGAAGGTGACTCAGCTGGCGGTAGTGCAAAACAAGCTCGAGATCGTGAAATTCAAGCGATAATGCCGCTTCGAGGTAAGATTTTAAATACTTGGGAGGTTGATTCTGGACAAATTCTAGCATCGCAAGAAGTTCATGATATTTCTGTCGCTTTGGGGATTGATCCCGATACTGAAGATCTATCAGGTTTACGTTACGGTAAAATTTGTATTCTTGCTGATGCTGACTCCGATGGTTTGCATATAGCAACTTTACTTTGTGCGTTATTTACTCAACACTTTTTACCTTTGGTGCAAGCAGGGCATGTTTATGTTGCTATGCCACCTTTATATCGTATCGATGTTGGCAAAGAAGTGTTTTACGCTTTAGATGAAGCAGAAAAAGACGGCATAATCGATCGCATTGAAGCAGAAAAAAAACGCGGAAAAGTAAATGTTCAACGTTTCAAAGGCTTGGGTGAAATGAACCCGTTACAACTGCGTGAAACTACCATGGACCCTAATACTCGTCGCTTAGTGCAACTAACTGTTGATGAGCACGCAGAAACCATGGAATTAATGGATATGTTGCTTTCTAAGAAACGTGCTGGTGATCGTAAAGACTGGTTGCAATCTAAGGGCGACATGGTTGAATTGCTATAGTTTAAAGGCTAATAAACAAGGCTTTATTAATAAGTAGCTTTGTTTTTAGCATTTGTCTTTCATCAATATTGTTAATAAAAGGTATAGTTTTACAACGCTATACCTTTTTTATTTGTTAAGGGAAATTCATGATTGAACACCGCAGGTTACGTAGTATCTGTCACGCCTCTATTGGCTGCAATAATTTAGTCCAAGCGAAAAACTTTTATACGCCAGTTCTTGCAACCTTAGGTATTGATTTGGTGAGTGAATATGAGCAAGCATTAGCGTATGGAAAGGGCTATCCAGAGTTTTGGTTGCAACAGCCTTATGATAAGTTACCGGCTACGACCGGTAATGGTACGCATTTTGGTTTTGTTGCCTTAAGCAAGCAGCAAGTTGATGAGTTTTATCATTGTGCTATGGCATTAGGCGCACGTTGTAATGGTGCCCCAGGCACAAGGCCTGAATACGGTGAACCTTATTATGGTTGTTTTATTATTGATCTGGAAGGTAATAAAATAGAAGCTAGTTACTGGCAAGTTACTGAAAAGTAGAGTTAATAAGGTGATTTTTTTGAGTTTTTATATTTATATTTTTAACGATTAAAATAACAGTTTATTGTTGAGTTGAATTCGTTTTATACTGTAACTCATCGTTTATCGTATGGCCCGTTGGAGCAGAGAGTTTGCTGAAAAGTTTTGTCAAATTAACCTTGCAAAATAGTGGACCAATTCTCCTTTTTTTATTGTTAATGTCTTGTAAATCAAATGCTTTGCAGTCACTTACCGACAATGACTTTAATGCTTTTTTATTGCGAGCTGAGCAGCTTAACGATCGAGATCCTAAAGCAGCATTATTGCTGTTAAATGCCCACAAAGATGAATTAAACTCGCAACCGCTGACCAATCAAGTCAATTACTATCGCATCCAATCTACAGCATATTCTGATCAAGCGCTTTATAGCCTAAGTGCTGAATCAGCAGAGCAAGGCTTAAAGCTAGCTAAGCAAATGAACAATCCTAGTATATATATTGCCGAACTCGCTTACATTAAAGGTTTTTCATTGGAAAGCTTAGGGGACTTTGATGGCGCTTTTCAGTTTTATCAAAATGGTTTAGATGTTGCTCGTTCGATGAATGATCAAAAGTTAACAGCGCGTGGTTTGATCAATATTGGGGCTATATATTATCTAAGAAAAAATTATAAACAGTCATTGATCACACTTAACTATGCTTTAACTTTGGCGAATGAAATCGCGGATGAAGCACTGCTCGGTGACATCAGTAGTGAATTAGGTATTTTGTACGGGTACTTAGGCGAACAGCAGCAGGCCAATGATTACTTTCAACAAGCTTATCAACACTTTAAAAATGCAGGTAAGCAAAATTATGCGCTGAATAGCTTACACAATGTTGCGATTAATCATGCTAACCAAAGTAACTACGAAAAGGCCATCAGCGTTTATCGCATTCTGGAAAGTGAAATACAAGAAAATACCAGTAATGAGTTTATTGCTGGTGTTTATCGCAGTTTAGCTTGGGCACTATTAAATAAAGATGATAGCGATACAGAAAATGCTTATCGTTATATTTTATTAGCAGGTGAATACGTCAAGGAAACAGAGCAACATTTAATGAAGTTGCAATACTTGATTGATAAAGCCTATATCTTAGAAAAAATGAAGCGTTATGATGAGGCGTTGCTTAATTTAGAACAAGCAGAGGCCTTGCTAGAAGGTAAGGCCAGTGATATTGATGACACCAGCGAGCTAAATATTCTCTACCTTCGTGCTGAGCTTTATTACACTTTAGGGCAGTACCAAAAAGCATACCAAATACAAACCCAGTATTTTACTAAGTCGATAGCTTATAGTGCTGCACGCGAAACGACTGAAATTGATGAATTAAGGTTGCAATATCAAAGTGAAACAACACAGCGTAAAAAAAATATCTTAGAAAAAAAACAAAATATTCAAGATTTACAGCTGCAACAAATGACACTTGATACCAATAACCGACAGGTGCTTGTTGGCTTATTAGCTGTAAGTTTATTGATCTTAGCATGGTTTTTATATCGAGTAGTTAAAGGTAAGCGCAAATTAGAGCTAGCAACGCGAACCGATAGCTTAACAGGGGTGACGAATCGACGACGGTTACTAGAGTTGGGCGAACGATACTTTCAACAGGCATTAGCGCAACAACAAGCTTTTAGTGTTTGTATGATTGATATCGATTTTTTTAAGAAAGTTAATGACCTTTTTGGTCATAGCATTGGTGACAAGATACTTAAAGAGATTGCCATACATGGTCAAAACGTGATGAGAGCAAGTGACGTTTTTGGGCGTTTGGGCGGAGAAGAGTTTATTGTCTTATTGCCGAATACCAGCCAAAGTGATGCGCTTGAAGTCGCGCAGCGTTTAAGAAAAAATATTGAGCAAGCCAAATGGCAAACACAAGAAATTAGCCAGTTAACCATCAGTATTGGCATTGCGACCTTGAGCCAGCGAAACTATAGTGACTTTGCTACTTTGTTAAAAGCTGCTGATGCGCAGTTATCAAACGCCAAGCATTCTGGTCGCAATAAGGTGAGTTATGACAATTAGGTCTTGGCAATTAAAGCTCATTACTTTTTATAGTATGTTGATGTTTATCAATACGCTCGCCTACGCCGATGAAATTTTAGGCCAACAACAGGTATTTGATAAAGCGAATCGGCTATATGCCAGCGAACAAGATGCAACTGAAGTTTTGCCAATTAATGTCGAAATATTATCGTTAAAAAACTTAAGTGAGCATGACAGGCTCACCGCACAAGTTAAATTATTGGCATTTCAAGAGTTAGGTTTAGTGCTCAACCATGCCGAGCAGTATATTTTACATCTTATACGTGCCAATATTGCCAATATTCCAGGTCAAGAATATAAAGTGATCAATTGGCTGAATAAGGCGATAAAGCTTGAAGCCTTTATTGCCAAGAAGCAACTTGATGAACCACTATTTGCCAGTGCTTACTTAACCCTAGCCAATGTTTACCATAGCCAAGGTGAAGCAAAAAAAGCCTTTGATAGTAAAGAACAATATATAAGTAAGTATTTTGCGCATTTAGAGCAGCAAAAGAGCCTACGGATTAAGCGTTTAAATGCTAAATATGATATTGAAAAAAGAGATGAAGAAAATGAACTACTCAGCCAAAACAACAAAATAAAACAATATGCCCTTGAGCATGCTGAGTCTGAGCGAAATCAACAAAATCGTAATATTGCAATTTTTATTGCTGCAGCCATTGTCTTGTTTTTATTGCTGTTGCGACAATTTAAAATTCATAAAGCATTAATCGTACTTGCAAAAACCGATAGTTTAACTCAATTGCCTAATCGTCGCTCATTCTTTGATAATGGTCATATTTATATGGAACAAGCATTACGAGACGGCAAAGAGTTAAGCGTGCTAATGCTGGATATTGATCATTTTAAAAATATAAATGATGAATTTGGTCATGATATTGGTGATGAATTGATTTGTCATATAGCGGCTTTAACAGGTGAAACTATGCGTTCTCGTGATTTTCTTGCGCGTATTGGTGGTGAAGAGTTTGCTGCCATTTTACCTGACGCTAACATTGAGCAAGCACGTGCAATTGCTGAGCGCATGCGTGAAAAAATTCAAGATGAATGTTATCAAGTCAAATACAATCATACGCCAATTAGTGTCAGTATCGGTTTAGCAAGCATTAAAGCCGTTAGTGATAACTTTGATAGCTTACTACACGCGGCAGACATGGCTATGTACCAAGCAAAAGCCAACGGTCGTAATCAAGTGTGTAGCTATTGTACAGAAAAAAAAGAAAAAGCAGATTAATCACCATTTCATGATATTTATCGCCTAAAAGTATTCTTTCCACAGGCATAATCAGCTAAGCTAACCCCATAGCAATAATAGTAAAAGTTACGTTTGATAACTCGCCATTAATCGAACTTTTTTAGGAAATATTTTCATGTCAGATGCAATCGACTTTAGTTTGGACGGTATTGAGCAACGCCCGTTAAAACAGTTCACTGAAGAAGCTTATTTAAATTACTCGATGTATGTCATTATGGATCGAGCCTTACCCCATATTGGTGATGGTTTAAAACCGGTACAACGTCGTATTATCTATGCGATGTCAGAGCTCGGTTTATCTGCATTAGCAAAATATAAAAAATCAGCTCGTACTGTTGGTGATGTTTTAGGTAAATTTCATCCACATGGTGACTCAGCCTGTTATGAAGCTATGGTGCTAATGGCGCAACCATTTTCATATCGTTATCCGTTAGTTGACGGACAAGGTAACTGGGGAGCTCCGGATGATCCTAAGTCTTTCGCGGCCATGCGTTATACCGAGGCAAGATTATCACGTTTTAGTGAAGTTTTATTGGCTGAGTTAGGGCAAGGTACGGTGGATTGGACGCCTAATTTCGATGGCACCATGAAAGAGCCCAAAACGTTACCGGCGAGATTACCGCATATCTTACTTAACGGTATTACAGGTATTGCTGTTGGAATGGCAACAGATATTCCACCGCATAATGTCAGAGAGGTTGCCAGTGCGTGTGTGCATCTTATTGAGCAACCTAAAGCAGAGTTAGCTGATTTACTTAATATTATTCAGGGACCTGATTATCCGACTGACGCTGAAATCATAACCCCGAAAGCTGATATAGAGAAAATTTATCAAACGGGGCGTGGCAGTATTAAAATGCGCGCAGTTTATGAAATGTTGCACGGTGAAGTCGTGATAACGGCATTGCCTCATCAAGCTTCAGGCGGGAAAATATTAGAGCAAATCGCCAATCAAATGCAGGCTAAAAAGTTACCTATGGTAGCTGATTTACGTGATGAATCTGATCATGAAAATCCTATCCGTTTAGTGGTTGTTCCACGCTCTAATCGTGTAGATGTAGAGCAGCTCATGCAGCACTTATTTGCGACTACAGATTTAGAGAAAAACTTTCGTGTTAATCTCAACATGATTGGTTTAGACAATAAACCTGCGGTTAAAAACATTAAGTCAATTTTAAGTGAATGGCTTGAGTATAGGCGTGAAACTGTTCGTCGTCGTTTGCAGTATCGTTTAGATAAAGTCCTAGCCCGTTTGCACATTTTAGACGGTTTATTAGTTGCTTATCTCAATATTGATGAAGTTATTGAAATTATTCGCGGTTACGACAATCCTAAAGCTGAGTTAATGTCGCGTTTTGAGTTGTCTGAACGTCAAGCTGAATCGATATTAGAAATTAAACTTCGTCAACTCGCTAAGCTTGAAGAAATTAAAATTCGTGCTGAGCAGGAAGAACTTAACAAGGAACGAGAATACCTTGAGAAAACACTGAGTTCTAAAGCGCGTATGAACACGTTAATGAAAAAAGAAATATTAGAAGCGGCGGAAAAATATGGTGACGACCGTCGCTCTGTACTTGTTGAGCGCAATGAAGCGAAAGCACTCTCTGAAAAAGACCTAATGCCAAGTGAAGCGGTTACTGTTGTTGTTTCTGAAAAAGGTTGGGCTCGTTGCGCGAAAGGTCACGATATTGACGCAAAAGCGTTAAGTTACAAGTCTGGAGATGAGTATCTCTGTTCAGCTAAAGGCCGAAGTAACCGCCCTGTAGTGTTTATTGATTCTGCGGGGAGATCCTATGCAACCGATGCTCATAGTTTACCTACCGCCCGGAGCCAAGGTGAGCCACTGACTGGACGTTTTAATTTAGCCAGTGGGGAAAATTTTGAAAAAGTCCTGATGGCTGAAGATGATAGGCGTTATTTACTCAGTAGTGATGCTGGGTATGGTTTTGTTGCAAGTTTCGCTGATATGGTCAGTCGTAATAAAAATGGTAAAGCGTTATTAAGTTTATCTGCCGCAGCGAAGGTGATGACTCCGAAACTTATTAGTAGTTTAGATAATGAGTTAGTACTGTCAATTACCTCTGAAGGGCGTATGTTAGTATTCCCTGTGAAAGATTTACCGGTATTAAGTAAAGGTAAAGGTAACAAGATTATTAACATTCCATCGGCAAGGGCAAAAGCTCGGGAAGAATACGTAACTTTACTTGAAGTATTACCGCCAGAAAGTGCAGTAACTTTGCATGCTGGTAAGCGTAAATTAACCCTGAAGGCGAGCGATATCGAGCATTATAAAGGTGAGCGTGGACGACGTGGTAATAAGTTACCAAGAGGCTTGCAACGTGTTGATCATATTGTTATTGAGCAACAGCCTTTAGAGGTAATATCAGAAACACCAGAAAACTAATAACAATAGAGCCTTAATATTTGTTTATTAAGGCTCTACCTACCTTAGATTACCCGATTAGCAATTAGTGCGACATGCTACCAACTGATCACTTAAGGTTATCAAAGCTTATCAAAGCTTCTAACGCCATGGTCTAATGCCTTACAGTGGCTTTTTAGTGCTGCTAACCTTAAATAGGACAAAGATACCGCTAGTCACAAAACTGTCACAAAACTCCTTTAGAATCACCACCAATTAGGAGAGCGACGTGACCATAAATATAGATGACATTATCAAAACCAAAGCTGTTAGTACTGTATTTCAAGCAATATTTAATACGCAACAGCAATGTATAGTAGGTTATGAAGCACTGACACGAGGCCCAGAAGGTAGTGAGCTGCATTCACCTGACATGTTGTTTCAGCATGCTATGCAGATGGGCTTGCTTTCTGAGCTGGAAATACTGTGTCGCGATAAAGCAATAAAGCGTTTTGCTGAGCTGAAATTAACCGGCAAGCTATTTCTTAATATTAGTCCTCTTGTGCTGCTTAATAACAATCACCCGCAAGGCGAAACAATTAAGTTTGTTGAGCAGGCGGGGTTAAATTGTCAGCAAATAGTTATTGAATTAAGCGAAAAGTATCCCTTTCCTAATAATCATACCTTGCGTGATGCTTTAGCTCGTTATCGACAATTTGGCTTTAATGTAGCTATTGATGATTTAGGTGCTGGTTATTCAGGGCTTAAATTATGGAGCCAGCTGCTGCCTAATATTGTCAAAGTTGATCGCTATTTTGTCGAAAATTGTTATCGAGATAATTTTAAACAAAAATTTTTAAAAGCGATATTTGACTTAGCAAGTGCAGCTGAAGCAGAGGTTGTGGTAGAAGGTATAGAATGTCAGCAAGAATTCGATTATTTGCAGACCTTAGGTATGGTCTATGCTCAAGGGTTTTATTTGGCTAAACCTGCTTATCAACCGATTCGTCAATACCCTGAACACTTAATGGCGCCAGTGTTATTGCAAAGACAAGTGCCTTAAAGTAGCGCTCAATATCTCGGTTTAGCCTTTTAGCCTTGAATAACTTAGTTACTTTACAAGTTGACTTATAAGGCCGCTAAGTTGAGTGATTTTTTTATTTGATAATTGTCGATAATCGAAATATGGGCAAATAATAATGCCTAATTCAGCATTAATGGCAAAGTCTTGACTAAGCCAAGTACAGCGATTACTTATACCTAATTGTTCGCTGTAGCCTTTAGCTAATATAATATGCAACTTTCTCTTCTTATCAGCTACTGAGCTTACCTCTGAGCTTACTTCTGAGCTTAGCTGTGGGCTGATGTCGGGGGCTGAAAAAAGTAAGCAATGCTGGCTATCAGCTTGCAGTAGTCTGTTATCCCTCAGTTGCTGCCAGGTAGAAAACTCTTCTGGGGCTAACTCAAATAATAGCTTAGCGTAAACATTAAATACTTTTCGCCAATGATTACCGGTTTCATGGCAAATATGTGTAATTTCATTACTGACCATAGGCTGAACATTGGTTAAGTTTTGATAGCAGGCAAGTGGTGGGCGGTTTTTGATATAGAAAATGATTTCGGCGTTACTATCACCTAAACCTATTGCTACATGATTCATTTTATTCTTTCCACTATAAAGCCAATACAAAGCCAATAAAAAACCCGGCAATCTCCGGGTTTTTAGTCAGTTTTAATAATTTATTAACTTAACGTTAATTTAAAACTCTTCCAACATGCACTCCAAAGAATAATCAAAAGCTTTTAATTCTTTCTCCAGTTGGAATTTTTCTTTCAGTTGTTCAATTTCACGCCATTTTCTTTTTTTATTATTACTTGAACTTGATTTAGGTTGTGTTCCTAAAGAGTCCATTACTTGTTGAAATTTTGCCATGGTATGCTCCTTTTTTCTACAACTGCAGCTTTTTAATAACACAGTTTCGTGTAGAAAAGAAACACTTTTTTGCACTTTAGTTACAAATTCATGGTTTACACTGTCTTAAATGGCGCGAGCTAAATTATTAACGTTATATTTGCTAAGCATAACTTAAAGCAAAGCTGTTAATTGTTGCTCAAGTTTTACCTGATCTATAGCGAAGTTTCGGATGCCTTCGGCAAGCTTTTCTGTCGCCATCGCATCTTGATTCATCTGCCATCTAAACTCGGCCTCACTTAGTGGTGTTTCACTAGCAAGTGGCGCTTGTTCACTGAACAGCTTTTGTTCAACGCTGGCGGTTGAATTTGCTAATTCGTCCATTAAATTAGGGCTGATGGTTAATCGGTCACAACCGGCTAGTTCAAGTATTTCGTCGATATTTCGGAAACTGGCACCCATTACGACAGTTTTGTAGCCTTTAGCTTTGTAATAGTTATAGATACTTGTTACCGAGACTACACCTGGATCTTCACTTGCTAAGTATTCGGTACGGCCGGTATCTTTTTTGTACCAATCTAGAATACGGCCGACAAAAGGTGAGATCAGGTAAATATTTGCCTCAGCACAGGCTTGAGCTTGGGCAAAGTTAAATAATAAAGTTAAATTACAGTTAATGCCTTCGCGTTCGAGTTGCTCAGCTGCTTTTATACCTTCCCATGTGGAGGCTATCTTGATCAATATGCGATCATTACTAATACCAGCTTCGTTATACATTGCGATTAGTTTATGTGCCTTGGCAATTGAAGCCTGCGTATCAAAGGATAAGCGAGCATCAACTTCAGTTGAAATTCTACCAGGGACTATTTTTAAAATTTCTAAACCAATTAACACTGAAAGTTTATCTGCGGCATCAATGACTTGCTGTGTCGCATCGTTAGATTGCGTTTTAGCCCATTCAACAGCTGTACTTAATAATGCTTGATAGTTAGGTAAAGCTGCTGCTTTTAATAATAAAGACGGGTTGGTTGTCGCGTCTTGTGGTTGAAACTTTGCAATAGCTTCAATGTCACCCGTATCTGCAACAACGGTTGTCATTGCTTTTAATTGAGAAAGTTGATCGGTCATAATATGTCCCTTGATATTAATAATGGAATCAGATGAATGTATTAGTTAATTTTTAGTGAAGTATTACAACGTTTTTCGAGCAACATAGATTGAGATTGCTAGGTATCTGTCTTATTCATCTATATTTGTATCAAATTTTCATAAATTAGCAAGGGCGATAATGAAATAACTTAGATAAAAAGGCTATCGTATCCAACATTGTACAATGCGTCGGCGAATTTCATCACTTAGGCAATCTTAATAAGTTTTTTATGCTTAGATACCGTAACAGACAAAGTTAATGGAATGGCTGTTATATTGGTTTTTTCTTATGTTATAGTGGCAAAAATTTTTAATGATAGAGTAAATAAATCATGTTGCTTGTTGTTTCTCCTGCGAAGAACCTAGACTATGAGTCCGCTGTTGCTACTGAAAAATTCTCTCAACCTGAGTTGTTAGAACACAGTAAAGTTTTAATCAAAAAATGCAAAACCTTGACCCCGGCTGATATTAGTTCGTTAATGTCAATTAGTGATAAGTTAGCAGGATTAAATGCGGCACGTTTTGGCGAATGGGCAACACCTTTTACACCTGAAAATGCTAGACAAGCGATACTGGCTTTTAATGGTGATGTATACGCGGGTTTAGATGCTAACTCTTTTAATGATGATGACTTTGCCTTTGCTCAGCAACATATGCGAATATTATCAGGCTTATATGGTTTATTAAGGCCGCTAGATTTGATGCAAGCTTATCGACTTGAGATGGGCAAAAAACTCGATAATGAACGTGGCAGTAACTTGTATCAATTTTGGGGGGATATTATCACTGAACACCTAAACGATGCACTTGCCGCTCAGGGGGATAATATATTGATTAACTTAGCCTCTAACGAATACTTTAAATCAGTGAACAAAAAAGTACTAAAAGCTGAAATAATAACACCGGCATTTAAAGACTGGAAAAATGGTCAATTTAAAATGATCAGCTTTTATGCGAAAAAAGCACGAGGTTTAATGGCGCGCTATATTATTGAAAACCAAATCAGTGATGTAGAAAAGTTAAAAGCGTTTGATGTTGCTGGCTATCAATACTCTGCTGAATTAAGTAAAGGTAATGACTGGGTGTTTACCCGCAAAGAAGCCTAAGCAGTTTTCTTTCCAAGTTAAGGTAAGTTTGTTTCAGTGAGCACCAACCCACTGTTACAAACTTGCGAGCTTTTTATCTCTGATACTGACTGAGTACCTTTAGCTTACTTAGCGCTAAAAGCGAGTCAATGATGACTAATCGTCATCAATTAAAAATCTACGCTAATGCCAGCGTAAAAATAGGCTCCATTGTAGCCAAAAGGTGCTGATCTGCGAGAATATTCAAATACGCCATCACTTTCAACAACGGTATTACCCGCATCATCAATGATGTGGCCTTGTCTTGAGTTCCCAATTGTATTTTTATCAGGGTAGACATCAAATAGGTTATTACTCCCTAAATAGATGTGTGTACTGTCATTAATCTGATACTCGGCTCGCACATCAGTTAACAGCTTGGCTGAGTATGTTTGTTCCTCGCCATCAAGCACACTATATTGTCCAAAACGATTGAATATAACATTAAAAAACCAATCTTTATGTTGATAATTTACGGTGAAATTAATGCGATTTTTTGGCTGCCAACTTTCAATAATTGCGATGTCATGTTGAGAAAACACCTGCTCTACTGGTAAGTTATTTAGCGCACTGCCTTTTGGGGTAAATAACTGACTTACCTTAGTATCAGTGAAGTTCGCCGCTAAGGTGAAGTCAAATACACCTTGGGAAATGGGATATTGCCAAGTAGCAATCAGGTCGATGCCTTGTGTTTTGCTATCGACACCATTTAAAAATACCTGTGCTTTATCAACATTTTCAGCCATTAAGGCTTGGTTTAATACCGTATTTTCTCCAGAGCAAAGGCTACTGCTCAAAACTATTCTGTCGGTAATGCTGATGTGGTAATAATCAAAAGTGACAGAAAGACCATTATTAAAGCTTGCAACAGCACCAAAACTGAAATTTTCTGAGCTTTCTTCGGTTAACTCAGGGATACCTATGCTGCTAGCTAAGCTACTGTCATTTCTAAAAGTAGCCACTTTTTGTCCGAGTAATTGACCATCATCATTCACTAAAAATTGGGTGCTAGTGTTGTTAAAGTATAGTTGTTGCATAGATGGTGCTCTAAAGCCGGTATTAAAGGCAGCTCGATAAGTTAACCAGCTATTGCTTTGCCAGTATGCCGCTAGTTTTAGGTTGGTTGAGGCACCAAAGCCATCGTAGTCATCAAATCTCAAGGCACTATTGAGTGATATATCAGAAGTGAGCTGCTGCTCTAATTCCAGATAAAATGAGCGAACATAGCGTTGTTCATCTACAGCGCCATCAGGTGAAATACCGGGGAAACCTTGAATGCCAGCGATAGCATCGTGGTTGTATTGGGCTTGGTTGTCTAGGGTGTTGTAATCAAAGTAGCTGTATTTTTCACCCGCTTCAACTTGGTAATGATCGCGTCTAAACTCAAGCCCTACAGCTAAGGTTGCCCAGTCAAGATCCTGCATTATGTCTAAATTTAAAGTTTGCAAAGATAATGACAAATCATACGCGTGAGCAGTGCGTGGAATTGTATGACGAATTTCATCTGCGGTTTGTGCTTCGTGGTAACGTAGGAAGTTAGCAAAAGAAGCGTTAATCGAGTTTTCTGTCCAATAGCGAAGTGAGTTTTTGCCGTGAGTATATGATGCATCAATTGACGCGCCATTATCTAGGTCGAAAGCATAAACTAAATTGATCGACGCATCTTTGATACTAGTGGCTATTTTAGGCAAGTAGCCATTGTTGATTGTTGCTTGGCCATCTTGTAGCTGTGGGTTGGTATTATTGTCTCTAGCGGTACGAAAAAAAGCAGCAGAGGTATTATCTCTTTTAGAGTAACTAGCAAAACCATAAAGTTCACCTAAAGCAAGTGGATAACCGGCATTGAACACTATAGCTTGTTGTTGATATTTAGGGTTACCAACCTTAAATGTTTGGCGATTGGCGCTAATTTCACTGCTATTTGTGGTTAAATATTTTTCAGGCGCAAGGCTAATACAGTCTTGATAAATACAGGCACCATCTTGGCCTGCACGATTAGTCGCCTGCACATTACTGATACTTAACGAAGTGTTAATAAAGCCTTGTTCAAACAAGCTAAAGGTTTTATTAAATTCCAGTTGTTGACTAGCGCCATCACCCTGGCTGTACTGCCCGTATGATACTTCTACGTAATCTTGTGCCGTGTCATCCTTTAAGACTAAGTTAATGACACCCGCGATGGCATCAGAGCCATATTGTGCTGCAGCGCCGTCACGTAGTATTTCTATGCGCTTAATTGCGGCGAGAGGAATAGCATTTAAATCGGTACCTGCTGTGCCCCGACCAACAGAGTTGTTGATATGAATGAGGCTGGCTTGATGACGACGTTTACCATTGATTAATACTAAGGTTTGATCTGGACCTAATCCTCGCAAGGTCGCGGGTTGTAAAACATCGCTGCCATCACTAATAGCAGATTTTGAAAAGTTAAAAGAAGGAGCAACGGCTTGCAACATATTGCCAATATCACTCTGCCCTGATTGCTTTAATTGTTGTACAGATAAAATATCAACAGGTACGGGTAAGTCGATGATAGAACGACGAGCAGTACGGCTACCAACAATCGCTATTTTTTCTATACTAAGCTCTGCTGCTGGCGCGCTGTTATTATGACTTGTTGCGATGGCGCTGATTTGCTCAGCTTTTGAGTCATTAGCATTAATTGCAATAATGTTATCTTGGTTTTTGCTAAACGTAAGTCCTGAGTTTCTTAACAATTTTCTTAGCGCAAAGTCAGTGCTGTAATAACCTTTGATGGGGTTACTTTTAGCTTTAGCTGTTAGCTCAAATGAGAATAGTAATGTTTGTTGGCTTTGCTGAGCAAAGTTGATCAGTGCTTGGTTAGCATTTTGATCTTTTATATCGAAATAAATGAGTTGTTCAGCTTTGCTAAAGCACGACATAAAGCACAGCAGCAATAGGCTCGATATTATTTGCTTGTTAAGTCGTGGTAATAGCAGCGCTATGCTATTTAATCCTACAAAGTGAAAAGTATTATCCATCAATAGCCAAATTCCGTTAAAGCATTAATTCGATTACTTGTTAACGACCTATTTTATTTAAAAGCCACTCGGTTCATCACAAGCTTTGTTATTATTTATTGATTTTTATTTGAGTTACTAGAAAGTGCATAGGTATTCGTTGTTACTTCTTTAGCATCAATGGCAAAGTTGTAATGAAGAGATTGCAACAGTGCATTGAGATCATTGGTTTTAAAGTAACCCGAAACCCGTAACTGCGCTAAATCACTATCTACCGGCATGAATTTTATGGTGTTATAGCGTTGTACTTCCTTTAAAACCTGATTAAGTGGCTCACCATCAAAAATCAGTATACCTTGTTGCCATGCCAACTCTTGTTTAACTTCTTGAGCCGATAATGATTGTGTTGGCGAAGCAATATCATTGGCTATGGCGACTTTTTCACCAGCAGAAATAATATTATTATCATGGTTTTGATTTGCCAGGCTAGCGTTCAATATAGCGGTGGCAGGTGCTGTTGGGGTATTTATCGCTTTAAGGAGTTTATCAACAGGAGCGTTAGCTTTGGCAATCAATACCCGGCCTTCTTTAACCAGTAATTCAGCAGAGCTAATATTATCACGTTGGACGTTGAAAACAGTCCCGAGCGCAGTAAAAGAGTTATGCCCAGATACAACGGTGAAAGGGCGATGCTTATCTTTGGCAACATCAAACTTAGCTTCGCCACGTATCAAGGTGATTTTACGTTGAAGCTGGCTATAAGCCACTTCTATAATGGTATTAGTGTTAAGCTCAACGATACTGCCATCGTCTAAAGTTACCTGTTTTTGTTCACCATATTGGCTAGTATATTTTTGGTATGCGTATGCTGGATTGACATAGTGCTGTGTGTTTGGCCATATTTTATTAACGTCGCTAAAAAGGCTTGCTGTTAATAATGCAACACACACTAAACCTGAGGCTAATAAGCCTTTCATTAGGTAATCATTTTGCGATTTTGTTTTTTCTTTATGTGAAAATAAACCACTAAGCTCATGTCTAGTGGCGAGATCACTCCATAAAAAAGAAATTTTCTTTAATGCAGCATAATGAGACTCATCTTGATTTATCCATGCAATTAATTGCTGCTTTTCGGCTCGAGATAGTCCTTTATCAAGGCGTGTTATCCAGAGATTAGCTTGCTCTTGGACCGATTTTTTATCGTTTGACGTCTCGGTTATCATCTACTACTTATCTTAGGATGGCTTTAGATTACATATTGTAACATTTTGAAGATAAGACAATGTAAACGAAATTATATGTTGGTGCTATGTAAATTTTGAAAAAAGTGAAAGTTATGCCTTTAAGTTGGCAATAAACTTGTACACCGTATTGGCTGTTAATGGCTTTGATATGGGCAAGGTGTACTTAAAAATAGCGACAGCTTTTAGGTAGAACGTGTGACTAATAAGAAAATATTACGGGCATAGCAATAAAAAAACCTAAACCTTGAGTTATTCGTCAAAGTTTAGGTTAATTTGAAAGCAAAAGGTTGGCTATTTTTTATTACGCTTTGCTTGTTTTTTTGCTTTAGCTTTTTTCTGTGCCACAGTTCTTTTAACTTTAGCTTTTTTAACCGCAACACGAGCTTCTTTGTTTTGTGGTCTTAAGGCTTCAATGACTCGACGTGGTAGACGCTCTTTTATATAACGTTCAATTTTACCAATAACGGTCATGTCATGGGCTTCAACTAATGATATAGCCGTGCCTTTATTGCCCGCTCTACCCGTGCGTCCAATGCGGTGTAAATAAATATCGGCGGTTCGTGGCATATCAAAGTTTATGACATGAGTTATATCATCAATATCAAGTCCACGTGCGGCTACATCGGTAGCAACTAGTACATTCACTGTTCCGTTACGTAAACGCTCTACAGAAGTGTTGCGTTTATCTTGCTGCATTTTACCTTCAAGCCAAACACAAGGGACTTCGTCAGCATAAAGCTTACCAGAGAGGTATTGTACAGTTTCTCGCTTATTAGCAAATACAACCACTCGCTCTACATCTTCTTGTTTTAATAAGTTGAGTAATAGGGCAAATTTATGCTCTTTATTATCAGCCAAATGCATCCATTGATGAATTTTTGCTTTTTCTTTTCTAGATGGGTTTGCTTCTAGGAATACCGGTTCATTGAGAAGCTCACGAGAAAAGCGAACCACTGCAGCACCTTCGAGGGTTGCAGAAAATAACATGGTTTGCTTACGCCAGCGGGCTTCTGCAACGATGCGATTGATGGTCTCTGCAAAGCCCATGTCTAGCATGCGATCAGCTTCGTCCAAAATAAGGATTTCAATTTCACGGCTATCAAACTGCTCGGTTTCAATGTATTCCATTAATCGACCAGGTGTTGCAACTAAAATATCAGTGTTGCTGGTCAGTATCTCTTTATGACTACCGTAATTAACACCACCAGTAATAACTGCTGACTTAATTTTGGTCAAGGCGGTTAACTTTTCACATTGCTCGTGGGTTTGTATGGCAAGCTCACGTGTAGGTGACAAAATTAGCACGCGTGGAAAACCAGGACTTTTACGCGGGTAATCTAATAAATGTTGGGCAGCTGGTAAGATAAAAGCCGCTGTTTTTCCCGTTCCTGTTGGGGCTGAAGCTAATACGTCTTTACCTGCCATGGCCACAGGAAGTACTAATTCTTGGATCGACGTTGGCTTTTTAAAGCCTGCATTTTCAACACCGCCCAATAAAGCGGAATCTAGGTCAAACTGTTCAAACATGTAATAATTTTCTTTGGGGATTAATAAAGCCGGATTATAATGGCAAAATCAAATTTATCCTAAAGATCTTGCCAAATTTGTTTATTTATTATGATATTTTCACTAATCGGCTAAGATATCTGTAATTTCATGACTAATTTGTTGGCACCAAAGTTTAATTCGTTCTTCACTGGCATCGTATTGGTTGTCTTCATCAAGGGCTAAGCCTACAAAATGTTGTTCATCTTCTGTTAATGCTTTTGACGTTGCAAAGTCGTAGCCTTCATTTGGCCAGTAACCAATAACATAGCCTCCTTGAGCAAGCACTTGCTCATGTAGCATACCAAGTGCGTCCTGAAACCAGTCGGTATAACCAATTTGATCACCCATACCATAAAGCGCAACAATTTTACCCTCAAGGTCAATGTCAGCTATTTCTGGCCAGTGCGATTCCCAGTCTTCTTGGATTTCACCATAATCCCATGTGGAAATACCTAATATTAATACTTCATGATTTGCCATTTCTGTAAGTGAAGTATCTTTAATATTAAATAAGCTGACGACATCAGTACCAAGCTCTGCTTGAATTTTTTCCGCCGCTATTTCGGTATAACAAGTGGTTGAGCCATAAAATAATGCGATGTTCATTGATAAATTACCGAGGTTTGTACGAACCACTTTATATGGTTAGTGAACTAATGGCGGGATTTTAGCAAAATTTTAATAAATAAGAAGCTCTGCATTACTGTGAGGACAATATTTTTTAAAGTAAACGAGTGTTATTGCAATTATGTGTTTTTCACTGTAATTTTAGCCCGCTAAAAGCGGTCTTTGTATTTGCCTAAAGTTACGAATGTAATTTTCCGCCCACTTTTCTCTTAATCAGGTATGGAATAGATTTATGTCTAAGAAGTTTTTATTGGCTGCTGCACTTGGCATCTTGAGTTTGACCAACAATGTCAACGTGCATGCTGAGCCGAGCACCACAGTTGCAAACAGTGTTATGTTACCTACAGCACAATCTACGGCTTTCAATGCAGTAAAAGCAAAGCTTACTAAAACCTTAGGGCTTTCAATTGCGAGTATTAAACCATCACCGATGGCAGGTTTAATTGAAGTGGTCACTGATCAGGGTTTATTTTATGCGAGTGCAGACGGTGAGTTTTTATTACAAGGAAAAATGTACGGTCTTGGCAGCAGTGTTACCAATTTAACTGAAGCGAGCTTAGCGCTAATTCGTATTGAAGGCATGGCAAAGTTTTCTGATGCCATGATTGTGTTTCCGGCAGAAAATGAAAAGCATGTGGTTACTGTTTTTACTGATATTACCTGCGGTTATTGTCGTAAAATGCATGAACAAATTGAAGATTACAATGATAAAGGTATCACGGTGCGTTATTTGGCGTATCCGCGTGCAGGTGTAAAAGACCGCACAGGAAATTACTCACAAGGTTTTAAAGATCTACGATCAATTTGGTGTCATGAAGATCCACAACAAGCGCTAACTAAAGCAAAAAGTGGTGCCAATGTTGCCGCACGTATTTGTGACAAACCTATTGAAGATGAGTTTAACTTTGGTCGTCAAGTAGGTGTTACTGGTACGCCAGCTATTATGTTAGCGAATGGTATGATGGTACCTGGCTATCAAGAGCCAAATAAACTATTGATGTTATTGCAAACCGCTTTATAAAGTGAGCGATAGCTATCCCTATATGCTCTTTAAATTTGTTTTTCGTCGTGCTTGAACAAAGGCGACTGATTAGAGTGTTATAGGGATATATTATGTATCTAAAATGGCAAGTTTATAACTTGCCATTTTTGTCTCTACAATTTCTTATTATTAGTATTATTTATTAACAAGAGTCATTCATGCAAAAACAGATTATTCGTCGCGAACATGTTAGCGATGAGCACTTGCCGAGTACGCTTCATCCTATTATTCGACAAATATATGCTCGCCGAGGAGTTACAGATAAAGCGCAACTTGAGTTAACAGCGTCGCATTTATGCCCAGTTGAAACACTGAAAGGTTTGCCGGCAGCATGTGAACTTTTGCACTTGGCGCTACAAGAGCGAAAAAATATTACGGTGATTGGTGATTTTGATGCTGACGGCGCGACTAGCACGGCGTTAATGATGGAAGCATTACAAATGCTTGGCTCAAGTAATCATCACTTTTTAGTGCCTAATCGATTTAAGTACGGTTACGGTTTAACACCTGAAATTGTTGATATTGCCGCATCGCAAGGTGCGCAGGTTTTAGTCACGGTTGATAATGGTATTAGTTGTACTGCAGGGGTTAAAAGAGCAAAGGCGTTAGGCTTACAGGTGGTGGTTACTGATCATCATTTACCTGGTGCTACAACACCACCTGCAGATGCCATCGTTAATCCTAATCAAGAGGGCTGTAACTTTGCCAGTAAGTCATTGGCTGGGGTCGGTGTTGCCTTTTATTTTATGTTGGCGTTACGAAAGTATTTGCGAGAACAAGGCTGGTTTGCACAAGAAAATATTAAAGAACCAAATATTGCCCAGTTACTTGATTTAGTTGCATTAGGGACGGTAGCTGATGTGGTGTCACTAGATGCCAATAATCGTATTTTAGTTGAACAAGGTTTAAAGCGTATTCGTGCTGGAGCAACAAGACCAGGCATTCAAGCATTAATCGAAATAGCAGGTAAAAATCAACAAAAGCTGGTTGCTAGTGATTTTGGCTTCGCGCTAGGACCACGAATTAATGCTGCGGGTCGGCTTGACGACATGGCTTTTGGCATCAATTGTTTATTAGCGAAAGACTTGTCGACGGCCAGAGTGATGGCGGCAGATTTGGATGACTTAAATAAAGCGCGTCGAGAAATCGAACAAGGCATGCAAATTGAAGCCGAGCAAGTACTCGCGGGCTTGCAATTTAGTGAAGATAACTTACCTCATGGTATTAGCTTATTTCATGCGGATTGGCATCAGGGAGTTATTGGTATTGTTGCAGGACGACTGAAAGAAAAATATCACCGTCCGAGTATCGTCTTTGCTAAAGCTAGCGACGAAAGCGCTCATATTATCGCTCATCAAAATGATGAAATAAAAGGGTCAGCGCGTTCTATTCCAGGTTTGCATATTCGAGATTTATTGGAATATATTGACAGCAAGCATCCAGGCATCATTACAAAATTTGGTGGTCATGCTATGGCTGCTGGCTTATCGATAGCGGCAGAGAAGTTTGAAAGCTTTTCTAAGCTATTTGAGAAATATGCGCAGCAATGGTTAAGCCAAGAAGCTTTAACGGGAGTTTTAGCTTCAGATGGTGAATTACTGACTCAAGATATGACATTGACCTTCGCTCAGGTATTACGAGATGCTGGCCCATGGGGACAAAACTTCCCTGAACCATTATTTGATGATGTCTTTACGTTAGTACAGCAACGTATTGTTGGAGAAAAACATTTGAAATTAGTGGTAGAAAAAGATCAGCAAATATTTGATGCCATTGCCTTTAATGTTGACATTAAACGTTGGCCTGACCATCAAGCTAAGCAAGTTAAGCTTGCTTATCGTCTTGATATCAATGAGTTTCGTGGTAAGCAGTCGGTACAATTAATGGTCGAACAATTAGAATAGCGTTTAGTGCCAGCATAAATGGCTAGCGCTACTAATAATATTTATGTTTTTTAGCTCAAAAAATATCGTAAAAAGGCGATTTGATCAGTCAAGCAAGCATTTATTTCATTGCATAATTAGGCTACAATGCGCGACTATTTTACCCTTAGGTCTTTAGCTGTGACTTGGTCACCAAAATCATATGTTAGAAGTTAATCCAGTACTTAATAAAATTAAAGAAATCCGCGAACGTACCAATATGCTTCGGGGGTATCTTTGACTACGACCAAAAGTCAGAGCGTTTGGTTGAAGTTGTTCGTGAGTTAGAGTCTGCTGATGTTTGGAATGATCCTGAGCGGGCGCAAGCTTTAGGCCGAGAGCGAGCAGCATTAGAAGCGGTTGTTGAAACCATTGATGAAATGGACTCAGGTTGTGAAGACATTGAAGGTTTAGTTGAATTAGCGGTTGAAGCTGATGATGAAGAAACCTTTAATGATGCTGAAGATGAAACAAAAGCTTTAGAAGCTAGCCTGGAAAAATTAGAGTTTCGTCGGATGTTTTCTGGTGAACAGGATGCGAATAACTGTTACTTGGATATTCAATCTGGCTCAGGTGGTACTGAAGCACAAGATTGGGCCGAAATGTTAATGCGTATGTATTTACGTTGGGGTGAAGCAAACGGCTATAAAACTGAAGCCATTGAAGTGACTGATGGTGATGTTGCCGGTATTAAAGGTTGTACGATTAAATATACCGGTGAGTATGCTTTTGGTTGGTTGCGTACCGAAACTGGCGTTCATCGCTTAGTGCGTAAATCTCCATTTGATTCAAGTGGGCGTCGCCATACTTCGTTTGCTTCGGCTTTTATTTACCCTGAAATAGACGACAATATAGAAATTGATATTAATCCTGCTGATCTACGTATAGATACTTTTCGTGCCTCTGGTGCTGGTGGTCAGCATGTTAACAAAACTGACTCTGCTATTCGTATTACCCATGAACCAACCGGCGCTGTAGTGGCATGTCAGGCTGATCGTTCACAGCATAAAAACCGCGCAACCGCGATGAAATTGCTAAAAGCTAAATTGTATGAAATGGAAATGCAAAAGCAAAATGAAGGCAAGCAAGAATTAGAAGATGGCAAGTCAGATATTGGCTGGGGTAGCCAAATTCGCTCTTATGTATTAGATGATAGCCGGATTAAAGATTTACGCACAGGCGTAGAAAACCGCAATACTCAAGCGGTATTAGATGGCGATTTAAATAAATTTTTAGAAGCTAGCTTAAAATCTGGCTTATAAATACCTTAATGATATTACGTTAAAACACGAGAAATAAAATGACTGATCAAGCAAACCAAGACGAAAACAAGTTGATTGCCGAACGTCGTGGCAAATTAGTAAAAATTCGAGAAAACTGTCCGGCTAATGGCCACCCTAACAAGTTTGATCGAAAACACTATGCTGCTGATTTACAAGCTGAACACGGTGAAAAAGATAAAGAAACGCTTGAAGCTGAAACTGCAGAGTACAGCATTGCTGGTCGTGTTATGGCAAAACGTGGTCCATTCTTAGTATTACAAGATATGACCGGACGCATTCAAGCTTATGCGCATAAAACTGTGCAAAAAGACATTAAAGAGCGTTGGGGTACATTGGACATTGGCGATATTATTGGCGTTACCGGTACAATGCACATGTCTGGTAAAGGTGACTTATATGTCAACATGGATAAATATGAGCTATTAACTAAATCGCTGCGTCCATTACCAGAAAAATTCCATGGTTTATCAGACGTTGAAACAAAATATCGTCAACGCTATGTTGACTTAATTATCAATGAAGATACGCGTAATACCTTTAAAATTCGTTCAAAAATAGTTGATGGTATTCGTAAGTTTTTAACTGACCGTAATTTCATGGAAGTTGAAACACCGATGTTACAAACGATTCCAGGCGGTGCCTCAGCAAAGCCTTTTGAAACTTTTCATAATGCTTTAGACATTCAAATGTATATGCGTATTGCGCCTGAGCTTTATTTAAAGCGTTTAGTTGTTGGTGGTTTTGAGAAAGTATTTGAAATCAACCGTAACTTCCGTAATGAAGGCTTATCAACACGTCATAACCCAGAGTTCACTATGATTGAATTCTACCAAGCTTACGCTGATTATCATGACTTGATGAACCTTACAGAAGACATGTTACGTACGTTAGCTGAAGACGTAATGGGTTCAGCTATTATTCGTAATACCGTGAAAAATGCTGAAGGTGAAGTAACACAAGAAAAGTTTTATGACTTTGGTCAGCCATTTGCACGTTTATCTATGGTTGATGCTATTTTAAAATACGGTAAAGATCTTGACGAGAACGTGTTGCGTAACCCTGAAGAAAACCTTGATGCGTTGAAAGCAATGGCAAAAGCTGTTGGTGTTAAAGAAACAGACGCATCTAAAGTTTGGGGTGCGGGTAAGTATATTTGTGAGATTTTTGAAGAAGTTGCCGAGCATATGCTTGATCAACCAACATTCATCACCGAGTACCCTTGGGAAGTTTCACCATTAGCACGTCGTAACGACGACAACCCGTTTATTACGGATCGCTTTGAATTTTTCGTTGGTGGCCGTGAATTAGCCAATGGTTTCTCAGAGCTTAATGATGCTGAAGACCAAGCCGCGCGTTTCCAAAATCAAGTAGCAGGTAAAGATGCTGGCGATGATGAAGCCATGCACTATGATGCTGATTACATTCAGGCACTTGAATATGGTTTACCGCCAACGGCAGGTGAAGGTATTGGTATCGATAGATTAGTGATGCTATTCACTGACTCTCCTACCATTAAAGATGTAATTTTATTCCCGCACATGCGTCCATTAGCTGAAGGTTAAGCTAACAAAACCGCAAAAAGCGCTAGTGGTAACACTAGCGCTTTTTTTTATGGCTAATCCCAAGTTGATTAATTACCTGCTCATTTTTAATGGCTAACTTGAATAATGGTGGTGTTATCAAATTTATAAGTAGCGTAACTACTGACTAAACTTTATGCCTTGTAACTATCGATTTTTCCTCATGAAAAACTAAATAACCTGAACTCTGGATAAGCAGCACTTGCTCAATCATCCCTTTTAAGCCATTACCTGCGTTAAAACGTCGATAAATAGCATACTATTGATAAACGTTTTGCCTTGGAAATGGCATAAAATGAATCATTGATGGTGTCTATTAGTGATGTTCGCCTTGCTATAGCCGTTACTTTGCCACCTAAGTTTTTGATTCACTTGAATATCAAGCACTCATTATCCAGTGTTCAGGTTAAATAACTTAATTAATCAAGTTGCTATAATGAATGACATTAATCAGGTTGGTTATTAACTTGCTTAGCAAAGTTAAAACGCAAAAAACTTGAATTAGAGGTCATATATATTTAGTCAAATTTCAACTTGTACCATAATTAGAGCTGTTATTAATAAGCGCTATAGCTGCGTATCTGTCAAGCCCCAAATAAAGGCAATAAAGGCCGTGAAGCTCAACAATATAATATAAAGAATAGCGATAACATTATATTTAATGAAGGTTAAAAACTTACCTTGATTATAAACTCGTTTCTGCATGATTATTAGATAGATGGGTAGCCAAATTAATGCGGCATAACTACTGTACTCCATAATAGAGCGCAGTAAGGTACTGCTTTCATCTAGCTTGTCATATAGCCAATCAGCTACCTCTACTAAAAAAATAGTCAAGAAAATAAAGCTATGACTATGCAAGGCAACCGTTAAATGCTCCATATATAATCGATTTGAAAACATATACATAATTTTTAACAATGCCGCAAATATTGGCAATACGATAAACATAAGTTGCGGCAGTTTGCTAATCGACTCTTTATACAGTGGTGTTGGATCTGATGAAAATGCCTTTTCAGCCTTTCTCTCTAATTCCTCGGTGAACTCATTCAGTTTGATATTATTGTCTTTTGAAAGAAAATCAAACGTGAATGTACCATCCGCATTATTGGAAAATGTTATTTTTTTATCTTTCTTCTTAGGTTTTTCTGGTAACTCAGTTACATTTAGCAATTTTAATCGTTCAATAGCATTGGCTAATTTTTCAGTATCATCGACAGAGAGTTCACCTTTATTACGTATTTTTTTAAACTCTAGCAAAACGATGGTATCAGTGACATCCGCTGCAGGCATATTACTTTTGTTGTTTAACGCTTCTTGATAAGTCTGATATTTTACGATCTCTTGCTCGATATTTTCTATGACTGACTTTTCATTATCGATAAGTGCAGTGGATTTCTTCTCTTCAAGTTGTTGTAAATAGTGAGTGATCTTTTGATTAGATTCAATATTGTCCTTTCCTGTAAAAATGTTATCACCGGCTAAGTAGCTCAGCGCGAGAAAGAAAATAATACTGATAAATACAAACGTAGCGGTGGTACATAATGTACCCGCCTGCCGGCAAAATACTCATTGGTTAAAAAGCCGGGCTTGAACATCAGGGGGAAAATTGTTCTGCTAGCGCGGGAATCAAAACTAAAAATATCATCGAGTAAATGCAGTATTACACTCCAAAAATACCTTAATGTTGATTCAATTGATTGGCCACATTGACTACAGAAAGAGCCCGTTACTTTTGCGTGGCAATTTTCACATATAACACCGTCGGTTTTATCATCGTTTATCAATAAAGCAACGTTGTTGTGATTGTTATTGTCAGACATAATATTTGCAGTAAGTAAAACAGATACTTAGCATAGTAACATTGATTTTTTTGAGCGCAAATGTGATTTTGAAGTCTTGCATGTGATAAGTAGCAGTAATGATGAAATATTTGAATGAAAATAGCTTTTATTTACAATTAATCGTTATTATTTGCTATATCTTTAGTGCTGTATTGATAATGTTCTGTTAAATTTAGGGGGGTACCGATCAAAGCAAGCCAAATAGCAGGAGAATTATAATGGCATTTGAAGTTACCTTCGAGTTGAAAGAGTCAGATTTAGAGCATTTTCGTAATGTGATGAGACAGTCAAAGTCAGGCGCTAAAAACTTAGCTGAAACAGAAATTTTAGCTAATGCAAAAAGTTTGAGTGCAGATGTTAAAGGTGATGTACCGGCATTTGTAAGTGAAAGAATTCATAAATTAGAAACTTTAGTGGCAATGATTGAAGATTCTGAGTGGAGAATACCAGAAGAAGAGCGCGCCGATGTGCTAAGTGCGTTAGCATACTTTAGTGACCCAGAAGATCTCGTTCCTGATCATATACCGGTGTTAGGCTTTTTAGATGATGCGATCATGATTGAGCTAGTTGCCGAAGAGCTAAAAGATGATATTGATGCTTTTCTTGAGTTTTGCGCTTACCGTACTCGCGAGGAAGCGCGTAATGGTGATGCCACTGTAACACGAGATGAATGGTTAGATGCTAAGCGCAGAGAGTTACACAGCCGAATGAGAAACCGACGTAAAAGCCGTCGAAGCCGCTCAGGTTTTCGTTCAATTTTTTAGCGCTGGGTGTTCAGTACGCCTGACCGATGTTAAATATTTAAAAAAAGCCGCTATAGCGGCTTTTTTTATTTTTGACACAATATAAAGGCACAAAATTTTTCAGAAAAAACAGCAAAGAAAGGCATGCTAGATTACAATATTCGTTAGTTTGTCAGGAAAAGCATGAGAACAAAAAATGCGATAATAGTGCCATTAAAAGCAAAGATATAACCAAAGCCTTTTAAGCCTTGCTTGATGCTATAGTTGTTACTTTTTAAATACCAATACCAAATAGCGCACATGATGATAGGTACGAGAAAAAATAGTCGGATCATATTTATGTTGTCTCCTGCGGTATTTGTTTGGCGGGTTCTCGCCAAGGTGCAACCTTAAATAACATTAGCATACCTGGTATCGCTAATGCAGTGCATAAAAAATAAAAATTAGTCCAACCTACTTGCTCGACAATAACACCGGTAGTCGCGTTAGCAAAAGTTCGAGGCAGTGCCGTTAGTGCGGTAAACAGTGCAAATTGCGTTGCGGCAAAAGCGGGGTTAGTTGTTCTAGCAATAAAAGCGGTGAATGCTGCTGTTCCTAGCCCAACACCTAAGTACTCAAAGCCCATTGCCATGGCTAAAGCATAGGTGTTATGGCCAATTTCCGCTAGGGCAGCAAAGCCTAATATACTGATTATTTGCACAACGCCAAATAGCCATAAAGCGCGATTAATACTTAGCTTAATCATGACTATACCACCAACAGCTAAACCTATAGTCATCGCAATCAGTGAAGCTGTTTTAGCGACCACCCCTATTTCAGTTTTAGTAAATCCAAGGTCAATAAAAAATGGCGTTTGCAAAGCTGTAGCCATGCTATCGCCGAGTTTATAAAGAAATAAAAATGCGAGTATTTGTAGCGCGGCTTTTGTACCTTTTCTGTTGATAAAGTCCTTAAATGGCAGGACTATTGCGTCTTGTAGCGTTTTTGGCGCTTGTGGTGCATTGTTCAGCTCTTTGATCGACAGGCTTAAGAAAATCCCTATCAGCATAAAGCTAGCAACAATAAGAAACACGGATTGCCAACTAATATGATCAGCTAGAATAAAAGCTAAAGAGCCAGGAACTAAGCCTGAAAGTCGATACGCTTGCACATGAATAGAGTTACCCAAGCCCAGTTCATGCTCAGGCAATAATTCACGGCGATAAGCATCAAGAACAATATCTTGGCTGGCACTAAAAAATGCTACTGCAGCGGCTAAGTAAGCAACACTCCAAATATTCATTACCGGGTCAACAAAACCAAATGCCGCGATTGAGAATAGTAATAACACTTGTGTGAGTAACATCCAGCTCCGCCGACGGCCCAGAACAGGTAAAGAATAGCGGTCCATCAGTGGCGACCAGATAAATTTCCACACATAGGGGATACCGATCAGCGAAAACAAGCCAATTTCAGCCAAACTGACGCCTTCTGAACGTAACCAGCCAGGCACTAATTGATAAAGAATAAATAAAGGCAGCCCAGAACTAAAACCGGTAAAAATACAAATTAGCATGCGGCGATTAAATATCGCTTGCTTAAAGGTTGGAGATGGCATTGCTTAAAGCCTAATGAATACGAGAAGATAATGCTGTTAGGCTATCAAAATGTATTAGTAAACAGAAGTTTAATATTTTCTAAGTGTAAATTAGTTAGTTGTTACCATGTGTATTATGCCAATATTGATCTGATGTGCCTGAGCATTCTATGGTAGTGGTCGCCAACCAATGCAGTCTATCGGATAACTACCGACACCTGAGAAAAACTCTAAGCAGGTCGATATTTCACTTTTGAAGTACAAGTCACTGTCAAACTTCTTTGAACTATGTAAGCTCAGTTCATGCATAATATGCCAAAATACCCGCTCTCTGGCACTACTTGGGGTTTCATCACTGACATTAAGTAAGGTCCATTCTGACATGGTATGTTCTACAAATAGATCAAGTTCAGTGTAGTGGAGTGTATGATTAATCACTGCATTAATATAAATTCGAATTTGCGTGATTTTTTCATTAATAAAATGTTCAATCGCCATGATATTCCTCGTTTGCTAATGTCCTGTCTCAAGTGTTTAGCTAAGTCGAAATATCCGTATAAGCCGCCTAGTTATGTCATTTACTTCGTTTAGTTATCGGCGATAAAGGGGCAATTGTCAAAATTAAAATTGTAACTAAAATGTAATGCTGAGCTTATTTACAGGAAGTAGTTCGAATTAACTTTTAACTTATTAACCGCTAAAGGAAAGAGTGAGGGCCGTAAGTTTATGATTTTATATTGTTATAATAATAACGCTTTCGAGAAGGGCAGTCACTCTGCGCTAAACACCTAGCTGTTAGCGCGTGATAAGGGTTATGGTCGCGTTTAAGCTGCAAATGAAAAGGCTGACAATTGACTGTCAGCACAGCCTGGCGATGGTGCTATATTGCAGGTAGTAAGCTAGCTTTAATCAGTATAATAGGTTCGACAGGTACATCTTCCCAGCCCATCTCTGCATTATAATCTGTTTTCACTAAAGTCATGGCATCGATAACGTCTTGACCTTCGATAACACTGCCAAATACAGCGTAACCCCAGCGTCGACCAGGATCTAAGCTTGAATTGTCAGCGACGTTAAAAAAGAATTGTCTATTCGCCGTATGAGGGCGACTTTCTTTCGCCATTGCGATAGTACCTATTTCATTCTTTAAACCATTACCTGATTCGTTGATAATATCTTCATTTACTTTTTTTAGTTCAAAATCTTGACTGTAACCGCCTCCTTGCACAATGAACTCAGGAACAATACGATGAAAAATAGTATTGTTGTATTCGCCAGTGACTACGTAAGTTAAAAAGTTATCAACAGTGAGCGGGGCACGAACTCTATCAAGTTCGACAATGATAATTCCCATCGATGTTTCCAGTTTCACTTGTGGAAATAAGTTGTCAGGGTCAATTGCTAAATTTTTTGCACTACAAGTTATTGAAAGTAGTAATAATATAACTGAAAAAAATTTCATTGTGGTATCTCAAAATAAATTCGCTAGTGATTGTTTATTGAATAAACTTTTGTATTTCTTGATTTTGTACTATCTGTGTTAATAGTTTTGCCAGTTGCTGATTAAAATCTCGTTCTAACACGGCAATATCCGCTTTTAATGGGCCGTTACTTTTCCCGGTGATTTTAAATGACTTGGTTAAGGTACCGCTGCCATTGTTGATTACCACACGAAAGTCCATTTGGTTATTGGCACTGTATTTTAAAAGCTCCTGCTGAACATTAACTAAAGCGTTATCAATGATGACTTCAACTTGATTAGCCGCTAATGGCGTTACCTGCAAACCGTTAGCTTTTAGCGCTGAAGTTAGTGACTTCTCGACGATACTAACAATAGGCTCTTGGGCTGAGTATAGCTGTGCGGGTTCATCAAGTCGTAAAACTTGTACAATGTGATTTGAGCTACGTAAGTCTGTAAAACGTAATTGCACCTGTTTGTCTTGGTATACATTACTCTTAACATTACTAAGCTCGGGGCTAACAATGACATGTGTAACTGGGCTGCTACAAGCCAGTAAAAATAGTGTAGTAGAACTTAAAAGTAATAGCTTAATTATGGATGGTTTCATCGTAGACTCTTAAGGTTAATTAACGTTTTATCGCTGAAATGGTGACAAACTTGTCATTACTCGCAATGAGTTTTTCATTGCCAAAAATGCGTTTTAATTTTATATGATAGCCAAGCTGGCGATTACCAATAATGCGCAACTCGCCACCTTTTTTCAAAACTCTATGACTGTCTTTAAACATCTGCCAAGCAATGTGGTCTGTGGTCGCCGTTTGTTGGTGAAATGGAGGGTTGCATAAAATAACATCAACACTACCGCCTTCAACACTCGTTAAACAGTCATTTATTTGAAATTGACATTGTGCTAACTCTGAAGGTAAATTTTTAGCGATATTGAGTTTTGCTGACTCAATAGCCATGTAAGACTCATCAATGAACAGTATATTGGCAGTGGGTTGTTTTGATAATACTTGTAAGCCAATGACACCATTACCACAACCAAGATCAATGACTTGTGCGTCAGCGGCGATGTTAGGTAAGTTCTGCATAAAGTAACGTGCGCCAATATCGAGTTTTTCTCTGGCGTACACATTAGCATGGTTATTTATAGTAAATTCTGTGTTCTCTAAAGGCCAAGCGTTAAGAGAGGTGGCTGTTAGTGCTTTGTTATTATCAAGCTGACTAAATACTAAGCGTGCTTTTTTGACCGCTAGTGAGGTTTTGGTCGTACCTAAATAGTTTTCAAATACTTTCAGAGTAGAACTATGAATTTCTTTGGCACGATCAGCGGCAATAAAAGTTACTTGGTCAGAAAGTTGCTGCTTAATTTGACTTAATTGATAACACAATAATGTTTTACTTTTAGGAATTTTGAACAACACAATGCTGATATCTGAAGGTAAATCTTCCAAGCTTGTCAGTAATGTTAGGTTATCAGTTGAGATACCATTTTGTTCAAAATTATACTCAATACCTTGGTGACTTAAAAATGAGTCGTTAACACAATAAAGTTGATGTTGAGCTAAGTTACAGCTTAAAGCACCAAAATTGTCATTAAATATTAAGATTTTCTGTTTAGCGGATGTTAACTGCTCTTGTTCTAAGTAATTCAACAAATACTCATCTGCGGCATCCCAAGCTTGTAAACTACGGTTAACTTGTCCGGTTGGGAAACGATCGAGAAAAAGGTTTTTGTCATTGATTATAAAAGGGCTGATCATAGCGATAAATACTTAGTTGACGTGGCTGATATTGTGACAAAGTTTATCACTGTGGGCTAGTTAATTGCAGGTTTTATCGAGATAATGTCGTTAAAGAAGCGTAAGCGTATGACAAGGCATGAATAAGGAGTGAGTGGGATTGAAAATACTTTTACCTGACGCTGATATTACTTATATCGAAAATTTTTATGCAAAGGATGATGCGGATAAAGTTTATCAACAGCTAATACAAACATTAGCTTGGCGACAGGATGATATTCGAATGTTTGGTAAAACAATGAAAATACCTCGGCTGCAAGCTTGGTATGGTGATAATAACTTACGTTATCGTTATTCAAATATGACCTTAGTAGCTATGCCATGGACAGCGAGTTTATTATCCTTAAAAACAAAGGTTAGTGACTATTGCCAGCACGATTTTAATGCGGTGTTAGCGAATATGTATCGTAACCAACATGATAGCGTTGGTTGGCATAGTGATAATGAGCCTGAGTTAGGCGAAATGCCAGTAATTGCCTCATTGTCTTTTGGTGCAAAGCGTGACTTTCAGTTAAAGCATATTAAAACTCAAGAGAAAAAAAACCTTATTCTTGATTCAGGTAGCTTACTGATCATGCAAGGCGATACACAAAACTACTGGCAACACTGCTTGCCAAAAAGAGCTCGAACAATAATGCCGCGGATTAACTTAACTTTTCGAAAGATAACGCGCTAAAGTCATTTTTTTAGCCGCTATTAGAAAATAAAAATATTAAAAATAACGCTGTCAGCCGTCTAGATAGATGGCATAATTACTTGCAACGACTAAAATTAAAGATGATCTATAACTCGATCAATCTTAGGGAAAATAATATGACAATAGAAGCTGTTATCGAAGAAAAATTACTGTCTGCTTTCTCACCACTTCACCTCGATGTAATAAATGAAAGTCATCAACATAATGTTGCACCGGGCAGTGAATCGCATTTTAAAGTTATTATCGTTTCGAAAGACTTTGAAGGTGAACGTTTAATTAAACGTCACCGAGCCATTAATGCACTGTTAGCGACAGAGCTCGCAGGTAGTATTCATGCGTTAGCTTTACATACTTACACCGAAAAAGAATGGAAAACTTATTATGCTGAGAATACGCCGCTTTCACCTAAGTGTTTAGGTGGCAGTAAAAAAACAAGCTAATTTATTCACATCCCCCTTAATAAATATTTACTATTTCACTTCAGCCGTTAATTTAATGACTGAAGTGATAAATACGTCAACTTTGCATGATACTCCCTTGATAATATATTGAAAAAATTAACTAAATGCTTGATTATTCATTTATAAAAATCGCTGCACTTCTTTAATAGCAATATTATCGAATAATAGAATTGCTATGACTTATTGCAGGAAAATAGTTTTATTTGGTTATGTTTTAATAAATATTGCCCTTTATTGTCGGATATTTTTACTGGTCACACCTCATAAAGGGGAAAGCAAGAGTAAACTAGTTGGCAATTTTATATAGAAAGCTTAATTAATGTTAATTAAGTGTTTTAAACTCCAATTGTTACTTTAAATAGTTTGCTACTACGATATGGTTGTTTAATGTTGTTAGTTGTTATCACTTTAAAGTGACGTTAAGAAGGTATAATTATGGTTATTAAGCCAAAAATTCGTGGTTTTATTTGCACTAATGCTCATCCTGCTGGTTGTGCTGCACATGTTAATGAGCAAATCGCTTATGTTAAAAGTCAGCCGCAAGCGCATACTAAACCAAAAAATGTTTTGGTTATCGGCGCTTCGACAGGCTATGGGCTGTCATCTCGAATTACTGCTGCTTTTGGTAATGAAGCTAAAACATTAGGGATTTTCTTTGAAAAGCCACCTACTGAAAAGAAAACAGCCTCAGCTGGTTGGTATAACACCGCAGCTTTTCAAGCTGCTGCAGATGAAGCTGGATTGTGGGCTAAAAATATCAATGGTGATGCGTTTTCTCATGAAATAAAAGCTAAAGCGATTGAAACCATTAAAGCTGAGCTAGGTGAAATTGATCTTATTGTTTACAGCTTAGCCTCACCACGTCGTACAGATCCAGATACGGGTGAAGTGTATTCTTCAACACTTAAGCCTATCGGTGAAAGTGTGACCACTAAAAATTTAAATACCTCTAAACGTATTATTGACTCTGTATCAGTGGAAGCGGCATCTGAAGAAGAGATCCAGGGTACTATCGATGTCATGGGTGGCGCTGACTGGGAACTTTGGATTAAAGCCTTAGCGGATGCTGGCGTTTTAGCTAAAGGGTTCAAAACTGTAGCCTACACCTACATAGGTAAAGAATTGACGTGGCCTATCTATGGTCATGCAACTATTGGTCGTGCCAAAGAAGACTTAGATCGAGCTTCAACTGCCATCAAAGCTGCAACCGCCGATATTAAAGGTGAAGCTTATGTTACCTCACTTAATGCTGTGGTAACGCAAGCCAGTTCAGCCATTCCAATTATGCCGTTATATATTTCAGCTATGTTTAAAGTGATGAAGGCTGATGGAACTTACGAAGGCTGTATTGAACAAATTCAAGGCTTATTCAGAGATAATATCTACGGTGAAAACCCAATTATTGATGAAGCAGGGCGTTTACGTCAAAACAATAAAGAGCTTGAAGAGAGTGTTCAACAACGTGTGACAGATATCTGGAATACGGTCGATAGCGACACAATTGACGAACTCACCGATTACGTTGGCTACCATCAAGAGTTTTTAAAGTTATTTGGCTTTAGTGTTGCAGGTGTTGATTATGACGCGGACATTAGTCCTGAAGTTTCGATCAATAACTTACTTTAAGACGCGGTTCATATAAAGCCAATATTGTGATAATTAAGGCTCATTATTGAGACATTAATTGACAAATATTATTAAAAAAGCCGACAAATTGTCGGTTTTTTTTGATAGCCAAAGTACGCTATATATACTGTTAATTCATTTTATCAGCTTAGTGCGCGAAAGAAATATCGTTAAAACGTTATGATTTTATATGCTAATTAGTGGAAAGTTTTTGCAATATAAAGAAGATTTTTCGCTATTATTGCGCGCAATAA
>UEXM01000286.1_pt1 | contig 56366 bp, 75 predicted proteins | sample 1796661 | NCBI WGS metagenome assembly UEXM01 (sample SAMEA4772469, study PRJEB27181) | metagenome | reverse complement strand
CAAAATATACAACAGTTACAGCAGGGTTATGCAACTACATTTAAAAATCTTGTAACAGATCCTGCTGCTAATGTTACACAAGCTACAGTTAGTAACATTGATCCTAATGCAGCAGGTACTCAAATAGCTCAAGGAACTGGTCAAGCACCTAACCTAGCAACACAATATAGCGCAAGTACAGTTGGAACAACAGCACAGGCAGCTGCACCTGATCCTTTGATGCAAGCTTCTCTTGTAAACCCTAGTATGTCTCAGCAGGGTATTTCCAACGCAATGCAAGCAGTCAATCCAGCTCAGGGTACACTATCTCCACAAGCTATGGCAAATGCAGCTCAGATGAATCCATCTCAAACTCAAGTTGGTAATCTTCAGGCTGCTCAGGGTCAAGCAATAATGATGAACAACCCTGTTCAAAGACAGATACAAGCAGGTGAACTTATATCTGGTGTTGCAGATGCAACTACAGCTGCTGCTTTTGCAGAACAAATTCAAGCTGCACAAGCTACACCATCACAACAAGCTATGGTACAGGAACAACTGTCTGGCTTGATGCAAGACTTTCAAGGTGCTAACCCACCTGCATGGGCAGCAGGAGCTATGAGAGCAGCTCTAGGTAAGATGGCTCAAAGAGGTTTAGGTGCATCCAGTCTTGCAGGTCAAGCTGTTGTACAAGCAGCTATGGAATCTGCACTACCCATTGCTATGGCTGACGCAAAAACAATCTCACAATTTGAAATGCAGAACTTGACAAACCGACAGCAACGTGCTATGCTTTCGGCACAACAACGTGCTCAGTTTATAGGTCAAGAGTTTGATCAACAGTTTCAAGCAAGAGTTCAAAATGCAGGTCGTATTGCTGATGTAGCAAACATGAACTTTACTGCAGAACAGCAGGTAGCATTAGAAAACTCTCGTATGGCTAACAGTATGAACATGACTAACTTGTCTAATAAACAGGCTATAGTCATGGCAGAAGCTGCTGCTATAACACAATTAGAACAACAGAATTTAAGTAACCAACAACAAGCTGCTGTACAAAATGCTCAAGCATTCTTGCAGATGGATATGACTAATCTATCAAACAGACAACAGACTGCGTTGTTTAAAGGGCAACAGATTGCTCAGTCTATATTTACAGATCAAGCAGCAACCAATGCAGCTAGACAATTTAATGCATCTAGTGAGAATCAAACTAATCAATTCTTAGCCAGTTTAAAATCTCAAGTGTCACAGTTTAATACAACTCAGACCAATGCTATATCACAGTTTAATTCAGGTCAAAAGAATGCAGCAGAACAATTTAACTCTTCAGTGCAAAACCAACGTGATCAATTTAACACACAAAATAAATTAGTTGTTGCTCAGGCTAATGCTCAATGGAGACAGAATGTTCAGACCATAAATACTTCTGCAGAAAATGCTGCTAACATGGAAACTGCAAGAGTAGCTAACCAACTTACTACAACAATGGTAGATCAGCTGTGGCAACGTGAACGTGACATAATGGATTTTGTATTTAAGTCCTCTGAGTCAGCTAAGGAAAGAGCATTAGAGTTAATACTAGCTGATAAAAAATATGATGAGTACGCTCTTGCCAGACAAGATGCAGAAAGTGCATCTAAGTGGTCAATATTTACACAAATAGCCCTTGGCATTTCTTAAAAGGTATAATTAATATGTCGTATCAAAAAGGTTTAACATCAGCTAGAGAGGCAGGAACTCTTAGATTACAACAGAAAGGTCTTGGTAAAAGAGAACGTAAGTTTGTTGATAATGAGATAGATACAGCTCTACTTACTGGTGAAGGTATTGCTAAGAAGTCTCTTATTCCAAGTAGAGAAAAAGAGTCAGAATCTGAAGACGGTTTTTTGACTAAGTTCTTTTACAGATTACAAGCTTCTAATAAAAGTTTAGCCGAACAAGTAGAAGAAGCTTTACAAAAAGCTAACACAGAAACATCTTTAAAACCAAAGACCTATGAACAAGTAGTGTCTAGATTAAAAGATCCAGAAATGCCTGACAAGTTTAAATCTGACCCTGCTTTTTTATCAAATCTGAAAAAACTTAAAAAAGATTTTCCGGGTGTTACTGAACACGAAGTTTTTAAAATTATTGAGGGTGAATCTAAAGGTGATTCAACAGAAGTTAGTTCGGCAGGTGCAGTAGGTATGTTTCAAATGATGGAAGATCCTCTAGCAGAGCTGGGTTTTACACCTGATGAAGTTTTAAACATGGAACCTGCAGAACAACTCTCCGTATACGGATTATATTTAAAACGTTGGGGTTATGATGGTAGTTATGGATTAGGTATAATTCAAGCTGCCCCTGCTTTTAGAAATGCTAGTCCCGACACAGTCGTATACAAAAAGAATAGTAAAGCTTGGAAACAAAATCCCGGTTGGAGGCCTAGAGGCGGTGGTGATATAACAAAAAGAAGTATTGAAAATTATTATGGGAGGATTGAGTGATGTTTAATGCACCAATTCCGGGACAGTCTCTAACAACTGAACCTAAAAATTATCCTTGGGAAAATCCACCAGAGTATTCAAATCCAGAAGATGCATTGATGTGGCACATGGATAGGTTAGATGACCCTGAAAAAACTAAAGCCTGTTTGGGTTTACTTGAACTTGGGTTGGATGTAGTAACCTTAACTGAAGGTATACTTAGAGGTGCTGTTTCAGAGGGTATACATACTATTGATACATCTTTAATTATAGGCCCAGTCATACATGAGTACATAACAGGTACAGCAGATGCAGCTGGTATAGATTATAAAGAAGGTCTTTCAGAAAACAAGATGGATATGGATGCCCTAAACTCTCAAATAAACGAACAAGAAGCTAGAAAAATTCTAGAAGATATAGACAATGAAGAAGAAGATATAGACCTATCTCCTATGAAAGAAGAACCTATGCAAGAAGAGATGCCTATGGAGCAGCCTGAAATGCAAGAAGAAAAACCTAAAGGTCTTATGGCAAGGGAGGTTTCATAATGGCTGGTGTTTGGCAAGGTATTGAACGAGGTTTTGCTGCTCATGAAAAAAGAATGGCAGATAAAGAAGATAGAGAATATAAAAGGGACGAACAAAAAAGACTTGATGAACAGTTTAATGAAAACAAAATGCTTCGTAGACTTACAAGTGTTTCAGAACATATAGGTGATCGTAAAAATCCTATGATTATAAATCAAGTTGGTCTTGATAAAATTAAAAGACTTCTAGGTGATGTTGAAGGTGGTAATGATTATCTTGCAAAACTTGCAGCATCTCCAACTGCTCTTAAGACAGTGCTTGAAGCTATTCAAACTAGAGGTAATAATGTAGGAACTTTACCAACTGGTCAAGATCTAATGGATAATATAGTAATTGTTGCTGAAAATTATGGTGATGAAAGTTGGATGAAAGCTTATGAAGAAGGTGTATCTATAGGTCAGACATTATTAACTGATCCAAGATCATTATTAGATGATGAAGTGTTGGCATCTATAACTTCTAGAATAGGTGCTTTATCTCCTGTTACTAGACCACAGGTTGGTGTTGAAATAGCTCCTGCATATTTAGGTAAAATAGATGGTGACAAGCAAAGAAAATCATTTGATAACTCACTACTTGCATATGCTAACAACCAACTAAGTCAGTTTCCTGACAGGAATGTTCCAGAAGCAGTAAAGTTAAACAAGGCGATTGGAAATTACGATAGTGATCCATCACCTTTGCGTGTGATGTTTGGACCAATAGTTTTAGATAAGTTAAAACAAACTGGAGATCCTTTATTTATACCGGGAGTATCTGGAGAACTTGACAAGTATGTCTTTATTCCAAGCCATGTAGAAAGATTAAAAGAAAACAGGGATGACCCTGAAGCTATACGAGCATTTAATATACAGTATGGACAAGGTGCTGCAGAATATATTTTAGGAATGTAACATGGGTGCATTTGATGACTATCTAGCTGGCACTCCTGTGTCGGAAGAACAAAATATAGTTCAACAACCTGAGCCAATAGAGTTTGGAACATATTCTCAAAACGACTTAACCAGTGATAGATACTTTGGTACAGTTAGAGACTATATGGAAACTAGATTTGGTGTCGATGAGTTTCGTAAAGATAATAGAGAAGAAGTTGTAAATAAATTTCTCAATAACATGAGAGGTTTTTCTGGTGGTAACTCTGTAAGAACTGTAGGTGAAGTAGCATTTCTAAACAGTCTTGAAGATGACTCTGAAGAACTAGCAAATGTTGGTAAAGCATACGAGCTTTTTGAAAACATGGCTGGAGTCTTTAGTGGAGAGACTACTGCAGGAGAAAAACTAGAAGCCGTAGGAGACTACACAAGAACTACACTAGCTGACCCAGTTAACCTAATTGGTTTTGGTATAGGTAAATTATTTACTGGTACTGGTAGTAAAGCTGCTGCTAAACTAGCACAGAGAGCCGCTATAGCCAGTTACAGAAGGCAACTACAACAAGGTGTTGCCGCAGAAGCTGCAGAAAAAGCAGCTAATAAAGTGTTCACTGAAACATTTAAAAAAGTTTCTAAAGATAATGCAACTAAAGCAGTTGCTAAAAAAGAAGCTAGAGATAAAATCCCCGATACAATTAAGAACAGACTTAAGTCTAATGCAAAAGAGATAACTGCAAACATGGCTGTCGAAATGGCAGTCAATGTAGGTTCTGCTTATGCCTATGAAAAAGGTCTTGTAAGAACTGGTGTACAAGAAGAAGTAAATAAAATTAATCTAGGTCTTGCAGGTGTAGGAACTCTGATTATTGGTGGTGTTAGATTTGGTACAGTTGCACTACAAAAAAATAAGAATGCACTGGCACAACCAGACATAGATGTAGAAGTACCAAAAAAGTTTGATCCAACAGAAGCTCTAAAAATTTTAAAAGAAGATACACCTTTTACCGAAACATTAAGAGATAAAGCACTTCGTGGTGCAGAGCTTCAGGACTTAGATACAGATTTCTTTATTAAATTTTTAATGGGTGATGATGATCTTGGTATTAAAGGTATGGCTCAAATATTTGCAGAGCAAGGACATGTGTTTATAAAACGTACACCTGAAGATGGTGTATCTAATTATATTGCAGATGTATTAAAAAAGACTGACCCTAAAGTTGCAAAACAATTTATAAAAGATTTTACTAAAGCTACTGGTATCAAGATGGTAGATCTTGGTGATAAAGCAGGTAAAAGAAAAATAAATATGGAAAATTTTGCAGACATATTTGCAAAAAAGATGAGTGACCAAGGTCGCTTGATGAATGCTGCAAGTCAGTTTGCAAAAAGATTAGGTATATCAAGAGTACAAGCTGAGGGGGTATCTATATCAGATGCTGCTGCAGCACTACTTAACATAGACAACAAACTAGATCTTAAAGATACTAAGAAAGTTAGTTGGTTAGGTAAAGTAAATCAAACTGTAGTAGATGCACAGCGTAAAGTTATTCGTCTACTTGTTACAGCTCCTAGTACATCTTACCTTAACCTAGTGGGTTATGGTTCTGCTGTCAGCATAAACACAATTACTGATGCAGGACTTGCTTTAACTTACTTAGGTCAAGCAGGTTTAAATAAAATATTAGGTGATGGTAAAAATGCTGCAGAGTCTTTACGTATCTTTAAGCAATTAAGTTTAGCACAAGTTCAAAGATTAAAAAATCTTATGGATACAGGTATGACTTACGATGCATACATGTCCATTGCAAATAAAAATCCTGATGCACTAAGGCAACTTACATTTGCTATGAATGGTGGTATAGAAGTTGATGACGCTTTAAAGAAAGCTTTTGGTGGGGAGATAGATTACTCTAAAAGCATGATGGGTTTACAAGTTGATAAGGGTATTGACATACTGCAAACAATAAACTTTGTACATGGTCAAGACATACTTACAAAGTCTCAAGAGTTTGTACATCAATTAGATAAAGGATTAAGAATAGGTTTTAATAAAAACTTTAATGAATTTTTTAATGATCCTAACGCTGCTAAACTTATAGCAAGTAAAGAGTACATGGATATATTAAACAAATCAGTATACGAAACACAGAAAGCTACCTTTGCTTTGTCGTATAAAGACGCAGGGTTTGTACCTAAGATTATAGAAGAGGCCAGAGATGTTGCAGGTCTTGGTTTGTTAATACCGTTTGGTAGATTCTTTAACAACACTATGGCTCTTATGTCTGATGGAACAGGTATTACTGCTGCTCTACAAATAGCAGGTGTAAAGACCGGAACTCAAAGGGGTATCAGAGAAAATACTGTTCGTGGTGCAGTAGGTCTAGCAGCTATATATGGACTAGCTCAAAATGAAATGTTAAATAAAGAACTTGGTTTAGCTTGGAATGAATCTATTGATGGTAAAACTGGTGGTGTTAAAGATATAAAGTATGACTTTCCAATATCTCATGCCAAAGGTTTAGGTAGACTTCTTTCCTATGCTCTTGATGGAACAACACCACCACGAGAAGAGGTAGCTCAGATTATAGAAGTGCTTGGACCGGGACAACTTACAAGACAGCTTAATCAGATAACTGATGGTCTAGGTGATACTGTTGTTGTAGCTGCAACAGACTGGGAAACTTCGGCAGGTAGTAGAGCTAGAGAATCATTTGTTAAACCTTGGGGTAAGATCTTTTCTCAGGCTGTATCAGGGTCAACTAGATTCTTAGACCCTGTTAATACTGCTGTTGGTTTAGCCAGAGGTAATGACTACAAGATGGTCAACAGAAAAGAAGGTAGTGAAACATTAAACAATTCACTACGTTATATGGATCAGATCATTGCTGTAGTAAGTGGTGAAGATATATCTGAGGAAAAGTTTAATGCTGCTACAGGAAAGATAAAATTAGATGCAGCTAAACAACTTGGCTATAGAGAAGTTGAAATGTCTGACACCAAGAAGGTGTTGAGTATAATTGGTAGACCAACTTACTTAGCTAACCTAAGAACTAAAAGTGCTAAGGCAGATAATAGATACAATCAACTGTTTCATGAAGTTGTAGAACACATGTCGTCTGAACTGATAAAGAGTCCTAAGTTTAGGGAAGCTAAAGGTTCTCGTAAAATAATACCTACACTAGAGTGGAGAACAAACTTAGTAAACAATATGTTTAGTGATGCCAGAGCAACTACACTAACATTTATGGAACGTGGTATATATGAAACTGATGATATAATTTTAGCCAAGATGATAGACATAGGTAGTAAGTATAACTGGAATAAGATTGACAGAGGTCTTGCCATGATGCAAGAACAAACAGGAGAAAAAGTTGAGTTTAAAGATCTTACAGATGAACAGCTAGATACTCTTGAGGCATACCTAGAGTACGAGAAATACCTCAAAAAAAGAGCAACCAACTAATCCTCTAGCATTCTATCTGCCCACTCGTAGGCTTCTCTCTTTACCTCACTAAGCCTGACAGAACCACCACGACTAGCGGCAAGCAACCCTGACAGTGCTTGACCTGCTAGATATATGCGAGCTGACATAGGTGGCTCTTCAACAATTTTTAATTTACGAAACTCTTGAGCTTCTTGTTCGAGAGTTTTCTTTTTTGTATTGTTCATTTTATTTCCTAGACTGCTGTTGTATTAAAGCCTCAAGATACCAACGTGCTTTCTTTAGATCTTCTACACCATTTTTATATCTCCAACGGTGAAGATACTTAGCTATGTTGCCTCGAAGGTAGCCAGTGTATTCATCATCTGATAGAAAATCTTTTATGTATTCTATGCATTCTATTCTACCTTTACCATAATGAGGTGGACTATTTACATAGTCCTCCACATCATCAAACAATTCAGAAATTTGAAATTCTTCTTCTTCCATGTTACACCTCTATAAGTTCTGCTTCACCGTAAGGAATGTGAAAGAAATATTCATATCGTCTAGCGTTAGCTAACCATATTTCTTTTGAACACTCTTCAGTAAGTTGAAAGTCTTTGATTCTCCATGCTTGTTTACAGTCACTACGTATGACATAGAAGTTACAATAAGTATTGTCACCCTCTACCTTCTTGTACTTGTTTATAAGTCTGTACTTTCTGTAAGGTATACGTATCTCTTTCCACTTGGGATTCCAATCACCTGTCCATTGGTTCTTCATCTCTACTTCAGAGTAATACATACCATCATTCTTCTTACTCTTTATATCAAAAGAAAAGTCTTCCTCTGTGTCAAGGATAGTATGCCCATTACTTTCTAAGTAATTTGTTATTGTTGTCTTAGCTTTACTGTCATTCTCTGCGTATGATTGAGGTTGAAACTTTCTGTAATATGATCCTTTAATTGGTTGTAACATGGTATCTCCTTATGTTAAATCTACAATTTCACAGACATCACCAGAGCAAGCCATCGTCTGCATAGCTACGGTGTTATCTTCTTGTTCGTACTCTGATAGTTTAGACCAGTCAATCTTATCTGGCATACATGATAGTAGCATTTCATAGTCATGCTTACCACAGTCTTGGTATGGTGCTTGTTGATAAGTGTGATCGGAGTGTGGCAAGAATGACACACCAGACATCTCATCAAAGTATTTGTAAACGAATGCACCAACGTCCATCCACTCGTCATCTCTGACTGAGATAGTTACTGATGGCTTATGCTCACACCATGATCGTTGATAAGTAAGCCACATCTCTAGTTGTTCTATGGCTGTCATATCGTTTCTAGTAATAGCTTTATTGGGAGACTTTACAGGAAAACTAAATACTGTAGTTGTATCTCCCTTGAATACACAAGGCTCATTCGGTATACCTTGATCCTTCATGAACTGTGTTAGAGGATCTTTGTTGTCACCTCTTACCGTCCTTACATAATAGTTGCTGTGCCTTGCGTGTATTCCAGAGGCACTGTCAACAAGTTGGCTAACTGTTCCGCTGGGTTTGACACAGGTGATAGATGTACTCTGTGGTATGCCAAGGCGATTAGAATAATCAAGGTTAGTACTAACAGCAACTTCTCGTAGATGTTCAAGAGTCTTCTCCAATCCTTTGTTCTTAGATGTTAATAGTTTATTATCCATTATTCCAGTGAGCGACACACCCAACAGTCGTTCTTCTTCGGTATTTCGTTGCCACACTTTTCGCAGATATGGAAACTTAGTGAAGGAAGACTGAACAGTCCCAAGAATAGTTGCCAGTTTAACTTTACGCTCAAGATCATCAACTGTATCTGTTCCTCTAACCACAACTTCAGTAAGGTTACAGAACTGGTAAGGCCGTAGAATAATTTCTGAACAGGGGTTAGTACCAAACTCAAAGTCAGGGTCACGTCTACCAAATTTTGCAGCTTGTTTCTTAGATGCTTCACGATTAAATATCCCTCTTTCACCGGACTTACTCTCAACTAGGGCAGTCCATTCTCTCATAAATGTTTCTATGTCAGGCTTCTCTGTATAGGAAACAGAGTTGTTAGCTAGTGCTCTGTGTGCTGCTGTCTCCCACCACTGCCCTGACTTAGCATGACGCATACGGTCATCACTAAGGTTAGACAGGGAGATCATAGCACTACGTCTGACACCACCGACAACAACTATCTGACCGATAAAACACATCAGGTCATGGCATTCCATAGACGACAGTCTACGTCCTTGTGCAGCTTTAAATGTTTGTACACTAAAGTTAAACAACTCTATCAATGGAGCAGGGCCACTAGCTCTACCACCAAATGTCTTTAGCCTTGCACCTGCAGGACGTACACGAGACACATCCCACTGTGGTATCTCACCTGCCCAGAGTAAAGCTAGTAACTGTCGAAAGGCTTTAGCCCAACCTTCTTTACTATCTCTAACAACTATCATTGTCTCACTCTCGTACAGCTCAGGTACTTCTGGTAGCTGCTGTACAAACTGACGTTCAACACTGAAGCCTACACCAGTACCACACAGTAAGATAAACATAGCTTCATCAAATGACTTAGGGTCATCTACTGGTAGGTAAGAACAGTTGTACCCTGCTGTGTTGTCTCTCTCTAATGCTGGACCTGCAGTCATCATAGCCCTCATACTAGGCATAACTTCTAGGCTAAGTATAGCTTGCTCTATTTCATTTGTTGTTTGCTCATCAACTTTTGTATGAACAACATTAGCTATGTATCTACTTACTGTCTCAGGCCAAGACTCTCTACCCTTACCATCAAAGTATTTTGCATACCTTGACTTGTGTATAAATGCTTGGTAGTCTGTAGGTAAATAATTATTCATCTGTTATCCCCCGATCCTGATAGTACACCACGCTCTAGTCTATCCTTTAGTTTTTTAATATTGTTGTTAGCAATATCTTGCATATCAATATTTAAATCCCTGCACAATGCGGCAATGTACCACATACAATCTCCTACTTCATCAGCAATAGCTTCTCTGTCAAACTTACCATCACGTAGGATCTTCTTTACTTTGTTTGCTACCTCTCCTGCTTCAGCAGCCAGTCCCAAGGCAGGGTATATTACTGCATGTTCTTTTTTATATATGGCTGTACTTACGGCAGCTCTTTGGTAGTCATTCATTTGACTTGAATTAAATATTTCAAAAGCTTCTATATCATCTTTACTTATCATATGTTACCTCACACTCTATTACTTTTGCATCGTCTATGTCGTATAAATAATTTTTAACTAGCTCAGATATTACCTCGGTGTTATCACCAGAAGTCTCCAAGAAGTTTGCATCTTCATATACTTTTAATCTAATGTTAATCTCAAACTCCATAACGAACCCCTAGTTATATCCATACATAGTAGTCATGTCAATCTCTAATGGCTCTATTGTTTTCATAAAATGTTTTTGCCATTCGTAGGCATCATCAAAATCTTCAAACCAAAAGTTATCATCTGACATTTCACCATCTACTTCTGTCCTACAAACCATGTACCAGTTAGCACCATCAGGTGCTTCATCTGGGTATTCTTCTGTACTTATCGGGCCTTCTATTACATCCCATATTTTAACTATCATTATTATTACCCCAGTATTTTAACAAGTTCATGTAATGATCTAAGCCTACCATAACTACCCAAGGCTTACGATCTGATCTATAACAAACTACAGGCTCACCTTTACCATGAGCTTCAGCTTGTTCTATGTAGTCATACACAGTCTTCAGTGCAGACTTTCTTCTTTTAACTTCTATTGTTATTGGTATCTTTTTTCTAGCTGCAGGAGACAGTTGTATATCTTCACCTGTATCTCCCATAGTAGTAGACCTAACATCATCAGGCTCTAGATCAGGAAATGTTTCCAGTATCTTATCTCTGATTTCATTCTGTCCAAGACGACCTTTTGCTTTAGCTGCTCTAGCCATCTGTAATCTCTGGAACTTTAGGTGGCTTCTCTACATGAACCAGATACTCAATGCCGTAAGAGTATTCAAACATTCTTAGGTTAGGCCAACAAGTTTTCTTGTATTCACAGAACTGGCAAGACTTATCTAACTTGGTGTTAGGACTAGACTTGCTGGCAGGTACGGGTGATATACGCTGAGTAGGTATGTCACCTGCGACCATTGTTTTTGCAGCTTCCATCTCTGCTTGTTTGGTAGGAAGCTCATTAGAAAAATCATATACGTCAAGACACATCTCTCCATTAACTTTGTCGATAGCTAGAAAAGCACCACGATTTTTATCTGTAACTAGTGGATCATCTTGTGCTGCATAAACATAAGAAGATAGTTGACTGATGTAACCAAAGGGATCATTACCTCTTAGCTCACCGTCACGAAACTTTTTAAAAGCAAAAGGACTACAAGACTTTACATCAACAGTCATACCGTCAATGACTGCATCCCTGTGTCCACGTATACCATGTACAGTAACACGATCCTGCATACCTTCTAGCTTATGCCCTGCTGCTTTTACCATAGCAAGTATTAATTCTTCTATCATATCTCCATAGAAAAACTTAAGAAGCATCTTAGCATCTAGTGGTTCACCAATTCTTGGTTGATTAATTTTATACCACAGCTTACGTTTGCAAGGTGTACCTATTGACGACAGTGAAAGATAACCACGAGGTTCTTGCGGCTTACTAAATCTTTTACTTGCCACCTCACCAATATTTTTACCCATCTCTTCTGCAATAGACTTTCTCCAACCACCTTGACCATAGATAACTGACTCAAGATCTTCTACTAGAGTGTCAATATTTTTCATATTATATCCTTAAAAGTAGCCCCCCGAAGGGGGCTTAGTTGAGAGAGGAGTGCTAGAACAGAACTGCGTCTGCTTCTTTCTTATCTGCCTTCGGCAGGGTATCCGCTGATATAGTCTCAGCTTGGATTATATTATCCACTGGCACATGATTGATAACCTTTACGGAATCAAGCCTAGTGCCGGGACGATCTTTGTAACTGGTATCATACACTGATAGCATGACCTCTACAGTAGAGCCATTCCCAATGGGACCATCAGTATCGAAGTTCCAAGTATCACCATCAGAATTAGTAACAACAGGTGCGCCACTATCCCAATCCCTACCTGTATTGAACTTACGAACAAATTTAGTTTTGAAGATACCATTACCTACATCCTTTGGATTTTTAATTGAACGAGATGCTGACAGTGCAGCCACATTCTTTTCATCCATGAATAGGTCAATAGTGCAAGCACCATCGTGATCTTCGTATGCGCCTTGAAAACCTTTCAAGTCACGGTTCTGAGCAAATACTTTTGCCCACTCTGCAGTACCAGTTAATTTTACTTTACGTGTAGCCATGCGGCCCTCCATTGTTTAATGTACGTCACTATAACGCTGACCATACTGTATATCAATACCTAAGTCAACATTTAATTTAAGATTTTGATTAAGTTTTTTTATTGCCCATTCTAGTGCGGAACTGTGCTCATCTTCTTCTCCTTTTCTAACTAAGTTAATTGATTCATCATGAAACTGTCCAATGATATTTGGCCTACGAGTTCTGTAGTAAGCAACCCACTTATCAAAACAGTAAGCACCAGTCGATTGATTAAGTGTAGAGAATACATCCTTCTCATATCGAAGTGAGTGCCAGAACTTACTTACTGGATTCTGTACCCACATCTCATCATTTATCCTACGTATCTTTTGCTTGTCGATAAAAGCTTTAACTGACCAGTTACGTTTCCAATATGCAGTGAGTAGTGCTGCTGCTTGTTTCATAGTCATGCCGGTCTCACGAGATAACTTTGGTGCGCCAACACCATAAGTAGCAGAGTAGTTCACAACTTTGTAATCCTTACGTAAAGCTTTTATGTCAGGTCTATCACCTCTGTTATATAAATCTATCTCTTCTTGAGTGATTGCACCTGCATGTTTAGCTAAGTCTAAGTGTGGATCAAAGCCATCTTGTGACATCTCTTCTACATAGTCTGGATCAAATGGTTGCATGTAGTGTCGCTTGGTTGTGTCTTCTAGTGAAGTCATATCAGCACCGCATAGTATGAAACCATCTGGAGCTGTAAGACAACCACGTATCTCTTTACCCCAAGGCTTATCTATAGCAGGTAGATTGACAAGAGGTTTCTTATGTTTGAAACGTAGCGTATTTGTAAGGCCATCAACTTCAGCCCTCACGTAACCATTGTATTCACATTCTAAAAAACCTTCGAAGATCTTTAGCCTGTGTTGTATTACAGTAAGACCACTGAGAACTTCTACAGTAGGGTTCTTACTGATTAGTAATTTTACAGATGGAGTAAGCTCACCATCCTTACGTACTTGAGGTACTTTCTTTTCTTCTCCTGTCTCCTTATTTTTATTGTACTTAAATGTACAAGGTTCCCAACCAAGTGAATACAACCAATCTTTTACTTGGTCATTAGAGTTAGGGTTAGGTTGATCCCAACACTTGATAACTTCTACTTCTCCTTCGTAGTGTCTAGGTAGTTTGTGATCATCGAGTAAAGCAAACCATCTCTCACCATGAGATGAAGGTGAGCCATCCTTCTTGAAACAAACTTTAGGCTTGGACTTCTTGGTAGTAATCTTTCTTTTAGGCATTACACCTTTTAGTTCATCAATCTTAGATGACTGTTGGTCTGTTAGTTTTGCGACACAATCCTTAGCTAAACCGACATCCAACTTCCAACCTAGTTTCTCAGCTGCTGCTGCACAGTCCATCTTAAACTGTAAGTATCGAAAGAACTTATCTAACTCAGACTTACTCTTGTAGATAAACATAAACCTTTTTAGTACATCCTTCCATAGCTTCCAGTTAATCTTAACATCTTCTACACAGCGGTGTCGGTAGTCATCTTGAGTAAGGTTATGCCAGTCATCTATCTTAGGCTTGGGTATTCCAAAGTCTTCACCGAAAGACTCAAGCCCATGCTTAGGTCTATTGTAGTTGAGAACCCAAGACATAGGTAATGTATCAAACAACCTAGCTTCGATCTTAATATCTAAGATCTTTTCTAATAATGGTACATCATACCTAACAATGTTATGACCTATTAAACCTTGTTGGTTTAGTAGTAGATCTTTCATACCGTCATAGTCAAACAGTGTATCGTAAGTAACACCGTCAGTCGTATAAGACAGGCAGTGTATCTTTGTAGCATCATCTAATAAACCATTAGCTTCTACGTCAAATACAATCATGCTGCAATTACACTCCCTTGATATGGTGCTTCTTCAGTTAGTATGGTAGTCTCTGGATCGTAGTAGACTGACCCTGCCCTACCTAATTTAGCAAACGGTCTGTTCTTGTCAACAATAAAGTTAGTAGTGTTCTGAAGTATCTCATCTTCTGACTCAGCATCACGCTCAATCTTTACACATATGATAGCTTCTTCTTCAAGAGACCCTGCATACTTTGTACGTCCATCATCATTGACCTGTGATATAAATACTACACCAATGCTAAGTTCCTTGGCAAGCTGTGCCATACGTGAACCCAACGTAGTAAGTGTGCTTGTTGCACCATCTACACCAGACTGCGAGAGATATGCAAGTCGTTGAACATGGTCGACAAAAATAAAATCAGCTCCATATACAGATGCAGCAAGTCTGGTATAATCGAGGAGCTTAAGAGGATCGTCATGACTGCGCATTTCAAAAACAATTGTGCGTTCTCCTTGTGTCATATCCTGTGCGGCTTTGATTACACTTTCCTCTGAGTAACCATTCTCCTTCGCATCATCTTTAGTTCTTACGTTAATGCCAAGGTGATAGGTAGCCATAGCACGATAGGTTGTGGACTTCATCTCCTCCATGTGTAGTAGAGCTATGCGTGTATCGTTGTCACGCAATAGCCCAGTCTCAAAGTACCGAATAACTTCGGTCTTACCTGTACCACGAGGAGCTTTGATAAAGGTAAGACCTCCCTTAACCATACCACGTATCTTGTCATCGAGGCCAGAATGACCAGTGGGTACGTACTCGTAAGGGTTTTCATTTAAGATTGCCTGTTCAACATCTACATCAGAGCAGAAGAAATTCTCTGGTGAATAACGCTGTGGTTTCTTTGCAGCCCACATCAAATCATTACCATCGCCATGCTCTAGAAAGTCATTGGCATCTTTGTGTTTAGTCATAGGAACATACCAGAACTTATCTGGAAATGCTTGGTATAATTTGTCAGCAGCTCTACGTCCTGCGTCATCTAGCTCACCGGCATAGATGATCTCTTTGAATGACGACATGTAAGCATGGTTGTGCTTGATAAACTTCTCACCAATGCTTGCACTAGGTAGAGACTTAACAGGAAATGTTTTACCAAGTATCTGATAGAGAGATGCAGCATCGAACTCACCTTCAGTTATATAGATACGTTGGCTAGTACCTGCGTTAAACTCAGGGCCAAACAAGAAGTGCATACCAAGTCCCTTGTCTTTCATCCAAGTCTTGGACTTATCTTGATAGGCTCTGTACTTAATAGTGTGTGGATACTTGTAGGCATAACGTGTTGGCCTACCTTCACTAGTCTGTAGCTGTATCCCGTATAACTCACAGACATCAGGATCAATACCCCTGATACCATCGTAAGTCATACCATCAATTTCTATATCCATGATATTTCTCCTCTCCTTAAGTGGATACTCTTGTGCTACCCAGTCAAAAACTTCTGGCATGTTTTTCATCGGGTAGGAATTACCGCATGAATGACAGTGACCGAAGCCATCATCATTCCAATTGAATGCATCACTTGATCCGCAATCTACATACGGACAAGCTAAATGTGGGTTATCGTTTTCTGCCATAGATTAAATCCCAAATTGTTTCTAAGATTACTAATACAGAAATTATCGGCCATGTCAAGGCAAAAATTAAAGGGTTACCATATTCTACCTTTTCTACTATGGACAATACTAGAATAGCTCCAAGTAAATACAGAACCATTCCTGAATAATAAATGCTCATGAGTTTGTATCGTTCCTTTCCTTTGCTCTATTACGTTCATCTGAATCGAAGGGTCTGATGTCGCTGTAACTATTTACCTCATCAACAGCCCTGTTAGTATTGTAGTCTACTATCACACCAGTATTCCACTTAGCACACTCCTCTTGTGCATCCTTGAGGTTGTCAAACAGTCGAGGCTTAGGGTAATTAACAAATCCTTTTGTATCTTCTGGCACATACATGATGTCACCATCTACATCAATTACTATTGCTAGTCTCATTTAATTCTCCTATTCTTTGATATGCTTTTTGTAGTTGCTCTTGTAATTCCCTCACATTTTGTTTAAGAGTTTCATTCTCAGAAGCCAAAGAGATAATAATCTTTCTATTCTTTTCAGCTTCCATCTCATCAGGTAGCATTAACTCTTTCTCCTTTTATCTACCCTACTTTCTGGTAGGCAAACTATGCCTGTAACAGGATCATTGAAACCTGCCACTGCTATTATCTCTATCGCAAGTGTATCATAATGGGCAGGGTTGTTGACGTAACTTACACAAGCATCCTCATGTTCAAAATATTTATTAAAGACAATGAAAGGATTGCCTACAGTTAAGGTCACTAGTATTACCCAATTCATTCTTGTATCTCCGTTACCCTAACTTTAATTGGTTCGAGTTTTTTCATGCCACCATTGTTACTATAGTATCCCGGTAAATTCATATTCCAATAGGCAGGTTTCCTTACAAAAAGATACCTAGACCATTTGTTTCTTACAAGTTTGTTAGTTGTCACATCTTTAATAGCCCACATTTCTACATCAATCATCTTGTATCTATCTCCAAACAAGCCAGTGTTTCTGAGCTATGGTTGACAAGAACCACCGCTTCTTTCAATGCTAACTGGCACTCTTCTTTCTTACCGTAGTTACCCAACTGGTAGTAATCAACTCCTTGATTAGTTACAAGTTGCATCCAAACTAATATCCACATCATTGGTCATTATCCTTTCTTGCTAACTCTAATCCCTTACGTAGCATTTCTTTTGCATCTTCATACTGTCCTCTACACATGCAGTCGTGGCTCCATCTGATCCATGACATAGCACTCTGAGAGTTGCGGTCATCAATCATCTCTTGTTCTGCTTTAATCATTTCGTTACCACTACTAGAGCCTACCTTGTTAGCATTAAGAAACATCAGTAAGCTAGGCTTATCCACTGGTACATCAACTACAGTGTAGTCCTTGCCGCACATCTTACGTGCATCGGCCTGTGTTCCTGCCCATACACCATCACTGTTTTTATATAGCTTCATGTTTGTTCCTCCATTTATCCCATCGTTTCCTGTTAGGAAATGTTTCTCTGTGTATATGATTGTGGTGATACTCATAGGCTGTAGACAGGGCAAGACCATACTCTCTAGCAGCTGCGGCTACACTACGAAATGTTTTACCAAACAGTCTACACTCTAATTGTTTTTGTATCTGTGTTGGTTCATACTTGCACCTTGCATGTGCGTGTAAATACTGTGGTTGCGTCATTGTCTTTGTCTCCTTTCCAAAGCAGACTGTGCTGTCTTTAAACTAAATTTATTATAGGGATTTAAACTTGACACACTCTTATGACCAGAGACAGACTGAATAGCTAGGTGATCTACTCCACTTTCAATCATCTGTACTATCGCAGTCTTTCTCAAGTCACCAACTCGCAGGTCATCAGGAAGCCCTACAGTAGCCTTAACTTCTCCAAGCAGGGAGGTCATCTGGGATACTGTTAGTGGTCTATAGGCGCTGTCCTGTGTCCTGTGATGAGGTACTACATATTCTTGAAAGTCCCAATCCTTTTTCTGTTCAGTTAGCATATCTAATAAGTTGTCAGGTATTGGTAGCTCAACGGTAGCACCACGTTTAGTTTGGGTGATTGTAACTTTACCTTGTTCTAGGTCAACTGATTCCCAAGTCAAGTTACGAATGTCTATTGGTCTCTGTCCCCACTCATAACACATGAGGACAATTAGCCCTATGTTTCTCCATTCAAAATTACTGAAGGCAGAGTCAAGAAAAGACATCACTTGGTCATGTGTCCATACCACAGATCTAGGTTCGCTTGATCTCTTCTTGACTCTAGCCATCTGGTTGTTTGGTATCTCGTCTATTGAGATTAGAAAATTCATAAGAACTGAAAACACTCTAGCAATATGGTTTGCATTTGATGTTGAGGTTTCTAGTTCTACTGTATCGTATATCTCCAGACACATAGCAGAGCTAATCTTCTTGATGTTAACATTGCCAAGTGTCTTGCCCATAACAGACATACGACAGATAGATGCTAGAGCATACTCATAGTTTAGTTGAGAGGATCTAGACAGGGAGCTAAACTGTCTGGTTCTAAAGTATTTGTTCATAGCATCTTTAAGTTTCATATCTTTCCTATCCAGTGTGTGCAATCATCATGTGAGTCGTCAGGTTTTCGGTATACTTCCATGTCATCCTTTCCGTACTTAAAGTTTAACTTAAAGTATATAATAACTTTTAATTATAATTATTAAATACCTATAGTTATACTTTAAGTAATACATATATGCAAATCATATCTTAGTCAAGCGTGACACAGTGTCACATACTATATCTAGTATCTTGTATTTTATTATATAGATTAGGATCATCTATCTTACACTCCTCCATTAAGTCTAGTGGTGTCATACCTAGTGAGTCTAGTAACTCAGCGACAGCAAAAGGATTATCTGCGACAATCTCAAAGAGTTGACCTACATTATCCATACTACTTTCGTATTTGAAACTACCTAAACCATAGTCATCATAGCCAAAGCTGTACCCATACCGACTACTTCTGCTGATAGTCTCGACAACAGTTGGGTCACGCTCATACACTAGCTTAGACCAGTCAGCATTCTCCAATGCATACACTAGCTTCTCTAGGTAGGCTAAGTCCTGTGACTCAGTGGTACTGTGTTGACTGTAGTAACCAACACTGATGTTAGTACACTCAGGTACAATCTCAGCATACTCATTACTGTCAGTGTATGAACCACCAGTATCAGGCTTGAGCTGTGGCATATTGAGTGCATCTGCAAATGAATTAGCAAAGGCATCTGATGCAGTACGAAAGCCCATCTGGTGTGTGATCACAGAGTTGTCACCGTACCTGTCAAAAGATATTACAGCCTTGGTGTAGGTAAGCCACATAGGATAGTCTCTTACCATCTCCATGCTACCCTTACATCCAACCTCTTCAGCTGCGTGAATGACATACGTACCTTCAATACCTGCCTCAATCATAGACAGTATGACGTATACACCAGAGGTACAGTCAGCACCCAGACAGCTAGATACTTTAGGATCAGCTACGGTCACTACGTCATTGGTAACAACTAACTTTTGCATACCGCCCTGTCTATGCACAGTGTCATGGTGTGCAGTAAAGCAACGCTTGGGTTTGTGGCCTATCTGCAAGATGTAGTTACCATGCTCATCAGGTTTGCCAAAGGTTGGTTCGATGAATCGTTCACAAAACAATTGCTGTGCGTCTGATCCTTGGGGTCTCATGTACCCCAACATTTCTATTATACTATACATTATAGCTCCTCTTCATTTAATGGTTCTGGTTTAGTGTAGTAGATGCCATCTCTCTTTCTGAGATACCACTCTTCATCATGGTCATCCAGTGCTTGCTTACACACCTTCTCACCGTCCTCAGTTCTACACATATCATCATTGGAATACCACTCGTTAGTCCAATCACACTCAAAGTAATCAGCCTCAAGAGTAATCGGGTCACACCAGATATCCTCAGACTCAATGTATACAGCACTGTCACAGTCCCAATACTCACCGTCACTATCACAGTGAATAAAGTCATCACCGTACTCAATGACACTGGTAGCTACTCTCTCAGGATATCTGTGACCACTACTACCCATGATGTATACCATAGTAGTATCATCTCTGTGTACATCTGTTCCTGCATAGTCACAGTACATATGCTCCTCGTAGTAACAGGACTCACAGTAGTATTCCTCTGTAGTCTCTGAGAAGTATGCCTCATCTTGATTGAGACCCTCTTCACAACATCTACATGTGTACTCATAGCCGCCAAGTATACCACTGTAGCAACTGGCATCAATACTACCGTAGCTGTCTATAATAAGATGCTTACCGTCATCATCCAGTGATTGTGGGCCGACATCTAGGTAAGGTGCAACGAAACCATCACCGTCAGGGTTAGGTATCCTACATAGTTTAGCACCAGACCAGTCAGCACTACTTGCCATGAGAGCAGACATATCCACAAGATGAGCATTGATCATGTCAATAGACTGCTCGGATACACCATAGATCGGGCCAGCTTGGGGTGCATTTGATGGGTCATTAGTATTCATAGCAACCACACATCTACTACACACTAGACCATCTTGATCCAGTACATAGATAATCTTGAAGTCACCACTAGCATAAGCCTCGGCAGGATGTTGAGGTAGGTGGTCAAAGGGGTATCGCATACAGCTGTGAGACATATGCTTTCTCTTGTAGCTAGTCTCTATGTTCTCACAGTTAGATTGCTCACCAGAGTATGCAAGCTTGAAAGCATCTGGATCTTGAGATGTATGAAGTACAAGCTTACGGGGTGCAAACTTCTGTAGGTATGCATCAGTAATCTCATTGAGTGTATTGTGATCGAACTCAGGGAACATAAGCTTGATAGCACGAGCAGGTCGCATAGCAGTCTCACGATCATCATCTAAATCCTTGTGTGATTTGTACAAGGTGATCTTACCTGTATACTGGGTGGAACGTCTACAGTTGAATGCTCGTAACCTGTACTTAGGTTTGAAAGCATTACTGGTAAATAGCTTATCACCTTGATAAGATATATCAGTACCATTGATGATAGCCAGAAACCAATCTTGTATGGTGTGATCACTGACATTAAACAATGCACCATCATAGTCACCCCATTCACGAAGCACAGGGTCAGTCTCGTTAGGATCTTCACGATACTGTTTCTTGACTACGAAACCATACTTCTCTGGTGTAACCAAGTAGTACAAGCTACCATCAGATAGCTGTACATTACCACCAACGAGTGTGGGTTTACCATCGTCACTACCCCACATAAGATTATCAAACAGGTGTGGTTGATATGGTACAAGCTTGTCACATACATCATCACCATAATGGTTTCTAATCTCATCAGTATTTACTGGAACGAGTGTGTAATTTGCCATATTAAGACCTCCAATCTGGCTCCTCACCCCAACGCCAAGTCAGGGTGATGTTACGTTCTTTCCAACGATCATTCATATACATTCGATATGCTTGATGCACATCATCTACTTCTGAATAATCAACTCCACGTTCTAAATTCCTAGCACAGTTTGCAAACGGTGTCAAGTATTCATCTGGAAAATCTCCACCATCTGCATACTTTTGGAACCTAGGTATCAGTCTGGCAGACTTGTGGTCTCCAGATTTCTGATTGTATAGCCAACTCATGTGGTGTAGTAGCCACTGGAAGTTAGCACGAGACTGTCTAGCCCACTTACTGCATGGATGGTTTAGGTATGCAGATTTGTAGACTTCAAGTGTAGTGTCAGGACACAAGGCTCTGACTGCGGTGGACAACATTTGTGCAGACTCAAGTATCATCTTGTTCTTACGAATGTCATCCAACCACAGAGCAGACCGCATCGGACACTTGTCAAATGCAAATATATTCATTACGCCTCCATAGTTTTGATAGCATCAGCTATAGCTATTAGCTTTTCTTTTAGCCACAGATTATCCATGTCTTTATTCATGAGTTCAATTCTCAAGTCACTCACCTCATTTAACAGGAATGCATTATCTTTTTTCGTAACCATCCAATCCCTTTGCTGACGTTTCTTCAAGGCAGGTTGCATACCTTCAGTGTACATATTGCGGCCAAAGAATTTGTTGCGGTAACCTAGAGCCACACGCCACTTACTTATAGTTTTCCCTGCCACACCATACTTGGCCTCTGTGTCATTGCGTGTGTGATGCTCATAGTATTGGCACACCTCATGCTTGAATGAATTTGCGTAACGATGTCCTTTAGAATTTGCCATGTTTATTTCTCCTCTACAGAAATGTTAAAGATACCCTTACTATTTAGGGCTTGGATTAAACCACCCACACTGGCTTTGTGGATAGTACATATAAGTATGTCATCGACATACAATTTTACAGGCACATAGACACTAGGCATTAGTGACTATACGACTGATTAGTTTAGCTACATCTTTGACCTCACCACTGGGCAGTTCTAGTTCAAACTCCATATCAGTATGGCCAAAGTCCTCATCATCTTTTTGCAGACGATACACTATTTCATTGAGGCTAGTGCCTTCCTCATAGATAGGTAAGAGACCACCTTCAGTCTCGTACCATCCATCCAATATTACTTTATGTGTCATCATTCATAATCCCTTCACATATTCTACGGTCAGTAGATATTATTACAATACGGCCATCATCATCATATAAGATATATTTGTAGCCACGCTTTATTAATTTCATATTTCCACCTTCCTATCTGGTACAGTAGGAGTTTCCCACACGTCCACCTTGAACTCAGGTTCAGGATAAATAGAACGCATTTCACTCACCAAGTCTGTCAAATTATCACCCATAATAAATTCCTCTTTAGGCAATAAGGGCGTGTTTATCCTGAAGTAATGGACGTAGGCATACTCATTCATACCCACAGTCCACCTACGTTCTAGCTTACGCTTAGACACATTTATTCTATACATATTAGAACACCTCCATTTCATATTCATTATCCAGACCCACCACTGGCGTAGTGTAGGTCAAAAAATGCAACACTGCATCACCATAATTGTCATACAGTTTACTCTTGGCAAGGTCACCTTGCACGTTAAAAGAGCGCACTATCCATGAGCCATAGCCGTTAGTCCACAGCTCATACCTACGTCCAAACGCACCTAGTGCGTCATCCCATTTATTCATATTACACCTCTATCTTTATGGTTTCAATAATGACATTACAGCCAGAGCATTCTTTCTCTGCCGCATATCTTGAGTCGGATGCACTCAACCAACATTGATGGTCGGAATACACCCATGCACCATCACCAGAATTGGTGACAATTACTACAAATAAATCCATACATTACCTCTTTGTTTATTGGACACAATTATATCGTACTATTTCTAAGTAGATATATTAAAGCCCTCACAAATTAATGCAAGGGCTTAGACTATATTTACTTTAAGTGTTTGATTAAGCAGCTTTTTTCTTACTCACTGTTGCACGTTGAGCTTGCAATGCTGCAATCATAGCTTCTAATTGAGTAGGTCTAGCCGTTGCTTGTCTAGCCGCCCACAATGCTACATCAAAAGCTTTCGGCTCAGTATCAGTTGAAAATGCTTTTTTCCAATTTGTACCCCTCATAGATACTTGACCGGCTACATCCGATAAAGCTTTAACAGCACTATTGGATAACTTGGCATTTTTGATTTGAATAGAAATAACTTTACCATTTTTACTTTTAATCTTTGCACCATCAAATATTTTACCAAACGTAAAACGAATTGAGCTAGCAATATCTTTATCGCTTCTATTTATTGCCGCATTAATAATTTTAACTAACGGGGTAGTATCTCTTTGAGCAATCACATGATCAATAATTGATTTGAAGTGAATACCTAAGTTGATACCATTACCGATATTAGTTGAGAAATTTTTGATTGTGTTTTCAATAGTCATTGTATTAGCTCCTATATGTTAATGACAAAAACGGATTTAAAATAAATCCTAGATAGACACTTGTTAAAATGCCTATCCGATATTTATCTTAAAGTGTTTATTTGTTCTATCAATCCCGTATCAATAGGTATTGATAAGATAGTCACTTGATATAAAATATTTCATTTTATAACGCATTACTATCTGAAACTATTACTTATTGTCGCACTTTGCATTTGCTATGCGATACCCCGTCTTAGGAAATCCCCAAATAATAATTGCTTATTATCTAGTAAACCCCGACCAACATCTGTTTTCTTTTTGTAATCAACTTGGCATTTTAATTCGCTGTACTTAGTACGCTCTAAAAGAATTTAACTATATGTTAAACGCTTTATTTCATCTCTAACATTATTAGAAACTAGGCTAAACTATACCCAAAAACATAAGCTAGTTATCGGTATCTAATCACTTTACCATAATGATTAGGTCACTTTACTTTGATGTAAGGCTTGCCGCTAAAAGCTAATCAGTAACGAGAAAAGCTTTAAGTATTGTTGCGGTTCCTATTTTCAAATAACGTTAGGGGGTCAATATTCTTAAAGTCTCACTCCGACTAAAAGCCCTGTGATTGACATATAGTATAAATCAGGCTTGTAAAACCTAAATGCGACCAATTTGAGACAAAAACGACAATTAATAAAAAAAGATTAAATTAATTTAAATGAACAAGTGTTCAATAAATAGCTGTGATTTACTGGTAGTTTAACGTTAAACTAGTTTTGTATTTTCGTTTAATGTTAAACTAAATATAAACGTGATCACAAATCTAGGGGTGTACTTATGTGATCACAAATAGGGGGGTAGGGTTATACATAAATAAGCTGTTTTGTGATCACAAGCTGTAAAATGTTACATTATAACACTGCAATACTGGTATTATTAATAGTATATTGTGTAAAATACTTAATAAATACAGTAAGTTATACAACAAATAGATACTTTTTTTATTTATAGGCCTAGTGTTATGTTATAACATTGCATACCGGTATGGGACACTGGGGGTAGCCCCGTACATATATACCCAGAATGACAGAAATTAGTAAAATTAGGTTGTTAACCACATTGTTTAAAACTTGTTACAATTGAAACAATTTGTGTATAGACTGTAATATGTTGTAACATAGTGTGTATAAAATAATACTTGACAGCGGGGGCATTATGAGTTATAATTATGTATACATAACGTATTACATAAAGCTTAACTTAACTCTATTATTACTAATATAATTAAAGTTAATAGATACTATAAGTTAAACTTAAAGTATTACTTAAAGTACTGACACAGATTCTAACTTTTTTCTGTCGTATCAATAAAAGTACTTGCTTTTCCTAAAACTTAAAGTATAACTAGCAATGTCCAAGAAAAAAATGTTTGCTTCGGATTCCGTTATAGAGGAATTTTATAAAGCACTAGCTGATAACAACGAAGCTCAACTACGAAGAGTACATATACCACGTTCAGACGTATTCTATGTACGAGAAGCTATCCGTCAAGATACAGGTGTTAAGTATACTCTAGATAGAGTAGAACGTGCTATGTATTTAGAGGGTCATCTTAATAGGCACGATGTGTTAGACCCCCAGAGAAAAAGAGATTGGGAATAATGGTAGAAGAATATGACCTAGACAAGAACGGTAAACTCGATGCTGAAGAGCGTGAGATCTATTTAGAAGATAGACGTAGAAAGATGGAAGATGAAGATGCCAAGCGTGATGCCCAACGCAACATGACTTGGTTTGCTTTATCTGGAATGGTACTCTACCCTATGGGTATCTTCTTATGTACACTTATTGGAATGGATACAGCAGCAATGTTAATAGCAGATATTGCTAACATCTATGTCGTATCTGTCTCAGCACTTGTCGGTGCATACTTTGGGTTTACAGCAATGGGGAATAAGAAATGATACAAGGTTTGATTGGACCTATAGCTAGTTTGGCAGGTACTTGGCTTAACGGCAAGGTAGAACAGAAAGCTGCACAGAATAAAGTAAAGGTAGCTAAGGCAGAGGCTGAAGCACAGATAATGCTTTCAGCTGCTACCAGTGAAGCTGAGTGGGATCGCATCATGGCGAAAGCATCAGCTAACTCGTGGAAAGACGAATGGCTAACAATTTTATTTTCAATTCCATTAATCCTTGCATTCTGTGGGGATTGGGGTAGACAGATAGTAGCAGATGGCTTTACTGCTTTGGAAGTTATGCCAAGCTACTACCAATACACATTAGGCGTAATCGTATCTGCATCTTTCGGTGTAAGGGCAGCTACCAAGTTTTTTAGGAAATAGACATGGCATTTAAATTAAGTAGACGTAGCTTAGATAAACTAGAAGGTGTAGATGACAGTCTACAGGCAGTAGTCAAGATGGCTATCACCTTGAGTGATAAAATTGACTTCGGGGTGATCCAAGGTTTAAGAACCGTAGAACAGCAAAAGGAGTTAGTAGCTTCTGGTGCTAGTCAAACCATGAAGTCTAAACACCTAGAGGGTAAAGCTGTAGATCTTATGGCATACGTCAATGGACGTGCTTGCTGGGAACTAAATGTTTATGATGATATAGCTGATGCTATGAAAGAAGCAGCTTCACAAGTAGGAGTTCCTATTTGCTGGGGAGCAGCATGGGGTACACCAGAAATGCCATACCCAATGGATATAAGAAACTGGGAAGGAACAATGGAAGACGCAATGAATGCTTACATTGACCTTCGTAGATCTCAGGGTCGTAGACCTTTTATTGACGGACCACATTTTGAATTGATGGTGTAATGGCAACAACCAAAGACGTAGAACGTCTACCTAGTGGCAAATTAAAATATCGGGGTGAAACATTTCCGGGTTATAACAAACCAAAGAAAACTCCCGGTGGATCTAAGAAGTCTGCTGTACTTGCTAAGAAAGGCAAGGAAGTGAAGATTGTTCGTTTTGGTGATCCCAACATGAGCATTAAGAAAGATCAACCAGCTAGACGTAAAAGCTTTAGGGCAAGACATAACTGTGATACAGCAACTGACAAGTTTACTGCACGGTACTGGTCTTGTAGAGCTTGGTGATGTGGATAGCTGTATTGTTGATGTGTACAAACCCATCAGCATTATCTTGTCAGGTTGTAGCAAAGCCAGAGCCTTTCTATACAGAGGAAGCCTGTAAGCAGGAAACTATTATCGTAACAAATGACTTAGTAGCAAAAGGTATATACGCAATACCAACATGCGTTAAAATCGGAACAAATTTATAGGAGTATAAAATGAAGAAGTTATTATTAGCGACTGCAGTAGCAGTTGTAGGAACATCAGTGTCGGCTATGGATATTGGATATGGATTATCTGTCGGTGCTGAAACAGATATGAGTTATACAACAGGAAAAGAAACGTGGGAACTGGATGTTACACCTAAACTAAGCATGGGTGCATACGGAACTACTCTTTCTGCTGAAACAACTGTAGATGTATTAGATATTAACAATGGTGATATCTTTACCGGTGTAGACTGGAAAGCTGAGTATGCTTGGAAAGGTCTAACAACTTACACAGAAGTATCGTCAGATGCAGACTTTGAATTTGGTGATATTACAATGGGCGTAAAGTTTTCATTTTAATAGGAGCTTCTAATGGCTGCAAAGAAAAGTAAAGTTAATGCTGCTGGTAACTACACCAAACCGACTATGCGTAAAAACCTCGTTGCCAAAGTTAAAGCCGGTGGCAAAGGTGGCTCACCCGGACAATGGTCTGCGAGAAAAGCCCAGATGGTTGCAAAACAATATAAAGCAAAAGGAGGAGGATACAGATGAGAAGGTATTTAAAAAGACTATGGTGTGCCTTGATAAATCGTAAATGTAATCCAGAGTGTGAGTGCTGCTAAGTGGCACTTTCTAAATCACAAAAAAGCCTGAAGTCTTGGACAAAACAAAAGTGGAGAACCAAAAGTGGTAAGCCATCTACGCAAGGGTCTAAGGCTACTGGTGAACGTTACTTACCTTCTTCGGCTATTAAGTCTCTTAGTGCTAGTGAGTACGCAGCCACTTCCAGAGCAAAACGAAAAGGCACTAAGGCAGGTAAGCAGCATGTGGCTCAACCTAAAAAAATTGCAAAGAAAACGAAGTCCCACAGATAGATGCCTTATTTAACAAGCAGCATTCCTCACTTTAAGGCGTGGGTTAGAAGAGAGTATACAAAAAACTTAGAGGAGTATCATGGAGAGTTCCTACATTGCATGGTCATTGGTGTCACTACTATGCCAAACAGGACTCTCAGCTTTCAAGTTATTTTTACAGGCTGCGAGTCTGATGATAATGATAGCCCCAATATACATGGTGGTGCGATGTGGGCTAGGTTACCTCTGGTAGCTCTGGTTGCAGACACCCCCCTAGAAGATTGGCCTCAAGAGTTACCACCTTATCTAGCACAACCTTGGGATTGTATGTCGCACCACCACAGTGTGTATAAGTTAGAAAGAGCAACTCCAGCTCCTTGGATAGCCAAGGTAGACGGAGAGTTTTACCCAGCTAAATATTATTTTACTGTAGACTACACAGACAGTGAAGTTGCAGATGACCCAGCTCAACACAAACAATCTCATGTATTAGAGTTGTTAGATGCTGGTAACTATACTGGTAACATTGTTGCGTTGCCCAATAACAGAGTGAGAGTAACTCACCCAGCTTGGTTTGAAACAGGAGAAGGTGCTCCAGACTTTAAACCTAATCAACATACATACAACTCGAAAGAACACGTAGACTATGTTTGGGATACGCAACGAGTGTTTAACAATTTATATAGTGAGGAAGAATCATGAACATGAAGAAAAAAGGATACGCTGCTGGCGGTCTTAAAATGGTAGAGAAGGGTGGAAAGAAAGTTCCATTCTATGCTGCTGATGGTAAAGGTAAAATGAACAAAGGCGGTATGAGCATGAAGAAAAAAGGTTATGCTAAAGGCGGTGCTGGAATGAAAAAGAAAGCATATGCTAAAGGTGGTAAGGTTGCCATGTATAACCAAGGCGGCATGGTTAAGTCTACAGGTACAATGAATACTGGCGTTAAGACTGCCAAGAACACTTACAAGTAAGGAACAACAACATGGCTATGTCACTTCGTACATATTTAAATAATCAGATAAAAGAAAAAGGTTCTAGCCTTACTAAAGAAAAAGCTAAGGCTGGTAAATATAAAAGTATTGCAGCAGCTAAAAAAGCTGGAGCACTTTACTATACTAATAAAGATGGTAAAGTAATGGCAGCTGTTTATGCAGAAGATCTAAAGAAAGCTGCACCTAAAAAACTTGGTGCAGGTAAACAACCAAAAGTTACAGCTAGAACTCTTAGCGATGTTAAGGGTGGTCGTGGTGATAACAAAAATGAAGTTCTAATAAGACGTGCTGAAATTGCAATCTCTGCTGGAACTGAACCTAAAAAATCACCTAAAGTTAAACCTAAGCCTAGACCTACAATAACACAATTAAAAGCAGAACAGAGAAAACTTCGAACAAAAATAGCTAACGCTAGACAAAAAGGTAAAGATGATAAAGCTGCATCAGCTAGAATCAAACAACTTACCACTATGATTAATAAGTTAAAGTAAGCTAAATGACTGCAGCTAAATATTTTACTAAAGCAAAGAACTTATCTGCTACATCAGGTGGGGCAAGTGGTGACATAATATATACTTGCCCTAATAATTTTACTTCGTTAATTAAGTTTTTACTTGTATCGAATGGAGCAACAAGCTCTAAGAAGTATAGTATACAATGGTATGAGTTAGCTACAACTACTTACCACAGTATTGCAGATGAAATAAGTTTAGCAGCTAGTACTAATGATAAAGTTGTAGAGAGTAATTCATTTATTGCATTATCTGCAGGTGATAAGATTGTATGTTTTGAAGAAGGCGGCTCTGACTTTCATGTAATACTATCTGGTGAAGAACACTATCAACCAACTTAATGCATAACGGGGTTGCATTATTATCTATAGTATGTTATAACTAATTGAATATAACTACTCCTGCCTAGTTAGGGCTAACATTTAAAGGAGTAGAAAATGTTTAAAGCATATTGTGACCGAATCTTAAAAGCAATCCAAGTATCCCAGCAAAGACGAGCAGATTATCAAACACTGATGAACCTAACTGATCGTGAACTTAAGGATCTAGGAATTGGTAAGTCTGAGATAAGAGAAAAAATTTATGGCGAAAGAACTTACTGAAAAACAACAAGCATTTTTAAACGCATTGTTTAATGAAGCTAGAGGCAATCCTGTTCAAGCTAAGAAACTTGCAGGATATGCCGATGGCGTGTCTACAACTTCTGTAATGGCTCCACTAAAAGAGCAGATTGCAGAAAAAACTAGAGATTTTATTGCAACAAGTGGACCAACAGCTGTGTGGTCTATGATGCATGTACTAGAAAACCCCACCGACTTGGGCAATAAAGAGAAAATGGCAGCAGCTAAAGACTTTCTAGACCGAGCTGGCTTTGTAAAAACAGAAAAAGTCGAAGTAAGATCGGAAAGTCCTTTGTTTATTCTGCCACCGAAAGCAGATGAAGACTAAAACTTGGCAGTTACCTAAGCCTGAGAAGGTAGATAACGAATATGAGTGGGTTCCAGTAGTAAGAATTGGTAGAACTATACCCTTTGGCTACAAACAAGACCCAGAAGATGCAGATATTCTACTGCCAATACCAGAAGAACTAGAACTTTTTGAAGAAGCTAAGAAACATTTAAAGAGATATAGTTATAGAGAGGTATCTGCTTGGTTAAGTACAACCTCTGGTAGAATGATCTCCCATGTAGGCTTATTTAAAAGGGTAAAACTTGAACAAAGACGTAAGAACGCAGCTTCAGTCCAAGATTTCTATGCCCAAAGGTACAAAGCGGCAGCAGAAAAGGCGGAGAAGCTCGAAAAAGAAAGAATTGGTGCAAGACGTAGAGTTGAAACCAACGACTCCGATCAGCACACCGGATATTGAAGTAGAACAGGTACAAAGAGAAATAATCTTTGAACCAAACCCCGGTCCACAGACAGACTTTCTAGCTTCAACAGAGCAGGAAGTCTTATATGGAGGGTCTGCAGGTGGTGGTAAGTCATATGCAATGATTGCCGACCCTGTTAGGTACTTAAATAATCCTAATGCTCGTATGCTTCTGGTACGTAGAAGCACTGAAGAGCTGAGAGAACTTATCTCTGTATCTAAACAACTATACCCCAAAGCAATTCCGGGTATAAAGTTCATGGAAAGAGATAAGACTTGGGTAGCCCCTAGTGGAGCTACACTCTGGATGTCATACCTTGACCGTGACGATGACGTTATGAGATATCAGGGACAGGCATTTAACTGGATTGGTTTTGACGAATTAACGCAATGGCCTACACCCTATCCTTGGAACTATATGAGGTCACGTCTTCGTACAACCAAAGCTAGTGGGCTACCTTTATATATGAGAGCAACTAGTAACCCCGGTGGTCCGGGTCATCAGTGGGTTAAGAAAACTTTTATAGATCCAGAGACACCTAATAAACCTTTCTGGGCTACAGACACGGATACTGGTGAGATTATCTGCTGGCCTAAAGGTCACACTAAAGAAGATGAGCCGTTATTTAAACGTAGGTTTATACCTGCTAACTTATTTGACAACCCTTATCTATCAGATGATGGAATGTACGAAGCTAATCTTCTGTCGTTACCAGAACACCAACGTAGACAGTTGCTAGAAGGTGACTGGGATATAAACGAAGGGGCAGCATTTCCAGAGTTTAACCGAAAGATTCATGTTGTAGAACCTTTTGATATTCCAAACAGCTGGCCTAGGTTTAGGGCATGTGACTATGGTTATGGTTCTTACACTGGAGTTGTGTGGATAGCAGTTGCACCTGACGAACAACTAATAGTATATCGTGAAATGTATGTCAGTAAAGTTCTTGCAACAGATTTAGCCGATTTAATTTTACAAACAGAGTCAGAAGAAAAAATACGTTACGGTGTTCTTGACTCTTCACTATGGCACAAACGTGGTGATACTGGTCCAAGTCTGGCAGAACAAATGATTGTTCGTGGTTGCAGATGGAGACCTGCAGATAGATCAAAAGGATCTCGTGTCTCAGGCAAGAATGAAATACACAGAAGACTGCAGGTAGATGAGTTTACAGAACAACCTAGAATGGTAATCTTTAATAACTGTAAAAATTTAATTTCGCAACTACCGGCTATACCTTTAGATAAAAATAATCCAGAGGATGTAGATACAAAATCAGAAGACCACCTTTACGATGCTTTAAGGTATGGTGTTATGACAAGACCGAAGAGTAGTTTGTTTGATTATACACCTGTTTCAAATACAGGGTTTCAAGCAAGCGATGCAACTTTTGGATACTGATATGTTAGTAACTTGTCCTAAGTGTTCAATAATTTATAACACGGATAAGTTTGATAGTTGTCCTAAATGTCAAGAACAATACGATTTTGATAACGGACCTTGGAAGGTAAAATAATGGCAGAAGAAGAAACTTTTGAAAACGAAATGGCAATGGACTCTATAGAAAGTCAAGCTGTTGAAGATATGGATAAAGAAACATACTCAGATCCTTTATCAGGAACCATTGTAGGCTTAGTTCAAGATCGTTATAGTAAGGCTTCTACAGCTCGTGAGACAGAAGAACAACGTTGGGTAAAAGCTTATCGTAACTATCGTGGTTTATACGGACCAGATGTTCAATTTACTTCCACAGAAAAATCTCAAGTATTTGTTAAGGTTACAAAAACAAAAGTACTTGCAGCTTATGGTCAGATTGTAGAAGTTCTTTTTGGAAACAACAAGTTTCCTATATCTATAGACCCAACAACTTTACCGGAGGGTGCAGCTGAGTCTGTACACTTTGAGTCTAATGATCAGATGGATGAAGCCAAACAACAGTTTGCCCCAGAAGATACAAAGCTTAGACCCGGTGAAACTATCGTAGATCTGACTGAGCGTTTAGCTAGTATGGAACAAAAGCTAACACCAGTCGTAGATAAACTAGAAGAGGGTGAAGGTAAAACACCCACAGAAATTACTATACATCCAGCAATGATCTCAGCTAAAAAGATGGAAAAGAAAATCCATGATCAGCTAGAAGAGTCCGGTGCAAAAAAACAATTACGAGTTGCAGCTTTTGAAACTGCATTGTTTGGCACAGGAATTATGAAAGGTCCGTTTGCTGTAGACAAAGAATATTCTAATTGGAATGATGAAGGTGAATACTCACCTACGTTTAAAACAGTCCCACAAACTTCTTCTGTATCTATCTGGAACTTCTATCCAGACCCAGATGCAGCTAATATGGACGAGGCCGAGTACGTAGTAGAAAGACACAAGATGTCTAGATCTCAAATACGTTCTCTAAAGAATCGTCCTTTCTTCCGTGCAAATGCCATCGACACTTCAATATCTATGGGTGAGTCTTATACCAAGGAGTGGTGGGAGCAAGTCATGGAAGATGATGCTCAGGAATCTAGATCCGAAAGGTTTGAAGTTCTTGAGTTTTGGGGGAACGTTGATACTGATGTCTTAGAAGGACATGATGTAGACATTCCAGATGAACTAAAAGATATGGAGCAAGTCTCTGTAAACATTTGGACATGTAATGGTCAAGTCCTAAGACTTGTCATGAATCCGTTCACCCCATCTATTATACCTTACTATGCAGTTCCATATGAGGTAAACCCATACAATATGTTTGGCGTTGGTCTAGCAGAAAACATGGACGATACCCAAACACTAATGAATGGTTTTATGCGTATGGCAGTTGATAACGCTGCACTGTCGGGTAACATGCTCATCGAGGTTGATGAGACAAACCTAACTCCGGGTCAAGACTTGTCGGTATATCCGGGCAAGGTCTTCCGCAGACAGGGCGGTGCTCCGGGTCAGGCAATCTTTGGAACTAAGTTTCCAAACGTATCAAATGAAAACATGCAGATGTTTGATAAAGCGAGGGTACTAGCAGATGAGTCTACAGGTTTCCCATCTTTTGCACATGGTCAAACAGGAGTTCAAGGAGTGGGGCGTACTGCTTCTGGAATCAGTATGCTTATGTCTGCTGCTAACGGCAGCATACGTAATGTTATCAAAAATGTGGATGATTATTTACTAGCACCGATAGCAAAATCATTCTATCATTTTAACATGCAGTTTGACTTTGATCCACAGATTAAAGGTGACTTAGATGTAAAGGCTCGTGGTACTGAATCACTGATGGCTAATGAAGTACGTAGCCAGAGACTGATGCAGTTCCTACAAGTTGTACAGAATCCAGTACTAGCACCGTTTGCTAAGATGGATTATATCATTCGTGAGATTGCTAAGTCTATGGATCTTGATCCAGATAAACTAACTAACTCTATGTCTGATGCTGCAGTACAAGCAGAGATACTTAAAAAGTTTCAAGAAGCAAACCCACCACCCCAACAACAACCACAAGTTGGACCTGATGGACAGCCAATAGCTCCACAGGGGCAAGGAGCGCCTCCACAAGTACAGGATACCGCTGGAGGTGGGGGTGGTAACATCGGTATAGGTACAGCACCTCAGCCGGGAGAACAGGGCTTCTCAGCTAATACTGGCCAACAGGGTGCTGCATGAGCCTAAAATTAGTAGTTAATAATAAACCTCAATGGGATGCAATGCTTGATGAGTTTAATATTCGTATTGCATTTGCTTATCGACAGTTAGAACAGCGAACAGAGATTGAAGAAATATACAGACTTCAAGGAGAGATTCGTGCATTAAAATCTTTAGCTATGCTTAGGGACAGAGTAAACAACGATGGCTGAAAATCTTGCCAAACAAATGGATAGTCTGTTTGATGCTGAAGGTCGGAGAAGACGTAAAGACAGACCTGTAGTTGAAGAAGCTAGGCATCCTTTAGAGAGTGTACCGTTCTTTGATAGACCTATGGGTGCTCAAGTTACAGATACTGAAATAGGTACAGATGCTGTCGGTAATCCTGTTTTTGTAACTAAACTTGGCGATACATACACAGTAAGATTAAACCCAGATCAAAGAAATCTTAGAGCTAAAATAGAAGAAGATTTTATACCAGCTGCAAAAGAATATTTAAAAGATCCTAAGATGCCTACTAAAGAACAAACGATAGGTGTAGCTAAAGCAATTGCAGAGGGGGTTAAAGAAACTGTTAGCATACCTAAAGATTTACTAACAGGGAAAAAATCTGCAGGTGATGTTACTATGATGGATGTTGCAGATATAGCTACTATGACAAGTCTTGGTGCATCAGCTTTTAGTGTTCCAGAAGGTTCATTAAGAATGGCTAGTGTATCTGGAATGTTTGGAAAAAAGAAAACTCCAGTTGAAGAATATTTAGCACCAGTTGAAGTTGATCTAGAAGAGTATAAACTTATAGATTTAATTGATGAAGATGCAAAAAATATGAAAGCTTTTAATCCTAGATTACAAAACGTTTATAATTTAACTTATAACGATGTTATTAAACAAGAGTTTAAACCTTTAAAATTTGATGAGGCTGTTACAAAAAGGTCTAGTTCTTCAATTATAGATCCTAAAATCTATGGTGATAGTAAATTAAAACAGACCGTATCTAGAAAAGTACTTGAAAAGTATGGGTCATTAATGTCTGATGCTAAACTAAAAAGTGATACTAAAACTTTTTTTAATGAAGATGCTAGACTAAATACTTTAAAAGAAAGAGATGAGTTCTTAAAAATAACCACTGACATAGTATCTGATCAAGTTAAAGAACAGTTTAATAGATTTTTAACAGAACAACCCGGTCTAGTTTTAAAGTTATCAGCAGCAAACCGATTACTAAAAAAGTACAGCGACCTAGATCAACAAGAAGGTATGTCCTCTGCAGAAATGCGTATGGTTAACTCAAAGCTTAAAGAAGCAGATAAACTACAAACAGTTACTATAGCAGAAACATTAGATAGATTTTTTAATGAGGCTGTTGCATATACTCCAGATCCCGGTAAAATTTTTAAAAATTACGAATTTACATTTAAAGTTACTGACGTAGATGAAACCGGTGCTCAAATTGAAAGATTAGTATCTCCAAATTTTGGTGGTGCATTTAAAGATGAAGGTTGGGATTATGGCGTTTATAATTTTGATGAGGTGTTTGGAGATGAAGGTTTAGAAAAATTCTTTAGATCTCCTCTTACCAGAGCTTTACTGATGGAGTTTGACGATAAGGTAATAGATTCAAAAACTAAGGTAACTTATTTTGATGAAAGTAGGTTTTTAGATCCTGAAGATTTAACTCCAGCAGAGTATACATATTTAACTAGCCCACAAGGTTTTAATACAGAGATAACATTTCAAGACATAGTAGATTCTATTGATAAAAAAGTTCTTGGTGGAAAAGAGGTAATACAAACTAATACTGGAAAGTTTGGAAATCTTGGTGAAGAAATACTATATGATTTTATAGATAAAAAATTATATCCAGACGGTAAACTAGATACAGAAATGATGACTAAAACTGTACTGGGTGCAGATCTTTTAAAGTTACTTGAAAACGATCCTAGAATGAATGTTAAAAACATCCCCGAGTTTATGAAAACTCAAGAGTTTAAAAATAAAAAGATTACTCTTGAAGATCTTGGAGGAGAGATAATACCCGATTTTGATGCAGCTACTTTTAATGTTAGAGCTTCTCCATTAACTACACCTAGATATGAGCAGTATCAACTACAAGATAAAGCTGGATTTGAAGGTGGTGCTAAAGATAAAACCTACGAAGTTCCTGTATATAGTAGTGTAGGTGAAGGTTATAAAGGAAGAGGTTACTTGCCTGAAGTACAGCACTACGGCACTAATACATTATCTCATGTAAGATTTAGTGTATATGAGCCTCCAAGAGGACTTAGAATTACAGATCAAAACACAGGTACATTTGATCGTTTAACGGAAGACGGAAACTTTATTTTAGTAGAAGAACTTCAATCAGATCTACTAGCCCACGGCTATCGAAAATTTAAAAAGATTCCTTACACAGTAGAAAAAACTAAACAAGTTGTAGATGCAACAATTTTTAATTCACAGGATTTATATCCAGAGGCATCAACCTATTTAAAAAGTTATTCAGATAATCTTGCAAAAGATATAACAGAATTTTTTGATGAGTTAGATAACCAACCTCCAATAAAAGGCGAAGTAATTCCTGTACCAGATCCTGATAAAGTTTCTATAAAGTTAGTTAATAAGTATACAGAGAGTATACAAAAAGATGTAGCAGATGGTAAAATTACTATGGGAGAGGGTGATGATGCCCAAGAACTATTAGCTCAAATTTTAACTTTTGTACAAGAACCCGCATATTTTGCTTCAGAAAGTAAATACATATTAGGCAATAAAAATATAGCTAAACAAAGAGCTACAAATAAAGATGCAAGAAGAGAGCCAGAGAATTTTGGATCTCCACCTATTAAAAAGAACATTGAATCTGTTGAGTTAAATATACAAGCTTTAATTAATCAAGCTAATGATATGGGTATAGATAAGATTGTCTTTCCTAGTTTTGATATGATTGCTGCAAGAAGATTTCAAGGTGACAAATTAAAAGCTGCAATAGATAATAAATCAATTAAAAAAGATGCTCAAGGTGATCTTGTATATAATGAAGATGGTTCGCCTGTTCTTACAGAAGGTAATGCTCTTTATAAAAACTATGTAACAGATTTTCGTAAAGCTTTAGATAAATTTAAAAAAGAATATCCAGAAATAATAATAGAAACTGGTGTAGAATTACCGTATAAACCTTTTCGAGGATATGAAGGTCTTAGTACACAGGGTGTCGTAATTGACATATCAAAGATGAAAGAAATATACGATTTAGAAAAACCAAAGTTTAGTGGTGGAGGACTTGTCCGTGAGTAGTAGAAAGAAAAAACCTAAGAATCGTTTTGAAGAATTTGTAAAACCAAAGATTGAAGAATACATAGAAAAATTAAAAGATGCTTATGATGCAATAGGTTTTGACGAAATTTCTTTTAAAACAGGTCCACCAATTGTACGTGCTTTTTATCAGGACTTGTACGAAGATGAAAGAAAAGCTAAACAAAAATATCCAGAGTTATACAGAAAACATATTAAAGGTGAGAGATTATACAATGAAGGTGGTACAGTTATGAAAGATCAAATGCAAATGGCCTTCATGCAAGAAGGTGGTTTAAAGGATGACGGTATGGATGTAGATCCAGTGTCAGGTAATGATGTGCCTCCGGGTTCTATGGCTAGTGAGGTTAGAGATGATATACCTGCTCAACTATCCGAAGGTGAGTATGTAGTTCCTGCTGATGTCGTTCAATACTTTGGTGTAAAGTTTTTTGAAGATTTAAGAATGGATGCTAAAAGAGGTTTAGCTGACATGGAATCTAATGGTAGAATAGGTGGAGAGCCTGTGGATATGCCAATGGATGCTATGAATCAGGGTGGTATGATGCAAGGTAACGAGCAAACAATGCCAGTAGATACAGGGGTAGGATACAACGTTGGTGGTGCTACATCAAACCCTTATAACAATCCTACTAAAATGGATCAGCAAGTTAGCAACGTTATGGCTGACAACCCACAAAATATGGATATGCAAAACCGTACTCAAGCTATGATGAGTCCAGAACAAATGGATCAAGCTAACCCACCGCCACCTCCTAGAGGTTTTAATCCCGGTGGTTCAGTAGTTCCAATGCCAACAGTTCCTAACATAGATGCTGACTCAGCAGCAGCTTATAATTACATTGCAAGTCCTACAACTATAAATCCGATATTCGCAACTCCGGGTGCTACCTACATGGCTCCTCCAGATCCAGTAACAATGACTGGTGGTGGAGCAGACTCATCTATTCCTTCAGTAGAAAACTGTGATAAGATGGGTATGGACTTTGATCCAGAAACTAATATGTGTATACCTAGAGTACAACAAGCAGCTCAACCACAAGGTGGTGGTGGAAATGATGATGACGGTGGTCCAAACCTACCTAAGCCAGATCCTGATGCATGGATGGAAGGTTATAACTACTATGATGTAGAGGAACTTGCAAAACAAACAGGTGAAACAATATCTGCAGGTTCAAACCTTCCCGGTTTATTAGGAACGTTTGAAAAAGGAACAAAGATGGCTCATAGTGCAGCCCACATTATTCTTTTACAAGCTCAAGGTGAAGAGGGAAAAGCTAAACAATTATTAGAAGAATGGAATAAAGCAAGGACAGGTGCTTTAAAATTAACTCCTACAGAAATGATTGATGGCGATAGGTTTGCTATACAAGCAGCTGGAGAGCATGGTATTAAATTAGATAGGGGAATGAAAAGTATTATAGATGGTAAAGACTTGTTTAAAGATGATAGAGACTATGAAAAATACCTAGCTAAATACGAAGTAAGTGTTAGAGAAAGAAGAAAACGAGAAGCAGAGAAAAGAGCTGCTGCACAACCTGAGTATATTGATACCTCTAAACTTGAAGGAGTTTCTACAAGTACAACCTTTAAAAAAGATGATGACACTGGAACTGAAACAGCTGCCTTACGTAGACAAATACAAGGAAATGATGATGGACCAAGTACTGCCTCACAAATGATGGCTAATGCACAAGCTAGAGCAAAATCTATTAGAGATCAAGCTGCTAAAGCTAATCAAAGTGTTGCTAAAACAACTCAAACAGGATCAGGGGGTTACGGTAAAAGTACTTCAGCAACTAAGTCTACCGGTGGAAAAGGAGATCTTGGCAAGGGATCAGGCCGTGGAGGAATGAACAAAGGCGGCTTAATGAAAAAGAAAAAGAAATAACATCCGAATAACTATAAGGCTACCCAGCAATAATGCTGGCCCCAACATAAGGAGAATACAATGCCTGAACTACAAGCAATAGAAACCCCAAAGAATGCTGGTTTTGTACAACGTGGAAGTAACTATGCACGTAAACAAGAACGGATAAAAAAAGAAGAAGAAGAGATTGCTAGACTAGAGGCAGAGCAACGTGGTGAAGAAGTTGAAGAAAATGAACCCGATGGCGAAGGATCTGAGACAACCGAAGTACAAGCCGCAGGTGATACCGAACAAAAAGAAACTGACATTAAAGAAGAAGCACAAGAAGATGATTCTAAATTAAGTCGGGAAGAAAAGTCTTTTAAGAAACGATACGGTGATCTTAGAAGACACATGTCTGAAAAAGAAAAAGAGTGGGGAGATAAACTTACCGCACTTGAAAACAGAATGAAGGGTGAGTCTATTATACCACCCAAGTCAGACGAAGACATTGAAGAGTGGGCAAAAGAATACCCAGATGTAGCAGGAATAGTAGAGACTATTGCAGCTAAGAAAGCTCAAGAGATGTATAAGAAAGCTGAGTCACGTTTAGCTGAGTTAGATGAAATACAATATGAAGCTACTCGTAAATCAGCAGAAGCAACAATTCGTGAAACACATCCAGACTTTGACACACTACGTAAAGCAGATGAGTTTCATGACTGGGCAGAAGCACAACCTAAATGGGTTCAGGATGCAATCTACGAAAACGCAGATGATCCAGCTTCTGTCGTAAGAGTTATTGATCTATATAAGGTCGATAAAGGACTTACTAAAACTGCAAAGAAGGCAAGCAAGAAAGCTGCCGCATCTTTGGTAAGCAAAAACTCAAAGGCTAGTGTAGACGTAGATGAATCTTCTGCTCAAATAAGAGAGTCAGAAGTTGCTAAAATGTCTGCAAAAGAATTTGAAAAACGTCAGGATGACATTAACCAAGCTATGCGTAGCGGTAAATTTATCTATGATATGACAGGTAATGCACGATAGGTGTTGACAAAACAAAACCTTAGTGTATAACTATGAGTATTTAAAGAGCCTCCCATCCGGGACTACCTCTCTTACTCTCACTAAAAACTTAAACACAAATGGGAATTACCTAAATAAGTACAGGCCCGTAAGGTTAACGGTTGGCCGACTGTTAGCCTAACGCACCCTAGAAAACGTTTAGCCTCTTATTACGGTTGTTTGGGTTCCCCAAATTGAAACGCCAATAAATTCTAAGGAGAAGAACTATGGCTTTTACTTCCGCAGCGGGACACACAAACTTACCAAATGGTAATTTTAGTTCCGTAATCTATTCTAAAAAGGTGCAACTTGCCTTCCGTAAGTCTACGGTTGCAGGTGACATCACAAACTCTGACTATTTTGGCGAGATTGCTGCTCAAGGTGATACCGTTAAAATTATCAAAGAACCTGAAATCTCAGTCAGTGCTTATGCTCGTGGTACACAAATCACTGCACAAGATCTTGACGATGAAGATTTCTCCCTTGTTGTTGATAAAGCAAACTACTTTGCTTTTAAAATTGACGACATTGAAGAAGCTCACTCACATGTGAACTTTATGGACTTGGCTACAAACCGAGCCGCATATCGTCTGTCTGATCAGTACGACCAAGAAGTTCTTGGCTACTTAGCAGGTTTCAAACAGTCTTCATTGCACACTTCTGCAGATACTGTTAACAATGTTGTAAACGGTACTGTTGCTGTAGCAACTGCTGGTACAGACGAGTTGTTGACATCAATGAAACTCCGTAAGGATTCATTTGGCAACATCACAACTAGTTCTGCTGGTAATCACTCAATTCCAGTAGCTGCACGTCTACCCGGTGAAACAGCTATGCCAACTGCGACAGTTTCACCAGCAATGATCGTAGCTAGAATGGCTCGTTTATTGGATCAACAACAAGTTGATACACAAGGGCGTTGGCTAGTAGTTGATCCGGTATTCATGGAAATCCTACGTGACGAAGACTCTCGTTTTCTAAACGCAGATTTTGGTGAGTCAGGTGGACTACGTAACGGTCTTGTCTTGAACAACCTACATGGCTTCCGTGTATATACTTCAAGCAACCTACCAGCTGTTGGCACAGGTGCTGGCACAACTGGTTCTGCAAACCAAAACACTAACTTTGGTGTTATTGTTGCAGGTCATGATTCTGCTGTCGCAACTGCGGAGCAAATCAACAAAACCGAAACATATCGTGACACTGACAGCTTTGCTGACATTGTTCGTGGTATGCATCTATATGGTAGAAAGATCCTTCGTCCTGAAGGTATCGTTACTGCCAAATATAACGCAGCGTAAGGGGGGGATATACAATGGCTTTACGAGACGTAACTCGCATTGAGACCGCTGAGATTCCTCACGGCTCTCTTACTACTAGCACAGCTATCGACATCGGTACGATTCCAGATAACTGTGTAGTTCTTGCTGCAGGTGCTGAGTGTACTGCAGCCGCCACTATTGGTGGTGCTAATGCAGTAAGCTTTGGTGTAACAGGGGGCGATGTTGATATGTTGGGAACAGCAGACATCAATGCCGCAAAAACTCTTGCCGCTTCTACTACTACAGTAAACGGCATTACAAATGTTACAACTGCAGCTACAACTATTTCTGCTTTAACTGCAGGTTCTAATGCACCTTCAGCAGGTTCATTTAAGTTCTTTGTAGTGTATGCCCCTATGGGTGCTACAGGAGCAGCTGCTGAAGTAGATCGTGATCTACTAGCATAAAATAACTTGAGAGGCTGCTTTAGGGTGGCCTCTCTAATTGTATATTAAAGGGATTCAAACATGGCTATCACAACAGCAATGTGTACAAGTTTTAAACAAGAACTTCTTGGTGCGGTCCATGATATGGATACCCATACTTTAAAGCTTGCACTAATTAAAAGCGGTATGTCTGGTACATATGGCGCAGCAACAACTAATTATTCAGATGTTACAGGTAACTCTGACGAAGCAACAGGTACTAACTACTCAGCAGGTGGCAACAATTTAGATAGTGCTGCTATTGCAGTGTCTGGTACAACTGCTCATGTAGACTTTGCAGATGAAGTATTTTCTAACGTAACAACTTCAGCAGCAGGTTGTATTATCTACAATTCCTCTGCATCTAATAAGGCAGTATGTGTAATAGATTTTGGTGGTACTGTAAGTGCTACAGCAGGTGACTTGACTATAGAATTTCCTGCAGCAGGAGCAAGTACTGCAGTAATACGTATCGCCTAACAAATGTCTTTCTATGACTCCTCTGATGCCCTCTATGGCACAGGTAGGCATGGGTCTGCTAGATACGGTAAAGTAGCACCCAATGTAAGCTTGACAGGAGTCAGTGCAACTAGCGCAATAGAAACTGTAAGCGTTGGTGGCTTTGAGATAGATGTATCTGAGAACCTACTCAGTGTAGCAGCAACAGGTGCAATTGGTTCTCTAGGTGTAGGTGTAAGTAAAACACTTACTGGTGTAAGTGCTACAGGCAGCATCAACACAGTAAAAGAAAATGTTGCAGAAGAACTAGGAAGTGTAACGGCTACAGGTGCTATAGGCACAATAGAGCCACAGGTAGATGAAGACTTAAACAGTGTATCAGCTACAGGTGCGATAGGTACACTTAAAGTAAATGTAAGCGAAGCTCTAGCAAGTGTATCTGCTACAGGTGCAATAGCTACAGTAGAAGCTAAAACTTCTGAAAGCTTACTAAGTGTAATAGCTACATTTACAGTAGGCACAATTAAACCTAGTGTATCTGAAACATTAGCAGCAGTAGTTGGCACAGTAGGTACTCCTTCCGTAACAGCTAGATCATCTTCTAAAGCACAGATTGTAGGACTAGCATTAACTGGTTCTATAAATGCACCAGAGCCAGTAGTAGAAGAAGCACTACAAAGTGTAGCTGCAACAATATCATTAGGTAGTATTAACGTAACTGTTATTGAAAAACTATCAAGTGTTTCTTCTTCTGCTGTAGTAAACTTACCGGCAGCAAACGTATCATCAATTCAATTTGATTACGAAGCAGTTAAACACAGATATAACAAAAGAAGAACTGTCTTACTACCGAGGGTTGCATAATGCCTACCTCACCTTCCGAAAGAACCGTTTTAGTAAGACCGCAAAACCGATCAGTTTTTGTAGACGCACAAACTACTACTAGCTCTAAAGACAGAACAGTAACAGTAGAAAAACAAAACAGATTTGTATTTATAAAAAGAAAGCCTAGATCAGCAGATCGTGTTGTCTACGCTAATGAGGATTAAAAATGAGCTTTCGTTGGCCAAGTAAAGACCCTGATGAAACACTAGACTATAGCGTAGATTGGTCAAGGTTTCTTGATACAGCTATAATCAACTCTGTAATATGGTTTGTTAAGTCCAATACTTATAATGTAAAAACAAGATTGAATGCAGGGGCTAATCTTACTTCTGCTTCTAGTAGTGCAGTAACAGATACAATACAAAACGTATCTCAAACAAATACTAATACTGTTGCAACAATAAATATTGCTGGTGGGCAAAACAATGTTGAGTATACTTTCTTTTGTCAGATGACAGATGATACAGGTAGTACAGCAGAACGTAGTATTAAACTCAGACTAAAGGAACGTTAAGATGGCATATGATTATATTGGAATTGTCAATGACGTAAACCGTAGACTTAATGAAGTTGAACTTACAGGTGGTACAGGAGTAAACGCAAACTTTCTTACAGCCACCGGTGAATATTCTATGGTTAAAGATTCAGTTAATTCTTCAATTCGTTTTATAAATCAACATGAATATGAGTGGCCATTTAATCACGTAGAAGAAACTGAAACATTAACTGCAGGTTTAGTACGGTATGCATCTCCTACTGATTCTAAAACAATAGACTTTGATAGTTTTCGTATTAAACGAAATGATACACTAGGAAACAATACTAGAAAACTTCGTTTATTATCTTATGAAGAATATTTAGAAAAGTATTCTGATTATGAATACAATACTTCAACTGGCATTAGGGCATTACCAGAGTTTGTTTTTAGAACTCCAGATGATGGATTTGGTATAATAGCTCCACCAGATAAAGCGTATGAATTAGTTTATGAATACTATAGATTACCTGTTGATTTAATAAACGATACTGATGTACCTACAGTACCAGAACAATTTAGACATGTTATTGTAAACGGTGCAATGCACTTTGCTTATATGTTTAGAGGTGAGTCACAAGAGTCTATGCTTATGCAAACAAAGTTTGAGACTGAAATAAAACAAATGAGGGGTCTATATATTAACCGTTATGACTATCTTAGATCTACTATTGTAACCAGAAATACAGCTGCTACTGCCATTCAGGTCAACTAATAAATGCCTACAAATCGCCAAACATATCCCATTAAGTTTAGTGGTGGGCTTATAACTAATATGAGTCCTTTGCAGCAAGGCATGGAAATGCCCGGATCTGCAAGAATACTACGAAACTTTGAACCATCTATTGAAGGTGGGTACAAAAGAATACTAGGTTATGATAAGTACGACTTAGATGTAATACCACCATATGGTATACCTGTCGTACATGGTGCAAGTCAAACTGGTACAAGTTTAAATATTGCAAACATTAGACAAACACCAGAAACAAACGATAAGTTTAAACTAGTACACGTCACTGCAAACATAAATGGTACATCTACTATTGCTTCTGCAAACGGTCCAACTGCTCTTGTTAATGGTGCAGTAACAGCTAGTAATACTATTATTGTAGACACTGTTGCTTCAGGTACTATAGCAAAAGGTCAGACTATAACAGGAGTAGGTATTGGAAGTAACATTACAGTATCTAGTGTTACAACAGGGGCAACTGGTAATTTTACTGTAGTATTATCTAGCAATGTAACTGTAGCAGATAATTTAGGATTACAGTTTACTTTTAAAACTACTACCTTTGCAGTAGATGGTGTAGTAGGAACTATTACAACAGGTATGGAAATTGTTGGTAATGGTATACCAAGAGGTACAACAGTACAAGCTTTTTCATCACCGAATATTACGATAGGTAGTGCTGCTGATACTCTATCATTGACACTTGCAGATGATACCGCACTATCTTTTAAAACAGAGTATACTATTGGCGGCAGTGTAACATTTGATGATGATGATAATAGAGCAACAGTAGCTATATCACCTGCTCTTACTGCCGCACCTGCCAATGGAGATACTGTAGAGTTTACAAGTACAAACAGAAATTATCTTGCAGTAGGATGCGGTGTATTTCTTGATTCAGTTATCGTAGGTAAAAATGAAAGTTTACTTAAAACATCTGGTACTGGATACTCACTTGTAAATGTACCTGTATACGGAACAGTACTTGTAAATGCTGGATCACAGACTGGTACTACATTAAACGTAGATGGATTAAGTTCTACTCCACAAATAGGTGATGTGTTTAAGATTGCAGGTATAGATAAGATATATACCTTAACTGCAACACCAACAGTAAATGATGCTGGAGAGGCTGCTTTAGTTATTGATCCTGCTTTAGCTAGTTCACCAGCAAATAATGCTGCCCTAACTTTTTTGAGTACGTCAAGAGAAAGTGCTGGTAAAACTAGATTTTCTAGGTATAACTATACAGGATCAGAAAAAATAGCTATTGTTGATAGTATCAATGTTCCTGCATTATACAATGGATCTTTGTTTACAGCTCTTAATAGCGCACCTACTGATGTAGCAGCAGCAGAATTTGTAGTAAATTTTAAAAATCAATTGTTTTTTGGAAAAAATAGTTTATTAACTTTTACTGCACCTTTTACAGATAACGACTTTACAGCAGCCAATGGTTCTGGTACAATATCTGTAGGAGCAAACATTACTGGCTTAGTTGTATTTAGACAGCAACTTATTATTTTTACTGAAACATCTATATCTCAATTAGTTGGAAACACTATAAATGATTTTCAGCTACAACCAGTAACTACAGATATAGGTTGTGTAGATAAAGATACAATACAAGAAGTCGGTGGTGACATAATGTTCCTTGGTCCAGATGGCCTACGACTTCTAAGTGGTACAGAAAGAATTGGTGACTTCGGATTAGGTGTTGTATCTAAGACAATACAGAAAGAAGTAACAGATTTTATTACAGCTAATACTTCTTTTACCAGTGTGGTCATACGTGATAAATCACAATATAGATTATTAGGTTACAATAATAATATTGGACAAGCAAATGCTCAGGGTATACTTGGCACACAGATGGCAGGTCAAGGTGGCGAGGGAATGTCATGGGCAGACATAAGGGGTATAAGAGCATACGTAGCAGATAGTAGATTTTTTCAGAATGCAGAAACAATCGTATTTGCCAATGACGATGGGTATCTTTACCAAATGGAAGAAGGCAACAGCTTTGGTGGTAGTAACATACAAACAACTTTTGCTACACCTTACATGCCAATTAACGATCCAAGGGTACGTAAAACATTTTATAAGATGTTTTTATATACCGATCCACAAGGTAGTGTTTCGTTTGATGTAAGTTTAAAACTAGACTTTGACCAAAAGAATAGTGTTCAACCAACACAGATAGACTTCAATAACGCAACAGGAACAGTTGCATTTATGGGTCAGGCTACATACGGATCAACAGCGGTGTACAGCTCTAAACTAAAAACATTATTTGAAACTCAAATTATAGGATCAGCATTTGTCGTATCTTTACAATACACATCAGATAGTACAGATCCACCATTTTCTTTAGATGCTATAACACTAGAATACGCTACAAACACGAGAAGGTAAAAACATGGGAACAGGCTACACACGTAACGACACAGCAAATAACATTGCTGATGGTAACGTTATTAACGCTGCTGACTTTGATGGTGAATACGATGCCATTGAAGCTGCATTTAATTCATCCTCTGGTCACACCCACGATGGTACTGCAGCAGAAGGCGGTGCTGTTACAGTTATTGGCCCTGCCCAACAGCTAGTAGCAACTGCCAATGCAATTAACCCCAGTACAAACGCAGGGTTAGACTTAGGTACATCATCACTACAATTTAAAGATTTATATGTTGATGGTGTTGCTTACATAGACAGTTTTAGTGGAGACATGTCTATTGACACGAACAATAAATTACAGTTTCGTGATGCAGATTTATCTATAAGTTCTACTGCAGATGGACAGTTAGATGTTGCATCTGATACAACAGTAAAAATTGAATCGCCAGAAGTTATAATGACAGATGATGTAAAATTGCAGAGCGATGCTTCTATTCTTACATTTGGTGCTGACGATGATGTTAAACTTACACACGTAGCAGATACAGGACTGGGTGCAACAGCAGCTAGTGGCTTTCAACTATCATTACAAACATCTGACATATCTGTAGACAATGGTAATACTATTGGTAAGATTAGTTTTAATGCCCCACTAGAAGATAGTGGATCAGATGCTAGACTTGTAGGCGCAGAGATTGATGCTGTAGCAGAAAATAACTTTGGTGCTGCAGACAACTCTACTGCTCTCGTATTTAAAACAAATACTAGTGCAACAGCTACAGAACGTGTACGTATTAAGTCAGATGGTGATGTAATATTTAAAGGTGCATCCTATGACATGACATGGGATAGAAGTGCTAACGCACTAGACTTTGCAGATAATGCTAGTATTGTTGTAGGTACAGGTGATGATCTTACAATTAAACACGATGGTACAAATACTTCTATAATAAATACAACTGGGGAGTTGACAATACAGGGAGATGGTGTTACAATACAAAGTGACACTGGTACTGAAAAGTATATGGATATGGATGTTAACGGTGCAGTTAACCTATACCATAACAACGTAAAGAAAATAGAGACAACAGCAGACGGTGTTGATGTAAGTGGTGATATAAGTGTTGGTAATCTTAACGTAGTTACAAATACAATATCCTCAACAGACAGCAACGGTAATATAAACCTATCACCAAATGGTACAGGTACTGTTGTAATTAATACTGATCTTGATGTAGATAATGTTAATATAAACGGTAACGCTATCACATCTACAGATACCAATGGTAACATTGACATAAATCCGAATGGCACTGGTATCGTTAAATTAAAATATAACAATTCGGATGTACTAGTAACAAGTGCTACTGGCGCAACTTTAACAGGTGCAATAGCTGCAACTACTTTTAGTGGCGCATTAGATGGTACTATAACATCTGCTACAACAGGAACTACACAAAGTGCAGGTGATGATAGTGCAAAAATAGCAACAACTGCATACGTTGACAATGCTACTGGAACTGGATCAACCGCATCAGATGCTTCTGCACTTGCATTTGCAATAGCTTTAGGATAGAATAAAATGGCAAACACATTTAAAAATTATGTAAGTAGTTCGGCTGTAGGTACTTCAGAAGTAACAATCTACACCGTACCTTCAAGTACAACCTCTGTTATAATTGGTTGTAATATCGCAAACGTGACAAGCGGTCAAATAAGAGTCACTGTAAAAGTCGCAGACACACACGTTGTAAAAGATGTACCTGTACCTGCAAACTCTGCAATATCTGTCTTAGACGGTAAGATAATTGCTGAGACAACAGATACTGTAAAGGTAACATCTAATACAGCAAGTAGTGCTGATGTAATAGTGAGTGCATTGGAGCAAACATAATGAGTAAATATATTGGTACTCCTGTCGTAAATCTCAGTGTAGACACTGTAGATGTTTCAGGTGACATTACAGCTACTGATAGCACACCAGAACTTATATTACTGAACGACACACACGAAGATACTGATGGTGGTCGTGAAGGTAAGATAACGTTTAAAGGTGAACAGTCAGGTGGTGAAGTTACAGTGTTGGGGCAGATACAGTCTAGCCATGACGGTACATCAGACGATCAAAAAGGCGATTTGATATTCAAGACTAATGACGGTTCTGACGGAGCATCACCCACTGAGCGTATGAGGATTGATAGTGCAGGAAAAACTACACTTACTGGTACTCTTAACGGATCTGGTGATTTTACTATCGATGCGGATGATGACCTTATTTTAGAAAGCGGTGATGGAGATATAAAATTTACAGATAGTGGAACAGAGTTTCTTAATTTGTATGAAAGTTCTAATAATGCTTACTTTTATAATCCTATATCCGATGCAGATATTATATTCCAAGGCAAAGATGGTGGCTCAAGCGTCAATGCCCTGACCCTAGATATGTCTGACGCAGGAACGGCTACATTTAATCACGACATAAAACTAGCAGATAATTCAATAGCTACTTTTGGTGCTTCAGATGATTTACAAATTTCGCATGACGCAGCAGCAGGACATTCTAAAATTTCTGATACTGGCACAGGTTATTTAGTTCTTACTACTAGTCGATTGCAAGTCAACAATGCTGCCAATAACCAAGAAATGCTTATAGCTAAAGAAGGTGATGCAGTAGAACTCTTTCATAACAACGTTAAGAAATTTGAAACTACAAATGTTGGTGTAAAAATGGGAGGAACAAATCCAAAATTAAGGATTGAAGGAAATAGTAGTAGTTACTATCCATGTATACATTTGACAGGATTACACGGTGGTCTTGGATTAGGAACGTATTTCGGTGGAAACATTAGCGGTGATACAGTAAGTTTTCGGACTGGTGCAAACACAGCCGATGGTGGAACAGAACATTTTAGAATTGCAGCTAATGGTGATTTAACTGCAACAGATACTAGCATTGCTTCTAACTCTGATGAAAGACTAAAAGAAAACATTGTTGATTATGCATACGACATAGCTAAATTTAAACAGTACGAGCCTAAGACTTTTGATTGGAAAAACCCAGAGGCTCATAATGGTAGGTCAGGCAATAGAGGTTTCATAGCTCAAGCTGTAAAAGCCATAGATGACAAATGGGTTGGTGAAGCTAATGTCACTGAAGAAAATCCAGACTACGATATTATTTCAGATAATGTTTCACTTACATCTAAGCTAGGTGAAAAAGATGCTATGTACATATCTATAATACAACAGCTTATAACCAAGATTGAAACATTAGAAACTAAAGTAGCGGCACTGGAGGGAGAATAACATGTCAGGATATATAGGCCCAATACCAGTACCACAGGGTATACAAAACAAAGAAACGTTTACAGCAACTGCAGGGCAAACAACCTTTAACACAAATGGTTATACGGATGGTGCTTTCATATCAGTCTACCTTAACGGTGTACGGCTTATAAATGGTACTGACTACACAGCTACAAACGGTAGTGACGTTGTGCTTGCATCTGCAGCAGCAGCTAGTGATGTAGTAGACTTTGAGTCATTCAACTCATTTAGTTTAGCTAGTCAACAGTTTGAAAACATTACCACTAAGAACCCTACCCATGAAGATACAGACGGTGGTAGAGAGAGTGCCTTATCATTTCAAGGTGAACAGTCTGGTGGTGAGATTAGTACACTGGCTGTAATACAGGCATCACACGATGGTACAGCAGATGACCAAAAAGGTGACTTAATCTTCAAGACCAATGATGGTAGTGATAACAATGCACCTACTGAGAGGCTACGCATAGATTCTGATGGGTCAATAACCACAGCTACACTTGGAACAGACAACGTACACTTAGGTGAAGGTGCAGGAGCAGCTATAGTTTCTGGTGGTAATAATAATGTTGCTATTGGTAAGGATGCTTTAGCCTCTAATACAACAGCAGATAATAGTACAGCCGTAGGTTTTGAAGCAGGAACGAATAGCACTGGAGCGCAGAATACTTTTTTTGGAAGGCAATCTGGAAAAGGTGTAACTTCAGGTACAGAAAGTGTCTTTATTGGAAACGGTGCAGGTCGTGATGGTACTCAAACTGGGGATTACAATATTGGTATTGGGAGTGTATCTTTAAATTCTCTTACTTCAGGGCATAGCAACATAGCTATTGGACGGGATTCTCTTGGAGCAAATACTACAGGAGTAAAAAATGTTGTAGTAGGTTATCAGGCAGCAGATGCCATAACTGATGGTGAAATGAATGTTGCAATAGGAAATGAAGCTTTATCTGGTGAAACAGGAGGTGATAAAAATGTTGCGGTAGGAGCATCAGCACTTAAATCTTTAAATACTAATGGAGCTGCTTTTAATACTGCTGTTGGTACATTTGCAGGAACAGCAATGACAACAGGTACGCATAACACATTTATCGGTGGTCAAGCAGGAGATGCAATTACAACATCTAACTCAAATACTGCTGTTGGTAAATCTGCACTATCAGCAGAAACATCTAGTAATGGTAATACAGCGGTGGGTGAAGCAGCACTTGGAGTACAAAATGTTGGTGGTAGTGGTGATGCTAGAAACACGGCTGTTGGGTTGTTAGCAGGGGCTGCTGTTACAACAGGAACATCAAATACTTTTTTAGGCGCACTTGCAGGAGATGCAACAGATGATGGTACAGGTAATACTGCTGTTGGATATTCAGCATTAAGTGCTAACTGTGGAGATCAAAATACAGCATTAGGTTTTTATGCAGGTCTTCTTATTACAGGGGTAGAAAATACTTGTGTAGGACATGGTGCAGGAGAAAATATTACTAGCGGATCTCAAAATATATGTATTGGGCATGATGCAGGTTCTGGGCAAGTAACAACAACAAGTGACCAACTTTATATTGCTAGGTCAGGGGCTGCTCTTGGTACTGATGCCTGTTTTTTATATGGTGGCAGTAATGGTTCATTAATTAATGGCGATAATTCCTCTACATTTAATACAGTCTCCGATGAGCGTATCAAAAAGAATATAGTAGATAGTACAAAAGGACTTGCAGAAATACTCCAAGTTAAAATACGAAATTTTGAGTATCGTACTTTTGAAGAATTAGATGACAATGTTAAAGCATTAAACGATGGTAAAGGTTTAAATGTTCTTGGTAAGTCAGGAGTTAAAACTGGTGTTATAGCACAAGAATTAGAAACAGTATTTCCTAATGATGTTACTGACTTACCTGATGGTACAAAAAATGTAAAAATAGAAAATACTCAATGGGCTTTAATTAAAGCGGTGCAAGAACTATCAGCAAAGAATGATGCATTAGAATCAGAGAACACAGCTATCAAAGCTAGACTAGATGCACTGGAGGCAGAATAATGACTAGAGCAAGAGAATTAGCAGAACTAGGTTCGGTATATGATAACGGTGCGTTGTCGAACAGAAATGTTGTAATAAATGGTTCACTTGACGTAAGCCAACGTGGAACCTCGTTTACTAACATAGGTTCTGCTGGAACTTATGATGATACTTACACAATGGATAGGTTTTTAATTTCACAAGGTGTTTCTGCTGGTAGGTGTACAGTAACACAAGACACGGATAGACCAGCTGGTTTTTCTAAAAGTTTGAAGATAGCTACTACGACTGCTGACACAAGTATTGCGGCTGGTGAATACCATAGGTTACAAACAAAGTTTGAAGGGCAAGATTTAAAAAGATTTGCTAAAGGAACAGCTAGTGCAAAAGAATTTACTCTTAGTTTTTACTGCAAAGCAAATGCTGCTGCTACATATGTGGTTGAATTAAACGACACAGATAACACTAGGTCAGTATCAAAAACATTTTCTGTTACTACCGATTGGACAAGAGTTATTATTACTTTCCCAGCAGATACAGCATCGGGGACTGGATTTAATAATGATAACAATCTTAGTATGGAAGTAAATTGGTGGTTTCACGCTGGTTCAACATATTCCTCTGGAACATTGGCAACAACTTGGGCAGGAACAGTTCCAGCTAATCGTGCTGTTGGTATAGATAGTATCTTTGACAGCACAGCAAGAACTTTTTTTATTACAGGCGTTCAACTAGAAGTCGGCACAGAAGCCACGCCCTTTGAGCATCGGTCAGTTGGTCAGGAGCTTGCACTGTGTCAGAGGTATTATTTTCAACTAAATGGAGATTCCAGTGATAGAATTGGTGTTGGTGGTTATGCAGTAGGTGCATCAGAAGCAAGAATGGATGTTGCTTTTCCATGTGCAATGAGAGCCGCCCCAACAATATCTGGCACAGGTACTGCTCAGTTTGATGCTCATACTGATAGTGCAGATTTTAACGTTAGTGATATGGTTATTGATGAAGCTCCAACTGGTATAATTAGTGGTATTGGAATACAAATAGCTTCTTCTAGTATGGTTGCAGGTCAATCAGGTGGTTTTCGTTTTAGAAGCACTGGAACCTTATCTTTTGCATCGGAGTTATAACTATGGCTACATATCAATTTTATCCAGACACATCCAGAGGCGCAGTTAGCTGTGTTAAAAGAACAGACGAAGATGGTTCAATACATTGTATACCCTTTAGTGAGGATAACACAGACTATCAAAAATACCTTGAGTGGGTAGCTGAAGGAAACGAGGCACAAGCTGCCGATTAGTAAACTTTAACAAAGGAGAATGACAATGGGAAAAAATGAAAAAACCCCTATCGTTATAAACGACAAAGAATATTTAGTAGAAGACTTAACACAAGAGCAACAGGTTATGGTTAATCATGTATCAGACTTAGATCGTAAACTATCTAGTACTAGATTTAACCTAGACCAACTAAGCGTTGGACGTGAGGCATTTGTAAATATGCTTGCACGATCTTTGGAAGCACCAGTAGAAGCAATAGTTGTAGACGAAGATGAGGCTGCATAAATGAAATTTGAGCAAGTCATTGGTGTTATTATACTTGGTATGTTAACATGGGGTTCACTCCAGATATACCAGATTAATGCCAAAGTCTTGCTCATGTCATATAAGGTAGATGAAAATCACAAGATGATTAAGCCTATGTGGGAAGACTTCTTAGTTCGTAGATCACAAGTAGCGAGTAAGTAATGGAAAACATGAAACTTCCTATAGCATTAGTTGCAGCAATGGCTGTACAACTAGCAGGTGCAGTCTGGTGGGTATCTCAACAGGCAGCTACTATATCATCCCTAGAAGAAAACGTAGAGCAGTTTGCTAGTCGCATGGCTGTAGAGAATACAGTCAATCTAAAGCGTGATGTGCAAGAAAGTAAGTCTGACATAGCAGAACTATGGGAAGACAGTGACGAGGTATGGGAAGAGATGGCAGCTATGCTTACTTCATTTAGTTCTATCAATGACCTTAAACAAAGAATAGCTTTACTAGAAACAGAACTAAAGTACATGAACCGTGACCATAACAAAATGTTAATGCATAACGATGGGATGTAGTCATGGACCCATTAACAATTCTTGCAGGGTTAAAAACTGGGCTTGCTGCAGGAAAAACTGTAGCTGGTCTTAGCAAACAAATAAGTCAATTCTTTGACGCAACAGATGCAGCTAAAAAACAATTACAAAAAAAAGGTATCTCAAGTAAAAGCTCGAATAGTATTGCACTAGACCGTTGGGCTAAAGTACGTCAAGCTGCAGAAGCTGAAGCTGAATTACAAGAGTGGATCACTCAATCATATGGCAGAAGTAAGTGGTTAGAGCTTTTAAAAATACGCAAGGAAGTTCTTCAAGAAAAACGTGAAGCAGAAGCTCAAGCAAGACGTGATGCTGTAGAAAGACAAGAGTTAGCAGTAACCATAGCAGGTATTCTTTTTCTTATATCAGCCTCTGCTGTCGGCTCTACTGCATATTTGCACCATATGGGTTGGATAGACGTAAGAGATTATTTGCCTTGGTAACACCGAGTAATTTGATAAATATTAAAAAGGTTTGATAGATGGCAAACAACTTTACCATAAAACAAAACGAAATTACAAAACTACAACAAGAAATACAGGCTGCAGGTAATCTTAGTCAACCCGGAGCTGAACCTGCTAGGTATGGTTGGGGTTATAATAGAACCAATAATAGAACATTTGAATATGGTACTGCTTATCAAATAGGTAAAGGGGATGCCAATACAGACAACCCAGTTACAAGAAGATATCCATTAGGTAATAAATCTGCCATCGCTAATGATGTTAGAAAATGGCTAGCTAATGCTAATAAACCACATGATGATTGGAAAGCTGCTACACAAGCTTACAAAAGTATTGATGCTAAGAAAAAACAGTTAGCTAAAGCACAGCAAGAACTTGCTGCAATACAGGCTGAAATACCTGCTGCAAGTTTTGGGTTAGCTCCACCTAAAGCAGTTCCTTCTGTTACAGTAATGGGAACTGATGGAGTATTATATGGTAATCCTTATAAAGCAGCTTTGGCAGGTGCATTGCCAGAGGGATCTTACCCCGGATTTGCAAAATATATGCCTCAAAATGCTCAAAAAATACAGCAGCAGAAGCAAACGCAACAACAGCAACAGCAAAATATACAACAGTTACAGCAGGGTTATGCAACTACATTTAAAAATCTTGTAACAGATCCTGCTGCTAATGTTACACAAGCTACAGTTAGTAACATTGATCCTAATGCAGCAGGTACTCAAATAG
>UEXM01000285.1_pt1 | contig 56729 bp, 70 predicted proteins | sample 1796661 | NCBI WGS metagenome assembly UEXM01 (sample SAMEA4772469, study PRJEB27181) | metagenome | reverse complement strand
TCCTTTTGCAAGCATCTTTGTTCCTGCAAATAGTCCTGGCATTACTATCACACCTAACGCAGCACCTGCAGACTGAGGTAAGCTTCTGTGATCTTGTACACCACTACCAATACGAAGTCCTTGATATAGTTGATCTGTGCCTACAGCAATGGCTGCGTCAGTAGTCATACCTGCAATTACTGGTGGTAAGTTTTGTTTAATTGCAGCTTTACGAAAGCCCTGTTTAATAACCTTACGTTTAACTTCTCTTGCTTCAGCTTTTGTCATGCCTCTTTTAATAGCAGCTTCAAATGCCTGTCTAGCTGTGTCACGTACTTTTTTTCCTACTAGGTCTTTTGAAACTTTCTTGGCAAACAACCTACCCACACCTAAACCTAATACGGTACTTGGGTCCCAAATACCTGCCCATGCATAGTCTCGAACACCATCAAGAGTTTCACCCCAAGTAACGTTATCATTAAAAATACCTGGCATCTTGTCCATAATCTCAAAAGAAGCTCCCATCAAAGCTCTTTGATCATCATCAGCCATAGCAAACCACGCAACGTCATTACCTGTCGTAACTGTCTGCCCACCTGCAAGTGACCTCATCCAGTTTTGCCATTCTTGTATAACGTCTGAATCCGACATAGTCCTGTCGTATTTTTCATCAAAGCTAAACTTGTTACGAGTCTCTGGACTGTAACGAGCTTTCATAATATTACGAATGCCCTGTACAAGATTTTTATTTTCTAAAATAGCTCTCTCTGTTAAAGAGTCTTGTTCTATGTTTTCTAGCTCACTCATAATAGAATAAGCCTCAAAGTTTTCTTGAGGCTTTGGCATCATAGAACTTTTAGAATTTAAACCCATTTGTACTAAATTATCAGAACCACTGTCAGTTTTTTCTGCTGCCTTTAGACCCATGCTTACAAGATTGTCATCCATTTTTATTCCTTAAGTGCTTTTTCTATGATCTCAGCAGTAATTATTCCTGGAGCACCGTTACTAAAGTAAGTGTCACCTTCACTAAGTAGTCCTGAAGTTATAGCTCTTTTTAACATTGCACTCCCTTCTACATCTGCTGTAAAATTAAGATTTTTATTTATTAAATAACTATAAGCTTTCATTCTTGGGTTGGTTTCCATTAACCTAATTGCAGCCATAGGACCAACTATTCTAGCTGCTAAACTATAATCTTTTGCTGTACCACTTATAGCATCTAAAGCCCTATTTAACTTTATAGCCCTTGCTTCGTCACCCTCTTTAGCAGTACCTTCAGAAGCTCTACCATTAATCTGAGCTATCTCAGTTTCTATAGTAGGACTTAGCTGCTCTATGTACAATTCTTTCAACTGACTTTGCTCTCCAAGTGAGGCAGGTTTTACTGGCTCTGACATTTGAAAAGCTAGTCCAACACTTTCTGAACTTGTAGCAAGACTTTTTGCAATGTCCTCATAAGTCTTACCACCGTAAACTACATCCTTTGCCATACTTTCATCAATGCCTAGAATTGCATATATCTGCTCTACATCAAGTTTTCCTCCAGTCTCTATAACCTCTCTGTGAAGACTTACTACATCACTTTCAGCTTGTTCTGGACTGTAAATCATACCCTGTTCTTCATAAAACGCAGCAAGTTTTTGTTGAGCAGCATCAAAATCTTGTATAGTTTTTAAATCAGCACCTACAAGTTGAGGAGCTACCTTACTATCGTCTGGAAGTCTGTCATTAATTTGTTTTAGTAAAGCATTTCTAGTTGCTGTGTCAGTAGCAGTAGTGCCACTACGTCCATAACCACTGGACCCACCACCATAACGCATATCTAATTCAATTAGTTTAACAGCATTTTCTTGTCTTCGAGCCTCTGCCGCATCTGCTTGATCAACCCAATCTTTCATCCCTACAAAACTAATACCCATAATTACACCCTCGCCATTAAGCCAGATTTAGTTGGCTCTTCCTGTATTGGCTCTTCTTCAGCCATCATGACAGGTAAAGGTTCTGGTTCTGGTTTACCTTCATTCTTAGCTCGTTCAAGCATTTTTGCTGCTGCATCTACATCACGTCTATAAGATAAAGCTTTTTCTTCACGTTCATTTGTAAAGCCCTCTTCATAACTTATACCTGCCTCATCAGCAAAGTTTTTAATAGTCTCATGTATTGCAGGAGCTATAATAAGACTAGTGTCAATATTATGTACACCTTCCATTACGGCACTGCGAAGTATACCTTCGACAAGAGTAACTAAATCAAGTCCATATTCTAAAAAGTATACTGCATCTTCCATAGCACCTGGCTCTGCAAGATTACTTAGGTGTAAATCAAGTGCCTCATCAGGATCAGATATTTCTGGAGGTCTTTCAAAAGCTTGGCTCTTGGGTTCAGCTGTTAGTGATTGACCGGGAATTGGTCTCTCAAATGTCATCATTTGTATCTCTCCAATTATATATTGCTATGGCACTATCTAGACCATCTCTAGCACCAATACCTGCAGCCTGACTTCCATACCAAGGAGACCAACCCTTATCAACTGCCATATCTAAAGCAAACTGAATTTGAGTGGTAATACCGTCTACAGTGTTGTCCTCAGAAAGAATCCTTCCAGTTTGATCTTGATACTCTTTACCTAGACCTGCACCTGTGTATAGTTGAAACGGTCCATAAGATGCCTCACGACCACCCTCTTTCTTTTGATCACCCTTTTTAACTAGGGATTGGTAAGAAGTAGCACCTTCAGCTCTAAATAATTTTATAGCAATTGTTGGATCTATTTTACGTAGCTTAGACTCTTTTGTAATGATAGCTTCTATTTTCTTTTTTGTTAAACCTTCAGGATATTCTGGTAACTTAGCCCCTAAGCCTTTACCTATGTGAACTTGATCACCTGCCTCTGCTCTTGGAGATATGTCGATAAGACCATCATCTTCTGTTTTCATAGAAGCTAAACGTAATTTACGTTCGGAAGCTATTTTATTAATATCTTCCATAGCCTTAAACATTTTAGCAGGGGTTTCAGCAATAGTAGAATCAAGCATCTTACCTATTTTACCTGTTTGAGAACCAAGAGATGCCATCTCTGCTTTTCTTACATCATATAATGCTGTGCCCCCTGCATCTAAAGCTTTCCTATACATATCGAGGACTTCTTTTTTATATATACTCATCTTATTATCCTATATTATACCGCCTAGCAAACCTTTGGTAGCTGTACCAAATAAAAATCTAAACATCAGTGAAGTCTGAGCCGCATCTTCTTGTGCTGCAAGCTGTGTTCTAACCGACTCTAGTTCCTTATCAGCAAGTACAATTCTTAAAGCTCTATCCATAGCTGTCTCACTAGAAGTAAATGCAAAGCTCATATTGTCACGTTCACGTTGCCAAATCTCATCTAAATTCTTAGAAGTTAAAGCATTAATAGTTTTTGCAAAGTCCATGTTACTTTCGTTCTGTGCAGCATTGTTTAGTGTAGCTAAATTCTGTCTCCACTGAGCATTTGCCTGTGCTACGACAAGACCATTCTGAGCATTAAACATGTCTCGTTGATTTTGTGTTTCAGCATTAAACTGTCTTAAAGCATTTACTGTGTTTATGTTAAACTGATCCATTGCATTTGATTGAGATGCATTAAACTGTCCTACATTTGAAGTTAAGTTTGCAAAGAATTGATCTGTTTGATTTTCACTAGTGGCATTAAATTGTTCTGAAGCATTAACAGCAGCTTGGTCTGAAAGTATTGCCTGTATATTTGATTGGGTCTTAAACATTTCAGTCTGCTGTTCATTGGATAAGCTAGCCATATCCATCTGTAAAAAACTTTGTGCATTGGCTACTTGAGCTTGCTGACGGTTGTTTAAGTTAGTTACATCTAGTTGAGATAACGAAGCAGCTTCGGCTAGAACAAGAGCTTGCCTATTGTTTAAGTTTTGAAGGTTCATGGTGTTTGCAGCACGAGAGTTTTCTAAGGCAATCTGCTGATCCGCACTAAATTGCAGGTTAGCAATCTCAGAAACTTTAGCAGCATTCATTACCCTAGTTTGAAACTCTTGATCAAACTCTTGACCTAAGAACTTAGCTCTCTGTTCTGCTTTAAACAAAGCTGTTTGTTGTTTATTAGCAGTATCAATTTGAGCAATAGGTAGAGCAGCTTCCATAGCAGCTTGTACGATAGCTTGACCTGCCATGCTAGATGCACCGATACCACGTTCTGCCATTATTGCAGTAGCTTTACGCATAGATCCTGCAGCCCATGCAGGTGTGTTACCACCTTCAAACTGCTGCATTAGAGTTGCTAACTCGTCTTGCATAGAAGCAGCTTGTACTTCACCAGTTCCAAATGCACCTGCTACCTGACCTTGGTCTACAGCAGAGCCACTTATCACTTCTCCTTGTGGTCCTGTTTGAAGAGTACGAGTAGGAGCACCAGTTACATCTACAGACTGACTTGTTTTAGGATCTAAATTTCCTACCATAGAGCTAGTTGATGTCTGTCCTGTAACTGTCCTAGTAGGATCACCAGTCTGGGCGGTAAGATCGTCAGTTTGTTTTTTTACCTCGGTATAAGATTTGTCAGGAGTCATTGTTGCTACATTGTCAGGAAGTTTTGGTACACCAACTTGAGAAACAGTTCCTGCAGTTGCAGCATCTGCCATGTTTGCTACATCATAAACTTTACCTGCATCTTGACCTATAAAGTCTGCTTGATTTGGCTGTAAGTAATTTACAGCACCCTGAATAGGTTGCATGGTTTGTGTAACAAGATTTTGCTGCATTCTTTGAAAATCTTCAAGACTTGTTCCAGTAGTACCCTCTTGTGCACCAACTCTGTTTTGTGCCATTCCAGACATAGCCTGTTGGTATTTACCCATACGAGCCGCAGCTGCAGGATTTGCAGACAAAAAATTAGTAAGTTGGTTTGGAGGTCCATCAAAGCCTAAAAATTTTCTAGCAAGTTGTACATCCCCACCCTCATTCATAGCCATAACACCACCTTGTGCAGCACCCACCTTATCAAATCCTGGAGGAACATAAGTTAGAGCATTCCCTGAAGCATCTTCTGTTACTGTAACTTCTTGACCAAACTGGTTTGCATAAGTAGCTTGTCCACCAAATCCTTGTTGTGATTGTGCTGTAAGATTAGATGCAGGTGTGCCTGTGTAATTATTCATAGTAGTTACAGAATCAGGTGTAGACGATAAGTTACCTGTCTGTGTACCTACCTGCATTGTGCCAGTAAGGTTAGCTTGTGGATAAGTGCCAGTTGATGCACTCCCTAAATTTTGACTTCCTGTGCTAACACCTGGTAACGTAGTTGTAGTAGTATCAGGAGTATATGTGGTTTCGTTTACAGCTTGTGTAGTTTGACCACTAGTATCTTGAATAGCTCCAGTATCTACAACACCTGTATTTGTGCTAGCTGTATTTGTATTTTGATTATTTGTATTAGTATTGATTGTCTGATCTACAACCTGTAGATCTTTTTCTTTAAATGCAGAAAGAAAATTTACACCCATTAAATCTTGGTAGTCATCCCACCAAGGATCATAAACATCGTCATAAGCATCAAAATAAACTTTATATTTATCTTGTATATTTTCAGGTAATCCAACCTCTAGTATATCACCCCTAATACCAAAGCTTCTTATACGACCAAAACCATTACCATTTCTTAAATTCCAGTCATTGTTGTTAGGTTGTATTGTTGTAATTAAATTACCATTTGCGTTAGAGTAAAGTTTTAATATATCTGTACCTTCACTCTGTTCATATTGAACATTATAACCACCATACATTTGTTCAGTAGCTAATGACGCAGCAGCTTCAAGTCTTCCTGGATCAATAGTGCTAGTTCCAGGAGTCTTTGCAGCCTCCATAATAACATCCCAATTACGAGTTTCTTGAGTAGAACCTACAGTACCATATAAAAGGTTACTGGCCATAGTTGAAATACCAGACCAGTCTTGTCCAGACGCATACAAAGACTCAACACTTTGACCTGCAAGAGCCTCCATCATTTCCCGCATATTAGGTTTTCTTGGCTGACCTTGTTTTGCTGAGGCTACATACGAATCTATATACCCTTCATTTACCCAAGTAGGTACACCAATACCATCAATAGTAGCTTGGTACTCTATTTCCTCTGGCATAGTCCAAGTAGCTACAGCTTCAGCAGTTTCTTCTGCTATATCGTTAGTAGTATCTGTTGCTGCAGCTTCTGCTGCGGCTGCGGCTGCGGCGGCTGCTGCTTCTCTAGCCCTTCTTTTCTTACGTCTTTTTTTACGCCTACTAACACCTGCATTATGCTTGTCCATATTAGACTGAGCTTGAGACCTCTGAGCTAAAGCACTGTTTGAAGAGCCAGTAATAGTGTTAGGTCCACCACTAATAGCTTCAAAAGCATCATAGTTTTGATCGTCTGGATTTTCCGCCATATTTTATTCCTTATCTCAACGATAGAGTTTGCCAGAGCTTAACTGTGTTTGCCCTAGTAAAATCTTGATAGCTGCTCTTTAATTTTTTTGGCATGTCTACCCACTCAATAGTTGCCTTTGTTTCTTTACATATATCCATAGCAACTTCGTAAAAACTTTTTTCTCTACTTGTTCCCATGTTCCAAATACCAGACTCTTTTACGTCAAAAAATTTCTGATGGTATTCTACTATTTTATCTACGTGTATAAAATCTCTGTAGTAGTACTCGGAGTTTTTAAATAGTTTTATGCTACCTGTTTCTTTTGCCTGTGTTTTAAACTTTGTGTAGGGACTGGCTTGATCTTTTTTGTGATCTTCATGATCACCATACACATTAAAGTATCTAAATATTTGAGTTATTATAGGAGCTTTACGATACTCGACATACTTTTCAAATAAAGCTTTGCTTCTAGCATAGTGGTTTTGAGGATTAAGAGGACAGCTTTCTTTAAATCCAGACTCTAAACCATATACAGAAGCACTACTAGCAAACTGAAAATTTACACCTTTTTCTATACAGTCTTCGTACAAATAAATAGAGGACTCAATGTTCTGTACTGTTATCTTACGTATGTCTTGCTCTGTAGTAGAGCTTACTGCTCCTAAGTGTACTACCCAATCAAGTCCGTCTATTATTGGGTATTGATTACCAAACTCGTAAGTAGAAATTTCATGTTTATCTTTCAAAGCATTGACCATATTCTGACCAATGAAACCTTTGTGACCAGTAACCAGTATTTTCATTTCTGGCTGTCTCCCCCACCAACACGGTAGTTATCCTCTACAGAGTCAGGGGTAGAAACTTCTATTACTGTCCCTTCTTTTTCACAGATAATTTGATGAGGGGCTAAAGGTTCGTTACGCCATGTATCACCATCTGTGAGAATCTTTTCATGAGTACTTGCATCCTTTGTGTCTATGTAGATAACTTTAAATCTACCTTTAAGTATGTACCAAGTCTCATCTTTTTCCCTATGAAAGTGCATAGAAAATTTAGCACCCTCGTTAAAATGTAAAAACTTACCACAGTACTTGTCGTTGGTTGCCCATATTAGTTCTGAACCCCAACCTTTTTTAATATGCCCCTCAAGCCGCATCATGTATCTCCTCTAAACGAGGTGCATACACACCGACATGTTTGACAGTTATGGCAGCAGCCTTCATAGCAAACTTAATGGCTTTTGGTATATCAGGCGTTTGTAACCAACTATATACTAAAGCTGCTAAGAATGTATCCCCTGCACCACAAACATCATGTGCATCTACTTTGGGGGGTAAGTATAGCTTGTCTTTGTAGACTACCTTTTCCGATCCAAATGTAACAATCATGTTATCTGCATCAGATATTCTGTTCTCGTATTCGTATTGATTTATTTTTACAAAAGCTTTTCCAAACAACTTTAAATCTTGTTTTTTAGTATCAATAAATACAGGGCCAGTAAAACTTTCTAAGATACTTTCTATGGTAAAGGTGCTAACGTAACCTTTATTGTAATCAGATATAACAATAGCATCATAATCATTAAACTTATGTAGTCTATGTTCTTCATGGTCTCCCTCTATAAGAGGTATGTCAACCCTTACAATTTGTTGACCAGTCTTGTTATCAATATATCTTTTCTTTGTTTCTTTATATAAAATGTCATAATGACAATTTAAACCTAATGCTTGTAAATTTTGAAGTACATTACCTGCCATCCCTAATTTACGAACAGTGGTGTCCCAATCTAGTACTGGTACAGGTGCTTCTGGGTTTAATCTTTTGACTGTACCGTAACAGTACTCGTCATAACATCCGTCTCCTATCAACAAAATCTTGGAGGGTATTTGTTGTTGATTCATTGTTGGTCCTCTCAAAGAATACTATTTCCTTACAGTATTCCTCACCAACAATCTTCTTCCCCCTCCAATCGGAACCTTTTACCATAACGTCAGGCTTATACCTTTTAATAATATTACTTAACTCTTTATTAGAGTTAAATGACACAACACTATCTACAGGCTTTAACATTGACATCAGATGCTTCCGAGTTTTAAGATTGTTTAAAGGTCTATCTGCCCCCTTGTTATACCTTATTTTTTCATCTGTGTCAAGGGCTACGAGTAATCTACCCCCTAACATGCTAGCAAAATCAATTAGATCAAGGTGTCCTGAGTGTATTACATCAAAGGCTCCATTGACAAATACTTTTTTCATGTGTTATTATCCTGTCAAAAGGAGTTGCTATGTCTAGATTTAAACATATTATAGAACAAGACCCTCAACAAATTCAACAACAAAATATACCTAATGACTGGCCTAAAGTGTTTCCTAAACCTATAGTTGGTTTAGATAGAGATGGTGTTATCAATATAGATAAAGGTTATCTTACTGATCCTAATGATTGGGAACCTATTTCTGGTTCTCTTGAAGCCATACGACTAATTAGAACTAAAGGTTATAAACTAGTAATTTTAACTAACCAAGGTGGTATTATAAAAAAAGAGCAGACACACGAGCAAGTTGAAGCCATTCATCAACGTATGATGGAAGTGTTTGGCAATGCAGGTATCTACTCCATTGATGGTTTGTTTTATTCTGAAACCTCTCTGAAATGTGATTGCTTTGCTAAACCTAATCTTGGTATGTTTCACAGAGCAGAAAAAGAAATTTTTCAAAGTAAGTATAGGTTTAAACAAAATGGTTTTTATGTGGGCGACAAGCTAACAGATATTAAAGCTGCAGAACGTATCGGTGCTACTCCTATTTTAGTACGTACTGGTCATGGATTAGAAACTGAAGAAGACCTCAAGAAATTCTCAAAAGAGAAACTTAGAAAGAAGACCAAAGTGTTTGATGATCTTCTTCAGTTTGCTAAAAAGCTACCTTAAGCAGCTTCTCCCATATCCTCAACAATGCTGTCATTATAAGGATAGTGTACTAGCTTACCTATGTCTGGCAGATATAAGTAATTTATGTCTGAGTTCTTTACAGTATCTATAGCATCCTGTAAAGTTTCAACTAAAGGCTGACCTGCTAGATTAAAACTTGTGTTGAACAAAATAGGAACACCGGTGATTTTATCAAACTCTTTTATCAGGGAATAATAGCTAGGGTTCTGTTTCTTGGTTACAGTCTGAATACGACATGTACCATCTACGTGTGTAATCGCAGGAACTTCACCATGCTTCTCAGTCTTAAAGTCCATAGCATACATCATGTATGGTGACTCTTCTAACCCACGAGTTTCAAACCACTCTTCAAAGTTTTCCTGTAGCATTGAACCTGCAAAAGGTCTGAACCACTCTCTTCCTTTGACTGCGTTTACAAAGTCTTTACCATTAGTATCTGTGGGATCGTATAGTATAGAACGATTACCTAGTGCTCGTGGTCCTGCTTCAGAACGTCCTTGGAATAGAGCTACAATGTTTTTGTCTGCTATTAGCTTTGCTACATCAGCAGCTTTAACATCTTTAGTTTCTATATCACCAAGGTCATAGTCTTCTTTACGTTCAGGGCCAAGATAAAGAGTAGTCATAGGACGTATAGTCTTATCCTCTTTGTTCTTATCGTAGTGAATTAGTTTGGCTAACCCTATTGCTGTACCACCATCGTGAGAGATAGGGTCAACAAAGATATTAAGATCAGGAAACCTTTCCTTGTAGTAGTAATTGGCTACACAGTTAAGACCATAACCACCTGATATAACAATGTTTTTGTGTCCTGTTTTATCTACAGCCTTTTCGATTAAGTCTCCTACAAGAGTTTGTGTCTCATCCTGCACAGCCCAAGCTAAGTCTTTTGCTGCATCTGTTACCTTTGTGTAGTCACTATGCCAAGCTTTAGGGTCTTCTTTTAGTTCTAGTAAAGGGTGGCGTAAGTGATCTACGTAAGCACCTGCAGGGTAGTTAGGAATAAATACGTTCTTGTTACCTCTGCCATTATAAAACAAACTAGGAATAAACTCGTTTCTTTTACCATATGGTGCAAGACCCATTGTCTTACCTGCTTCAATGTAACCAAACCCAAGATAGTGTGAAACAGCTTCGTATGCTTTAACTAGTGTTATAGCACTATCCATCTCTAACTCTTCATTTACTATACGTTGGGTATCGTAGTTTCCACCATAAGAAGTAAATACAGGTTTTATTCCCTCTTCATAGTCACAGTTAAAAATAGATTCTGTTTCAAAACCTGGGTTCTTAAACTCTTCATTAATTTCTATCTGTCTATGAGAACCAGATCCATCTACAATAACTGCAGCAGCCTGTTTAAACCCTGAGTTGTAGAAAGCATTTGCTGCATGACCTAGATGGTGAGCACCACCAACACTTATTATTTGTAAGTTAGGATTAAATTTTCTTAAAAAACCAGAGTAAGGATCTTCTCCTGTCCAAGGTAACTGTGGAAATTGTTCTGAAGTACCACCAAGAACTAGGATGTCTACACCATACTTTAGTGCTTCCATCATTCCTGCAAAAGGATTTCCATCATATTTACTACGAGAAAGTCTTTCTTCCTCTATATAAAATTTTAATTCACCATCTACTACTAGAGCAGCAGAACCATTATGTCCTGGATTGATTGCTAAAATATTCATTACTTCACCTTCTTTTCAATATCTTTGACAATGTTAGTATACATTGCATTTATTTCTTCGTCACTAAAATCCATCAGAGTATCGTTAGCTCTGTCAGCTAGGTGACTCTCAAGACCTGAGATACGAATAGGTGAGTATTTCTTAGCATCCTTTTTTTCTACAATGTTAAAGTAGTCTGGATAAGTTGTGTTGATAGCAAATGTAGAACCAACAATTACTGTTCCAGGAGTTCCTAATGCTCTAGCCATGTGTTGACCAACTGAGTCTACACCAATAAAGTAGTCTGCTGAACCAATAAATGCAGTCCACATTCGTAGGTCTGCCTGTGGTTTTACAGTGTAGGTATCCTCTGCCATATGAAAATCTGGTTCAGCCATAAGAACTAGGTTGTACTTTACACTTAACTTCTTAACTAGTTTTAGATACGACTGAGGATCAAGAGAACGAGATGATTCATCAATAATAGTACCAGTAGGATGTTTTTGTGCAGAACGCCCAAAGGGTTGCAACACAATGTTCTTTTGTTTTTTCTGCTGATTCTTTGCATCCAAGAACATACCTGCTGCATTAATCTCTTCCATCTTAGAAGTTTTAAGAACAGGTAGACCTAGATCAGAATGATCATTCGTATCATTAATTAGAACATCAAAGGCTTCAGCTAAAGATAATTCTTGTTTAAAGTATCCTGGCACTCGATATGGTTCAGGAGATACAAGCTCTTCAGCATCTTTTATTACGTGGTCAAAGATACCTTTTTGTTCAGGGTTAAATACTTTGTCTTGTAGTTCAGGGATACCCCAATATAAAGTATCCCATCCATGTACTAGTATAGCAAAGTCATCATGTTTCTTTGCATACTTTAGGAAAGCAGGTATAGATGCTACAGCACGACCTGCGCCCCCATCAATAAAAAATAGTTTTTTCACGAGTCTTCTTTCTTCTTATTTATATCACCCTTACGGGCACTCGTTATTATACAATAATTTTTTAATTAGTTCAAGAGGGTTGTGTAGGCCAGTCTATTATCCAAGGGTTAGTCACAGACGTAGGAAGGTTACGTAATAAACCTCTGTAAGTAGCCCACGCAGCTTTATTTTCGTCTGTTAAAGGAGAGTCAGAAGATTGAGTCCAGTCACTGTCACTAAGTTTTTTATTTCTAGCTAACCTGAATATATCCATTTGATTATTTTTAGCAGTAGTTATATCTTCTTCATCAAATTTTTCTAACAGTTGAAATATACCCATTCCTGCTTCACTTTCACTGTACGTTGCAAGGCCTGGAAAAGCACACTCAAAGTTATCTACTACAAGATCAGCAACATCCTCTTCTGGAGAGACTGCAGTCCAAGATCTTGGTTCTATGTCAGTATCCCAAATTAAAACACGTTTGTTAGTTGTACCTTCTGGATACGAATATAAAATACTGTCTAGTATTTCTGTGTTTGAATCAAAAACAAAATAATAAACCATCTAACTTTTACCTTTTATGTATGAATGTAGTTTAAATGGAGCACAAATAGTTATAGTATCTATTGTAGGATCAGTTCCACAAATTTGACTTGTTATCGCAGTTGCAACTCCTTGATCGTAACTAGAAAAACAATTTGTTGATGGGTTATATATTGCTGCTATAATACCAGTATTAGTGTGTACTGCTCCACAACAAATCCACTGTTGGCTTCCTAAAAGGAATTTACATTTATCACCACTGTAACCACCCTTCCAAGGTCTATGGCCTTCTTCTTTTGAAATTATGCAACAGAAAACTGCACCTGGAAAAGTATCAAAATTGTACATGTTAATATCCATCTCTCTGCGATTACATTGAGAATGATTAGTGGTAATAAATCTAGTAGGACTATGGCTATACGTTGCATTTACAGATGTAAGACAATTATTCCTTGTAGCTCCTGGAAATGAATTACCTGCAGTTGTGGCAGTGTAACACACAATTGCGTCATTACACGCCCCATTAATACACCACTTAGTAGAATAACCCTTTGTAATATTATAAGAACATAACAAACAGTTTGCACAGTCCCAATATCTAAAACCCATACACTCACCACAGATGCATTGATCATTGTAACTTGCTTGCTGAAAAGCTGCAGGTATAGCTATACAAAAATTACAGCAATGACAGTGGTGTGTTGCATTTAAGTGAAATTTAGAAAATTTTAAAAAATGATTTGTTTGACTTCTTAATGGATGAAAACCTGCTACGCAATCAGCAGTATCACACGTTAAGAAGAACATACTAGTATACCCTCTAGGTTGAGGAGCCAAATTAGCATTAGTACAAAATGATACAGGGTTTGACTGATCTCTATCATTCAATTTTAAGTAATCAGTTTCACTGTTATCATTTCTAAAACTAGTTCCATCATTCTTATTTCTGTAATGCCAAGCATTACCACTCAGTTTACTTACACAACCCATTCCTACAAAGTAACATGCTGCATCATGACACAGATTCATACACGTATTCATGCAGCCTAAAGGTTCACTTCCTTGTGAAAGATTATGTTTGCATAGACAATTTTGACAGTAACACCTTATTCGCATTACATCCATCATACATCTGTTACAGCCTAGTAACATAACGAAACATTTTCCTATAGGCACAAAACCACATTGCCCACTTGTATGTGAATGAAGTATACAATTACATTCAGCATTATCACAATGTTTTATTTTAACTATTTGCGTGGTACAACTAGGAGCAGATTGGCACACACCAAGTAAAGGTATATCATTTATAAAGTATGCATACCCACTAGAATTAGCTCCACCATGTTTGCCAATGCAAGAGCATCCTTTACGTGCAAAATAATAACACTGGGTATTTTTTACAGAGACAAGAAACCCCACTTCTCCACATATACAATTGGTAGCTCCAAAATAAAAAGCAGTAACTGCTGACATACAACAATTAGGTCTGTCATATTCATCAGTATTTGTTTCACAAAAAGTTATATGTTTTTGACAATGGTGAGCAGAGCAAGAACATAAGTCTTGAACACACTCTAGAACTGCAGTACAGGTGGGAGCACCTGTGCTAGTTGTGTTTATCTTAGCTATTTGCATGACAGCACATCTATTATCACAGTTCATTATTCCCATAGAATAAAGGATTCCTGTCCCTCTTACTAGGTGAGTTCCATCCCATTTACCAGTACGATCACCAACACCATCATTTCCAGTGTTGTGGCAACAGCCTACAGGACAACAATTTATAAAGGTAACAGCACAGGTTGAATCACAGTTTATAGCTGTAATAAACTTTGCGTAGTCTACTAATGCACTACCACACTGACAAAACTGGCAGCTAAATAGTACAAATCCATTTTGACTTCGACAAGCATTAAATTTACACTTGCAGACTGTTCCATCAATTTCCCCTGCTTTAACCATTTCTCCACCAACTGCTTTAAACGTCACAGCTTTGTAGCAACAAGTTGATCTCCTATAGTGTAATACAGAATAGCCTAAACCATTATCATGGTGAGCACACTCAGTAGTAACGTCATCACCTATTAACTCGCCACCACTAAAATAAGAAAGGTCTGAAACAGGATTAAATGGTGTAGGTTTTGCAAACTGACCTATTACCCACTCACCTTGTTGAGCACTGTTGTCATACAGTGAAGCATCCACTGCTCCTCCAGGTGGTATTGAAGTTAAAACACAACTTGTGTTATCTCGTAAAAGATAAGTAGTAGTGGTGTTTTCATTTTTTATTATATAAGTAGGAGATCCTGGGGATAGAGAAGTTGCGTTGGGAAGAGTAATATTCCCACTAGGACACTCACAGGTTAAACAAATAGCTAAAGATCTATTGCTGTCTGCACAAACTGTGTAAGAAGTAGTGCCAGTAACTAAACCACCACCACCCCCTGCAGGGCCATCAGAACCACCACTTGCTGCAAATGTTGAATATGTACTCATTCTATTCCCTCTTTATTGTGCTATTGCCCAACCAATAGTTGAGTTAACAAACTGTAACTGGAAAGCTGCATAAGCTGCATCAACAGTCATATCCTCACCAAGGCTCATAATATTAGATCCATTGCGTCCAATGATACAATTATTGTTACCACCTATTTCTGTGATAGCTACTGTATCCCCTGCACTTGGACTAGCAGGTAACGTAAGTGTTACTGCAGAACCATTTAAGATAACTCTAGTATCTTTAGTAGCTGTCGCATTTGAAGTAACTACAGTAGGCGTAAATTCTTTTTGTTTTGTATTCATTTGTGTCTGAATCGCAGAAGTCACACCCCCTACAAAATTTAACTCAGCAGCAGAAGCAGTAACTCCTGTTCCACCTATCTGTAGTGTAGTAGAAGCATTTACTGTAGGAGCAGCTACTGTACCTGTAGCTGTAATTGCAGCAGCACCTACTGTTCCTGTAAATGTAGGGCTTGCTGTTGGGGCTGCACCAGTAACCTCTGCGACTGCTATTGCACCATCTGCAAGCTCACCACCTGTAGCAACTAAGTCTGCTAATACTCTAGCCTGAGTCATCTAATTCTCCCCTAAATAAAACAACAGTTGTGACAAGCAAATGGTTCTAGCTTGTACAAATCAACTATTACACACTGAGCAGAAACACCTACTGTAAAAGATTTTACACCTACTTCAACATAGTAGTCTGTCCCAACTACAGCACTTGCTCTGTATTTGTTCTTACAAGTAAATAGACCACCCCTCATTTGTCGAGTATAATAATAAGGGTAGATATACTTTGCTCCACCTCTTTCTATGTCTGCTTTAGAACAAGTTGATTTAGGTCCAAGAGCAACGTGTACTTCACCCCTGTTGTTAAACCAGTTATTCTTATGAGCCTGATTTGAATTTACTCTATAAATACCATTAACTTGTAAACTGTAAGATCCATATTCATTTGAACCCATGTTTGAATCTTGATCAACGTCACATGTAACCCCAGAGTTAAAAGTTCCACCAGAGGTTGTTGCACAAACTAGTTCGTTTCTACCCAAACCTACAGAACAGTAGCCAAAACCAGTGCCAAGGTAATATCCATGTATTTCTACTTGTCTGTGAGAACTACACGCATTACTAGTGCTACTACAATGGCAAGCCATTTGTTGTGCATAACCACTAAATCCCATAGGAGCAGTAGCTTGACCTTTAGGTGGTAACTCTGCAAAGTATTGAAAACCACAGCAGTCTAAAAAACATTGATTATAGTCAGTCCAAACAGAAGTATCTGGTCCAAGATTATGACAACATTGAGCACTAGTATTACCACAATGAATAACTAAATTTGGTTCATTACATTCTGCAGTTAGTACATTATGGATGTCTGCCCTCAAGCCAAAGACTCTTCCACACTGCCCTGCATTAGAGCCACCCTCGCCTAGCATTTGGACAGTACAGGCTGTTACTTGAGGCATATACCAAAACCCTTTTGTAGCTACAGACCCTGAAGGACTAAGAGCTTGAAAAGCAGTACCACACTGACAACATCTTTCTTTTATTTTTGTGTAAGCCATGCACCCACAACATCGTTGATGAAAGTACCAAGCATGACCTGGAGTTCCTGTATACAATAAATGATGTCTACATTCTCCTGCACTTGTCAAACATTTAAGAGAACTATCTTGACTCATTTCAACCCTGTTAGTACAGAAACAACCTGTGTCTGAACGATATTTAAAGGCATGAGCACAATTGGTGCTACCACCTCTTCCTGTAATAAGAATATTATCACACTCATCACTTGTAATAGCAGAAATGCTCATGTAGTTACCAGTACAACTTGCACAATTCCAAATGTTGTGGTGACAACAACTAAGCCTGTGTACTGTATTATTAGTTGTATCAACACAGTAAACTCCTACGTGAACACAACAAAGATTTGCATCTTCCCAATCGTGTACAAGAGCAAATTTATTATTGCCCATATCAACTATGTGAGATTCACCCATTTCATTGTTGTTATTATAAATATTACCTATGTTATCACAAAGAGTGTTACAAAGATTATACTGTAAATTTGTCCAAGGATAAGGGGCTAGTACACCCCAAGCAGTTCTATTTGGATCTGCTACTGCTGTAGTTCCACCAGAACTAGAGGGAGTAGGAAAGACTGTAATACCCATTATTCTGTAGCTCCTGATATTTGAATTGTTACTTTACTAGCAGTTGTAGTAGTTGCCTGTATGGTATCGTTGGTATCTGAAAGAACTAAGCCTGGAACAGGAAACTCAATTATAATTGTTGTGTCTGCAGCAACACTCGTCTTATAAAATTGGTTTGTTGCAGCAGCAGTTCCTACTGAACCACTGTTATCAGGAACATTGTACAACACTACAGTTTCAGCAGTAGTGTTTGTATTATGTATTACAATACCACGAATGTAAGATGTTTTAGAGCTAGGGTTTGTGTACACTGCTCCTGCACTACTTGCTATTGTTGTAATTGGTGTTAGTTGTGCATATGTAAAAGCCATTTTTTCCTACCTATAATACAAAAGATTTTCTAAGATCAGCCTGAACGTCTACTGTTGCAAAGCTAAGTGTCCCTGACCCATTCGTTTTTAGAAACTGATCTGCTGATCCATCAGAAGTTGGGAGAGTAAATACAGAAACAAAACTCTGTAAGTTTGCATCGTATGCTAAAACGTTTGTTCCTATGACTACACCTAGAGTTGTTCTAGCTGTTGATGCGTCAGCATCGTCAACAAGTGTTCTAGCAAATGAAGAGAAGTCTGTTACAGCATATGTATCAGAACCACTCGTATAAATTATTTTATCTGCTGCAGTTGTTAGTCCTGCAATTGAAGCTAGACCTGCATCGTAAGCCTGTACATCAGATCCAATAGCTACACCAAGATTTGTTCTTGCTGTTGGTGCACTGACTAAATCAGAAAGGTTGTTAGCTTCTAAAAGATACTTAGCATCAGACTGTGCTTCTGTTATATGATTAGCTAAATTAAATGTGCCATAGGCGACAATATCTACGATGTCCCCAACAGTAGCACCACTTGCAAGAACTATACTAGTTCCTGATGTAGCTGTAAAGTCTGTTCCACTTTTTAATTTTAAACCATTAAGCCAAACGTCTACAAAACCAGAATCGTATGTAGAAGCAAACGTAGTTTGACCTGCTGTAGCAGTGTAGACATTACGACTTGAAGTTCCATTTACAGATGAACCTGCTGCAGTCCAAGAACCACCACTAGTCCTAACATTCATAATATTTGTAGAGCTATTAAAATAGAGAGCACCAGTAACTAGGGCATCACCATCGTTGTCAACTGAGGGTGCTGAAGACTTAGCACCAAGGTATCTATCATCAAATGAATCATAGGAAGATGCTGCAGAGGTTGCACTAGAAGCTGCTGCTGTTGCAGAGGAAGCACTAGCAGTAGCACTTGAGGCAGCAGCAGTGGCAGAACTAGCAGCAGCAGATGCTGAAGTAGAAGCTGCAGTAGCTGAACCAAGTATGCCATCTACATATGTTTTTGTTGTGAGATCAGCACTAGCACTTGGTGTATAACTAGCAGTAATCTTGTTACTACCTACTGCTAATGCACCTGTTAGAGTTCCACCTGCTAATGGTAAGAATGTATCTGTAGTATATTTCTTAGTTGCTGCATCTTGATCTGCTGTTGGATCACCCAAGCCTGTAATCTTAGCTGTACCCATAGCTATAGCACCAGACATTGTACCACCTGCTAGTGGTAGCTTGGTTGCTATACTTGTTGTGATTGTGTTGGCAAAATCTGCATCGTCCCCCAATGCTGCAGCCAATTCGTTCAAAGTATTTAATGTTCCAGGTGCTGAGTCTACAAGACCTGCTACCTCTGTATCAACATATAATTTTGTTGCTGCGTCTAAATCAGAACTAGGTGCTGTAAGATTAGTAATCGTTGCAGATGTACCTGCGTTCATGTTTAGAGTGCCATTAATGGTCACGTTAGTAAATGATGATGTTCCTGAACCTGCAGTTACGTTACCTGTTAAATCTCCTGCTACGTCACCAGTAACATCACCTGATACATTACCTGTAACGTTACCTGTAATGTTTCCAACAAAGTTTGAATTTGCTGTAACTGTTGTACCTGTTATGGCTGCAGGTGTACTACCCCCAATAGTAGTACCATCAATAGCACCACCATTAATATCAACAGTCGCCAATGTCGCCTGACCAGATGTAGCAACAGTTGTAAAGCTAGCTGCCGCAGCACTATTAGCCCCAATTGTTGTGCCATCCATAGCACCGCCATTAATATCCACCGTAGCATGTGTTGATGTCCCTGTGCTTGTTAAGTCTGTAAATGTACCTGCACCTGCAGAAGATCCACCAATGGTGACACCATCTATTGCTCCTCCATTAATGTCTACTGTAGTTAAAGTAGAAGTACCTGATGCACTAAGAGTAGTAAAACTACCTGCAGCAGCAGTTGTATTACCAATAGTAGTGTTGTCTACTGCACCTGAGTTAATGTCAGCAGATGTAATAGTTGCTGTGCCTGTAAGAGCAGATGTACCTGTAACAGCAAAAGTACCACCTACAGTGGCGTTACTAGAAGCAGCTAGTGTAGTAAAACTACCTGCTGCTGCTGTAGTCCCACCTATTACTGCACCATCAATTGTACCACCTGTAATAACAACAGAATCAATGTAACCTATACCATCAATGTACAGATCTTTGAACTCTGCTCCTGTAGCACCAAGATCTATATCATCATCAGATACAGGTTTGAGGACACCATCCTCTAGTCTAATTTGTTCTACAGCAGAAGAAGATACCTCAGTAAAAAAACTAATTCTGTTATTTGATGTATCTACAACAACTTTGTTTAGGGCATCAGTATCAGCTATACGAGGGACATTAGCTCCCTCTCCTGTGCTACCATCATGTTTGTGCCCACTTGCTGCAGCAAAGGCATCACGAATAGCATTGTACTCTGCGTTTACTGGTGCAGCTTTAATGACTGCATTAGCAATAATGTCAGCTACTGATTGTCTTGTATAACCTGCCATTTAAAGTCTATCCCCCACGCCAAACGTCACAACTAAGCCTTGAATACTGTGTGAAGCATTTGAATCATTTGTAACATATTTTAAAGAAACCGATTTACCTGAACCTGATATGTTTGTACGTTGCACTGGTGAAGGATTCCCATCAAAAATAGCTGTGCTATTATACGCAGCTTCGTTATAATAGGCTGCTGCACCCTCAGTACTCAGTGTAAAGTTTGTTGGATTTAAAGAGTCTGGGTCTTCGTAATCATATACAACAGACATGACAATTTCATTATCACCCTCAGAACGTAGATAAGTTGCTACTGTATAAAATATCTTTCTTTGCTCTGGGTCTTGCATATGAAGAAAAGGAGTTTGGAAAACACTAAAGATATTAGTTCCTGCAAAACTATTACCCTGTTCTTGTCTGTGCACCTTACCAGTGCTATCTCCGTGAATAACAAATTCGTTTTGTCCTATATAACCACTGTCAGCAGCAGTAGCAGCTATACCTAACATCTGACTATATTCAAACTGCAATCCATTTGGAGTTTGTCTAAAGCCACCTATAACACCCTGTGAATCTGCTGCGCCAAAGAAGTATCTAAATTGTGTTTTTTGTTTTATGGTAACAGCATTTAGAGTATCTAAATCAATATCAAATACAATATCTGTAAAGATAGATTGAATATCTTTTGATACAGTTTCGAGATTAACGTCACCAATTTTTGCTGTACCTGAGATAGGACGTAGACCATCCTGTGATAAGAATAGCAAGTCACCACCAATTTCTATAACACTATCTGTAGCTAAACATCCGAGATCATCTGTTACAGTTTGTAACACAAAGTTAGCTGATGCAGTACCCGATAACTTTTTAATATGGGTTGAACCAAAAATATATAGTTCGTTTCTAAAAGACTTTATAGCAACAATAGGAAAACCTACATTTATAACTCCTGCTCCATTACCTGATGCAAAGTCTGTTTCTGCTAGTGGTGCACTAAAAAATAGTTTTGTTGGATGTGCAGGATCACCTGCTAGAAATAAATGGTTTTGAAATATTGCAGAATATTTTGGATCTGTAGGTGCATCAGAGTGAGTAATCTGAGTATAGGTTGTACCATCATATGTAGCTGCAGGGTTTATACCATCAGTCAAAACAAGCTTTGGAGTACCAAAATTAAGCCTAGAAAATCTAACCTTTGATACACCTGTCATTGTTGGAGAACCTGCACTACTTACAGCAACCCAAGCTGATGTAGAGTTATTCCAATAGTGTAAATAATTAGTTCCTGAAGAAGGTTTACGAGCAGCAAAGATACCATCTTTAATACCATCTGCTACTGCTACACCAAGAACACTTCCTGTTCCTGTAACTGTGCCATAGTTATTAGCAAAGCCACTTATCTTTCTATAACCACCTGTAACAGCAGGTTCATAATTAATAAGTGCAACAGCAGAACCTGGTGCAACCTCACCTTGAGAGAGCACATCACGGCTTGTGTTTAAACCGCCCTGTGCAAAAACTTTAAAGGAGGCTAAATTTTCGGGCATTATACAATACTGCTAATAGTGTTACTAAATGATTTGTTTCTTTGTATTACTGTTGACCTAACATCAAGTGGATCGTCCATAAGTATACGTCTCATAGACCTAATGCCATCAGTAAAGTTTTGTTGATGTATAGCAGCACTTTGATCATTAGACCTAAATCTCATCATATACATCATAGCACCATCAATAAGTACATGGTTAAATCTGTCAGGTATTATAGACGTATCATTAAAAGCAGTTAGGTCAGAAGGGAATGAAAAGTACACATACTCTACTATATAACTATTATTTGGAACAGGTGTTACACCAAACTTTGCTTCTAATGTTTGATACACACGTTCTGGTGCAGATATACCAGATCCAGAATCACCTTCATCATCTAAGCCACGAAACCTTTGAGTATACTCTTCAAAAGATATTGTAGGGAGAAAGCTAGGAGTATTACCTGCAGACCCTAGCTTTTTTAAATAAAAAGTATCCCAGTCTACAGAAGCAAAATCAGCAGGAAAAGCATATTGCCTAGTTCCTGCAGTTAGTGTTTGTGTAGTTGTAGTTTTTAAAAACGGAAACTCTTGTCCTGTCTGAATGATATTTCTAATGGAGTTATTTATCGCATCTTTAGCCAAAGCTTGTACATTCCGTACTGCATCAAAGCCATCACCTGCCGAATCAAGTGTAACTTCGTTCAGTCTACGTAATAGTTGATTTACAAGTGTGACATAAGTAGCCATTACAAAAATCCCTCAGGTAAGCTAAAGGGGCAAGTTGCCCTGCCCCTTAAGTTAGTTATGCAAGTGCATCACGATCTACTTCATTAGCAGTACCGTCATTACCTATATCTGTGCAATCCATCATCCATGCCCAAATTCGGATCTTGCCTGTAGTAACAGCACCACCAGACAATGTTGCAATTGTCATGTCGATGTTATCATCAGCTACAGCCATTAATGGTTGGAATGCCGCAGGGTTTTGAGTAACAACTCCTGCTGCAGATGTTCCATCAAACCCATCTACAAAACAATCGGCATCGGCCCCTGTTCCTAGATCTAGAGTTAATGTAGAACCGTCAGAAGCTGTATCAACTTCCATACCTGCATTAAGGATCATAGTTCCTTTTTTGACAGCAATCACTGGAACGACATCAGAAGCAGCTAGTGCAGATCCTTTGTCAGACAAAGCAGTTGCTAGATTCAAAACAGTTTGAACCATGTAGGGTTTTCTACCTGGGTTAGCATTGGCTCCCCGAGCAGATTGAAGTGTATTATCACCTAAAGCCATAATTCAATCTCCCTTAAGCTGCGTTATATTTAGCAGTAACGATTGCTTCTGGACGAAGAATCTTCCTACCGTATAGATGCATACCACGAACGATGTCAGCAAAGCTGTCAGGATCACGGTAAGTTTCAGTCTTACTGATCTGCTCTGCAGTTGCTACTGCTGAGTCATGACCTGCAACGATCACACCAAAGTTGGCATTCTGGTTTGCAGAACCTGCAGTTCCTGAACCTGTACCTACGTGAGGAAGGTTTGAGGAAGTGTAAACTCTAAAACCATGTAGGTTGTTCAGCACTAGACCGTTACGTAGAGCACCTGCTTCACCGTAATCTGCGTTCAAGAACCTTGAGTCCTCATCAGCCATGATTTCCATGAACACGGGGTCAACTACGAGCCACCTACCTTGTGAATCAACTTGTTGTTGATCCAACAAACGTTTCATGCGTGATACGATCATCGCAGGAGAAACAGTTGCTGTTGGTAGTGCTGTTGCACCTGGTAGACGTGCTGCTACTGGGATCGAATGATCTCCTGCAGAAGTCGTTGTGATGTTACCAAATGAAGACTTAATAAGTTTCATTGAAGATAACAACTCGTCTGAGCCTGCTGTTGTTACAGCTTTTGAACCATTTACTTGGTCATTGACTGTATCAGCATCGGTGTGTAATGCAGACTGTTTAAAACCTGATAGATAGCCAAGAACTTCTTGGTCATGCTGATCAGCTAAACGGTATGCTGCACGGTTGGTAGCAAGATCCATAAAATTGACATGTGAATGAGCTTCCTCAATATCGTCAATCTTAAAAGCATAGTAGTTAGCTTTATCAACGACTAGAGAAAAGTCTTCATCGTCTAGATCTTGTGCATTTACCTGAGTCCCACGAGCATATGCACTGACTGAGATTTCAGGTTCTTTGATGATTTTCACCGTATCACCTTGGGCAGCTATCTCCCCAAAATAATCAGAGTTGGTGATGTCACCTACTACTGTGCTCTTTCTAAAGGCGAGCTGAACCTTTTTGGAGTATATGATACTGGAAAAATTACCGTTAGGTAAGTTACCGTATCCTCCTGCTGTTGTAAAAGCCATGATAAAATCCTCCTGATATTTGGCTTATGAAGAAAGCTTAAACATCTAAAAGAGGCTGTACGTTTTCTAGGGTGCAGAGAGTATTTAGGTTGCGCCACCAAATACTACTGGGCCTGTACTTGTCCAGGTAGTTCTTTGTAGTTTAGACTTTTGTGAAATTAGGCAAGACAAAAGGTAGTCAAAAGAGGCTTTTGTCTCTGTGCCTATAGTTATACTGTTGATTTAGTAGTTGTCAACAGGTTATCTAGCTTTGCCAGATACATCGTAAACAAATTTACCCGAACGGATAGCTTTGTTAATTTCGTCAGCTCTTTGCTCAAATTCCTTATCAGACATTCTTGCAACTTCTGACTCACGAATTGCGTCATTAGCATCTTCTACATCTACTTGTGTTTTTGTTTTACGAGTGACTGTGGAAGCTGCGTCTTTGGCCTTTGCTTTCTTAGCAGTTTTTGTAAGGCCTTTATCTACTTTATATAAATCAATAACACGAACTACTGATGCAGGATCGTCTGAATTTTCATACAGTGCATCTTGAACCCACTTAGGTTGTTCGTTAGCCCAATTATGAAATTCATCAGAAGCTCTAAGTTCATCAAAGTCTTCATGTGACTTACGTATAATAGTTTCAGCTTTAGTTCTTTCAGCTTCTGTTTGGATTTTATCAAACTCTTGCATACGAGCTTCAGCTTTACTAAACATTTCTTGAGCTTTTTTAGCAGCAATAGTTTCTACTACACCTGCTACGTCTGGATATTCTTTTGCCCACTTCTCTATGTCTTCGTCAGACTTAGGTGGTATTATAGAATCTTTCTTTAAACGTTCTTCAAAGGTCTTAAACTTTTCGTCCCATTCCTTTTCTTTTTCTTGCATATGGCGTCTTAGATCACCATATCGTTTTTTAAAAGATTTTTCTTCAGCAGATAACGTTTCTTCTTTAACCTCTGTATCGGCCTCTTTTTCTTCGGAAGCTTCTTCTTCTGAGGGTTGGTCTTCGTCTTCTTCTCCACGTTGTTTAGCTTCAAGTTTACGAATCTCCTCTTCTTCAGCCTCCATTCGGCTACGTTTCTTTTCGTGATTGTAACCTCTGTCTACAAATCCTGCTGTCTTTTGTGTTTCTACTTCTGCTAATTCAGGCATATTTTTTCCTTTTTTGTTGGGGTCAGCCGAAGCTGAGTAGCCTTATTTTTTACCTGCGAGTCCGCCCTTCTTAGATTGACTCTTCTTCTTTTTAGTTGCTAGTCCACCTTTGTTAAAGATAGTTCCTGAACTTGTTTCTGCACCTTCTTCTTCAGTAGAGCCTTCTCCTGATCCGATAGATGTTGCACCTGCAGCAGCAGCCTCAGAAGAACTTGCTGCAGAAACACCTGCATTTACACCTGCAGCAGCAGCTTCAGCAGCTTGATTTGAATTAACACCTTCAGACACATTAGCAGCAGCCAAACTTGCAGCAGAAGCTGCGTCAGTTGCTGAACTCCAATTTGGTGGGTCATTATCATCGTTACTACTTGGAGTAGGGGTAGGAGTAGGTGCAACAGTAGGTGTAACTCCTGCTTCTGTAGCTTGCTCAATAGTATCGAATCCTTTTGTTTTAGCCCAAGCATTTGCTTTAGATGTGCCTGGTGCAAAAACGTCATCTAAATAATCTAAAATTTTTGGTGCTTTTTCAATTATACTTGCAACCTGTTTATTATATTTTTCAGATAAGTCATCAAAACCTTGTGCTTTAGCAATAAGAGCCGCAGCTCGTAAATTAGAAATTTTAGTTAAACCCTCTTTAGATGATCCTAATGCAGTAGCTGCTCCTGCAAATGGACCTGCTAAAGCAGTTGCACCAAGTGTTTTTAAAGTTGTTTGATCTTTAGTAGGGTCATAGTCTAAACTTTCAACAAATTTTTCCAAACCTCCTCTACTATTAAAATCTGCACTTTCTAGCCACTTTTTCCATCCTTCAGGTTTAGGTGGTTTGTTACCACCTCCTCCTCCGCCACCAGAGTCACCTGAGTTAGGCTTTAGAGTACCGTCATCTACAATATAACCTTGAGATGAATAGTTATCAAACTCTTGTTGGGTGTTTGCTTTTACCCTATGGTTAGTTTGTAGATTAATCATGTCTACAGGTACAAAAGCAGTTGGAGTTGTTACCTCAGCCATTTGACTACCTGCAGGTTGAAATAAAGAAGAACCTAAAGGCTGTGCTACAAACGGCTGTACCTGCTGTCCTGCAGTTAAAATTTGTTGCTCCATATTTTGGCCCATATCTGCAGTTCCCATACCACCAGGAGAATAACCCCTTACTTGACCACCTTCATTCATCATGTTATTACCTACAGCTTGTTGTGGAGCTGAGTAAAGGTCTTGCTGACGTTTGTACATGTTTACTGTACCGCCTTCAGCCATACCCATCATTTCTTGTATGGCTTGCATCTCTTGTGGGGATAGTTCATCGGTATTTGTTGGACCACCTGCAGGAACAGGCTCACCACCTATTCTACCATTAGCTTCCATATCTTGCAAGCCTATTTTTGCTCTATCTCGTAAATCTTCAAAAAACTTTACACCGTAGTAACGAACAACATCAGCAGGAACTACATATTCACCTTCGGACAACTGGGCAGGAATATCGTCTCGTACTTCTTTAGCCATAGAACCTGAGGGAACCTCATTACCCGATACTGGATCTTTTTCCATGTTATCGTCTCTTAGTCCACCTTCATTCATAAAAGCCATTTGCATTTGTTTATTCATTACTGTGCCTCCTTCGGCAAAACTGCCCTTTACTCCGATCAAATCAAATTGTTGTAAAGCATCATCCATTCCAAGAGCATATCTGGCAAAATAGACAGCAGCTCCATGATATCTCATCTGTTCAAACTCATCCATAGGTTTAAATTTAGATTTAATATTATTAATAATTTTTGTAACTTGATTATCAACCTTAAAAGCATCTTTAGATGCTTTATATTCTTCTAATGTTGTTATGTTTTTTCTTTTAGATATTTCTGGTGTTACTGGGCCTGCCGCATCAAAATCAAGTTTACTTGCTCTAAGACCTACTACTGATGCTTCTACCTCAGAGGCTGTTTGAAGATATGTTCTATGACTTTCTAATTCAAGATCCCTCATTAAGTTTGCTAATTTTTTAGCTACTTTAGGATTTATGTTTTTTAAACCTTCATCGGTTACAGAAAAATCTTCCTCTACCCATTTAAATTTACTAGGGTATTCTTTTTTAAAAAGAGCTACTATTTCTTCTTTAATTTTTAAAGCTTTAGGATTTTTTAATATAGTTGCTTGTCGAAATGCTGGGGGTACTATACTTTCTTTAGCAAGAGTTTGAGCAAAAGCAGTAGGGCTACCTGCGAGTTGTTCTAGATCTGCTATAAGGTAATCTTGCTGTTGAACTGCATGTTGCAATTCGTGGAAAAAAATATCTCTAAACTCTTTGCTATTAATATTATCAAATTCGTTCATCCGATCAGGATTTATTGAAATTGAACCTGTTCTTCGTCCTGTTCCATCATCAAGCAGTTTACCCCCAAAAGGATCAAATACACCTACAGCAGACTGTTCAGGATCTACATAAAATTCTACATTTTTTAAATCGGGGTACTGTTCAAAAAGTTTTGTGTGGGTTGGTATTAAATCACCAATTAATATTGGACTATTAACAGTAGCTTCTTTATAATTTATAACCCCATTATTTGTTTTAATTTTAATATTATTATCAGGTATCTCAAATTTAAAAATTGACCCTTCTTTTGGATCTATTAATCCACCTGGATATTTTTTTTCTAACTGTGCTATTTTTGCTTCTACTTCTTTAAGTTCTCTTTCAATTATATCTTTATTATCAACAGTTTTTGTTCTACTATTTAAAAAATCTTTGTTATAATATAACTCTTCTAATCTTTGATTTACCTGAGGAATATAATCTCCAGAACTTGATGTTCTAAGTCTACCTGTTATTTCCTCAATTTGTTTGTCAGAGTAGCCTCTTCTTTTTAATTGTAAAGCTTTATAATATGCTTCGTTTTTATAATCTGGAGCACCTGGACCTGCAATTATTTCAGACTCTGTTTTAGGTTTAGGTGCATCTAAAGCATCTATAATCTTATTAGCACCTATTTTTTTAGCAGCAGCTTTTAATGCACTTTTTGCTGCAGTTCCAAGACCAGGAATAAGACCAATTATTTCAGATCCACCAAGTAAAGCTATTTTACCATAACTAGGGTTTTCTTTTTTTAATTCTTCCTCTATTTCTGCAACAGTCATAGCAGTACCAATTCCAGGTAACATACTACCAACATTTATTGCAGCTTCTTTAAAAGTTAAATCTGTATTAACATCGGAAGCAAGCCTATTAGCTTCTTGTTTTGCTCCTTCGGCAGTATAGCCAAACATTTCCATCTGTTTTTTGACTTCAGCCATTTACATGTTCCCTAAGCAATAACAAAGATCTAAGCACACGTATTTCACCCTGAGCACGATAGAGTTCTTCTATCTCATTAATTTGCTCAAGACGTTTGTGTGCCTTATTAATTCGTTCTGTAATTTCTTCCAGAAATGGGTTGTACAACTCTGGATTGTTTACGAAAGGTTTTAAAGTATTATTCACTACGAGTTTCATTGTACCTGTTGTGGGCCAGTGTTACCTGAGAAGCCCTGTTCTCCTGGCTGAGGGGCTGTTCCAGTTCCTATAGTTCCACCCCCACTACCTTGAGTATCCTGCACCTGTACCCCTGCAGGTGCTTGCTGTGGGCCTCCTGGCTGTGGAGCACCTGGTGGTGGAGCAGGTGGTGGGTTCTCAGCTTGGAATTGTTTTAGTATCTCAGCTTGCACTGCAGCCTCTGCCATACTGTTACCAACCTTATCTGGATCAAGATCCATAGACTTAGCAATCTCACGAACAATATAATCCATTCTAGCAAAAGGTGCAAGTGCAGGATTAGCTACAACCTGCATAAATTGCATCAGGCGTTGGCTACGTACTTCATTAGCCATGAGACTTTCTGTACCACGAGCCTTAACTTCTAAGTCACCCTTAATTCCTGAGTCATAGTCAAACTGCATATTAAAATTAAAGAATGCTTTACCTAGTGGTGCTAATAGATAGTCATCTATATTCTTAACAACATTACGTATGCTACCGTTGGCAGCAGACATAAGCATAGAAATACCAGAAGCAGTACGACCCACTCCTTGTACGCCTGTTTGACCATGAGCAAAAGAAGGAAAGCCAGTTGATTCATCTGCCAATACCCTTGCCTTATCGAACATCTGCATGTTCTCGTTAGATACGTTAGGAAACTTAGTGCCAAAGATAGCTTGACCAGGCGCCCCTCCCTGTCTCCTGAACACTTTTCCTGGATACACGGAGAGGTCTTGCCCTGGGACGAGATTAGTCTCGTCTACCTCTATCAATAGATTACCAGACAATGCTGCGTTATCTACTGCCATTCGCATAAAGCCATTCATAAGTGTTTGAGTATCGTCCATGTTTTCAGCAATACCTACGCCAAAAATACTGTATGGATTCATCTCGTAAGGTGCAGCAAAGTAAGGAATATAAGCAGGAGTAAATGGGTTCATTACTAGACGTAGTACCTGACCATTAGCAATCCAAGCATTTACACTTAACTGATCTGCATCTTTTAACTCTTTAGGGATGTCTACTCCCTGATCTTCTAAAAGTTCTTTATCGACAAAACCCCAAAACTCTAGAACCTCAAAACGTTCGGCTCTGTCTTCTTCGGAGTTATCTTCCATAATATGTTCCCACCACTCTTTGCGGTAGTCTTCACCAAGACGTAGAACATTATCAATAGCATTAGGACGGAAGTATGGTCGATTCTTTAAGGCACGTACTTGAGAACGTGACATCTTGTGTCGTTCTACAATATACTCTGCTTCTTCCATTGTAGCTGCATCAGGGTCTGGATAAAAGTTCCAGATAGATACTGATGTAGTTTGGGGAATTGTTTTAAATGTTGGTGTGTACTCACCATCTTCATCCCAACAGGGATATTCTTTATCTACAGCAAATGGGCCTTTCATAACCCCCGTACCAAAAAGTGCCGCCTCGAAAGCAGCAGCACGTAAATGTTTCTTTGCATGAGATTCTTCTAACTGATCATGTATCTTCTTTTCCATCTTTTTAGCTGAAACTTCAGCAGGATGAAATTGTACAGCAGTTGGACTACCGTTTGTTCCAGACTGAAGGTCATCCTCAACAGGTTCTAACTTACCAGACAACACCCCTAAACGTTCTTTGTACTCTGGTAGAGTTTCTCCTGGAAGTAACTTAGCCATATCTTCACTAACGGCTTTTCTCATGTTTTCGTTAGTTTCAAAATTTACAGTTTCTTCTACACCATCTGGAAGCTTAGTGGGATCAATACTAATAGGAAACTTATTACCACCAAACAATACTTCTGCAATCTGTCCATATGCAGCAAGTGTTTTAGTTTTAGTTACCTTTACAAATACACGAGACTTTTCTGTAGATGTAAACTGTACATCCGGTCCGTATATACCACGATAATTACGGTAAGCTTGTATCCAACGTTCCTCATCTAGCTGACGAGCTGTTGATGCCTTACTGTGCTTATCTTTGATAAATTGTACGATATGTCCTGTAATTGGATCTGAGTAGTCTTCTTCTGCAACATCTTCAACAGCAGAAGTTTCTTCCATGTCCATGATCATCTCTTCAAAATCTTCTTCCATTTTTTATCCTTAGTATCCAAATGTGGGATCTGATGCTTGAAAGCCTGTTCGTTGAGATGCAGGATCAAAGTCAAAGACATTGCTTCTTGGTCTTGTCATTATACCGTATCTAAGAGCATCATACAAATGATCCTCTGCATTAGTATCTACATCTTCTGGGTTTTTCTTATCTAACGGAATAGAGGGTAGCTGAGATATAAGGTTAGTGCAATTAGAAAAAAACACAAGTCTAGGTTCCTCCGTAAACTCATCTACCTGCAATCGTCTGTGTAATTCATTTTTACCTGATACACGAGAGCCTTTAGATCTATCTGAAGGTCTCCATCTGCAACCTTTCATAATCATTTGTTCTGCTAGGCTAGGTCCAGTATCACCACGATTATGCCAAAGAGAAGAGTCAAGAACTCCGTAACGCATATTCTCGTTAGCTTCGTTTTCTATTCCTAGAATCATATCAGCTAAATCAGTAGCTGTAACTTTAGATACATATAACTCTCTATATACCACAAGTTGTTCAGAACCAGGAACTATAGTAAACCAAACGACACCAGTGTAAGAACCATAACCATAATCACAAGCTCTAAACTTAATCCAACTAGAAGGTATATCGTAAGGATCTATGACATGTTCACGTCTATTAAACTCTGGAAAAGCTGCACCCTCGTTTATATCCCAGTCACCCTCAAGTAGTTGTCTACGTTGATGCTCAGGTAACGAAAGAAGATTAGCTTCATACAGACCATCTTCTGCTAGATAAGGGTTGTCGAAAAGGGTGGCAGGTATAAACTTTCGTTTGAACAGAGGCTCACCCTCTCGACTATGACCTTTCGGCCAACAAATCACGTTTCCGTTTTCATCGGTGGCAGAGAACGCATTGTTTGGAATTTGAGGGTCAATGAAAGTTCTTTTTACCCACTGATGCCCAGGGCCACCTGGGTTGCTTGTTGCTCTCATATACAGTGGCAAACCTGATGCCCTAGTAGTACGGAGACGTGATCTCATATAGTTCCATGCAAAAGGTGAAGACCACTGTGTAAGTTCGTCAAAGCCAATCCAGTTAAAAGCTTGACCTTGGTATCTCATAACGTCATCTTCTCTGTCGAGGTATGACATCCACAATGTAGCACCTGATGGAGCTACCCAAGTTTTATCTCTTTCCATAAACTTTATCCCAGGAATAGCTTTAGGATAAAGTTGTTTACTTACTGCTATAAGTTCTCTAAGCTCTTCTGTAGACCTACGAACAAGTAACATTCGTGCATTTGGATTCCCCAAGTACCGCACTGGATCTGCAACCATCGCATAAGACTTGCCACCACCTGCTGCCCCTCCGTATAAAACCTCTTGTTCTGTTGCTGCTAGAAAAGATGTCTGAGGACCGATGTTTGGCTCAAAGATAACTTCACGTTGTGCTTGTTCTACATCTAACTCTTCAGGTTTAACCTGAGCTGAGTTCAACGTAGTCTTTTTGTCCAAGGAGTCTGCCTTCAAGCCTTTGAGCTTTTTTGAGGGCTTCTTCGTACCTTTGGGCGAGGTAACGTTGAGTTGCAGCTTCTGTCTTACGTTGTTGCTCAATTTTAACTCTCTTGTATAATCCTACATGGGAAATATATCTTCCAGATTGAGTACTGAGCCAAGCTGCCACTTCTCTATAACTATACTGCCTTAAAAACTCTTTAGCTTTTTCAAACAATTCTAATTCTTCTGGAATTGGTATCAGTATATCACAATCATTTAAGTCTTGTCTATAGCCAAATGGGATATGTCTCCCAACCCTAACTGTAGGTTTCCAAATATACTCATCACCAACTTTTTCTGGTTTGGGTAAAGTCCAAGTTTTTTTAATTCGCATCATCTTTTTGTGGCAAGATAAATAATGGACTTGCTGCAGAGACTTCTACTTTCTCTGTCTTTACAAAACCACCACGATCTAATACATCTTTTGCTGCTGCCATCTTCTCTTTGTTACCTAAATCAGTTGGACTGTTCATAACCTCAAACATAGAATATGCAGCTTTTGTTGCAGATGATGCAATAAATCTTTTAGTTAACTCTGCAATTTCTTCTGCTAACGGTTCTGCTACCTGCTTAGAAGTTACAGCATCTGCATATCCTGCAAGCTTTTTAGCTTTAACAAGATTGCCCCCTGCTTCATCAAACAGTACATCAAGAAACTTTTGTTGTTTCTCTGTTAAGTTTTTAGCCATTATGCCACCATATATATTACAAAACCAAAAACACCAAAACCTGCAGTTAAAAGCAAACCTGTTACGCCCCAAGTTACAATAGCTTCTTGCATTTCAGCTTTACGGTATTCTTGTTCTTTCTTTTGTTTACGTATCCTACCTTCAGTAGCTACAAGCTCATCCCAAGCAGATGGCCCCATACTAAAACTAATCCAATCTTTTAGCTCTTTTCTCATAGACTCAGCTTTTCTTTTAGCTGTAAATATCTCTAGAGCTTCTGCTTCAACAGAACCCCCACTCAGTGCTTTCCACCAAGGAGGGTTCTTGTTTTTCTGTTCAGCATAGGCTAGATCACTCATGCAACCTGCCCATTGGGTCAACTGTCCTGACATAGCTTGCAAGTCTTTACCTACTTGAAAGCCTTTCTTCAACGCATTGAAAGCTACGGTTGCACCACCGATGATTGTTACTGGGTCCACGAGCCTCCTCCCAAAGTACTCCTAGTATCATTAAAGAACTTATTGTGTTCTTCAAAGGGCTTTACCTGTTAGTATAACCCTTTCTATATCATATCTACCAATACCTAAGTCTCGTAGCTCTCTGTCAGTCATTTGGTAAAGTTGCATTCTTGCAATTTTACGTTTAGCTGATTCTGTTCTTGCTTCTATAATTCTGTTAAATAATTTTCTAAACATTTCCTACTCCTATGTTAGTCCTAACTGGACAGGAGTAGTTATACTACAAATAGTTATATCATACTACATACAAAAATGCAATGCCGTTATGACTTAGCCTTAACCTTCTTAGCCACCTTAGTTGTCCAAGCTTCATTTACATCGGGGGTAGATGGATCATCTCCAACCAGTTGCCCCTTTTCATTACGGGCACGAACTTTTACTTCTTCTGTATCTTTTACAAACTCTAATACAGAAGGATCTTTAGTGTGCCACTCTCCTCGAATGTACTCTGCGAGAACAGCACCGTATTGGTCTACTACTTTATCACCTTCTAGTTTCATCTTACAGATTTCCTTTTAGCCATACCACCTTTAGACTTACCAGTTACTTTTTCTTTTAATTTTCTAAGTCCTCTAGCTCTTAAACCCCCTTTAGGATTTTTTCCTTTATCTATAGCATCTGAAATTGTTTGGTTAGAACCTGGTAGTAATACTTCTTTCTTTATACTACCTGAATTTGGTCTTGGCTTAGGTTTTACAGTTGATTTTTTAAGGTCTTCTGCATACACAGCAGCCATTACTTTACCATCTTTATTTGTATAGTAAAGTGATCCTGCTTTCTTGGCTGCAGCAATACTTTTGTATTTACCTGCATTCTTTTTAGCCTCTTTAACAGACAAACCTTTTTCTTTTAGTTTGTCATTTAAATATTTACGTAATGTTACAGCCATTGGTATCTAACCTTTCTTTTTCTTTGCCATGCCGCCATAAAACATTCCTGTCTTACGCATGTCACTCATTTTAGACATACCACCACCCATGTAGCCTGACTTGTTTTTTGACATACCACCATGCTTGTAGCCCATCTTCTTGGCTACATCTGGTGCTTCTTTCTTAAGTGCTTTCATTCCTGGATTCATTGGCTTTTTCATAACGCCTCCTTCTGATACTGCTCTATATGATTTAACCTTTTTGGCAATTTTGTCTGGTTGTTTTACAAACTGTTTACCTTTTTTATTGCCTTCTGACTTTGCCGAATTAGTGGCTCTTTTTTCACCTGCTGTTAAAGCATTCCAAGCTTTATCAGGTAAATACCTTTTCTTGCCTTTTGAGGGAGATCCATCAGAAGTTCTCCACTTCTGTTTACCCCAAGATTTAAGACTTTTTTGTGGACTTTTTAGGGCCATCTTTGTGAACCTTTTGTACAGAAAAATTAGCAGCTAAACTTGCACCTTTATGGGGTGTAAATTTACCTGTATGTTTCATTAGCTTATAACCACCATCAGGCTGTTTCATCCAATGATATCCTTTTGGTGCATTTACTTTCATGTCTTGTACCCTCCACCCTTGGCTTTGTATTGTTTTGCCAACATCTGTGCTTTTCGGGCTGACCATTGGCCTGGGTTGCCGCCCTTACCTCCAGCTTTGATTGAGTTGAATAAAGTTTTACGCATCCCAGGTTGGGTATAATTACCGGCTTTATTGACACTAGATTTCTTCTTCATGTTGCTACGCCTTACAATTACAATCTGCACAGCATTTAATGTTTAATAGTGCACATGCAATTCTTTTTAAATATCTTCCAAACCATTTAATTACTTTCATAATGAGACTCCTATCTCTATACAAGTACCTTGTGAAAAGATACCTCTGCTAATAAAATTATCTACCATACTACGCATTTCCTTACGACAACTTTGTTTACTACTATATAAATTTTCATTGTTTACTGTAAGAGTGCACGTACTGGCATCTGTAGGTGTCATGCAAAACATGACTATAGCTAACCACATTAGAAACTAGCCATAGCCCCTACTGTTACATCACCAAACTTTAAGTCTGAGTCTGTAGATACTTCAGTATATAAATTAATGTAGGTGCTAGGTATCTTGTACTTTGCAGTAAAGTCTAGACCTTGAAAGATGTCCCCTTCTTCTAGCTCTAACATATCAATGTCAGTAGCTACACTTAGTCCAATACCCATAGCAGTTAATCCTGCTGATGGAGTTAGTTCCCACTCCCACTCTTCTACACCAGTAGTATAGTTGATGTCAGAGTCTGCACCGATAGACAGTGTCTGTCCTGCGACAGAAAAATCCATAGATGATGCCTTAGTTGCCATTACTGCAAGAAAGCCCATAACTGCTGCTATAGTAGTAGCCATTGTAGTTGTTTTCATTTTACGATCCCTTTTTCCATTTCTTTGAGGGAGACTTCGTCTTTGAAGGACTCCACTTAACCTTATCTGCCCAGTATGCTGCAGACATTTTACCTTTTTTAATATTCTTTGCATGACGTGATTTAAAAGCTTCACGTTGTCCTGCAGTCTGATTTGTCTTTACACCTTTTTGCCCAAACTTGATATACTTATACTTACCACCTTCAGAAGCCATGACATGATGAGACTTACCACTGCTGTCATTAAGACGTTGAGGTTTATTGACTTCTTTAAGTCCAACCTCTTTCATTTTATTTTTTACTCGTTCGGGTATTGCCATTATCTTTTTCCTGCTTTGTTGTTTCTAGGAAAAGACCTATTAGTACGTTTTGTAGTTATTGACAGATTCTTTGTTCGATTATCCATAGGATTACCATTACGGTGATTTACATCTTTACCATCACCTTTCCTGACTATACCAGATTTCATTAAAGAATTACGTGCTGCATTTCTAGAAGCACGTCTCTTTTTCTGTGCAGGTTGTCCTTGGTAGTTGGCATATTCTTTTTTATAATTACGCATTACTTATATCTTTCGTATTTAGGATTATCTTTCCTTCCAAATAATCTTAAAACAAAATTTATAAAACCTCTAGCAATTTCTGTAGGTGTTGGTAGTAACCAACCAAGTATCAGAAGTAACATTACCCAAGGGGGTATATTAGTATTAATAATATCTAAGTTTTCCACAGACCCTGTTTCAACCTCTTTTGTTGTTTGAACTATATCTCTGCCTGCAGATGTAGTACTTTCTACACTCATTACAGACTGTCGATTCTCTGCACCTATCTGTGCATTACTATTGACTGTTGGCCCACTGGAGCCACCAAAGGGTAGCAAAGACATAATACCACACCCAGAAAGCAATAAAGTAAGTAGTAGCCACCTCATTTGTCTCTCAAAGCCTGTTCTATACTGTCCAACTTATTAAAAATAGCTTTCACAGTTTCTTTTAATTCTTTCATTTCTCTATCGTAAGCTAATCTGTTAGATTCATACTGAGCTTGTAACACTGCAATATCCTTTTCGTTCTTGCTTGATTTCATAAATAGAAACCAGACGACAAAAGCTAGAGGTGCAGCTAACCACTGTGCTATGAACTCTAACATTTCCATTACATCAGTTCAAAATGCGGAGCATCAATAAAAGGTCTACGTCCCTGTGACCTACGTAAGTCTACGTATGCCATCATAGCATCCTCAGCTGTGCCAGGATAAGTTCTAATATCTCCCTCAGACCAAGCAGCTCCCCACTTAACGGATGCCTCAGTCTCTTCTGCAGCTTGTTTAAAGGCATCACAGATGTCATCGTACAGATTAAGTTCCCAAGATACATTTGAACCTACATAGGCTACTACATCAACTGCATGGCTAAAGCCATCCTCTTGTAGTAAGTGTTTTGACCGCATAGTTTGAGATCTTCCTGCAGCTACATTAGCTTTCTGTTCGTCTAAGGTACGTATACCTTGCGTAACTCCAAAATCGACACCAGTAATTTGTATGGCTCTTTCTACCACCCCAGTCATTGCAGGATGTACACCCTCTAATCTGTCCAGTGATCTCTGACTTAGTCTAAAACTCATCTTGTATCCTTTTTCATTGCTATTTTATTACCCATTGGCTTACCTGCCATGTATGCTGTAGCTCCCATATAAGCTGCTACCACACCAGTCTGTGCAATATAGAACAATCCTAGCAAATCTGCAAGAGCTGATACTCTTGTATCTGTTATTAGTGGGGTAAATAACACAACAGTAAAGACAATCATCATAATCATGGCTACCCAAGCCATTTTCTTTTGGGATTCTGCTTTTTCTTCTCGTAGCTCTACTTCAAGCATACGTTCTTTCATAGCTATCTCTTCTACTGTGATCTGTCCATCACCATCTATGTCAAAATCCACTGTCATCAGTCAGTTTCCCATTCTCTTTTACGTTCAGGCTCAAAAACATCTCTAATATTGAGCATACCTTCTAGATACATAGCTCGTTCTACCCTGTCTAGGGAGTATTTAGTACCTGTGTTTTGAAAAATTGCCTCTCGTACATAGAATACATCAGATCTTGGTATGTGTACCCTGCGAAGCTTACCTTCGTTTTTGTCTGCAAGAGCCTTGTAGAACTCTTCTACAACATTATCCGAAGAATACGTGTGTCTTTTTCTCATCTAGTTATACCTTGAAGGGGAAATAAAGTCAATACATTAAATGGGACGACAGAAAAAACTTTCTACGTCTATAATGTACTACTTTAAGTACCTTAAAGTATATAATAACTATTAATATATAAGAGATAATAGAAACTTAAGGTTACTTTAAGTTACATAGAGGTACTTAAAGTAATATTACTTTATGTATTATATAATACTCTATGCCCCGAGGTCAAGGGGTAAACAAAAATATTTTTATTATTATTGATTTTTATATTTGTGATCACATTTAAAGTAGATAACAGCCTGTGATCACGTTTAGGTGCGGCATTTTGTCCAAAACTAAAAAATCACATCTCTGTCATTGGCTATAAACGCATACCATGACCCCTACCCTGTCCCATGCCCCTACATATTCGAATATTTGAATGTGTCACAACTATCAGAAAACATATTCACATATCTGAATATATAAATGTTTGAATATAAAGGCTTTTCTATACAATGTGTGATTGTGGTGTGTGGCAAATGCTATGTTATAACATAACAAATATCAAAATGTCACACATTCGGACTCTGCAAGTATGTAATGTTATAACATAACGTAGAAACTTTGGGCATATGAGAACGAATCAGGAACGAATCACTAACATAGAACACAATGAGAACAAACAGAGAAACCAATAACATATTCAATAAATAAAATATGTATTATCGTTTAAAATCAATAGCTTACACCTATTTACATCTCGGTCAATTGCTGTATTCTCTAATTATTCGGAACGGCCAGTCGGCCTTTATCGACTAGCAGGGTCTACTACTCGCATCTAGCCCGTGATGGGTCTAGGGAGTGCTGTAGGATCAACCTTGCGTTTACATACACGCCTTTGGCGTGGCTCAATGCCCTATCGGTGGCGGTGTGATGCCGTCCAATAAGATAGTGCTGTAAGTCCAGACGTGCGACTAATTCTTGCGTGCGGTGGGGTGACGGTAGGGTTTGCGAGTTCCGACTTGTTAGATGCGTTTGTATCAATGCTAGTGTGCAATTCAATTGTGCTATGCGATACTTGTCAATTCTTTCGTAGTCGGTGCTTTGAGTTTTATATTTGGCGGTATTGCTAGAATGGTCGGACAACCTTTGCTAGTACTTGGGGATATATGCTGAGATGCACCCATGCCGTCACAAGTGAACCCTAGAGCTGCACATGCTGTGGTTTTTGTGTGGCTCTCGGTCTAGCTTGTACAGCTTACTCATGGTGGGTAGGTTGTATAGCTAGATCGTAGGAGGTTTACATGGCTAAAATTACACTTATCAAAACTGACGTTGCAATCGACAAAATGATTGCGTCTATTGCTTCTCGTGGCTCTAAGCTGCAAGCCGACACGCATCGTGTGCTTGCTTCTATTGCTGTGCTTTGGAATGAGACTAATGATGTTACGGTTGCTGTTCGTCAAACTAATGCTCTGCTTGATAGCTTGCCTAGTGGTTGGCGTTCTAATGCGGTCAAGGCGTGGGTCGAGAGCTTCTTGACCTTTGTGTGGGATACAGACGAAAGCTGTTTTGTATATCACAAGAACCGTACCAAGATCAGCAAGAGTGATGCTCGAGCTGCTATCGACACTCCCTACTGGGAGTTCAAGCCTGAGCCTGAGTACAAGCCCCTGAACCTTGACGATATGATCCATGCTCTTATTGCTAGAGCTGAGAAAAGACGTCAAGATGGGTTGAAGGATGGAGACAGTGTGCCGTCTGATATGGTCAAGAAACTCAAGGCTGTAGTTGCCTAGTGGTTGACCATCGGATAAGCACCCAATGCTAGTGTGTTGGGTGTTTTCCAATGTTCAGCATTACTTTTTGTGGGTGTATCCGTAATTTTTTTTCAACACAAATGATCTCCCTTTGGATGGATGCACCCTCATGAAGTAATGTAGAAAGGCTGTAAGACATGATTATACGAACGAATGATTGCGGTGACGTGTGGAGACTTGACTATTCTTGTCACGGTACTCCTCCTGTAAACCTGTACGATACTGTTTATCGTGTGGTTGTTTGCAGTGCTGAACCGCCACAGTTTCACGGTGACAAAGGTACGATAAATGAGTATCACAACGTGGAAAATTTAAACTTGCAATGGACTATAATAGAGGAGGCATATGAATAAATGGTGAATAATAACGTGGACGAAGACGAAGAAAAGAAAGTGCTTCATCACAATAAACGTCTGAGATATTTGCGGTATGCTTATGCTCAGGTAGCTGAGGCTTTCGGCAATGTCGATGAGCCTTTTTATTATCTTTTGGATGGCGTATATCATAACGGTGTTAAAGATATACCTGTTCAAATATCAGGGGCTAGCCTTGAGGACTGCGTAAGTAGACTGAAGTTGGCTAATCCTACTCTTGGTCTGGACAGAATGTCATTCACTGGTGGGTGGGTCTGTGCAGATTATGACGTGACCAAACAGGTCTATTCTCTTGTCTGAGTACGTCTGGATATGCGTAGATGGTATACGCATTTGTTTTGCACCACGAGCTTGTGGTGAGAAAACAGCATTGTTTCTAAAATCAAAAGGTGTTAGAAACGTAAAAGTAGAACCCAAGCAGTAAACTTAGGAGGTTAAAATGGGTAAGACAATACATACAACTGAGTTCAAGCATAAGGTGTGCAAGTTCTATGAGAACCACACTATTGATCACACTTCAGCTGAGTTCGGTGTAAACCGAAGTCAAATCTGTAGGTGGCGTAAGAGCCTTGGCTATCGTAACAAGTTCTTTAATCGTAACATGGCTACTGAATTTTTGCAGCCAATTTTGCAAAAACGTGAGGTGTTACACTTCAAGAGTGTTCGAGTTAAGAATGGAGAGATGACGTTAGAAATTCTCAAGAAAAACAAACGTATTAAAGAGCTTGAGATGTCTGTTGAGAGGTATGATCAGATACTCTCAAACATTCGTCAACTATTTAATTAGGAGGTCTAATGAATATATTTGCACTGTCTCGGTGTCCGATGCAGTCAGCATGGTGGCTAGATGACATCCGTAAGAACAAGATGATTCTTGAGTCTGCACAGATGTTGTCTACCGCAGTGCGTTGGCTAGATCCTGACACTACCTTGCCTGTCTACAAACTTGCTTACATCAATCATCCATGTAGCAAGTGGGCAAGAAAATCTCGTAGCAATTTCAAATGGTTACTGTCTCATATGTCTCATCTGTATTTACAGAAAGGTGGCAACAAACACAAGTCAGGTAATCTCATACCTTACTTAGATGAGTATAGTGATGTAGGCAATTTTCCAAATGAGGAGTTGACACCATTTGCTAATTGTGCCAGAAATTTAGAACGTGGAGTTGATTATTCAGATGTTAGTGATGTGCACAAAGCATATCAAATGTATATGAATGATCGTTGGAAAGAACGTAACATTACCTTGACATGGCGTTGGGGTAGAGAACCAGAATGGAGGAAATGACATGTCTGATAAGTTTCAAATAATGGTAGCACAACCTGATCGTGCAGATGAATATCTACCAGATATTACCAAGCATCTTGAGACTCACAAGTTTTACGATGTAGATAATACTCAGTATTATATGCAAGATGGTAGGAGAAAACTTGCCCATTGTTCTGTCGAGGTCAATGGGATATCTTTTCGTATCACCTACCCACATGATCATGGCTTTGTAGTTACTCGTGACTACTCAGTACCAGATGAGACTGACCCTGTACTAAAACAGTGGGGTGACTATGAAGATGTTGAGATGTTCAACATAGATGATAGAGCCTTGATAGATTTTCTTGAGAGAGAGATTCTTATATTACTAGGCTCGTTCTATGCAGTCGAGTTCAAGTTGGCTATCCGACTTCGTGCGTTCCGTCCTCGCAGATCTCATAGGTTTGCTCCTAAGATTGCCATGTATCAAAATGCTCAAGACAGGTTTGATCGTGACCGAGAAGTGGCAATGAAGCCAGCTCGTGCGTTTCAAATGATATGTCCTGAGCTTGATCACAAACAAATTATTGAGCTTACCGATAATTATATGGATAGGTTTATTCAACGTGATCTAATCCTCAAGGAGGGTACAGATGCCAAAGACTTTGTCAAAGCATACTCATGGGAGCAAGCTCCTACTGACAACATCAAAACCAGTTATAGACGTAAGTCTAGTGCATCATCATGTATGCGGTACAGCTTTGATAACTTGCCTAAGCATCCAGTTGCAGCATATGCAAGTGGTGACTTCAAGATGTTATGGACAGAAGACCAAGATGGTAAGATTGCATCTCGTTGTGTGGTTCGTGTCATGCCCGATGGAAAATACTTGGGTGCTCCCATCTATGGTGTGTCTGAACAAGCAATAGATATGCTAGCAGATAAGATCCATGCCACTGACGGTCAGTATGGTACGGATGGTGACTGGGTTGGTGCAAAGCTAGCTCGTAACAAAGTTGAAGATAATGATGGGTACTATGCACCATACCTTGACTTAGAACCTCGTAGATTGTGTGACAATGATCAGTACCTTATCATCAGTGATGATGGTGACATTGATGCCAATAGCTATCAGGGCATACTTGATGGGCATGATTGTCACTGTGCTCGTTGTGGTGAGGGTGTCCATGAGGATGACAGATACTTCAGTGAGTACAATGAAGAGAGTTATTGTTCTGATTGTTACTATGAGGATCACATCTACTGTGAGTGGGCAGATCGTGATTGTCACATCAATGAGACTATGATTGTGTATGTGCCTAGTAACTACGGCAGTCATGGCTATGAAAAAGAACGTGTGTATGAGGGTTGTGTAGAGTGTGGTGATGAGTTCATATTCTGTGATCCTGATAACAATACTTGGCACGTTGACTTATGTTACTACTGTGAAGATGAAGATGTCTATGTAGGTCAACAGTGTATAGTTGACGGTGACTACTTCATATCTGATGGTAATGGTGAGTGTTATGCTTCAGATCAGCTAGCCACTACTGACAATGGTGACTCTATCTCAATAGAAGAAGCAAAAGAAGAGGGTCTTGTAAAAGATCTAGATGATAATGTATGGAAAAATAAAGAGGAGAATGACTAATGTATAGTCTAGTAGAAATGATGACTTACAGAAGACCTGAGGGCAGTAAGACACAACGTAAATTTTGTCGGAGGTTTCTTGAACCTACATTCGGTAAGCCTGATGCTTTTGGCAACTATATCCACATCATAGGTGACAAACCTAATCTGTGCTTTACTGCACACCATGACACTGTACACAGACAGGGTGGCTTACAAAAGCTCATTGTTACCAATGACGTACTGTCCGTATCTAATAATGCTGACTCTAATTGTCTAGGTGCTGACTGTACTACTGGTATCTGGCTCATACTAGGTATGATTGAGCATGGCATTGAGGGTGTGTATGTTATTCATGCAGCAGAGGAGTCTGGATGTCAGGGTAGTACAAGTCTTGTATCCTACAAACCTAAGTGGCTTGATCAACTAGATGCAGTTATTTCGTTTGATCGTTATGGTCAGAAGTCTGTGATTACCCACCAGATGGGTATGCGTACCGCATCGGACACCTTTGCAAAATCTTTTGCTAGTGTTGTAAAAATGCCACTACTACAGCCTGATGATGGTGGGTCTTACACCGACAGTAATGAGTATGCTGACATCGTATCTGAGTGTACTAATATCAGTGTTGGCTACTACAATCAGCACACTAAGAATGAGATACAAGACCTTGAATATGCTGATGATTTACTGATTGCACTATGTCAAGCTGACTGGTCTGGTCTAGTGTTTGAACGTGACCCATCGGTAGTAGATGACATCTGGAAAGGTACTGACAAGTACGGCTACAACTACGGCAAGGACGATGAGAATATAGATAGCTTGGAGAGACTTGTTATTGACTACCCTACGAGGGTTGCCGAGATGCTAGACCAGTACGGATTCACTCCACAGCAACTTATGGAGGAGTGTCAAATAGATGATATGTCACATTATTACAACTATAACGATAATTATGCGTACCGAGTAGGTAAAAAATATCTATACTAACTTGACATAATGCTCAAAGCATCTATTTTATATACTTAAAGTAACTTTAGGTATCTATTATTTACTATAGTAATAATAAATACTTTAAGTATAACTATAGGTTCCTTGAGGTAGGAGGAGCCTATGGAACCAGTAGATGATCCACATGACGATTGTTCCCATTGGATAGGAAAGATATGAAATTTAGAACAGCAGTAGATGAGTACTTACATACTAGACAATTTGCATCACTCGCAGCCTCTACTCAAAAAGGCTATGAGACATCCTTACACGCCTTCTGTCGTCTGCCTATAGGCGGTAGGATACTAGGCAACATCAGTATCAAAAATCTAAATGTACCCTTGTGTACCGAAGTATATGATACTTGGGAGCTAGAGACATCGACAGCTAATGCAAATCACAATGCTCGTATTTTTTCTGTAGTTATGAACTACATGATTAACATGGAAAAAATTACATCTAACCCTATGGCTAGGGTACATAAACGTACCAGTGAGCCACGTTCTGTAGTATGGACACATGACCAAGTACTATCATTTCTCGACACAGCATTCCTAAAATTTGAGTGGCGTAACATCGGACTGGTTGTAATGATGTGTTATGAGTGGGGACAACGTCCCATAGACATACGCAACCTGACTTGGGATCAACTTGATTTTGATTCGGGTGTAGTTACAATTACTCAAACTAAACGTGGTGCTACAGTTGAGCTACCTATTCCAGACAACCTGATAGCCATGCTACGTCAGCAGAAAGAGGATTGGGACTTTCAACCTTATGTAGTTCCTCATCACCGCCCACAAGACAATGCCTACAGACCACTAACGGTTTATCAGATGACAGACCTACTGTCGAAGGTAAAAGCTATTGCTTGCCTTCCTGATGATCTAAGAGTAGGTGATCTGCGTAAGACCGCAATCGTACAAATGATAGAGAGTGGAGTTGACCATCTGGCAATACAATCGGTGTCTGGTCACAAGAATGTACAGAGTTTGAATCCGTACAACAAATTTAGTTTGAAGACTGCAAAGTCTGCATTGGAGAGGAGACAAAGGGAATGAGCAAAAAAGATAGAAAAGTACCTATAGAAACTTTTGAGAAATATGGTAAGCTATTTGCAGAAGGTAAGATAGAAGATGAGTATTCGATGGAACTTGCAGCCTTATTTTTCTTAATGGCGGCTGACATCAGGTTTCACAACGAGCTTGAAAAAGATTGGGATGATTGGTATGAAGGTCCGATACATTAAAAATCCGATGGCAAAAGACCTTCGGCAACCTAAGTATAAACAACAAGCTATACCTGACAGAAAGAAAGGTGTAGTGCCTAGAAAGAAAAAACATAAAGGAAAGGAGACAGAAGAATGATGTACGTATTAGTATGGATGCAGCTGTTTAGTACACAAACAGTAGAGCATTATCAGTTGGGCAATTATGCCACGATAGAAGAGTGCCAGATTGAATTAAGTAAAGCAGCTAAGATGGTAACGCACAAGTCAGAGACAGTGGCTTGTCTGGAAGTAGAGGTACAGCAATGAAGAGATACCTAGTTAAAATAAAAAAGAACAGAGATGACAATAGTCATATAAGTTTTTACATAAGGGCAAAAGACAAAAGAATTATCTTAGATATGTTTGAGACAGGTCAGTATCATGCAGTAGGTGTAGAGGAAGTCAGAAAGGAGAAACTACAATGAAATTAACATTAACTGTTTTGTTTTTAATGTTCGTAGCATTATCTCCATTTTTGTATATGCTTGTTGAGGGTATTTAAATGATTGAAGTAACGTACATTAACCACATGGGTAATGATCTATCTGTAGTTAATGCAGCTAGAGTTAGCTTTGGTAAAGAGTCTAAGATGAGGATTACAGATCATATTTTTGGTGTAGAAGAGTTAAAAGCTGTAGATGCCAATCTAATATCTTACTTGGCTAAACATCACCACAAGTCACCATTTAACCATGCCTTTGCCACCTTTCACGTCAAAGCACCGGTCTTTGTAGCACGTCAGCTACAGAAACATGAGTACATGCCTTGGAATGAAATCAGTAGGCGTTACGTTGACAGTGAGCCTGAGTTTTATCAGCCAGATGTTTGGCGTGGACGTAGTGCTGATAAGAAACAAGGTAGTGAAGGTGAAGTTGATGTTAATATGTCAAGCTATAAGTCACGAATGCTTGATCTAGTAAGACACTATAGTAAGTTAGTTGACATGGGTGTAGCACCTGAGCAAGCACGTATGGTGTTGCCACAGTCTATGATGACTGAGTGGTATTGGTCAGGTTCACTGTATGCTTTTGCAAAAATGTGTGGACTTCGATTAAAACCTGATGTACAAGCTGAGACAAGGTATGTTGCAGAAGAGATTGAAGATAATATGGTAGAGTTATTTCCCGTGTCATGGACAGCATTGAGGGCGTATGCAGAATGAGTGAAAATTATTGTACTACTAAAGGATTAGGTTGGGCATTTATTACTTGTATCTTCTTCTTACTTGGTATACCAGTGCTAATGTGGCTAGCATTAGAGGGGGCATCTTGGTATGAAAGATTTGACATGATGAATCCACTATGGTAAAGCAAGAGCCACAAGAATGGCACATTGATCGTAGAAAGGGAATATCAAAAGAGATACGCCCTATGACTAAAGAAGAACGTGAAAGAGCCAAGGAACGAGAGGAGGCTAATAATGGCGAGTAATGACAACCCACATCTGGCATGTCCGTATGTAGACTGTGGATCAAGTGATGCATTTAATTGGAATGACGATGGCTTCGGTCACTGTCACTCCTGTTCGAGAGCTTACCCAACAAAAAATATGCCAGAGATATTTGATTGGGTAAGAGCCGAATATCCATTGAAGGAGAGGAGAAACCCTATGGATATACCAATTGTGTCTCAGACACACGAAGGCATACGAGGCTTAGATGCTGACGTAGCTGAGTTTTATGGCATTGCCATTCAGCTAGGTGAGAAAGATACTCCTGTACGTTATGCCTACAAATACCCACACACGGTAAAGTATCGACTAGTGAATGACAAGTCTAAGACTTGGACAAAAGATCGTGGCATGGGTATGAACCATCTGTTTGGTCCTGAGTTCAATGCAGGGACAAGCCAACGCATCTATCTTACTGAAGGTGAGTTCGATGCTGCATCACTATACCAAATACTTGGTAAGACATTTCCGGTGAAGTCTCTACCATCTGCTAGTATTGGTGAGAAGTTTATCCACCACAACCACCTCTATCTGTCGTCTTTTAAAGAGATTATTTATGCAGGTGAATTAGATGATGCAGGACGTAGAGCAGCAGATAAGTTATACCAAGCCTTTCCAGATAAGTTCTGGTATGTACCGATGTCTAAGCACAAAGATGCCAATGACTTCTTACAGGCCGGTGATGGTAAAGACTTGATGTGGGCAGCTAAGAAACCTCAACGGTACAGCCCTGAGAACTTCTTTTGTTCTCGTGAAGAGTTTGGAAAAGCCCTACGTACTCAAAATCCCTACGAGTACACTCCGATTGGTCACTCAGGACTTGATGAAAAGATCCGTGGACTTGTCAAAGGTGGCTTGACGTTTATCAAAGCACCTCGTGGAACTGGTAAGACTGAGGTGATTAGATACTTTGAAACTGGACTGCTTCAAAACGAGGGCGTAAAGATAGCACTACTTCACATGGAAGAAGTTGAGGCTACTACTATAAGGGCTATGGCTACCTATGAGTTAGGTGTCAATGTACGTACAGCAGAAGATGCTGCTAACAATGGGTACACTTTAGAACAAGTAGAAGAAGCAGCAAACAGGATTGCTGACACTGACGATCATAGAACCATTATATTTGAGATGAAATCTCACGATGACCCATTAAGACTACTTGACTATACCCGAATGGCTGTAACTTCTTTTGGTGCTCACTATATTTTTGTAGACCATGTCCAAAGATTGGCTTACCTCTCTAACACTGGAGTTGATGGGGCTACCAGTACCTTGACTACACTTGGAGCACGTATGGCTCAACTTGCTAAGGAGCTAAACATAGGTGTGGTATTTATATCACAGGTTAACGATGATGGACGTACAAAGTATGCTGCTTCTCTTGAAGAAGAGGCAATCATCTGTATAAAGATCGAAAGAGATGTAGAATCAGAGGATGAGATAATTCAGAATACAACTGAGTTTATAGTGGATAAAAACAGACCCTTTGCTAAACTAGGTAGAGCAGGTTCAGTCTACTACGATCCAGAGACTACCATCTTATCTGAAGAGATTCCATATGAAAGGAGTGATATGGCAGCATGATCGTATTTGATGTAGAAGCTGACGGTTTGTTAGACACAGCAACAAAAATACATTGTCTGTCTTATACCAGTGATGGCAAAGATTATAAAACTTTGTTTAATTACTCTGACATGCGTGATCTGTTACTGAGTCAATCTGGTTTGATTGGTCATAACATTATTAGGTATGATGTACCACTAATAAAAAAGATACTTGGAATTAATGTAGAGTCACGTTTATTTGATACATTACCAATGTCTTGGGTTATTAACCATGATCGTGGTAAGAAGCACGGACTAGAGTCTTTTGGAGAAGACTTTGGCATACCTAAACCACAGATTAATGATTGGACTAACCTATCAAGAGAGGAGTATGCTCACCGATGTACGGAAGATGTAAAGATAAATTGGTGCTTGTGGCAAAATCTTCTAAAAAGATTTATGTTCATATACAAAGACAAGGTAAACCTCGACAAGTTTTTCAGATACCTTCAATTCAAAATGGAGTGTGCATATACAGCCGAAACAGTCGGTTGGAAACTAGACAGGAAGTTAGCAGAAAAGTGTCAAGAGGATCTTACCAACTTGCTGTCTGAAGAGGAGACACAACTAGTTGCTGTTATGCCTCAACGCAAAGTTACAAGCAAGAAAACAAAACCAAAAGTTTGTTTTAAAAAAGATGGTACTGCTTCAGCTCATGGCCAACGTTGGTTTGATTTGTTAGCAGAGCAAAAGTTACCTGCTCATTATGATGGGGAAATAGAAGTAATTAAAGGTTGGGAAACTCCTAATCCAAAGTCTGTCCCACAGATTAAAGAGTGGTTATTTTCCCTTGGTTGGGAACCATGTACATTTACTTTTAAAAAGGAGGATGATGGATCAGAACGTAAAATACCAAAAGTCCGTGATGACGATGGTCTAACAAAGTCAGTCAAAAGACTTGCAGAAAATAATCCTGCAGTAAAAAATTTAATTGACTTTTCTATGCTGCAACATAGATTAGGTATATTCAATGGTTTTTTAGAAACAGAAAGGGATGGCTATGTTAGGGCTGAGATTGACGGATTTACTAATACTCTGCGTTTTAAACACAGAAAACCATTAGTCAATCTACCTGGGGTAGACAGGCCGTGGGGTAAAGAAATACGTAGTTGTCTGGTTGCTCCAGAGGGTTATGTTCTTTGCGGTGCTGATATGGTATCCCTTGAAGATACGACTAAGAGACACTATATGTTTACATATGATCCAGATTATGTAGATGAAATGTCTCAAAAGGGTTTTGACCCACACTTAGACTTAGCTAAACATGCAGGTGAAATTACTCAGGTTGGTATAGATGAATACAATAAAGGATTACGACCTGATCTTAAAAAGATCCGAAAAAACTACAAGGTTGTTAATTACTCCGCAACCTATGGTGTAGGTGCAGCTAAGTTGTCTCGTACTACTGGTATGTCTGTCCCACATGCTCAATCAATACTAGATGCATATTGGGAACGTAACTGGTCAGTCAAAGCATTTGCTAAGGACCAGAACGTAAGACAGATTAACGGTGAAATGTGGGTACAAAATCCTGTCAGTAAATTCTGGCATTCACTTCGTTACAAGAAAGATGTATTTTCGACACTAAATCAATCTACTGGTGTTTATTGTTTTGACAAATGGGTTGCTTACTATAGAACTAGGAGACCTAACATTATTGGTCAATTCCATGATGAATCAATAAACCTAGTTAAGATTGGTGAACAAAACGAACATACAGATGCCCTAAACTGGGCGGTAGAAAAACTTAACGAAGAGTTAAAATTAAGTGTTGACTTGGGTATTGACATACAATATGGTCAACGTTACAGTGACGTGCATTAACAAAGGAGGGCCAAATGGCTACACGTAAAGTTAAATTAACTGGCATTGCTGAATGGGCAAAAGTATTTACACAAAATCGTGACATGGAAGGTTTCGATGGTGTGTATAAAGATCACAACGGTGCTTGCACTATTGATGTCATTATGGATGATGACAACTTAACTTCACTTAAAGCTTCACGATCTATGAAGAAAGGATCGGAAGATCCAGAAGGACGTGGAACTAAAGTAAAGTTTATCCGTAAGTTTGATACAGGAAGGGATTGGGATAGTGGTGCACCTGTTGTTAAAAAGTCTGATGGTTCTGATTGGGATTTCAATACTGATGGTTCCATTGGCAATGGGTCTACTGTAGAGGTAGAGCTATCTGTCTACGATACAAGCCGACCAAACATTGTTGGTACAAGGCTTGATAAAGTTACCGTACTTGATCATGTTGAGTACGTTAGAGATACTGCAGGGGAAACTGCTTCGCCACCCACTGCAGTCAAACAAGAAGGCGAAGTGTTGTTTTAACCTCCTCCAAAAACAACTAGTGGCCCCCTTCGGGGGGCTACCTTTTAAGGATAAAATATGAAAAAGATTGATACATTAGTAGAAGACATTGAGTCTGTAATATATGGGCTAGGTGGTTGGAACAGCACAATAGGTGCTCAGTTAGGTAAGAGTGTATCCTTGTCTGCCAACTCAAGATTTAGTAAACCCCAAGAGCCTCGTGGGTATTTATCTCTTTCGTCTATTGGTACGCCATGTAAACGTAAGCTATGGTACAAGGTAAACAAACCTGAGTTTGGAGAACGACTCAGTGCTAATTTACTACTACGTTTCTTTTATGGAGATATGATTGAAGAGCTTGTACTGGCTATGGTTGTAGCCTCTGGTCACAGTATGAAAGGGTCTCAAGACAGATTAAATGTTCACGGCATCCGAGGTCATCGTGATGCAGTTATTGATGGTATGACTGTAGATGTTAAGTCTTGCAGTCCTTATGCCTTTAAGAAATTTAAGGATGGTAGTCTTAGAGATAACGATGCTTTTGGTTACATCAGTCAGCTGAGTTCTTATGTCTATGCAGGTAAAGATGATCCACTTGTAACAGATAAAACACATGGTGCATTTCTTGCAGTAGATAAGGTTAGTGGTGAGATATGTTTAGATGTCCATGATTTTACAAAAGACCTTGAGACTAAAAAAGAAGAGATGCTTGCTGCTAAAGATTTAGTTGCAGGTGCTATACCAAAAGATCGTATTCAACCAGTACCTGCAGGTAAGAGTAGTCCTAATACTAAGTTAGACAAAACCTGTCACTTTTGTGAGTACAAAAGAATTTGTTGGCCTAAAGTACGTATGTTTCAATACTCTTATGGTATCGAATACTTAGTGCATGTAGAAAAACCACCAAAGGTTGAAGAGGTGTTCAATGACACGGGCAGCTAAAGCCAAGGGTCGAACAGGGCAAAATGAAATTAGAGACAGGTTGTTGGAAACATTCCCACAGTTTGAAGAAGATGACATTAAGTCTACAACTATGGGAGATACAGGTGAAGATATTCAACTATCTCCTGCAGCTAGAAAAAAGATTCCTATTACTGTAGAAGTTAAACGCAGAAAGTCTGGAATGAAGACCGCCTACGATTACATTGAACAAGCTCGTAAGCATGGCAAAGGAGAGCCAGTTGTATTCTTTAGAGCAGACAGAAAAGAATGGATAACTATGATTAGTCTTGATCATTATATGGAGTTAATAAAAACATGGAAGTAAAAATATGGGGCGTAGTAGAAGGTCCAATAAGTATTGACGAGGTTCAGGATGACGACCTTGAGTATGCCCCCGAAGGTTCTAGATATTTTATGGTCTGTAAGACAGAAGTAGATGGTGAGTTAGGTGATGACAATTTTTGGTTTGAAGATTTTGATGATGCTTACGAATGGAAAAAGCATTTTAGAAAAAGTATTGAACCAATTGTTGTTGACATGCCTAGTGATGGTAAGTATAACTAGAGGTCTTTCGCATGTATACAAAGTACGAACTTACAATAGTAATAAGAGTAGATCACGATGCAAATTTTTTAGAAACGTTTGGAGATAACTCTGACGTAATTGCAGAGTTGGTACAAGCAAGTCTGTATGATATAGATGACATAGTTGTAGAGGAGTGTGAAGTTAAATATGATAAACGAAACTGATATAGAAGCTTTTAAATTTTATAATTCAATGGATATGGATGACTATCAAAAGAGTGCTGCAGAGACTGCTATTTACAGTGGTAAACATGCTGTTATCTATCCTGCACTTGGCCTAGCTGCAGAAGCAGGTGAAGTTGCAAACAAAGTAAAAAAGATCTTACGTGATGGTGACTTTGATCGTAAAGCTATAGCCGATGAGGTTGGTGATTGTTTGTGGTACATTGCTGCGTTATGTAGGGATCTAAATATTAATATGAATGATGTAGCTCGTGCCAATCTCACTAAGCTACAAGACAGACAAAAACGTGGTGTAATATCTGGATCGGGGGATAAAAGATGAATAACTATTTACCAACTGACTATCAAGCCTTTATACATACCTCACGGTATGCTCGTTGGCTTGAAAAAGAGGGAAGACGAGAGTCTTGGTCAGAGACAGTAGACCGTTACATGGGTAACGTTGTAGGCTATGACATTGATCATAAGGTATACAATGAGATAAGAGAAGCTATACTTAGCTTAGAAGTTATGCCTTCTATGCGAGCCATGATGACTGCAGGTCCAGCTTTAGAAAGAGATAATACTGCAGGGTATAACTGTAGTTATTTACCCGTAGACGACCCTAAGTCCTTCGATGAGGCTATGTTTATCTTGCTCTGTGGTACTGGTGTCGGCTTCAGTGTCGAGAGGCAGTTCATTAGCAAGCTTCCCGAAGTGCCTGAACTGTTCGATAGTGATACTACCATTGTGGTAAAGGACAGCAAGGAAGGGTGGGCTAAGGCGTTCAGACAAGTGTTAGCTCTCTTGTGGGCAGGTGAGATTCCTAAGTGGGATGTCTCTAAAGTTCGTCCTGCAGGTGCAAGACTTAAAACCTTTGGCGGTAGAGCATCTGGCCCTGCACCACTGGTTGACTTATTCAACTTTTCAGTGAGCATATTTAAGGAGGCACAAGGACGTAGGCTATCATCAATTGAGTGTCACGATCTGATGTGTAAGATTGGTGAGGTTGTAGTAGTAGGTGGTGTTCGTAGATCTGCAATGATAAGTTTATCTAACTTGTCAGATGACAGAATGCGTCATGCTAAATCAGGTAACTGGTGGGACAACAATCCACAAAGAGCTTTAGCAAACAACTCTGTTTCTTATACAGAGAAACCAGACAGTGTATCATTCATGAGAGAATGGATGGCACTGGTAGAATCAGGAAGTGGAGAACGTGGTGTATTTAACAGGGAAGCATCTAAAAAACAAGCTGCAAAGAATGGTAGACGTGATCCTGACTTTGAGTTCGGAACTAATCCTTGTAGTGAGATTATCTTACGCCCATACCAGTTCTGCAATCTTACAGAAGTTGTGGTACGTGCCACTGACACGATTGAAGACTTGGAAAGAAAGATCAGATGTGCCACAATACTTGGGACGATACAAAGCACGTACACCCAGTTCCCATATCTGCGAAAGGTGTGGCAGCGAAATACAGAAGAAGAACGATTGCTCGGTGTGTCTCTCACAGGGATAATGGACAATCAACTACTAACAATTAAAAACAAAGGATTGGAGAAGACCCTTGAACATTTACGAGAAACTGCTGTTCATACTAACGCTGATTGGGCTGACCGCCTTGGCATTCCACACTCAACAGCAATTACCTGCGTGAAACCTAGCGGTACAGTCTCACAACTTGTGGACTCTGCATCAGGTATACACCCAAGGCATTCACCACATTACATAAGAACTGTAAGAGGTGATAACAAAGATCCACTAACACAGTTTATGAAAGATCAGGGTATTCCAAGTGAAGCTGATTTCATGAAGCCAGATCAAACAACTGTGTTTTCATTTCCAGTTAAAGCTCCTCAAGGAGCAATAGTCACTGACAATGTCTCAGCTATTCAACAACTAAATACATGGTTGATGTATCAAAGACATTGGTGTGAGCATAAGCCAAGTGTAACAATTAATGTAAGAAAGGATGAATGGTTTGAAGTAGGTGCATTTGTTTACGAGCACTTTGATGAGATGTCTGGGGTAAGCTTCTTACCTTATAACGAACATACTTATCAGCAAGCTCCGTACCAGTGGTGCACAAAAGACGACTATAAAAAATTATCTAGAGTAATGCCAAAAAGTATTGACTGGGCAAAGCTTTCAGAGTATGAGAAAGAGGATAACACTGCAGGTACTCAGACTTTAGCTTGTACTGGTGATGTTTGTGAAATGGTTGATTTAGTATAGGAGAAAGGAGCATGGCTAAAATTCAGATTGTGGGTGCAGCAGCTAACTCACATCAGCCTTTAAAGAAGAAGACCTCTCAATCAAAGAGAGTATCGACAATGAAACTTGGATCTATGAACAAACACAAACGTAGATCCACCAAACCTTACAGGGGACAAGGTAAATGAAAAGAACTAACAGACCCTTTAGTAAATCTTTATATGAGGCTTACGATCAAAAGGCAAAAGAAAAGCTTGCAGTTTACCTACAAGCTAAAGGTCACTCAATCGTAAGTGACAAGGAAGACTATAATGTAGATGTTGTATCTAAGAAAGATACCTTTACATACTTCAATGAAGCTGAAGTTAAGGTAGCTTGGGATGGGGATTGGCCGACACACTGGCATGAAATTCGTATACCTGCTCGTAAACGTAGGCTAGTTGAGAAATATAAAGATCAAAACGGAGTCCTTAACTTTTATGTCTTTAACAAAGACCTAACTAAGGCTTGGCGTATTAAAGATACCTTAATGACCGACAGCACTATTAAAGAAGCAAAGGGTAGAAATATCTGGCGTGGAGAAACTTTCTTTCATATTCCCTATACAGATGCGGAGTTAATAACTTTATGATAGACATTGATGATGCTTTAGCTACATTAACTATAAATTCAGATAGCCCTACAACATTGACTATGGGTAATGATTATGATCCAGTAAAAAGACCTGAGCACTACGGTAAAGGGTTGATTGAATGTATCGACTATATCAAAGACTTTTTAGATGACGAAGAGCTTACAGGTTACTTTAGAGGTAACGTTGCAAAGTATCTACACCGATGGCGTTATAAGAATGGTGTAGAAGATTTGAAGAAAGCCAGTTGGTATCTTAATGCTTTGATAGAGCATGAATCAAAAAAAGAGGGGGCTTAACGCCCCCTTTTACTTAATCTGCATACATTATGTCGTCTGCATATTTAATTAGGTAAAGTAAGTATTGCAGCTTTGCTTCACCATCCTCCATACTTTTTAAGTCAGTTACCTCACCATCATAACCTGCTGCATCCAAAGCATCTCGTAGTGTACGTTTAGGTGCTTTTAATACTTCCATCTCCAAAGACATTAGTTTATCACTACTCTTTGAGCTAGAACTTAAAATAGATTTTGCCCTATCCTTTACTCGTCTTACTAGTTTTGCATACTTTTCTTCTCTTTTATGTAAAGGTAACTGTAAGAATCCATCCTCTATTAATATAGATGCTTCTAAATTAAATACCTCCTGAACAAAGTCATCCAATCTATTTTTTAACTCAGGCTCTCCATCAAAACGTATTGCTTTCCAAGCAGATTTACCTACAGATCCTGCAAGACGTTCTGCAGGTGATGGTCCTCTGTCTCCTCTTGCACCTGACATCCTACCGAAATCAAAATTACTTTGTTGTCTTGTAGATATATTACGTTCTGGATTATTGTTAATAGATACCCCAATCATCTCAGGTATCTTATCTATATATCTTATAGAGTTATTGTAGACCTCATTTCCCTGTCTACGATCTGGTTGAGTAAAATCTTGAGTAGCAAAAGCAGCCATTGTATTTAAGGGGTCCATAAACCTTGTACCCCCAGAAACTATTCTAGAAAATCCTCCACTAAGGAGTTCTACACTTGCCATAAAATTATCTTCTATATTTCCGTCAATAACAAAAGAAAAATAATCTTTAAAAGTATCGTAGACTTCACCAGTTTGTCTAAAAGTTTGACCAACAAGTATTTCTGCCATCTCTTCTTTTAAATCTGTAGGAACCCTACCATCTATTTGTCTATGTGCAAGAGCCTGGGCTAGTATTCTCATGTAGTTTTGAGGAGCATCATAAGTATAATCTCTACGAGATCCATCAGTCAATTCTTCATAGTTCCAAGTTTGACCAGACTCAACTCTTTCTTTAGCTGCTTCATACTCTGATTTTCCTAGTCCAAATTCTTGACGAGGCATTAAAAGAGCACCCCATCCAACTATACCTTTTGAAAGAAGATACTGACCTTCATCATCAAAAGGGTTTTTCATTTTACCGACAGAAGTTGTTACGTGTTTAAGTGCATTAAACCCACTGTAGTCACCTAGCATTGCAGTTGCAGTATTAAAAAACCTACCAAATGGGATTAAGAAACCACCACCTGCAGAGTTAGAAAATCTTTCTATGTTTTTTGCTACACCTAAAAATAGACC
>UEXM01000284.1_pt1 | contig 56779 bp, 74 predicted proteins | sample 1796661 | NCBI WGS metagenome assembly UEXM01 (sample SAMEA4772469, study PRJEB27181) | metagenome | reverse complement strand
CATTCTCCCTTAATTCATATGCGAGTGCTTTCCAAGACACAGGGAACAGGTCAACCATAATGCGGTCAATTATCCATGCTACCTCTGCTGTCTCAGCTTGTGTGTCAGGCGCACAGCGTAGCTTACACATATCAGCAAAGGCATCCAAGCTACCTGACCAGTACCACTCAGTCATCATGCTCTGTGGTAGTACCATACGTGCTTGCTCTGGGCATACACCTGCCGCTATAAGTTTTCTGTATGTAGATATAACATATTCATCACACTCATGTACTTCATCTAATAGGCTATGATCAGGAACTATACTGTCTCTGTATACACCATACTTTTCAGGCTCTTTTTCAAAGACATCTTTTATATGCTTATACTCACCGTAAGCATACATCTTATCTAACTCAAGCACTCCACTACTACCCTGCTTCTTATCATCACTACGTCCACGCCACTCATCAGGCTCATAAAACTCAGGCTCACTGTCAACATATCTACGGCTGATCTCATTCCAACGCAGAAACTTATGCTTGACTAGCTGCCTAGCTACAAAGACTGGAGCCTTAACATGGAAAGATGCAAAGCAATGCCCAAACGGGCTAAGATGTTTATGCTTAGCTAGGTATTGTATAAGCTTCCTATCCTTTGTTTTAAGGTGCTGCTTAAAGCTGTAAGCATCTGACTCTTCGTAATCCCACTCAGTTTCTTTACCGAATGAAACACGGGCAGCGTTACAGACTGAAAGGTCATTACCCATGCTGCCTTTGTAAGTTACTTCAATCATTCTTCTATCCTATTAATAATATCTATGGCTTGTTCTACTGACATCTTAAACCATTCACCGTTTTGTTTTTTGTCGTGACCTATGTGGGTCTTCTGAGCTTCTACATGTGCAATACTTTCTGCGACATGCCTGTCAGAAAACTTTTTCATGTAGGCATACTCATGGTTTCTATATGGCGTTGATGTATGAAACTGACCAATTCTTCTATCTTCATAGCCTGTTTCAACTATCCCAATCTTTACCCAACCTTCAAAGCAAGGTGTAGTCACGACATACACATACCCCTCTGATGATTTTACTCTTTTACTTTCCTGAGTAAATTCACCTACTATAATCTTTGCATTTTTATTCATCTTAGCCACAACTTCTGCCCAAGTTTTAAAATATCCTGGAGTGTGGTATCCGAGCAACACAAAGGGGTGAGGGTCACGATCTTTCCTTGTACCTTTAGGTATGTAACCATCCTTATATTCAGGCTTAGCTTCTGCTACGTACATCCTTCCTTTGTTTCTTTTATTGTGTGTAGACAGCCGCTGCCTTGGCTTACCATGTAACATGTACCACCATTCGCCATCAACAAATTCTGCATTAGCAAGGTTCAGTTTATTACTCATTGTTCAACATTCCTTCTAGCTTTTCCATGTCATCTTCTACTCTGTATTTAACATCGTCGTTTAGCATGTAAGCCATAGTGCGTAGCCCTGTCCATGCCTGTATCTCTGACCTGTACTTGATAGTTTTATCTATAGCATCAGGATCAAGAGCAATAACAACCCTATCGTATTCACCTATCTTCTCCATATGCTTGTCTGTTAATTGAGTACCAAGAATAGCCATACTAGTTATATGCGGAAACTCTTGATATGCAACGATTGCTGATACCACATCTTCAACAATGAATAGGACAGACCCTGTGCCTATCGTGTAGTAGTCAGCTTTGCCAGTGTAGCGATACCATTTAGGGTGCTGTGTATTACCTACAGCCCTACCGATAGCGTCTACCATGCGCCCCTTGTGGTGTATCGGAAATACAACACGCTCATCTTTAACATCGTAAAGTAAATTATCTATTGCTAAGCCCCAGCGCCTTACAAACCTGTTAAACTTTAGGTGTGTAGGCATAGGCTTCACCACATACTGTGGTATCTCCATAGTTTCTTTCTCCCTATGTCGTTTTTGCTCTGCAGTTTGTCGCATAATCATCATTATTTCTGCAGCAGTTAAATCAGTGTGGATAAAACCGCCGATAGTGCAGGTATTTTTGTAGCAGTTATACTTTACTACACCATTATCATTGGTTGCAGTGAACGTGTTACGCCCACCACACACAGGACAGTTACCACGATGGTTCTCACCCGTAGTCAGGCATAGATCACCTACATATTTACGAATCTTCATCATCATTACCTCTTGCTGCCAAAGCTCTGCTTGCACCACTGAATGTATTGACCATGTAAGGCTTCAACGATGCAGGGTTCACATGACCTGTTACTTGCATGATACCCACTAGGTCAACCCCTGCTTCCATCATCTCAGTCACAGCAGTACGGCGCAGCGACATAGCTGTAAGCTCTCTAGGTAGATTAGCTTCGTCCAGTACCTCATTGATAAGAGGGGCTATTTCATTCAACCCATAGCGCCTAACTTGGCCTCGATCCAGTGATACCTTTGGTGCAACATAATCTTGAAAGCCAAAATCTTTGTGCTGCTCACGTAACATCTTGCACAGGTTCTGACTGATAGGCAGGTGCACATCAGCACCCCTCTTAGATTGTGTCAGATCCATGCGGCACTGATCTAGATCCAACGTATCCCATGTCAGGGTACGCATGTCACCAGTACGTTGACCCCAATCATACGCCATGTGAACGATCAACCCAATGCTGCGCCAGCGCCACTGGCTGTACGCTGTAGAGAGGAAGGCCTTTACAGATGCCCTATCCCACTTAGTCTTTGTTTTGCGCTCTGTGCTAGTCTCTATGAGGCTCACAGGGTTATGTCGCATGACATCCTTGGACATGCTGTACTTCCATGCTCTAGACAGTACAGATTTTGTGTAATTAGCTGTGCGGATGCCGTGATCTTGTTCCCACTTCTCATAGGCTTTGTTGAGCATACCGGCTGTAACATCTTCGATAGATTTACTACCGATAGATTTATTAACTCTAGCCAAATGATACTCATAATCTTTCTGGCTGCGAGGGCTGAGCTTAGCAAAGGCAGGGCTGTGCAGGTAGTAATCAATAAGTTTACTTACCTTGTCTGTCGCCTTTGGGATCTTTACTTTTCTCATCGTCCTTGTCTCCTTTTTTACTGGGGGGCATGTTGCCCGCCCAATGTGATGCATCATCGTGAGGGTTATCGCAATCCTTTTCGCTTTGCACGGCTTAGCTCCTCATGGCTAGTAAACATCAAAGCAACAAAACCAATTATGTACGCAGCACAGATTAATAACACGATGCTATACTTTAAAATAAAGGAAACCATACATCACCTTTCTTATCTAACTCAGTTACATTTGCCAGATCTGTGCGTAGGAAATCAGCGCGCTTAAAGTCACCTTCCCACTCTAGATCATCTATCTGCCTCTTCAAAGAATACATAAGCTTCCTCACTGATACGCAGTTTCGCGGGGTATATACTTCTCCACCCTTGCTTTGACGTTTTCCCATTTAGAATACTTCTCCAATAGTTTATCTACTTCAAGATGGTTCTTCGTGCTGATGTAACAGAATTCAAAACCTTTAGCATCACTAAGCCAGATACGATAGGTCATTTAGGTGAACCCTGCAGGTAGTAACGAACATAACGTTGATTGGTGACAGGGTGCCACTTCTTCATAGATAAAATGTCGTAACCCTCTTCACGCATCTCTTGGATACGCTTAGTCAAGCTACTGATGCTGTATTCAATAAGCGCTTCACGCACTGTGATTGAACCTGCAGTTTTAAGGTGCTTCAAGATAGTTTGTTTTTGATTAGTCATTACCATTTTCCTTTTCTAATCATCCAATATGACCAACATGTCATACAATGCCCTTTTCCACAGATCAAGTCGATCAAAAATACCAAGTTGAACCTGTGATCTTTTTGCCACTGATAGTTACGTGCACTGAAAGTTTGGTTCGATGAACCGCCTAGCAGTACGTTAAACCAGACAGAGGTGGCAATGCCTAGCCTATACAAATAACTATGCATCAATAATCTCGTCTCTTATTTGCTTACGCAATTGATTGAGCGCATCTAATACTTCTGCTCTGTGCAGCCAGTGATTTATTGTACGGGTGCAGTGAAAGTCCTCAATATCTGGCTCAGCAATTATAGTATCTTCAATATCCTCATTAAGAATTGTTTGAAGTGTTTTTACTTGTTCATGCGTCAATTTAAGATCATACATTTTCATTCTTCATACTCCTCTGGATCTGGTTCATATTCCATAAAAACATTACGCCATCCATACTTTGTTAGCTCTTTCAAACTTTGAACAGCATCATATAGATCATTATGCCCTTCCCATGTTGTCTCCCATTCGCCACAAATCAAACCATCATATCTAATAACCCAATGATCCTTCATGCTGTCACCCCTCTTACATAACCCTCTAAGATAGCTTGCACTTCATCTAAGATATCGTTGAACCGATCCTGCGCCTCTTCTGTGTAGCGCTCATCACCGTTCTCATCCTCAACATAGATGTCATCAAGATATGCGTCATTCATCCATGCTTCTGCAATCTCTGCGGATAACTCAAGAAATGTTTGATTAGATATGTTCATTTTCTTTTCCTTCATTAGTCGTATCAAGTTTTTCTTTCAGTCTAACGACTTGCTGTTCAAGCTTTTGTATCTTTCGTTCTTCCCAAGTGCTTTGATGTTCTTGAGTAAAACGTTTCATATTATCCAAAAAAATATCTATATTTTGCATCATTGTGTTACTCCATTTGCATAGTACACAGCACTAGCAAAACCGCGAGGTGTTGCGCTGCGTATGTTCTTAGTCTTCATTGATTTACCGCCAAGCTTGCGGTGTTGCTTGCTGTAACCCTCTTCTGGCTCTACTGGCAAGCGGGCGGGCATAGTAAAGCCATTACCTGTCCACAGGCATGTCTTCTTAGGATAAGCATCACGGGGTGCAATATACTCAGGCCATGTTGGGTGCTCAGCATTACTCTTGCAGATGTAACCACCATACTCATACGGTTGGAAGCAGTGATCAGGCTTGCGCCAAAGAGTTGCTAGTCGTGATACAGGGTTCTCAATAAAGAACGGCACCCCAAGCTCATTAAATAGCTGTGCACACATCTTTGCATAGTTTGATGCTTTGATCTGAAAGTCGGGATCTTTTTCTGCTTTGCGCTTGAAGTGTGCTGCACCTGACACAGCCAGATCAGTACAAACAGGGAAGGCCATGCCAAACACCACGTTCTCAAACTGCAGGTTGACAGCAATATTGTTGAGCACATTCTGGTCATGCAGATCTGCTTTGACATATTTGATGCTGCCACCACTACCATACACATCTGTAACTGTATCATCGTGCTGTATATCAAAGGCAAGGCAGCTATAACCTGCTTCTGCCCAAGGCTTGAGAGCCTCGCCTGTGTAATCGTAAAGGCTGATGACATACTTATCTACATTAATATTCGACATGATTAATTTCCTCTTCAATGATAACTCTGTAGCCACTAAGGGCCAATTCTTCTACACGTTCAAGCGCTAATTCAAGATCAAGATACCAACTCTGATTGTGTTGCTCATTTGCAACATTGGTGGTTGCAACGTACCACATGCTTTTACCTGTCAATCTCATCTATCCATACCCCATCTTTTAGCAATTTCAGCCAGTTTCTTTTCGTTGCCTACGGGTAAATACACGCCGTAAACGTCTAGCACCTTGCGCCTGTCACGTTTGCGCCCTGCAGTATCAACCCATGTTTGACCTTGCGGCCCCAGCGCTAATACATGGCCCTCAACACGCACCACATAAAGCACGACATCACCATGCGTCTTGAAATGCTTTTCAATTTCACCGCGCAAGCTTCCTACCGTACTATCTTTTTTGCAATGCACTGCAGTCTTTACGCTGCGAAAACTATACAAGGAACCTATAGCGCGTTTAAGATCCGGCCATGTGTGAAGGTAAAGCGTTTTTTCTTCGACGCCTAAAATCTTAGCTATAGCCAATCCACAAACATTCTTTCGCGGGTTGTCGGGATTGTTTGACGTTTGCATCAAATATTTTCTTTTAAAGTATTGCATCTTTTATTTCTCCAGTTTGTTGACGCATCAATCCATATGACAGACCAAGATGCCCACCATATTTTTTGGGTTTATCGGTGAAGCGTAGCGCTAAACGCGCTCGCCTCTTTTGCTTTTTATAGCGCCACAAATAAAGCATTGTTTCTTGCCTATCAATTCCTTGCTCTAATGCTTGCGCTTTGCGAATTGCTTTTAATGGGGTTTTCATTTTGTCACCTTTACTTGATGCTGGCGCGGCGCGTTTAGGTTTATTTCAAAGCGTAAACCGCCTAAGCAATCGCGGCCAGTAATAACGCAATCAAGCTTGCGGGCTAATTGTTTCGCCTCTTTAAGCTTATTATAAGAGCTGACATTGCTTCCCAATATTGCAAGCGCTTGGCCGTGCTCATATTGCTTGTGTAAATAAATGGTTAAATTTTGCATTTTATTCTGCCTCCATTGTTGCAAGCTTAAACATAATAAAACCGTTTAAGCTTATTTCATACGCCTCTATGGTACGCGAAACAAAATCAATTTCTGGAAAAGTATCCAAAAAATTACTAAGGCTTTTTTTATGCGATATGATACGTACCACGTTTGCGCGGGCGCTTGTGTGCAAGCTTTTTTCGGGGCATCTAAACCTTTCCGCTATTATCTTAGCAAATTCTATTTGTTCTTCGCGTGTGGTTTCGCGGTTTGACAAACCAATTATTCTAAACGCTATTTGCATTGTGTTTCCTTTCTTATTCTAAAATCTATTATCGACATACATGCCAAGCAATTGCTCACGCTTTTCTAAAACGGCGCGGATAAATGCGTGTCTTTGATCGCGGGCAACCCGCGTTTTACTATGGGGTTTTAAGCAATCATGCACGGCTTCAATAAAGCGCTTTGGTGATTGACCTACGCCACCGGCGCGGCGTTCAATATGGCAATATGTTGAAAATGTTAAATCCATTATTTTTTTTCCTTTGCTAGTTTAAGGTTTACGCTGCAGCAATTGCAGCGCTTAGGGTTTGTACTTCACCAGTGTAAAGCTTGCGAACAGTGAAACCCGTTGCATCGGTTTTAGCGTCACCTTTTGCTTTCAAAACAATAACGCTATTGCTTGGATCAATGGGGCGAAAATCGTGTGCGTCACCGTCCACGGCTTTGTATTTAATCGGTGCACCCGTTGGGCTGGGCAATGAAATATAGCCTTGCTCTAAAACGTGCTTATAGACTTCTTTTGTTGCCACCATTGCAACATTGCCACCATGCCATAAAACGCGAGCAACTTCTTTATCGTTATCTTCTTTTTTGCTGAACGTAATATGATAGTTTTTCGGCATGTCACCCTTTGCAAATTTGATAGCGCGATTATCAAAAGCCGTATAATCATAGAATTGAATTGCCCCGAAAGCATCCATTAGCAAAACGGGTTTACCGTCTATTACAACCTTGCGGCTTTCAAATGGTAAATCGCTAGTGGCGTTTAACCGGAAAGCAATTTCAACGCCTTGCTTAACAAAATACTTGCGATAATGGGCCAGCATTTCAAAGAATAAAACGGCCATGAAAGCATCACGTTCCAAGAAATAGGCGCGGGTTTTAGCAATGCGGCTTTTCTCTTTCTGATCCATATATGCTGGGTTCCCTGCAGTATGCAAACACGCTGCAGCGCAACCTTGTGAAGCTTTGGCGCATACTTGAAAACCCGACAAATTAAACGGCGCAAGGTGAAGCGCACAAGTCATAACTTCGACAACCTTGCCATTTTTTGCAACCTTTGGATTGCTTTCAGGTTGTGCGAGCAAGGTGCAAATATTATGCCCTTTGCTTTTCAAATAGCGGATTGCTGCTGCTTTTGAAGTAAAGCCGTTTACGTTAAAACCTTTAGTCAATTTTGAAATAAGCATTTTAGTTTTTCCTCGTTTGCTAGGGTTGCTGGCAATTGTGCCAAAAATACGCCACCCGCTACAATGGCGTATTGAAAGCATAACTTATGATAGACCATACAAGATATTATGTATTTCAACGGGTACGTTTTGCTTGCGCTTAAATTGCCCGTCATAAAAGCCGTAAATTTTGCGCCCTTTGAATACGACAATTTCATGCACATCGTTTATGGTTAAACCAAAAGGTTCTTTTTGCATTTGGCTAAGGTAATGTGCCTTTGCAGCGCTTAGGGTTTTAGCTATAGGCTGCAGCAAGCCGTTGCCGCGTGTCGTGTTTACTTCAATGTAATACATTTTAGTTTCCCTCTTTCTGGTTTTGGATCATCTCAATTAACCCGTTAAAAAATACATGCCAAGCATTGTGTGACATATGGTCCGTTTTATACGCGCCGTTGTCATAGTAGCGCTGCACCCAATCCGCTAAACCGAATTCGGCAAAAAAGGCGACGTCCTCTTTATCCGCGTCAAGCGCGCCAATGATTGAACGTGAATTATCACGAAACAAAATATGATCTGCAATCAAAATATATTCGATCACTTGCGGCCCATCATAAACGCGGCCAGTTTCAAAAGAGGCATATAGGTAATCAGTCATTTTAGTTTTTCCTTTTCTTTAAAGTTAAATTGTTTCGAATTATTTGCGCCATTTTGCGCCGTTGTCCAGCCCACCAAACGCCAAACTATACGCATGTCCTTGCTTTATATACGCGATTGCCTAAGCCAACACCTTTGGATAACGCACGGATAGCCGCCGCCCGGCTAAAGGATATAACGTTATAACCAAAAGGATATAGCACTATACCAAAGGATAGTTTGTGTATCCGATAGGTATGTTTTTAGGGGAATGCTTTTTAAGGTATAGGGATAAGGCAAAGCGCTTTCGACGCTGTAGCACCCCTCACAACGGCTCTAAGCGCTATATATACCAGCGGATATAGGTTGAGCTAACCTGTTGTGCCACTCGTATATCCAACAGTATAGCGCAACCAGGCTAAAGGATAGCTCGCCCGGCTAAAGGATAGATGATATATCCGAAGGGATAGTTTAAGGATAGGTGCTGCTTTTGTGATCACATTTAAAAAGCTATTGCTGGTTTGTGATCACATATAAAGAGGGGTGGCTATTTTGTGATCACAAGAAAGAGACGGGTAGGGTGTTTTGTGCATCCAATTCGCAAAACGGACACCATATGAAAAAAGCCGTTAAAATTTCACATTTTCAGCATTTTATGGACTGCATATCAGTTATAAAAACGTGTCTTTTCAATGGTTTACGCAATAAAATCATCACAAATCAGCAGAAAAAACATAAAAAGGTATCATGCTACCCCCCTGCGAGGGCCGGTACACCCATCTACGATATACGTGTATGTACAAGCACACAGAAGTGGTTTTTTAAGCCACAACTTTTACGTGTATATGTACCTATGTATTATCACATATTGTTACAAACCTGCAATATATGTAACATTTTACAAGTAATTGCTTCTTGGGGTATTGACAGGGGTGCTTTTCTGCGTATAACTGCGTAGCAGTAGCAGCAGAGTTATAACACTTTAAGTTAAAACACTTAAAAAAGAGTAATACTTAAAAGTAAAGTAATACTTTAGAAGAGTTATAACTTTATATAAAGTGTTGTAAATGGGATAGTGGACATAGGAAGAGTTATAACACTATAGTAACACTTTATTCTTGTATAACATGTTTGTAAGTGATATACTTTCTTTAATGTAACACTTTCTCATAAGTAATAATCATAATTTGTGTTACAAACTGGTACGTGTTGCAACTCTTAGTGTTGCTCTCCCCCTTGTCTCCTCTCTCAATACTTGTAGTTTGCGGCACGTACCACTTTTTTACGTGTATTAATGTATTGACAATGAAAAATAAAAACATACAACTATATGCATCTGATAATGTAATAGAAGAGTTTTACGATGCTCTTGTATCAGGTGACGCAGCACGTTTAAAACGTGTACACATTCCTAAGAGTGACGTATTCTATGTAAGGGCAGCTATAGAGGCTGACACTGGCATCAGGTATTCTTTAGATCACGTAGAACGTGCTATGTACTTAGAGGGCCACTTACCTAGAAGAGACGTATTAGATCCTGACAGAAAGCGGAGCTACGGCTAATGCCATATATGACTAACGGTAAGCGTGACTACAAGAAGCAGAACGCTAAGTATGACAGTAAGCCATCCGTAAAGAAGGATAGAGCTTCTCGTAATGCTGCACGTAAAGCTATGGTATCTGGTGGTTTAGCTAAGAAGGGTGACGGTAAGGATGTTGACCACAAGGATGGCAACCCTCGTAACAACAAGCGTTCTAACTTACGTGTACAGACTAAGGCTAAAAACCGTAGTGTAGCCCGTACCAGTGGCAACAAGAAAAAGGTGTAGCACACATGGCTAACGAGACTCGTAGAGAAAAAGCTATACGTAAGACCACTAAAGGTAAGAACGCTAATTACCGTAAGACAGAAGATGGTGCAGGTATGACACCTAGAGGTATAGCTGCACATAATAGGGCTAATCCAAAATCTAAACTAAAGGGTGCTGTGACAGGAGAAGTCAAGAAGGGTAGTAAGGCTGCAAAGCGGCGTAAGTCTTACTGTGCTAGAAGCGCTGGGCAGATGAAGAAGTTTCCTGCAGCAGCTAAAGATCCTAACTCTCGTTTGAGACAAGCCCGTAAACGTTGGAAGTGTTAATACATGAATGATTTAAAATTACCTGTAGCATTAGTTATTGCTATGGCTGTACAGCTTGTAGCTGCTGTATGGTGGGTATCTAAGCAAGCTCACACTATTGATTTATTGCAGCAAGACGTTACCGATATAAAAACCTACATAAACGATATGGATTTAGAATTAGAGTCACTAATAGACTTTGCTACATTTACAGAGAATAGGTGGGCTGAAGAATATTCTGAAGATATGACTTATCAAAGATCTTTTGGTACTAAGGAGCCTGTGCTTGATTAAGAATAAGAAGTTACCTAAACGTAAACGCCCTATTCAGAAACTCAAGAAACAAAGATACTTACAAAAGAAGAAAGACAAGGAGTTTGATAGAGGTGACACTTATATCGCACCTTCCGCTGCCTAGTATGCCTTTTCAGACACATGATAACATTGTGTTTGCAAGCCAAGACAAAGACAGATCACATAAAGCTAACGTAGAAGAGAAGCCAGAACCTAACAAGGTTACGCCTGACACTGCAGTAGAGGATCTCAAGTTAGTTAATCAAAAGTATGCATACCACCCTGATCCTAATAAGCTAAGAATGCCTGATGGTCAGATTGTAGACTTTATCATTGCTTAGGGGTAGGCGATGCAAATTGAGAGAGAGACATTATGGACCCTATTACAATCGCTATGGCGAGTTTCAGTGCTGTTAAAGCAGGGGTTTCTGCCGGGAAAGAAATAACGTCTCTAGCTAAAGACATTGGTAGTTTATTCCAAGCAATTGATGACATTAAGGATGATCACAGCAAGAAAAGAGATAGTGTCTTTGCTAATTCAAATGAGGAAGCTTTATCTACCTTTGTAGCTCGCAAAAAAGCCGAAGACATGGAAGAGGAGCTAAGGCAGATCGTCATAGCTACACGCGGCTTCTCCGCTTGGGGTGAATTGGTAGAGTTACGCAAAGAGATACGTGTACGTAATAAGAAGGAACGGGAAGAGAAGCGCAAGAAAACGCAAAAGATGGTAGAGAATATACTTCTGTATGGTGGTATAAGTCTGATATTATTATTTATCTGTGGTTTTGCGTTACTACTTCTGCTGAGTTATTTAGGGAAAATCTAAGTATGGCTACACCAACTAACAAAAAACTCTATGCATCTGTAAAGGCTGCAGCTAAGAAGAAGTTTAAAACCTGGCCTAGCGCTTATGGGTCAGCATGGTTAGTTAAGGAGTACAAACGTAGGGGAGGCAAATATAGTGGCTCAAGCAAAAACAAAGTCACGTAAGACTGCCCACCTAATACAAAGCCGTAGGGGTTACTCTAAGGGTGGCTTAGGTAAGTGGTTTGGTGAAGAGTGGACAGACGTAAAGACTGGCAAAGAGTGTGGTCGCTCAGGCAGTAAAGACTCAGGTAGACCTTACCCTGCATGTAGACCTAAAGCTGTAGCCAGTAAGATTAGTAAGAAAGAGGCCGCTAAGAAAACTGGCCCCAAGAAAGTAAAGTGGTCAACGACTGCATCAGGAAGGAAGCGTAATGCCTAGTAAAGTACCTTGTAAGGGATGCCCTACTCCCGCTAAATGTAAAAAAGCTAAAAAGTGTTTGAAAGGAAAGAAGTGATGATGGGTAAGAAACCAATGAATGCTGGAATGGCAGCACTTAAAAAAGAAGCCCCTGCAGTAGCTAAGAAGATGGGTTACATGTATGGTGGTATGACTAAGAAGAAGGGCTACAACAAAGGTGGCTTATGCGGTGCTTCTAACCCAGCAAAGAACCCTGTTAAGCGTGGTAAAGCCTAATGGCTAAGTATTACGATAAGTACAAGAAGCAGCTTAATGCTGCAGGTTACACCATTGATGGTGATGGCATGGTTTGGGATGCTAATGGCAACCAAGCTGCAGGTGAGGATCGTTTTGGTAACGTACAGAGTAAAGACCCTAACGTTACTCAGATTTGTAAGGATGCAGAGTCATCAGGTATATTTAATAAAGTGAAGAAGGCTATTAAGCCAAAAGCTAAGAAAGCAACCTAATGTCTTTTGTGAATCAAGGTAAGCCAGCACGTATTAAGTCTGTTTATGGTCACAATACAGGTACGACTACAGAGAATGTTTATACGTGTCCTGCAAACTGTACTGCTGAGATTACCTTTATTCATGTAGTTAATGGCGGTGGATCTACTAACACAGTAGAAGTAGGGTGGTACGTAGCTGCAGATACTTATGTTTCTAAATTTTTAAGTGCTAAATCTATAGGGAGCGGTGATTACGTAAGCTTCAACCAGATAGATTTAGTACTACAACCTAACGATCAAATAAGAGTTACCCCTACAGGCTCTGGGCATATAGATACGATATTAACAGTTACAGAAACCTTTGTGCCTGTAGGGTAACGGGTATGCACATTATGTATCTACTATAGCGCTAACATATAAGTATAACTATCTCCGCACGTAACATAAGGAGATAGTGCAATGTTTAAAAAAATTATTAGTCGCATCCAAAAGAATCAACAACTCAGAGCAGACTACTGGATCTTGATGAATCTTAAAGACAAAGAATTACACGATATGGGTATTTCTCGTGGTGAGGTGTATAATCGTGTATATGGTAAATAAAAATAAAGCTTGCTTTTGTAATAAAACTTCATAAAACTATAAGGCAAGCCTATCTATAAAGGACAACTTCATATGGCAAGAAACCTCACAGAAAACCAACAAAAGTTTCTAGAAGTACTCTTCGATGATGCTGGTGGTGATGTTGTGCTTGCCAAGAAGTTGGCAGGTTACAGTAACGGCACACCGACTCGCATTATAGTGGAGGCACTTAAAGATGAAATTGGAGAAGCTACAAGATCTTATTTCGCCCGTACAGCGCCTAAAGCTGCAATGGCTATGGTACAGGCTTTGTCTGACCCTACAGAGCTTGGGATAAAAGATAAGATGAGTGCAGCTAAAGACTTGCTTGATCGTGCTGGACTTGGTAAAGTAGATAAAGTTGATGTTACCTCAACAGGTGGCGTCTTTTATCTACCACCAAAAGAAGGTACTAACGAATAGTAAGACCAAAGCACATAAGCAGAGACTTAGAGTATTGGGAGCTACCTAAACCAAAACGCGGCAAAGAGAAAGAGTGGCACGTTATAGCCAGACTATCTAAGAAGCCGCCCTTTGGTTATGAGATACACCCTGACAATGAAAACTTGTTACAGCCTGTACCTCTTGAGTTAGAGGCCTTAGAGCTTGCAAAGCGGCATCTTCAACAGTACAGTTACAGAGATGTAGCTAATTGGCTCACAAAACAAACTGGACGCAGCATATCACATGCAGGTCTTAGACAGAGAATAAATATTGAGCGAAGACGTAAAAAAGCTGCTACAATTAAACGGAACCTTGCCAAGCGGCTCGAAACGGCGTTATCCGAAATCGAGAGGCTCGAAAAAGGCTGTATCGGAGCGTACTCAGAAGAGTGAGACTGTAGTTGTCACTCCAAAAGAAACTGTACCTGCACAGGTAGCCCCTGCAGAGTTTGACGTTGAGGCGGCACAGGATGTAGTATTTAAGCCTAATCCCGGCCCTCAGACAGACTTTCTAAGCGCATCTGAGCGTGAGGTACTGTATGGTGGTGCAGCAGGTGGCGGCAAGAGTTACGCAATGCTTGCTGATCCTTTACACGGATTAAATGACCCAAACTTTAGTGGGTTACTTGTAAGACATACTACGGAGGAATTACGTGAGCTTATTCAAAAAAGCCAAGAGCTTTACCCTAAAGCTGTTCCGGGCATTAAGTGGTCTGAGCGTAAAAGTCAGTGGACTACTCCGAAAGGTGGTCGGCTCTGGATGTCGTATCTTGATAAAGATATGGACGTTACTCGTTACCAAGGTCAGGCGTTTAACTGGATAGGCTTTGATGAGCTAACGCAGTGGCCTACCCCTTATGCGTTCGATTATATGCGAAGTCGCTTGAGGTCTGCTCATAGTACAGACTTAGGTTTGTACATTCGTGCTACTACAAACCCAGGTGGTAGTGGTCATAGTTGGGTTAAAAAGATGTTTATTGACCCTGCGCCAGCTAATAAGCCTTTCTGGGCAACTAACATAGAAACAGGGGATACTATTACATTCCCTAAAGGTCACAGCAAAGAGGATCAACCTCTGTTTAAGCGTAGGTTTATACCTGCTAGTCTGTTTGACAACCCCTACTTAGCTGATACTGGTGACTACGAAGCTATGCTTTTGTCTTTGCCAGAACATCAAAGAAAACAACTATTAGAAGGTAATTGGGATGTCAATGAAGGAGCAGCTTTCCCAGAGTTTAACAGATCCATTCATGTCATTGACCCTTTTGAAATCCCAGACAACTGGGTTAAGTTTAGAGCTTGCGACTACGGCTACGGTAGTTATACAGGAGTTTTATGGTTTACTGTCGCTCCCGACGAACAGCTTATCGTCTACAGGGAGCTTTATTGTTCTAAAGTTACAGCTTCTGATTTAGCTGATATGATATTGGAAGCGGAAGTTAATGATGGTGGTATGCGATATGGTGTTCTGGATTCTAGTTTATGGCATAACCGTGGTGATACTGGGCCATCACTGGCTGAACAGATGAACATGAAGGGTTGCCGTTGGCGTCCTTCTGATAGATCTAGAGGCTCTCGTGTAGCAGGTAAGAACGAAATACACAGGCGTCTGCAGGTAGATGAGTTTACTGAGAAGCCAAGACTCGCTTTTATGAGTAACTGTATTAACACCTTATCCCAGATACCTATTATACCTCTAGACAAAAAGAACCCAGAGGATGTAGACACTAAAGCAGAAGACCACCTATATGATGCCCTACGCTATGGCGTTATGACAAGACCCCGTAGTAGAAGTATATGGGATTTCACGCCTGACAAACCAAATCAGGGCTTTCAAGCACAAGACACAACATTTGGATACTAAAACATGGCAGATATTGACGAAGTAACTTTTGATACAGATGAAGTTGTAGCTGCAGAGGACGCAGAGGATAGCATCTTTGAAGCTAAATCTAGTATTGTATCCTTTGTTGATGAACGTTTTAGCAGAGCAGAAGATGCTCGCAGAAGTGATGAAGATAGATGGTTACGTGCTTATCGCAACTATCGTGGTTTATACGGGCCTGACGTAAAGTTTACAGACACAGAAAAGTCTCGTGTATTCGTTAAAGTCACGAAGACTAAGACCTTAGCTGCATATGGGCAGATTGTTGACGTACTGTTTGGGAACAATAAGTTTCCTATGTCAGTAGACCCGTCTATTTTACCAGATGGCGTTGCTGAATCAGTACACATCAATATTGACCCTAATGCCGCAGCCGCTGGTGAAGCACTTAAAAGTGTAACACAAGACAAGCCTTCACGGCCCTACTTACTTGACGGTAATGAGAAGCTAAAACCCGGAGAAACGCTCGCAGATCTAAAACAGCGTTTAGGGCCACTCAGCGACAAGTTAGAATCCGTATCAGAAAAGGTTGTCGAAGGTGATGGCACAACGCCTACCACCGTTACATTTCACCCTGCTATGGTTGCAGCTAAACGAATGGAGAAGAAGATCCATGACCAGCTAAATGAGTCTGGCGCTTCTTTGCATTTACGTTCTATGGCATTTGAGATGGCTTTGCTTGGTATGGGTGTTATGAAAGGCCCATTTGCTGTAGATAAAGAATACCCTAATTGGGATGACCAAGGTGAGTATGACCCACTTATAAAGACTGTACCTGAGTGTAACCACGTAAGTGTGTGGAATTTCTACCCTGACCCAGAAGCTACATCTATGGATGATGCTGAGTACACTATTGAGCGTCACAAGATGTCACGTACACAGCTACGCTCCCTCAAGACACGCCCATACTTTATGGATGACTCTATTGATATGGCAGTAGCCAAAGGCCCAGACTACGTGCAGAAGCATTGGGAAATGACTATGGAAGACAATCAGGTTCATGCTGAGTCTGAGCGTTGGGAAGTACTAGAGTTTTGGGGTTTCGTAGATACAGCTATCTTAGAAGAGCACGGTATTAAGATACCTGCTTCTATGAAAGATTTAGATGAAGTAAGTGCTAACGTATGGATCTGTAACGGTGAAGTACTGCGTATGGTACTAAACCCATTCAAACCATCACGTATACCGTACTATGCTACCCCATACGAGCATAACCCTTACAGCTTCTTTGGTGTAGGTATTGCAGAAAATATGGATGATACTCAAACGCTTATGAATGGCTTTATGCGTATGGCTATTGATAATGCTGCATTGAGTGGTAACTTAATTATTGAGGTTGACGAAACCAACATGGTGCCGGGCCAAGACTTATCTGTGTATCCCGGAAAAGTGTTTAGGCGTCAGGGGGGTGCAATGGGGCAGAGCATCTTTGGCACCAAGTTTCCTAACGTAGCCCAAGAAAACATGCAACTATTTGATAAGGCAAGGGTTTTAGCAGATGAGTCAACTGGATTTCCATCTTTCGCACATGGTCAAACAGGCGTCTCTGGAGTGGGTCGTACTGCTTCTGGTATTAGTATGCTTATGTCTGCTGCCAACGGCTCTATCCGTACAGTAGTAAAGAACGTAGATGACTACCTGATTCGCCCTCTAGGTAAAGCATTCTTTGCATTTAACATGCAGTTTGACTTTGATGAAAAGATTAAAGGTGATTTAGAGGTACGTGCGTCTGGTACAGAAAGCTTGATGGCTAACGAAGTACGGTCACAGCGTTTGATGCAATTCTTACAGGTTGCACAGAATCCAGTATTAGCACCTTTTGCTAAGATGGACTACATCATTCGTGAGATTGCTAAGTCTATGGATCTTGATCCAGACAAGGTTACTAACTCCATGCAGGATGCGGCTATTCAAGCTGAGATCTTGAAAGGCTTTCAGCAGCCCGCACAGCCCCCTGCAGGGCCAGAAGGTGTTGCAGCACCAGAGGGTGCTCCACCTCAAGGACAAGGCCCACAGGGCGTAGCTGATACGTCTGGTGGCGGCGGTTCGCAGATGGGTATAGGTACAGCCCCAACACCAGATGAGCAAGGGTTTACTGGTAATGTCGCTTAAACAGTTTGTAAATAACAAGCAAGCTATCGAAGAATTTTATGCACACATAGATGATCTAGTCACTATACAGCATAGAATCATCGAAAATGCGGATACACCTGTAGAGGTACACAGAGCACAGGGTGCCATTAGTGTGCTTAGACGATTAAAGCTACTCAGGGAGACAGTCAATGGATTTAGTAAGTAAACAGACTGATGAGGCACTAGGTTTTGCAGCAGAGTCTGCTAAAGCTGTTGAAGATGCCCCACAAGTCAATACTGACTTATCCTTTAGAGACGCTGCTACTTTTATTGCATCAGCTACACCTGTAATTGGCGATGCAATGGCAGCTAAAGAAGTATACGATGAATTAAACAAAGAAGATCCTAATTACTTTCTCGCGGGTGCACTAGGCGGGGCTGCTCTTGTAGGGCTTGTTCCGGGATTGGGTGATGCTGCAGCTAATGCGATAAGGGCTGGTGCTAAAAAGGCTGCAGAGACTGTAAAGCGTGTTGAGTTTGACCCCGATGCACTAGGCAGTATGGGTGGTAATATTAGGTTAAAGGGTGAGGTTGGAACAGGTCTACCAAAAGTAGACATGATTGCAGATACTCCTGCAGGGATAAATAATAAAACAGTAACACAGTCTGCTGTTGATCTTATGAACGAACCTGCTTTTGGAGAAGGTTTTGCTGAAAAGCTACAGAAAGTTGCTGCTGAGAATAGTATTGCTGCAGGAGATAAAACTTTTTCACCAATGCAAGTTTATACTGAATTAAAAGACAGAGTAGGTAGCGACGATTTTACAATAGTACCATCAAAACCTAAAGATTCATTTGATGTAGAGTATGACTATGACCTTACTCTTAAAATGGAAGATATGATTGATGAGTGGGCAAGTGGCAATGTAAGCAATGCTGATTTAAGAAAGAACCTTGCTACCCTAGACATTAAACTACCATATAGAATTGGCCCTAAAGCAGACCCTAGTAGCCTAGATATACAAATGCCAGACGGTACTATATATAAAGGTACAGGAGATGTACCCTCAAAACCTAGACCACTTACTTTAGATGCTACTTCTGACGCTGTAGATGATTTAGGTTTTTCCGAAAAAGACCTAGCTGATTGGAAGGCAGAAAACTACGCAAAAGATAAGTTTAGAATACCACCAGACGATGAAATGGCTGCTGCAGCTACCAATCTTCGTGAGGGTAAAATAACATCAGAAGAGTTTAGAAAGCTCTCAGATGAGAGACAACCTATCAAGCCTATTACGGAGATGCCAAAGTTTCCAACAAAAGAAGAGGTTGTAAAGTCTTTACACGCTACAGACCCAAGAAAAACAAAGAAGGGTGTTTTAGGCGTAAATAAATCTATTGAAGATGGTACACTTATTTCTTCTAGATTAGATATACCTGCTTATAATAACTCTGATACTTGGGTTGTATCCTTACATGATGGTTCTGTAAAAGACGGTAAAACCGTAGGTTATGGGCAGTCTGCTGTTCTTAATAATGTAAACTTCACCTCTAATCCCTTAGCAGCTTCAAAGATTGCCACAGGTTCAGCAAAAACTACTATTGCTAGAATGCAAGGTGAGTGGCAGAATATGGACCCAGAAGATGTTTATAAGACAGTGGAGACTCTGTTTGATGATCCTGAGTGGGTACAGGTAGGTATGAATCCTTATAGAGCTTCGTACTTCTATGATAAAGCTGATGGTATGCCTGTTGTTTCTGCTGAGCAGGTAATGCAAGTAGGTCCATTAGTATTTGCTAAAAAAGCAAAAAAGACAACGCCTGACGATCCTCAATTTGAGTTTGAGAATAAAGTCACAGGCGTTAAAGCAAATTTTAACGAAGGTGGAATGGCTATGGATGAACAAACTCAAATGGCCTTTGCGCTGGGTGGCTCTGTAGAAGAGGTAGACCCTGTATCAGGTAATGAAGTACCTACAGGTTCACTACCCGAAGAGGTACGTGATGATATTCCTGCACAGCTAAGTGAAGGCGAGTATGTTGTACCTGCTGACGTTGTACGCTTCTATGGTGTTAAATTCTTTGAGGATCTCCGTACACAAGCTAAACAGGGTTTTGCTGACATGGAAGCCAATGGTCGTATCGGTGGAGAACCAATACCCCCAGATGGAATGGAGATGGTTGATCCAGAGGATGAAGACTTCCCGTTTGACATATCTGAGTTACAGACAGTCGCAGAAGATCAGCCTATGGTAAATATGAAGGATGGCGGTTACTTGAGGGGTTACAATGAGGGTGGATTTGACGCACCTGCACCCACTGAAATACCAGATGTATCTTCTGTTTTTGAGTCTTACTTTACGGGGGATAACATAGAATATAAAGAATATCGTGACCCTGCTACAGGTGCTGTGGCTACACTGCGTTTTGTTAATGGGCAACCTGATTCTTCAGCAAAGCTACTAATTGATCAAGGGTATGTTACATCAGAAAGTTATAATCCTACCCCAGAGGTTATAGTAGAACAACCAGATACTGGTGAGTCTTCTTCAGTAAACCCTTCTAGAGAAAGTAACTCATTTAGAAATGAAGAAGAAAAAGTAAAATCTGCTCAAAATACTTTTAAAGACTACAGTGAAACTGAGCTATTTGAGTTAGCAGAAAGATTAGGTGATCCTAAAGTAAATAAAGCAATTACAGGTCTAGGTGCTTTTGCTGGGCCTGTAGGCCTTATAGCATCTATTGGTAAACGTGCTACAGGTTTTGCAGTAGCAAGAGAATTAGCAGAGCGTTACAAATCTGCAAAAACAGATGCAGACAGAGCTAAGATACAAACCTTATTTGATGGAGTGACCAGTAGGGGTAAAGAAAAAGGATCAGGTATCACAGGTGGCGGTGGTCTACTTGGCGGGGGCGGCATCCTTCAAGATGTAGACGGTAATGGTAAAATAGACTTTGGTGATACTTGGTTGGGCGACTTGCTTGGCTTTGACGAAGGTGGTTCTGGTGTTCAAGGACCAACTCAGTCAGATAGCTGGGATGGTGCAAGGCGTTCAGGTGGTACAGGTACAAAGTCTAATACAAATTTAGGTAATCATGTAGGTGCTGTTACTAAAGATGATATTACTAAACCTGCACCTAAACCCTCTAGTAGTAGAGATGATGGCCCAAGTCTTGCAGAAAGAATGAGCACTAGATCTAAGCAGAAACAAAATGAAAAAGCTGCAAAAGAAGCTAAAGAGCAAAGTAAACCTAGTTACAGTGGTTCTTCTGCAAAAGCAAAGGCTACATCACAAAAAACAAAATCTGAATTAGAGTCTTCATATGGTATGCTTAACAAAGGCGGCTTGATGCAGAAGAACAAAAAGAAGAAATAACTAAACGACAATAAATAACTATAAGGCTACCCAGCTTAGGCTGGCCCCAACATAAAGGAGTAATAAATGTCGGAAGCCCAAACTATTGCAGTTGAATCTGCATCACATATGCGTAATATGTCTCGTGTACAAAAAGATGAACAGGAGTTAGCTCAGCTTTTAAAAGATGCTGGTATAAAACAGGACGATGAAGAGCAAGAAGCCTCAACAGAAGAAGCTACTCAAGAGGAACCCAGTAGCTCAGAGCCTGTCGAATCCACAATATCACCAACAAGTGATACCAAACAAGAAGAAGCCCCAGAGAAAGCAAAAGCATCCGAAACAGATGACGCCGATCTGAGTGCAGAAGAGAAGAGCTTTAAGAAGCGCTACTCCGATATCCGTAAATACATGCAAGAGAAAGATGCAGAGTATAAAGCGGAGTTAGAGAAACTAAAAGGTCAACTAGACTTAGCTGCTAAGAATGAGCTTGTACTACCTAAGTCAGAAGAAGAGATTGATGCTTGGACTAAGAAATACCCTGATGTAGCGGGTATCATTGAAGCTATTGCAGATAAGAAAGCTAATGAGCGTGCTTCTGACTTAGATACGCGACTACAAGAGATAGAAGGTATGCGTACACAAGCCAAGAAAGAAAAGGCAGAGGTAGAGCTACTTAATATACACCCTGACTTTGCACAGATCCGCGAAGATGATGTATTCCATAGTTGGGCAGAAGAACAACCTAAGTGGGTACAAGATGCTTTATATGAGAATACAGACGATGCTAAATCTGTAGCTCGCGTATTAGACTTATACAAAATAGATAAAGGCATAAAGACAATGAAGCAGTCTAGCAGTGATAAGAATGCTGCTTCTTCTGTAAAAGCTAAAAAGGTATCTACACCTAACCCAGACGATTCATCTAATTACATTAGTGAGTCTATGGTAGCTAAAATGTCTATTAAAGAATACGAGAAGCGCATGGATGAGATCTTAGATGCTCAGCGCTCTGGTAAATTTATTTATGATATGTCAAAGAAGTAGTTGACATTAACATTATCATAGATAAAACTATAGCATATACACATATATTAAAGTGTGTGTATGCTTTATTAAAAGCACAATCGCCACAAATATAAGACTCACCCTGATGTATAGGCCCAGTGCTTACAGAGAGGCATCTCTAAAGCAAAGCTGACTACCCTAGTACAGAAGGCCTCTTTCAAGTGGGTATAGTGTTACTATAAACGCCATATCATTGAAAGGAAACCATTATGGCTATTACATCCGCATCAGGTGGATTTAACGGAAACTTCTCTCCGATTATCTACTCAAAACAGGCACAGATTGCTCTACGGCGCTCTGCTGTCACTAACGCAATTACCAACAACTCATATTTTGGTGAGATTGCAAACCAAGGCGACACTGTTCGCATTCAAAAAGAGCCAGACGTAACCGTCAACGCTCTACAACGTCATACAAGCATCTCTGTTGAGAAACTTGATGATTCAGACTTTTCATTGACCATTGACAAAGCAAACTACTTTGCCTTCAAAATGGATGACATTGAAGAGCAATTCGCCAATGTAGACTTTGTTCGTTTGGCATCTGATCGTGCAGCATTTAAAATGGCTGACTCAATGGATGCAGACGTACTGTCATACATGTCTGGTTTCACCGCTGCAGGTGCGCTGATTACATCTACCTCTGGTGATGCACAGCACCCAACTTCTGGTGAGCTTGATGGTGAATTCTTGAAAGTGAATCACTTGGACGCTACTGACTTTGGTTCATTAGGATCTGCTGATGCAGCTTCAACAGCCTACGCAACTGGTGACTCAATTCCATTAGCTCCACGTTTGCCAGGTGCAACTGCACTGTCATCTGCAACTGTCTCACCTTTGACAGTTATTGCACGTATGGCTCGTCAGATGGACACAGCTAACGTTGAGGCACGAGGGAGATGGATCGTTGTTGACCCGGTGTTTGTAGAGATGCTCAAAGACGAAGACAGTCGCATGTTGAACGCCGATTTCGGTGGTTCTGGCTTGCAAAATGGTCTTGTCTTGAACAACTTGCACGGCTTCCGTGTATACGTTTCAAACTCTCTACCTGCTAAGGGTACTGGCGCTGGCACTTCTGGTGCTTTGGCTCAAGACGCCAACTTTGGTGTTATCTTGGGTGGTCAGGATGATGCTGTTGCTTCTGCTGAGCAGATCAACAACGTGGAAAACTATCGTGATCCAGATTCATTCGCTGACATCGTGCGCGGTATGCACCTTTATGGTCGCAAAATTCTTCGCCCACAAGCGTTGGTCACTGCAGCATACAACGCTGCTTAATTAATGTTATACTTAGGGGCTGGCCTATGTGCTGGCCCCTTTGTGCTTTGTTTATAAAGGATACCTTCAATGGCTATTACTACAGCAATGTGTAACACGTTTAAGCAAGAGCTACTTGGCGGTGTTCACGATTTAGATTCAGACAGTTTAAAAATAGCTCTGATTAAAGCCTCACCTTCTGGAACCTATGGAGCAGCTACAACTAATTTCTCTGACTTAGGTGTTGATGAAGCTACGGGAACGAATTACACATCAGGTGGACAGGTAATTACTGCTCCTACAGATGGATCATCAAGCATAATTAACTTATCAGGCGCTACTGCTTTTGTTGATTTTTTAGATGAAGTATTTAGTAATCTAACTATTTCAGCAGATGGTGCATTAATATATAATGCTTCACAAGGAAACAAAGCTATTGTAGTATTTAACTTTGGTTCTACAGTAACTTCTACTGCAGGTGATTTTACAGTTGTATTTCCTGCGCAGGATGCTTCAAATGCAGTAATTCGCATTACCTAATACAAGGTTACATTAAATGGCATTTATTTTAAAAGATCGTGTCAAAGAATCGACTACGACTACAGGTACTGGAAACATATCTTTAGGTGGTGCACTAGCCACCTTTGATACTTTTCAGACCTACCTTTCTAATGGAGACACGACTTTTTATGCTATTGCTCATACCTCTTCTGGAGTTGATGAGTGGGAAGTAGGACTAGGTACTTGGAATACTGGCAACACACTTACACGTACTACAGTCTTAGCGGGTTCAAATAGTACATCTGCAGTTACTTTTTCTGCAGGTACTAAAGATGTGTTTATGACTTACCCTGCAAGCAAAGCTATTGTTTCAGGTGAGGATGCTGCTTTTGCTAATATTACAGTTACAGGTACTGTAGACGGTAGAGATATAGCAGCAGATGGAACTAAGCTAGATGGTGTTGAAGCTAGTGCAGATGTAACGGACACAGCTAATGTAACTTCTGCTGGTGCTCTAATGCGATCTGGCGGTACTATGACAGGTAATCTAGTACTTAATGCTAACCCTAGTGCTGCATTAGGAGCCGCTACAAAGCAGTATGTAGATACAGAAGTATCTAGCCTTGTTGACTCAGCACCTTCTACTTTAGATACTCTTAATGAATTAGCAGCGGCTTTAGGGGATGATGCTAACTTTAGCACTACTGTAACTAATTCAATTGCTACTAAACTGCCATTGAGTGGCGGCACTATGTCAGGTCAGTTAGTTATTGCTGACAATGATGGCGGTCAGTCTATGTTGCAGGTTCGTAACTTTGCAACTTCAGCCACAGGTGGATTTACAAACGCCTACACAGCAGAGATTAGAGGTGCAACATCAGGCGGTCAAACGCATGGTATGTTGATTAATTTAAACGAAGCAAATGATAGCAGGCGAACACTAGACATAGGTGATAACAACGGTGTTTTTGCATCTTTTGTGAATGGTAAATTAGGGCTTGGAACCCAAAGTCCAGCAGGAACATTACATCTACACAGCGCAGATACCGCACTCAGACTTACAAGTAGTCAAGGCTCAAACACACCGTTAGCTCAACTGCAATACTCAAGCTCTGGTGGGTATTTCCTAAGAATGGGTGACAGCGCAAACAACGAAGATGTGATGATCCGTACATACGGCAACAGCCACTTTAATGGTGGCAATGTCTTGGTAGGTAAGACATCATCCTCTGCGACTACTCAAGGTATACAGTTAAACGCAGATGGTAGACTGTGGGCAACAGCTACTGAAAATGATCATATCTTTAACCGTAGAACCTCAGACGGTGGCGTAATTTCTGTTCGTAAAGATGGGGTAGAAGTAGGCAGTATTTCTGTCGGTGGGGGAAATGCTGAATATCGTTCTGCAAGTGCTTTATCCCTTCGTCCAAACTCTGGAACATCTGCCACAGGAAATATCATTTGGGGTCAAGGTAATTTCAAACCTTGGAATTCTAGCTATTTTGATCTGGGTGATAGCACCTATAAATGGAAAGACCTGCACCTCTCTGGCGCAGTTAATGCTGCTACGGGTACATACTCAGGAGATGTTCAAGCCGCTGGACTGTATGTAGGTGCAACGAATACGTCCTATGACTTCTACAACAACGGTACGTCATATCTTAACGGTGCAACTACGATTGATGCTAATACAACTATCAATGGTAATCTAAATATTGAAACGACAGGCGGCGGTTCACTTACTCTTAAAGATACGAACGGCGCGGGTGCGGCAGCGGCTGTTTATATAGAATTTGATGATAGTAATGGTAATCGTGTTGGCTACGTTGGTATAGGCTCAGGTAGTTCAAACGATAACTGGCTTTACTCAACTTCAGGTAAACCTATATTAGGCTCAGGGAACAATTCTGCTCCTCAGTACTACAATGGTACTTCATATAACAATATATTCCACGATGGATATCACCCCAACGCAGATGCATGGACTACAGCACGTACCCTGTCACTCTCTGGTGATGCATCTGGTAGCGTAAGCTGGGATGGTAGTGCTAATGCTACACTGAGTGTAAGTGTGGGTGATGCTGATACTGTTGATGGTGTGCATGCAAGTGGCTTTGTTCGTGGCGATGGTACAAACCATAGTGCCATTACGATACGTGCTGACAATACAGACTTTATTGTTCAAGACCAAGGCGACAGTATAACTAACTTTATTTGGCGTGACCACTCAGCCAATACTTTGTATCTTGGAACAGGCAATGCGGTTATTACTGCAAGGTCCACTATTAATGCTAACAGTAATAATATTACTAACGTCAATCAGCTTAACGGAGGCACCCCGTGGACTTCTGCAAATGATGGAAGCGGCTCTGGGCTTGATGCAGACGTACTAGACGGTGTGCAGGGTTCTAGTTATCTGAGAAGTGATGCGGATGACACTTATGCTGGAAACTTAACCGTTAACGGCGTCACTTTTAAAAACAACAGCAACCTCACTCACAATTTAAAAATTCAACCAACTGGTAGCAGTACAACTGTTGGTCTTTCTATGTATACTCCCAGCGGTTCCCATGCCATTCAACTTTATGGGGGCAGCACCACTTATGGTTTTTTAGATGCTAATTGGGGTTCTTGGGATATACAAAAAACTAAAAATGGAGCCTTTAAAGTAGATGAAGGCGGCGGCTTACAGCGTGTTTTCAACGATGGTTATCATCCCAACGCAGACGCATGGACTACTTCTCGCACGTTATCTTTGACAGGTGATGCAACAGGCAGTGTAAGTATTGATGGGTCTGCTAATGCTACACTGAGTGTGAGTGTTGGTGATGCTGATACTGTTGATGGGGTGCATGGTAGCAGCTTTGGAAGAACAGACAGCGGTGTTCCAGACTTTCAGTATGGTATTCAGTCTGGTGATATTCATGTAGGGACAGATGGCGACACAGACGGTGATTATCAGGTAACTATTAGAACAGTAAATTCTTCTGACATTTTATATTTACAAGCTGGTGTTTCTGGTCATGTAGATATAAACAACTCTGCTAGGTCGCCTATCTTCTACGACAGGGACGACACCTCTTACTACGTTAATCCTGCAAGCACAGGCAGCAGTGTTCGTATTAAAGGTAATATTGATACCAGAACACAAAACAGCACTACTCAAAATAACCAACTGTATTTTGGATTAAATAACGGTAATTCCGATGGAACCTCAAATAACATTGGCAGTGGTATTACTTGGGCACCTCTATATTCAGGATATTCCAAACGATCCGCTGGAATCTTATCGATAGGCGAGGGCAACTACTTTAGGTCAGGTCTTGCATTCTATACAAACAATACCGCTGATGGGTCTACCGACTGGTCGGAGAGAATGCGGCTTGATATGGATGGCAATCTTATTAACTATGTAAGTGTTCGTTCACCTATCTACTACGACAGTGATGACACTGCTTATTATACAAATCCTGCAAACAACTCTGTAATGAACCAAATTAGCCTTGGTATTCCCGGCAATGGTTCAAACACTAAAGGCCGCTTTATAGCATTAGAAGGTAACGCTGACAGCAGTGGTGAAGCTTCAGGTCGCATATTCTTCACAGAGCACAATAACACAACAGCAGCTATGGACGCATATGGTATGTCTCTTGGCTATCGTGGTGGTGCTACAAGTATAACAGGTACATCTGGTAACGCTTGGACAGGCTTAACACAGATCAGCAATGGTCAGTGGGGTATGTGGGGGCATGATGCTAATGCCACAGGCGCACTCATTATGTACGGTGATCGTGCTGCTACTTTTGTAAACTTTGCGGGTAATGACATTCAAAATGTCGGCACACTACTACCATCTTGTATATCCGTAGACGGTGGTACTGGAAATTGTTCTACCGATGGTACTGTTTACGTTACAGCTACAAACAATAACGATTGGGGTTTGATCGTAGACAAGTACAATGGCAATTCATCTGAATACGGCGTAGATATTCGCATGGGTTCAAGCTTTAGTTATGGCTTGAGAGTTTTGGGTGCTGGGTCAACTGTGTCAGGTATAAGCTCTGCACAGCTATACCACAATTCTAGTGTTCGTGGTCCTATTTTCTACGATAGTGCCAACACCTCTTACTACGTTGATCCAGCAAGTACGTCACGCCTAAACGCAATCGACTTTGGTGATAGTAGCCCAACACTGTCCCAAGACGGTGATTATTTAAAAATCCAGACGACAACTGGGTATATATCAATAGGCTCAGCCAATGCAGGCTATGCTCACTTTTATACAGATAGAAGTCAGTTTTATTTTAACAATACAGTAACAGTAGATGGCGGCGGCATCCGCATGTACGACAGCGGTGCTGATGTTCGTGCTTTTGCTTTTTATGACCAAGTTAATACAGGTTTCTATGTCGATCCTTCAAGTACAAACGACAGCATTAGGGTAGCTGGAAACATCGTAGCTTATTACTCAGATGAACGCTTAAAAGACATCGAAGGTAATATTGATAGCCCACTAGAGAAAGTCTGTCAGCTTAACGGCTTCTATTACACAGCAAACAAAAAAGCTCAAACGCTAGGTTACAAAGACAACCGCCAAGTCGGCGTGTCGGCTCAAGAAGTTGAAGCTGTTATGCCAGAGGTCGTTACAGACGCAGCCATAGGACACGGCTACAAAACCGTAGATTATGCCAAGATTGTACCGCTGTTGATCGAAGCAGTGAAAGAACAACAAGATCAAATCGAAACTCTCAAATCACGCTTAGAAAAATTGGAGAATTAGAATGAGCATGACATACACTTGGGAAATCACATCCCTCAAAACACAAAACCAAACTAACGCTGATGGTGATGCATTAGCAAACGCTGTGGTTCAAACATATTGGAAAAAAACTGGTACTGACTCTGATGGAAACACTGGTAGTTTTTCTGGTGCAACGCCCTTCACGGCAGCAAACACACCAGCAGATACGTTTGTAGCTTTTGCCGATCTTACTGAAGAAACGGTATTGGGCTGGATAAAAGCTGTTGTTGTTGGTGGATACGAGGAGCATGTAAATGGGCAAATCCAAAGCCAGATTGACGAACAAACCGTACAAGAACCTGACATGCCTTGGAGTTAATCAATGGCCTTACAAACATCTGGAGCTATTAGTTTAAACGATATTCACGTAGAAGCAGGGGGTACTACAGGTACTCAAGCCTCTACCAATGATACAGATATTCGTGGACTGATTAGCAAATCTAGCGGTGCTCAGATGTCTTTTTCAGAGTGGTATGGTGCTAGTAGCAGTGTAAGTAATTTTCAGTTTGCATATTGGGATGGTACAAGTAATCAGAATAACCGCTATTTGGCGCTGCCTAAAGTAGCGGCAAGTCAAAACGGTGATAAGGTTTCGGTTATACACAAATCTGAAAACTATGGGTATCGTCATTATATTAACGGGGCTACGTGGGATGTTGACACGCACATGGCACTCACACCCGCTAATAGTTTATTCGGCAGCCAATCTGTAAGTTATGGTTGGCGGCATAATCCTTCTTGGGGCAATAGATATACATCTGGTGGGGGTGTCACAGTTCCTACCGATTACATACCCAACAGAAATACAAGCAGTTATGGCGGTAAAGCTATAGTATTTTACACGTATTTAAGTAATTATTATGACTACCATCTGGGGGCTATGCAAATTGAAACAAACCTAGAGGGTACGTCTACTACAAGAGGTGCAGTGGATTGGAATTGGAGAGTAACATTAGGCGATGGCTCACCTTACAATTTTAGCGTATCGTGTTTTGGAGGTGTATGTAGCGATAATGGCACCCCTGTTGCACTTACTCAGCCTGTGGAAAACAGTCATGCATCTTTTGTAAATTACCTGATAACAAAATTTGACCCTTCAGGTACTGGAACCCCCTATGTACATTCGTGTAACCCACAGAGTGTAAGTACCAGACTGTGTAAAAAGCCAATTATAAATAATAATAACGAGATAGTTATTTCAAGTACCATTTTTGCAGGTACATATAGTGGGGGTATGCACTTTTGTAAGTTTAGCGGTTTGGATTGGAACGCATCTTCTAATGGTTTAGTAAATACAGCGGGGCGTATTGTTAGTACTGGTACTCCCCTATATTCAGGTGCAGGTTCTAACCCCGGTTCCATACAGACTTCTGGGCCAACAATAATGTGTGATAGCAGTGATAATATATGGGTTGCTTTTTTAGAACATGACGGCAATGGTTACTCCAACACTACTAATTCAGGTACTACATTTTACTCTGGGGTGTTGAGTATTTTAAAACTTAATTCAAGCCTAGTTCCACAAAAGTGGTATCGTAGTTTATTTTATCCACTAGAAAACTACATCTCTTCTACACAACCCCAATTAAAACTGGGTAGTTTAGGAGTTATTAATGGTGATCACATGTGGTTGCAGTTAGTTATAAACAACGCAGATCACATTACTGATTTTGGGCATTCTGGTTCTGGTGAAGATGACGCTGCAATTATGCTTAAAATTAAAATAAATAACCCTACTACGGCTACTGACAGCAACGGCACTTATATTGTTCCAGAGGTTCAGGCGGGTCACTCTCCATCAAATGATTATCAAGCCACAGATACAGCGTCTGATACAAGTGGGCGTTTAGTTGTATCTAACTATGACAACGATGGCAGCACAAATAAAAAAATACTTTGGGTATCAAATAGATTTAGAGATGCGGCTGCAGTTTATTCAAATACTGCTAAGTTGTTTTTAGTAGATAACAACATAGATTCTGACACTTCTGCTTTAAAGTTTTCTAATGACCCCTCTTGGAGTGATACCAATATAAACTTTAAGCTATATGACACTGCACTCTCCTCACTAGCTACGAACGCAACCAATGCTGTAAATAACAGTGAATTTACGGGTGGTGGCACAAAAACTTCAGGCGGTATGACTCATTCAACAGGAATCGGAGCTTATGTGTTTAGAAAATCTGGGTCTTCTGGGCCAAATCCATCTCAAACATTTGATTGGGATAGCAGTGGTTAAAAGGTTATAAAATGTTAGGTATATCACGATTAAAATTCAGTGTAGGCAACGACTATATACTTATTATAGCTCAAAACTTGCCGGGAGATAGTGGCATTAAACAATCATCTGCCTCTCCCAATAAGTGTGAGTGTTGTTTGTTAAACTCAAGTGGCGGTTATATCACTCCTAGCTCTTGGTATGACGGTCAAGAAGATAACCAAGAAGATTTGATTGATAATATAGCACTCTCTGATTTAACTACTATAATATCCAAAGCTAAAGAGTACGCTACAGATAACCCTCTATCTGGAGAATAATTAGTGTTAGGCTTTACATCATTTTCTGGAAGTCCTTTTAGTAATACGGGTAGTGTATTAGCTAATGCTTTTATTAGTACAGTCTTAACGTCTTTAACTGCAGGTTCTTTAGGCTCTACGGGTTTAGCTAATACTATATCTCCTGCAGTAACTATACAAACTAATACGAGTGCTTTAGGTTTTTCTGCAAAAGCCAATCAAAGCGTAGCTTCTGTATCTTTAACGGTTAGCCTTAATAATTTAGCTAATGTTTTTGGCGAGGCTAATCCTGTAATACCTTCAGCAAATGGGTCTTTTATTGCGGGGTCTTTAGGCGGTACAGGTATTGCTAATATTGTCACTGGTACAGTTACTGTTACTGTAAATAGCTCTGACGTAATACCTTCAGCAGATGCTAACACTACACTAAGTACAAACTTTGCTTTAGTTGTTGCCGATGATATTAGTGCTAATGGTTTAGCTAACTTAACCTTACCTAGCAACAGTGCTTTATTTTCTAATACAGCACCTACTGGTTCAGGTGAAGCAAACTTAATTATTGTAGCAGACAGTGCTACAGTTTCTGTAAACGACTTAGGTTTCTCAGCAGAAGCGAATAGTATTCTATCTGACCTTGTTTTAGACATACAAGAAAATTCAATAACTGCTTTTGGAAAAGCCTCTACTACACTAGCAAGTAATAACTTAACATTTGGTCAGTTATTAGGTACAACAGCAAATGGCGTAACCTTTGATTATGTACCTTTCTCAGATAGTTATGATAGAGATCGTGTAGTCTACGTACTCAAAGCAGCAGATAATAATACGGTTTATATTATGCAAGACAATAAGACGGTGTACATACCTCAAATAAACAGAGTTACAACCAATCATGTTGTTGAAACTAATACAACTGTTTATGTACCAAAAACAAATAGGTTTAATACTGTTTATGTATAGGAGAATGTTATGGCTTTAAAGTGGCCCGACAAAGATAAAGACGAACAACTAGACTACAATGTAGATTGGTCTAGATTTTTAGGTGATGATACAATAACATCTGTAAAATGGTTTATAGATAATGCTAGTGAGGTTAAAACTGAGGTAAACTTTAACTCTTTACCACAGACTATACATGGCCTTTTAGTTGCATCTAAAACTAACACCAGTACAGTTTCTACTATAAGACTAGGTTTAGGCACTAATAATAATAGATATAAGATTTACTGTCAGGTCACTACTGCAGAAGGTCTTACTTATGAAAGAGCTATCTTTCTAAGAATTAAGGAAAAGTAAATGGCATATGATTTCTTAGGATTAGTTAATGATATAAACCGTAGACTTAATGAAGTGGAGCTTACTTCTGGTAACTTTGCTACTACAACAGGTTATTACAGTTTAGCTAAAGATGCAGTTAATGCTTCAATACGTCACATAAATCAAGAAGAGTTTGAGTGGCCTTTCAATCACAGAGAAGAAGAAGAGATCTTAATTCCAGGTGAAGTTAGGTACTCCTTTCCTTACGATTGTAAGACAATAAACATGAATAGCTTTAGGATAAAAGCAGATTCTTCGCTAAATGTTAGTACAACTAAACTTAAAGTGCTAAATTATGAGGAATATCTTGACAAGTATGTAGATTATGAATATAACTCTAGTACATCAAATAGATCTGTGCCTACATATGTGGTTAGAGCACCTAGTAATGAAATCATAATTATACCTGCAGCAGATAAAGCATATGAAGTTGTGTATGAGTATTACTCAAAAGGCTTCGACTTAAATTTGCATGGTGATGTACCTACACTACCAGAAGAGTATAGATTTGTTATAATTGAAGGTGCTATGTATTTTGTGTACCAATTTCAAAATGATAATGCTTCTGCAAGGCTTTCGTTTGAGAGATTTCAGCAAGGCATAAAGAATTTAAGAAGTATGTTTATAAATAGAACAGAATATATTCGAGATACAAGAGTACACTATTAATGGCTATACCTTGGCAAACATTCCCTATTGAGTTTAAAGGCGGTCTTATCAGTAACCTTAGCCCCTTACAGCAGGGTACTAATGCTATTGGTTCTGCCACTATTTTGCAAAACTTTGAGCCTAACAAAGAGGGCGGCTACACTAAAGTAAAAGGTTTTTCTAAGTTTTCCTCAACTCAAGTTACAGGTAGTGGGGAGCTAAAGGGTGTTAAAGTTGTTGATGCAACAACAGTTATAGCAGCTAGAAAAAATAGTAATAACAGAACACAGTTTTTTAAAAGCACTGGCTCTAGCTGGACAGCACTAACCGAAAATACCAACAGCACTGAGGGGAACAAAGTAAGATCTGCTGACTTTAACATAGATGGTACAAGTAAGATTGTTTTTGTTGATGGTGTAAATTACCCTTGTATATATAACACCAGTAATTCTTCTTTAACACACTTAACCACTCCTTCTGATATACAGGGTTCTGAACATGTTGTTGTGTTTAAAGGTACTGCCTTTTATAGTAAAGGTAATAAGTTAAACTTTACAGCCCCTTTCACTGTAGATGATTTTAGTGCAGCTAATGGTGCTGGGGTTATAAACGTTATTGATAATGTAACGGGCCTTATAGTTTTTCGTGAGCAGTTAATTGTTTTTACAGAGAAGACAGTTAAAAAGTTAGTTGGTAACACAACTGCAGACTTTAGATTAGAGCCAATTACAGAGCGTATTGGTTGTATTGATGCAGACACTATTCAAGAGTTTGGCGGTGACGTTATATACTTAGCCCCTGATGGTGTTAGGCTTTTAAGCGCCACAGATAGAATTGGCGATTTTGGGTTAGACGTACCGTCAGATAAAATACCAAAAGACTTTAGGGATTTCTTAATAAACTCCACTTCTTATTGTTCAGTCGTTCTACAGAGTAAAGCCCAGTATAGGGTATTTAATTACCAAGCCTCTCAGAAAGCAGGTTCTTCTAGAGGGTTGATTGCTACAAAGTTTATAGCGCAGGGTGCTAGTAATATAGCCTTTTCTACTATACGCGGAATAAAAGCAAAAGTGGCAGATAGTAAAGTTGTGGGGTCAGATGAGCTTAGTGTTATAGGTAATGATAGTGGGTACGTTTATAAAATAGAGGATGGTAATAACTTTGATGGTGCATCTATAAACTCTATATATGAATCGCCCTTTATGCCATTAACAGATCCAGAGTTAAGAAAGACCTTTTATAAACTTACTGTTTTTGCAGCACCTACTTCTAACATGAGTTTTAATGTAAAGCTAAGATATAACTTTTCTCATTCTGGAGATCCTTCTGTATTAGAGCCTTCTAGCTATACTATAAATAATGAAGCCAATGTCAGTAGCTTCTTGTTTGGTGGTGGTAGTGCCACATTCGGTGTAGCTAATTATGGTACAAACTTAAAGAAGGAGTTTCCTTTAAACGTACAAGGGTCGGGAACAACCATATCAATACGTATTGAAGACAACTCAACTAATCCAACATACACTCTTGATACCGCTTTACTAGAGTTTGCAAATAGAGACAGGAAATAAAAGATGGCAGGATATATAAGAACAGGCGTTGGCGTAGAGGATAACATTGCTGATGGTCTTACTATTAATGCAGCAGACTTTAACGCAGAGTATGACGCTATTGAGGTAGCTTTTGGTACGAGTGGTCACACGCATGATGGCACTGCAGGTAATGGCCCTGTTATTACAGCAGTAGGCCCAAGTTTAGCTTATGAGTTTAATGCAAACGCTATGCAACCTAAGTCAGGTCAAACCAGTTTAGACTTAGGAACAACAGGTCTTAGATTTGACAACGCTTTCTTTACTACGACTAACACAAATAACCTGACAGTTAATACTTCAACAACTCTTACTGGCACAGTAAATATAGGCGCTGTTTCTTTAGAAGAGTATATTGAAGATATTACAGGGGGCAACCTAACTGCAGGTACAGGTATTGCTGTAGCTTATGACGATGCTGCTGGTACAGGTACTGTGTCTCTCAGTCACTTGGGTTTACAAAGTTTAACTGATCCTAATGCGGATCGTATTGCTTTCTGGGATGACAGTGGTAGCACATTTAATTGGTTAAGCTTAGGTACAGCAATATCTATTTCTAATACTACTCTTAATATAGCGGATGTTACTACCAGTGTTTCTGGTCTTATGTCTGCAGCAGATAAGACTAAGTTAAACGGAGTAGAAACAGGTGCAACAGCAGATCAAACTGCTGCAGAGATTCGTACTCTTGTAGAAGCAGCAACAGACAGTAATGTGTTTACTGACGCGGATCACACCAAGCTGAATGGAATAGAAGCCAGTGCCACAGCGGATCAAACAGCCTCTGAGATACGTACTCTTGTAGAGGCTGCGACAGACAGCAATGTTTTCACCGATGCAGACCATACAAAGTTAAATGGTATTGAAACTGGCGCAACTGGTGATCAAACCAATGCTGAAATTAGAGCGGCAGTTGAAGCCGCATTGGACAGTAATGTTTTTACCGATGCAGACCATACAAAGTTAAATGGTATAGAGACAAACGCTACAGCGGATCAGACGGGTGCTCAGATTAAGACTGCTTATGAAAGTGAGGCAAACACAAATGCCTTTACTGATGCAGAGAAAACTAAATTATCAAATATAGATGCTAATGCTCAGACAGTAACAACAGCTAATGTTACTGCTGCAGGTGCTGTCATGGACAGTGAGCTTGCTAGTGAAGCATCAGTCAAAGCAATAAATCAACAGCTAACAACTACAAGTAGTCCATCTTTTACTGCAGTATCTACTAATACTATTAGTGAGGTTACATCTGCTAATGGTGTGAGTATTGATAGTGCTAAACTAAAAGATGGAAACTTTTTACCTACGGCAGCTAAAGGCGTAGAATACGCTAATAGCTATTCTGCAGTTACAGGTGTAACAGGAAATTCTAAACTGTTAGATTGGTATGAGGAAGGTGACTTTACTCCCTTTATACAAATCAATGGATCTACAACGGGCATTACTTATAACTGGAATACAGGTTCATACACACGTATAGGCAACGTAGTACACGTATCAGCAGAAGTATATTTAAGTGATAAGGGTTCTTTAAATGGCCCTATTACAGTAGCTGGTTTTCCTTTTAATGGAGCTAGTGTAGGAAGTGGAAGTACTAACTTAGCGGGTGTAGGCTCTTTTCATATTAGTACAGGGATTACAACAAGTAGTGCCAATAATGGTAAGATTCGCCTTCAAGGAAGTACCGCTGATATTTTGGTTATAGCAGGTACTTCTTCAAATAGCTTACAGGCTGCACAGATCACAGATACTTTTAGATTTGATATGAGTTTAACATACTTTGTAGGGTAATTACTAATGAACGACGATAGCTGGCACTTAAATAAATCTGTTCCTATAACTTTAATATTTGGTCTTATTGTCCAAGGTGCTGCTATCGTATGGACAGTATCAATGATGATGTCTGATATTGAAGATAATGCAGAAGATATAAATGAACTAAACATGCGTATGAGCCGAATGGAAACCTCTGTGCAAAATCAGGCTATCTCATTAGCAAGAATTGATGAAAATATAAAGGCTATTAGATCCTCTGTAGAATTTATGGCAAAAGATAAAAGTAAGGATAAGTAGATGGCAAAACGTTTTGCAGGATTTACTCCAGAGCAGCTAGGCAGGATAGATCCTAGCCTAAAAGGTATGCAGTCTGATGAGCAGGAAAAGATCATTGCAGCCAATCCTGCATTAGCTGCTCGTGTAGGTAAGATGACACAGATGGCCCAAAAACGTATTGGCTTTGCAGAAGGCGGCTCTGTTGGCCTAGATCAGTATGGTCAGCAGGGAAACTTTGTTGACGCATATGGTAAGGTTCTTTTATTGGATTCTAGTGAGTTAGCGGATGCAAATAGAAATAAAGAAAGAGAGCTAAAGCTTATAAGTGGGCAGCTTGTAAAAGATTCTGCAAATCTGAGTAGTAATGAAAGAGCAGACATTGCCCAACAAACAAAGGTAGCACAGGAAAAGGCAAAAAAACTTGACGTTTCCACTTTAAGTAATATTGACGATACTGAAGCCAAAACTGCCACCCCCCCGTTAGGTTCTGACATCTTTGGCGGGGGGCCACCACCTGATCTAACTTTTCCTAGAATCCCTAAAGATCCAGAACCTGAGAAACCTCAAGCCCCTGCTAATCCAGGTACTGCTGTCGGAGAATTAACTAATATAGCCCTAAAGACACCTGAAAAATTAGTTAAAGATATAGAAGTAGATAAATTTACAGACGTACAAAAAGCTGCAGGTGCTATTGCCGAAGGTACAGGTGAGGCGGGTACTGTAGACGAAGCTTCTGCTGCAGTTGCTACACCAGCTAGTGACGTTACAGCCCCTGCAAAACCACCTGTTTCCACCTTTCTTCCAGAAAAAGTGTCTGCAGAAGTAGCTGATACACTAAAGAAGTTAGAGGCGGCTACAGGTAAACCTAGTGACGAAGCTTTAGCAGATGCTGCTACTATGTCACCAGAGGATCTAAAGAGTTTAGGCCTTACAGTAGAACAGATTGATCAAGCTAGGCGTGTAGAAGACGCTCCCACTCGTAAAGCAGAAGCTGGTGAGATGATTAGTGGCTCTGCTGTTGATATGGCGCGAGTCAAAAAAGAAGTAAACTTTGAAGCTGCCACAGGTGCACCATCTACTGATGCTACTGTACAAGGCCAATTAACTAGCTTGATGGAAGACTTTGAGGGTAAGGAACCACCTGCTTGGGCTGCTGGTGCTATGAGAGCAGCAACAGCACGTATGGCTAGTCGTGGACTGTCATCTTCATCTATGGCTGGGCAGGCTATCGTACAGGCTGCAATGGAGAGTGCAATCCCTATCGCCTCTCAAGATGCTAAGACTGTTGCAAGCTTTGAGATGCAAAACCTGTCAAACAGACAACAGACTGCTATGTTCGCTGCACAACAACGCGCACAGTTTCTAGGGTTAGAGTTTAACCAAGAGTTTCAATCTCGTGTATCTAACGCAGCTAAGATCTCTGACATTGCGAATATGAATTTTAGCGCAGAACAGCAGGTTGCATTAGAGAATGCACGTATGGCCCAAACAGTTGACTTAACAAATCTGAATGCTAAGAATGCTAAGGTTATGGCTGATGCTGCAGCTATGTCACAGGTAGACATGGCTAACCTTAATAACCGCCAACAAGCTAACATACAGGCTGCTAGTGCATTTCTGCAAATGGATATGGCTAATTTATCCAATGAGCAACAGACTACGATGTTCAGTGCACAGTCTCAGGTAAATGCTATACTTTCTGATCAGGCAGCAGAGAATGCAGCCAAGCAGTTTAATGCATCTAGTGAGAACCAAGTAAACCAATTCTTTGCAGATCTTGGCGCTCGTGTACAGCTTGCTAATGCAGATCAGACTAATGCTATGGAAAGATTTAACGCTGGTGAAGCTAACGCATTAGAGCAGTTTAATGTGGCACAAGCTAATCAGCGCGAACAGTTTAACTCTACAAACCGTTTAGTTGTAGCACAGGCTAACGCCTCTTGGGCGCAAGCATACACAACAGCAGATAATGCAGCTATCAATGAAGCAAACCGTTTAGATGCTCAACGTCAGGGGCAGATGACATTGAATGCATATAATGCTACAATTCAAACGTACCGTGATTTGATGAGCTTTGCTAATAATACAGCAAATAATGATGCTGATCGCGCTACATCAATTATAACAACAAAGATCAGCGCAGATGCAGCAAAGTACGGCGCAGATAAAGCAGCACAGTCTGCAGCTTCAAAAGCTTCATCAGATAAGACTTCTAGCTTCTGGGCTGCTGCTGGTTCTTGGGCTGCTAGTGCATTTAGTTAAGGACAATATAATGGCTAATCAATACCGCTTTCTACCTGACTTTAGTGTCTTTGAGAATGATGAACAGAATGATGTATCAACAGAAGATACAAACTCTTCTATCATGTCTCGTAATAAACGTAATGATACAGATGCATCAGGTACAGGTGGAGACTTTCTAGAGCGCTTCTATCAAAACCTACGTGGTGCGTTCAATGATGATGATAAGTTTAAACAAACGTTTATGCCTAATAAGCGTCCTAAGCCTGATATCTCTGAGCTACGATCTTATGTTGATAGGGTAAAAGGGTCCAGTGATATTGAAGATGCCTTACTTGAGGCTACAGGTATGTATAATACTGGTACGCCATCTGACGATAACTCAATGACTATTAAAGATGCATCAGATGGTATCACTGTACCAAAGCAACCAGATGTTATGGTAGATGAGTTATCTTCTAGCTTAGGATCATACCTACGTAACCGTGCTAACAAAGGTTCGTCTTTTGTAGGTGAGGGTGTACAGATGGCTAGTGCAGGGTCTTTATCTGTAGAGGATATGGATTTAGCTAGAATGATGGCGGGTCAAACCATGAGAAAAGAAGCCGCTGAGATGGGCTTGCCTGTGGTTGACATGGAAGAAGAAGCTAAGAAGAGCGCTGTAGAGGCAGCAAGGGAGAGAGCTAAGAAAGGTATCACGCAATCTAAAGGTGCACCTCAAGGGATTATGTCGCCAAAGGCAGTAGCAGAGGAAGAGGTAGAAACTGCAGAAGATACTACTCCAGTAGTGGAAGATAAAGGGTCTGCGAGAGAAGATGCTATAGCTGCTGGGTTAGAGGGAACAGTACCGCCAGGTATAAAATTTGTTAAGGCAGAAAACACTTCTGCAGGAAAAGCTGAAAGAGGTATGTATCAGTACGCATATGAACAGGGCATCAAGGGAGATGAATTACGTTCATTTATGGCACAAACCGCACATGAGTCACGTAGATTTGCGCGTATTAGAGAGGATGGGTATCTTAAAACAAAAGTTAACGGCTCTTGGGTTGAACGTACTCCTGCACAGATAGCCGCTAAACTTGGAGGTAGTGCTGAAAGAAAAGCTGCCTTTAATGCACTAGCTAATAACAAAGCATTTACTGACGGTACAGACGCGCAAAAAAATAATATGATATTCGACATATATTATGACGATCAGTATAGAGGTGAGGACTTTAAATTAGGTAATACTGAGGTTGGGGATGGTAGCCGCTACAAAGGTAGAGGTTACATTCAACTAACAGGCAGGGCAAACTATAGACAAATAGGTGAAGATATAGGCATTGATCTAGAGAATAAGCCCGAATTAATGTTAGACCCTGAAATAGCCAGAAAAGCAACAGTAGCTTGGTGGAAAAGAAACGTTAGATCAAGAGAGCCTGATTACACTAATACAACACGAGTAACCCGAATAGTAAATGGTGGCTTAAACGGCTTAGATGATCGAAAAGAATTGTTTAGCAAGTACAAATTCAATGCACCTCAAACATCACTACGCCCTTCTGCTAGACCTGACACAAGAGTAGCATCTAACTAATGTTCGGCTTACCCCTAGAATTATTGACTATGCTCTTCTCAACTATCTTGGGGGGAGTAATGTCTATATGGGGCCAGAGCATGAAGAACAAGCAAGAGCAGAATAAGATGATGCTTGCTAATGCTCAGTTTAATGCAGATCAAGTCAACCGCGCTAGGGATGCAGGTAAGACAGATAAGCACTTTGCATGGACACGTAGGATTATAGCTCTATCTGCTGTGTTCTCTATTATAGTGTTGCCTAAGCTGGTGGCAGTATGGTATCCTGACGTAAGCGTTATTGTAGGGTACACAGAAGTACAGGGTGGCTTCCTAAACTGGCTATTTGGCCCTGCAGAAGCAACCCAATGGAAGTACGCTAACGGCTTCGTAATAACACCCCTAGACACACACATCGTATCAGCCATCGTAGGATTATACTTTGGCGCAGGATTTACAAAGTAAGGCATAAATATGGAAGATTTATTTAAAGCACCAATTCCAGGTCAGTCTCTAACAGACGAACCCCGTAACGCTGCATGGGAAAACCCACCTGAGATGGATACGATGGAAGAAGCTGTTGCGTATTATATTGAAAAGCTCTCTGATGAAGACTCTACGGATGATCTGGCTTTATTGTTTGATCTTGGTGCTAACATACAGGACGTTACAGAGACGCTACTTATCATGGGTACTATGAAAGGGTTGCACACTGTTGATGTACAGATGCTGGCTGCACCTATCGTAGGAGCCTATATAAAAGCCCTTATGGTGCCTTATGGTGTTGAGACACCTGAGACAGCCGTAGACCCAGAAAAGCTACGCACAGAGCGTCAGAAACGCCGCTTAGATGTAATCATTGCAGACGCTATAGAGAAGAGCGTTAAGTCTGGTGAGGATGAAGGAACAGAGATGCTTCGTGGTATGCAGGATGCTGTAGAAGAAGAACCAGAAGCAGCAGCAATAGAGCAGCCTATGGATGAAGCTCCAGAGGAGCCTATGGTTGAAGGTGAAACACCGCAAGGTCTTATGGCGCGAGGGCAATAGATATGAGTGAAGCAGCACAGGCATTTCTGACAGGGTTTTTTAAGACATCTGCAGAGAACATTCAAAGACGTAAGAAAAAAGCAGAAGATTACATGGATGATCTTCGTGAGAATCAGGCTGCGTATCAAGTTAAAGCTGACTTGAAGGTTAAAGCACGCAATAATGCTGAAACCCTTACACAGAAAATCATTAGTAAGGGCGGCACAAAAGATATGGTCAAGGCTGCTTATGCAGAGAATGGCTTAGATGGGCTATCTACTTTAGATGGTGTTCTGTCTAAAGGTGTAGCAAGTCAAGGTATAGACTTTGTAAAGAACAACGCTGATATATTTGCTGCCACTACTCTTGATCCTGCTATGACAGGTGTGACTATACAAGACATGCTTGATGAAGGTTTTGGCATTGGTAAGTACACCACAGGAGATTACAAACGTCCTGAGTCTAACTGGTGGGATCGTACAACTGGACGTACTGCTATGGACGATGTTCGCTTCAAGCTAGACCAAGAAGAAGTCTATGAAGGTATGAGCTTGTTTGATCTAAAGCAAATGGCGTCATCCTCTGCGTACAATAAAGTAGGTGGTAATTCTTATCTTACTTACCTGTCTCCTAACTTGTTTGGTGAAAATGATGTGTCTAGCGCCCGTATAGATTTTCAGTCTACAGTAAATGCTAACGATGCCTTTACAGAAGCAGAAAGTGAAATAGAGCAAGCTAGAGAAGACATTATTGTATTCCAACGTAATGTAGATGCTGGTGTACCAGATTCACAGTCTCAGCTTTTAAAGGCTCAAGGTAGATTAGCGCAAGCAGAAATGAAAAAACTACAAGTTTTAAATGAGCAGTTTATACCCTATGTGCAAGACCAAGCTGCAGCTTACTACGGTGAAACTTTTGTAAAGCGTATGGGTAATCAGTACGACAACATCGTTGGTGTTCCGGGATGGACTGCAGCGGCTTTAGGTGGCGCAGTAGAGGATGAACCAACAGGAGAAAGCTCACCTACTGCGCCTGATACTGATGTACAACAACCTGCATTACCTTTGGATGACACAGCAAATGAGCAAGCACCTACAATGCCTTCTGTTCCAGCACCTGCAGCAGAACAAACAGTAGAAACTGTTAAGATTGTTAATCAAGATAACGCTCCTATCCCTGTACAAACACAGGACATGGAAGGTTTACCCTTCTCGTTAGAGCCTGATGCAGTAACATTTACTTCTGCTGTAATACCCAACACTACTATTTTTGAAGATGGTGATGGTAATATGCGGGTGTTTAACCATCAGACAGATGAAACCCTTAGCGTGCCTATGTCAGATTATGTATTAGCTTCTCCAGAAATGCAGGAAGAGATACAAACAAACCCTGATGCTAAACCTATCTTAGAGAGTAAGGCCTTTGTAGAGCAACCTATAAACCTTAGTGACAGAGGTACTAGCCCTCGTGATACAGCAGCTATCAACATCACTAAAGTCAATAACTGGAAAAAGTCTATGTCAGATGTTACTCTGGCAGAGTGGAAAGAAATGTCTCGTAAGGAGCGTGTAGCTGCAGGTCTACCACCACGCCCCCTTGATATGTGGTCTGTAGGAGCAGGGGCATTTAAAGATGTAGTGAAACCAGATGTAATAAGCCCTGCAGAAGAAGAGGCTAGAGTTATTGCAGCAGATCCTTTGGATGTACCAAATGCAAAGCCACCCAGTACGCCACTACAAGGTTTAGGTGATAGGCCAAAGAAACAGGAAGAAGCACCTGATGTATCTACTGCACCACCTGTAAGAAGTAAAACAGACTTCTTTATGAAGTATGATAATCAAATGCTAGAGGCTATGGAAGAGTTTGGTATCACGAAAGATGATCCTATTTCAGAAGTTAAAGAAGCACTAGCTGCTTGGTTTGAAGAAAACTCAGGTAACTCAGAGCTTGTAGCTGACTCTACTTATATGGATCTAGACAACGCTGCCAGTATTATTTTGCAAGCCCTTAATATGATGGAAGAGTAATATGAGTGTTTCTTTACAGGATATACTGGATAGGCAGAAAAAAGAAGAGGCTACCACTGCTAATACTGCTGTAGAGCCTAAGCCAAAAGGCGTTTCTTTAGAGGACATTCTCGCTAGAAGAGATGCCGCTCAAGATACAAACGTCAAGCAAGGCAAACTAAAGAAAGACGATCTAAAAAAGTCTGCCAATGCTTCAAAGATACGTGACTACATGATGTCTAGGTTTGGCTATCAGTACCGTGATGGTGGTGCGTATGATGATGATAAACTTGTAGAACAGTTTTTTGATCATATGAGAGCGTTCAATACAAACGTTGTATCTACTGCAAGCGAGGCTAGGTTTGTATCTAAGGCAACAGAGTTAGATAAAGTAAAAGCAAAGCAAGCATATGACCTGTACGATCAAACAGGTAGTGTGTTTGTAAATGACGGGGTGCTTGGGGCTGTAGATGGTATAAAGGATTACATCTTTGCTGCAGCTAAAGACCCGTCAAACTATCTTGGTTTATTGACAGGTGGTATATCTAAAGCGGCTGGCTTTGGTATTACCCAAGGGGGAAAGCAAGCAGTTAAGCTATCCGTAGCTAAGGCTACACAGGAAGCCCTTAAAAAGGGTGCCTCTCGTGAAGCAGCAGAGAAGATTGGTAAAGAGGCGGGAGAGGCTGCTTTAAATCATGCTCTGTCTATAGGGGCTAAGAATCCTGCAGCTAAAAAGATTATGCGAGAGACAGCAAGGCGGGAGAGAGATCTTGCGCTACGCCGTGCTAGACTACAGGCTCGACAGCAAGCTAAACAAGAGATAACAGAAGGCGCAGCTAAAAAGTCTTTGTACGCTACAGCAGCAACAGACACATCACTAGCAGTATTGCAGGATCTGCAGATTCAGAATCTTATGATTGATGTAGATTCACAGGATGAGTACAGCTTGTTACAAACAGGTTTTAGCTCACTCTTTGGTGTGGCTGCTCCTGGTGCTCAAATAGTTGCAGGTAAAATGAAGGGTAAGTCGGGTTACGCAGATCTAGGGTTAGAAGGTGAGTTAGCTGCTATGCGTGAGAAGCGCACTAAGCCAGTAACAATAAAGCTAACTAACTCTCAAATAGATGACGTAACAGAAGACATCAAAAAGAATGTTCGTAGCTGGAAAGAGAAAGTTGAAGCTGGCAGAGACATGTTCAGTAGAAACATCACAGACACAGATGTATTCTCTCAGATTATCTTAGGCTCTAATGGTAAAGGTACAGTAGACGGTTTAGCTTTTCAGTTAGCTAAGTCTGGGCATAAGCTGCCCAATAACGTTACTATATCTGACGCCCTAAGTAATATTGTGCCACAGCTTCCAGAAGACGAGCTAACAGAAATAAATAAACTGTTAAAGATTACAGGTATTACATTAGGTGATGCCACTAGCTCACAGAAGAACCTGCAGGACTTGGTAGCATTTGAAGCAAGTCGTGGTGGTTCTACGCTTAACGTGATGAGTCAGGCAGCTAAGGTAGTAAATGGTACTCTACTGCACGGTGAAACTATTATCAGTGAGGCATCAGGCGAGATCTTAAAGAAGGAAGGTGAGAAAGCTAAACGTGCACAGCCTTTCGCTTATGGTCAAAACCTGTGGCGCAGAATGCTTGTATCATCAACATCTACAACTGCAGTCAACGTTGCTGGCTTTGCACAGTACGCTACTGTATCAACCCTAGCTGATGTTCTTAACGGTTATGGTCACATTGCTTTGAGCATGACGCAGAAGGGGCAAAAGGCTGTTGAGACACGTAGGCGTGGTAAAGTATACCTAGACATGCAAGCGCAGAAGATGCGTAACTTGTTAGATCCCTACACTACGCATGACGCATATATGGCTTTCCTTGGTCAAAACAAAGATGTAAGCAAGATACTCTTTGAAACTGTGTCAGGTGGTGTAGAGCGTACTGGTAAGCGCTATGGTATAGACACAACTAAAGGTGTAGCCAAGAAGCTTGAGACTATTGCAGATGCTGCGACAAAGATATCTGGTGTACGTATTCAAGATAGCTTCACTAAGTCACAGATGTTTATGGGTGAGCTAGATAAGTATGTAAGGCTCAAGCATGACAAAGATCTTATGACTGTTCTAAAAGAAGGTGATACAGCACTAATTGATAATGACGTTATTGGTGGTGCTCTGGATCAAACACTAAGATCTGTTTTTTCTAAAGATTACACAGCACAGGAAAACTTCTTAGGGCTGGCAGCAGGACAAATTGAGAAACTTTCTAACATTCCTGTAGTAGGTACTATCCTACCCTTTGGGCGGTTCTTTAATAACGTTATAGCTACAGGCTATCAGTGGTCAGCAGGTGGAGCCATTGATATGGCAAGCGCTCTGGTACGTGGTGCTGCTAAGAAGGGCGAAAATGTAGACATGTTAAAGCCTACAGAGGCATTTGCTAGAACGCTGGTTGCATACTCTACTGTAGGTCTAGCTATAGCTTATGATGAAGAGCGTAGAAAGAAAGGCTTAGGCGTTTACGAAGTTGAGTCAGGTGCAGGTAATGTAATTGACATGAAGAGCCAATTCCCTGCCTCTATGTTTCTACTGGCTGGACGTATACTTGGTATCAGAAAAGACGGAGACGTTGTGCCATCAGAGCTTGTTACAGAATTAGGTAAGCAGATGGCAGTAGGACAGTTTGCTTCTGACGCACAGTTTGGTAATGATCTTAACTCTATTGTAGATTTCTTCCTTAACATGGAAGGTGATCTAGATTACTTAAAGGCTGGGTTTGGGTCAGGGATAACTAAAGCTGGTGGTAATTACTTGGCAGGGTACACCCGTCCACTAGACACGTTAAATAAGCTTGTAGGCTTTGCAACTGAAACAGATACAGCTAAAGATGTACGTCAGTCTCAGGGTATAGATACCTTGTCACAATCTTCACTCAAATACGTGGATAACTTAGCAGAAGTGTTTATTGATGCTATTGATAATGCTAAAGGGGATCTCAATGATAAAACAAAGAACACCCTTACAGGCGAAGAGCTACGTGTAGGTATACGTGAAGGTGAGGTCTATGACCCCAACCCGCTCGCTAAAGTTTTAGGTGTGACTATTAAGCAAACCCGTACTGCAGCAGAAGAGTTATACTCTGTGGTTGAGATGGCACCTTGGACTGCAGGGGAGAGATCTGAGATTGCTGGGTATGATAAGGTCTTTAACAAAGTATTTGCCCCTCTATTAGAGAGGGAGTCAAAAATGTTGTTAGCTGATCCTAAGTTTAAGAAGGCTAACTTACAGCAAAGACGTACTATGGTATCTGACAGGCTGACTAAGGTACGTGCAGATGTCAAATCTTACTTAGAGGCAAGCTCAGACTCTGATACAATCATTCAGAGTTTACGTAGAAAAGCATCAGCTACTGGCAATAAAAACTCTAAAGCAGAAGCAAAGAGGTTTATGAAGAACAAGGGAGCTACAACAAATATCAGAGACATGAATTACAATGAATTGTACATGTATCTAAACTACCTAGACTACCACGATCAAGTCTACAAAGAATAGCAGAGGGGGCGCACTAAGCGCCCCTTTCTTTATTTAATACCATACTTTTCAGCAGCGAGCTTAGCCCACATCTGTGACTCAGTAAGTCGCTCTAAAGCGTTCTCCTTTTCATCACAGTGGTGTAGGTTTCTATTGTAATGCACTTCTAAGCCTGTTGCCTGTGTTGTCAGGTCAGCCTTAAAAAGATTAGTCTTTGTGTCCATGTATGCCTTGGCTTCTCGTTCTAGTTTCACTGGTATTCCTTATGTACTTTCTGGTACTTGAAAGCAGTAGTATTTCACATCAGAAGAAGGTGAAGGTTTAGTCCTAATCAGTCTTTCTTTAATTGGTTCAGCAAACTGTTTACACTCTGTGTAACTATTAAAGAACACATCGTGAGCTTGCATCTTATATGCCGTTCCATGAAACATGATTAGGACTAAAATATACATTATAACCAGCCTTTAACTTGATCAATAAGTGCAGGGCCGTACTCTGCAGTAAGAGCAACAACTTCACCAACAGCAAGCATACCAATAGTAGCAACAGCCATAAATTCAATACCTGTCATATCATTCTCCTTTCAAGAGTTTTTTCAGGTCTGAGTAACCACCTATGTGATTACCTTCTATATCCCATATCTGGGGTACAGTCTTTATACCTGACTTATTAAACAAGTCAAGTAACCACTTAGAGTCATTGAGAGAGTAGTACTGAGCAGCAAGACCACTATCCCTCAATAAACCCATAGCTTTGGAGCAGTGAGGGCAGTCAAGCCGCCCCACTAATGTATACACACTCATGTCAGATCTACCAACTCACAGGAATCGCCAGTACATGCCATAGTCTGACTACCTGCAGTATTGTCTTCGCTTTCGTACTGAGTAAGCTCTGACCAAGCAATGCTGGTAGGCATCTTAGCTAAAAGCTCTTCGTACTCTTCCTTAGTGCAGTCCTGATAAGGTGCTTGCTGATAAGTGTGGTCTGTATGAGGCAAGAAAGATACACCTGACATTTCATCAAAGTGTTTGTAAACAAATGCACCAACTTCCATCCACTCAGCATCCCGTACTGAGATTGTCACGCTTGGCTTATGTTCGCACCAATGTCGCTGATAGGTAAGCCACAACTCTAGCTGCTCAATAGCTGTCATATCATTACGTGTAACCGCATTCTCAGGTGACTTTACAGGGAAGCTAAACACTGTGGTTGTGTCACCTTTCATAACACAAGGCTCATTAGGGATGCCTTTATCTTTCATAAACTGTGTTAGCGGATCTTTATTATCACCGCGCACAGTACGGATATAATAGGCACTATGGCGAGCATGTATGCCACTGGCGCTATCCACCAATTGCGATACTGTACCCGATGGTTTATTGCACGTAATTGCTGCAGATACAGGTATATTAAGCATACCAGCAAATTCAGCGTTAGTATTGACAGCCACACTACGTAAATGCTCAAGAGTCTGCTCCAATCCTTGATTCTTAGGCGTCATTAGAGGATTATCCATAACACCTGTAAGTGATACGCCAAGTAAGCGCTCTTCTTCTGTGTTCTTCTGCCATACTTTACGCAAGTAAGGAAACTTAGTGTAGGTAGACTGTACTGTTCCAAGAATAGTAGCAAGACGTACCTTACGCTCTAGGTCATCAATAGTGTCTGTAGAGCGTACAACAACTTCCGTTAGGTTGCAAAACTGATACGGGCGTAAGCTGATTTCTGAACATGGGTTACACCCAAACTCATGGTTAGGGTCACGGCGTCCATGCTTAACTGCTAGGTCAACACAAGCTTGACGGTTGAACACTCCACGCTCACCTGATTTAGATGCTACAAGGGCTGTCCACTCACGCATGAATGTCTCCATGTCAGGCTTCTCTGTGTACCCTACGCTGTTGTTAGCTAAGGCTCTCCACGGCGCTGTTTCCCACCACTGGCCTGACTTAGCGTGACGCATACGGTCATCACTCAGGTTAGACAAACTGATCATAGCTGAACGGCGTACACCACCTACGACAACGATCTGACCAATGAAGCACATAAGATCGTGGCACTCAATGCTAGACAGCTTGCGTCCTTGTGCAGCCTTGAAGGTTGTGATAGCAAAGTTAAACAATTCAACTAGAGGCGCTGGGCCACTTGCTCTACCACCAAACGTCTTGAGCCTAGCACCTGCAGGGCGTACCAATCCAATATCCCACTGAGGGATCTCACCAGCCCAAAGGAGTGCCAGCAATTGTCTGAAAGCTTTAGCCCAACCTTCCTTACTGTCCTTAACAACGATTGTAGTCTCACTGTCGAAGAGTTGAGGTATTTCAGGGAGCTTGCTAACGTATTGCCGCTCGACGCTGAAACCGACACCAGTACCGCACAAGAGGATATACATAGCCTCGTCGAAGGACTTAGGGTCATCTACGGGTAAATAGCTGCAGTTATAACCAGCAGTATTATCTCTATCTAAAGCTGGGCCAGCAGTCATCAAAGCTCGCATAGATGGCATGATATCTGTGTTAAGTATGGCAGACTCAATCGCTCTACAAATCTTAGGTTCTAACAGTGAATTAACTACATTGATCATGTAGCGCTCTACTGTGTCTGTCCAAAACTCACGCCCGTAACCGTCATAGTATTTAGCGTAACGTGATTTGTGTATAAATGTCTGGTAGTCTGTTGGTAGTAGGTTGCTCATCTATTGTCTCCTGAACCCTTTAGTTTTCCGCGCTGCTCTCTGTCATCCAGCTTAGCCATGTTCATTTCCATAGTCTTCTTTAAGTTACCGCCAAAAATGTTTGATAGTGCAACAACGTAGAACAGCACATCTCCCAACTCTTTTAGTACATCTTCATCATTAAACTTATTTTTATCACGAAACAGTTTCTTTACTTTTTCTGCAACTTCACCTGATTCACCTACAAGACCCAAAGTGTTTTCTATTAACCGTTCTCGCCCCTTAGTAAAAACTTTATCCTCTACAAATTGACTGTAGAAACGTAAGGGGTCATTATCCCAATCAGGGCTGTTCTGAAACATATCAAAGTAACCAAATGCTTCTAAGTCTGTCTCGTTAATCATTGTCGCTCCTTAACTATTAAGTTTTGTATTGTTACATCATCAACATCATACATAACGTTTGTTATTAGATCATACACATCTTCTTGGTGGTGTTCCTCAGACGATGATAGTATATTATTTTCTTCTTCTACGTTTAGCATAAACATAACACTAAATTTTTTAATGCTCATTTGTGGTTCTCTTTGTAGTTATCTATCAGCCAACCTAAGTATACCTGCGCCTTCTCTAAGTCTTCTAGACCATTCTTATACTCGTGACGCCAAACATATTTCAACACATTGCCAGCCATATATGCACTTGTACCATTCATCTTACAGGTCATAGCACGTATAGCTTCTATGCACTCTATCCCCGCTTGATTGTAGTGTACAGGTTTATTTACAGGGTCTACCATTAAGCACTTCCTTGTGTTTTAGTGAATGCAGTAAGTGTATATACGTTACCTTTCTTGCTGTAAAGCTCTTCTTTTTCTGCTTCTGATAGCTCTTTTTCAGCCGCAGCATACTGCTCAGGAAAGATATCTTTTAACATTTCTTGTTTATACTCAACAAGCTCTTCCTCAAATTCAGGATAATCTGATAAAAACGTTAGAGATGCTGCCATAGAAAGTGCAGCCTCGAAAGCTGCATGGGCGGCTGGCATAGGGGCATTTATAACTTCCCCAAAAGCTAATCCTGTAGCTAACTCAAGCGTCCATTTACCTTCTTCATCCATTACAGGCTTTACAATAACAGCAACTTCATCATCTTTTACTTCGTAAGACATCACTTCTTCCTTTGTGTTTTTAGTATAACTCTTTCAAGCTTACACCTTTTACCTTTTTCTTTTAGCCACTCTAAAGGTATTAACCTATGTGACCACAAGAAGCCATGTTTATCACACCAGTTATAATAGCGAGATTTGGCACCTTTATACAGCTTGGCATTAGAATTACTAAATACAAAGCGTATGTCTAACTCTGGATGTTGTTCCTTTATTGCTAAGTGCTTGCGCCTGTCTTCGTTGTCAAAGATACCTTTAGTTTCTATAAAGATACCGTTGTCTAACTCAAAGTCAGGTGTATATGTACGATAGCGTAGGTCTTCCCATTCTACCTTTATCTTTTCGTACAACACCCTCTTTTGATGTTCTTTGAGAAACGCAGCGGCCTCTCTTTCAAGACCGCTACGATAGACCCTAGAGTTATGAAACCTCTTTTTAAGAGGCATCAGTATTAGAATTATCTTCTAGCTCTAGCTCAACTTCTTTAGAAGCATTCTCAATAGAACCTGCCAAGAAATTTACACGATTCTCAAGTACCTTAAAGTTGTACTCTAGACGAGACATCTCAGCACTCGCAATTTGAATTTCCTGATAGAGTTTCATCTGATCCTCGTTAAAGTCATCAGTGTAGTACTCTTTGTCGTTGATAGTAAGCTTTGGCATAACTCTTCCTTTCATACCATTTCGTTAATATAATCTACCATTTTTGGATTCTTAGCTTTTGATGATCTAGCAGGTTCTGTACTTAGGTTAGGCCAGCACTTATGCTTAAAAGCACAAAAACCACACTCAGTACCTAGCTTCTTAAAGCCTGTCTTCTTCTTGTAAAACGTTTCTTCGATTGGCTCAAAGCAACGCTCGAAAGGCAGATCTTGATCAATGTAATCAACCGTATCTTGGATATCATCTAGCACAGATTGTTTGTCTACCTCAGAGGCTGAGACATACTTAAACTCACCATTAGCTTTGTTAATAACCCACCAGCCACCAACACCCTTACCTGCACCCTCTGCGTAGCCTACAAGCTGTGGAATGTAACCAAAGCTATCATCATTCTCTAGCGCATCAAATGAAGCAAACTTGTTTTGATATGACCAAGGAGAGGCAGACTTTACATCGTCAATCTTACCGTCCAACTCCATGTCATACTCACCATTTATCTCTTGACCATGTGGTAGCTTTAGCGTGACTTTATCATTGTCCTTAAAGTCTATGCCAGCAGAACGCATGACGCCTTTAAATACAGCTTCAACAATGTCACCTAAGATCATATTCATCAGGAAGTGTGGTGTAAAAGGAGTCTTATCCTTTGGGTCATTCTTCTCATACCATAACTGGCACTTAGGCTTACCAAGGTTGGACATACGCATACGAAACTCGTCACGCGGCCCACTAGCAAACTGCTTTAGCATAGCAGCCTCAACATCAGAGGCGACTTTAGAAGCCACCTCTTTTGACATTGATGCCTCACCTGCCATAGCCTTCTGTAAGTAAGAGAAGATTGCTAATTCAGCAGGATGCTCCATTACTCTTCCACCTCTACGATTGAAGCTACAATCTCTTTATCGGCGTGTGACAGACCATCAGAGCTACGCTCTTCATGTTTATCTAAGAGTGAGCCGTTGATGTATTCAATGAAGTCTAAGAAGTTTCCTAGTACATCATTGTCATCATCAGATAGCTCAACCTTATCCCCGATTGCTGCAGAGACATAACCAAAGGTAGCACCCGTAGGGATCTTACCTACAGCAGGAGACAGCTTGATAGTGGACATAGGCGGTAGCAGATTCTTCTTGTTGATCTGTGCTAGTACACCGTCCAGTGCTTTTAGTGAGTCACGGTTCTTAACGTCAAACACAAATGGGATATCCGTGAAATTACCGTCTACTTTTTCACCCATAGCATCTGTAGGGCTGTCTAGTGTTACCAAGCCAAAGAATACCTTGACCCGCTTTACACTACGAATGAGAGACTTTGTTGCCTCTGGAAGAGCATTAAAGTCTTCGATGTAACCTGATGGCCTACCTAAGTTGTAGCCACCTAAGTTATCTTTAAGATCTTTGTTAAGGCTATTAGCTAAAACGCTTTTCTCCATTTCAGTAGTGTCACCATTCCAGCGCTGCCACTGTTGGCGCACAGCAAAGATACGCACGGTAACTGTTTTACTGTATACTACATCATCACCTGTAGTTAGTTTGTAAGCTCCTTTTGGTACGGTTGGCTTCATAAATGTTTCGCCATCCATAGATACCTCTTTCTCTAGGATCTCTTGGTTGACGTTGAGCCGTGATACGCTAGGCGTTGCGCTCTGTTGTGTGTTGTTAGACACACCCATAAGCTCTGCCATTGATTGTCCACGGTCTATTGCTACTGCTAACTCTTGGCTCATATCTTTTCCTTTCGATGAGCGTTTCGTGAAATTGTAGTTATACATTATACGTCTTTTGTGTCAAGCCAATTTGGACCTATTTTTGCCTCTAATAATAGTGGCACATTCATACGTACTTTGTACACATCTTCTATCAAATCTACGAGGTTGTCATTAAGATCTGTAACTATTTGTAATACCTCTTCTTCTTCATCTGGGTGTATATCAGCCACCGCTGAATCATGTACTGTGTTGATCAGTACAGACTTTAGTGGCTTTAATCTTTTGTGAAACTCATTAAGTACAGCAGGGGTAACATCACCCGTAGCGAAACCCTGTACAGGATAATTCTTTAACATAGTAAAGTGTGTGACACTACCATTAGCTCTGCGCTCAATGTCAGGAAAAGCATACTGCCTACCACTGATGTTAGTTATCTTATTGAAGCGCATTGCTTCGTCAGCCAGGTTTTGTTGCCAAGCTGCTATACCTCTATACTTCTCATTGAAGTGCTCGTAGTAAGCCTTCTCAGCGTTGCTGCGTCCATACCCAGTAGCGCCGAAGAGAGGGGCAAACGTATGTTCCTTTGCTGCCTGTCTAGCAGTAGGCTGACCTGCATCAGAGATAACCTTTGCAGTGTAAGCATGTACGTCAAAACCTGTCTCAACTTCTTTCATTGCAACCTCATCTTGAGCTAAGAATGCAGCCGCTCTAAATTCAAGCTGGGCAAAGTCGGCCTCTAAAATTTTACCGCCTTCCCAACGTGACACAAATACTTTCTTAACAGGGAATGTACCGCCGCGAGGCATGTTTTGCATGTTAGGATTCTTACTACTAAACCTACCTGTAGCTGTTATGTGCTGGCTAAGAGTTGCGTGAAGGTATCCGTTAGACTTAGTATGCACAGATATGCCGCTAACAAAGCTAGAAAGATAGCTAGTGATAGCATTAAGGCGCTTAACATCCATAATAAAGCTTGCCGCACCTTCCATGTTATTGTTTCTAGCTGTTGCCACCAGTGCATCTAAGTTATCCTTCCCTGTACCAAAGCCACTATGCGCGATCCACTTCTTATTTGGTGCACTAAAGCCAAGCCCAGCCATTTGCTTTGACTCTTTCAGGCCATAACCTCTTGAGTCACAGGTAGTGCACTTGTTGGGCCTAGCGTAACGTGTGCCATCTTTCTTTGTCTTGTACGTATGACCTGCCCCGTTACATGTAGGGCAAGTGAAAGCTGTAGTCTTAAATAACATCTTGGAGTTAGCATTGACTGCAGCTTTAAACTCAGACTTATCTTTTACAAACTCAAATACGTCAGCCCATTCTTTCTTATCATTAGGCTTACGTGAGAAGATAACCTGAGATAGCTGTTCAGGTGAGTTTAAGTTGATAGGTGTGTCACCCATAAGGTCACGTACTTTGCTCTGTAGGCGCTCTTCTATCTGAGCCTGTTCAAGCTCAAACTCTTCCTTAACCTGCTCCAATACATCAAGGTCTACCTTTAGTCCTGACATGTACATTTCGGTGAGGGTTTTGCATGTTTGAAAGGTGACGGTTCTGACTGCATAAAGGGAGCGGGATTCTGGGGTTGCATAGTCGGCTTCGATGCTGTGGAACAACTCACAAGTTGTGAGGATATCAGCCCGAAGATAAATGCTAAGAGAGTCGAGATCCGTCTCATGGGTGTTTATTCCTTTCTTTATACATGCAGTAAGGTAGTCTTCTTTCTGCTCTGCTAGACCTCTTCTAATGGCACAGGCTGATAGGCCAATACCTTCTTTGGGCTTCTGCCCTCTGCACAATATGTACTCTGCCAGCATGGTATCGAAAATATCACCATCATATGTAAAGCCACTGGCCCATAACCACATAAGATCATGCTTGGCATTGTGCATGATAAGCAGTGTAGTCTTATCAAGTAGCCTCTGTATTAAAGCTCTACCTAGACCTTCTGAATCTTTGTGCTCATTGTGATCTAAGGTAACAAGCATAATCTCTTCTTTGTTGTCAGCATTTACCATGCCTACCTGAACAAGGTGGTTGCCTACCTCGTAAGGGTCAATGAACGTCTTACCATCACGCCATGTAATGCTGTTCTCTACATCTAATACAAGTCTCATCTATTCTCCTAAGCGGTGTAGAGTGAACGCTCACCATCTAACTCACAATGGACAACCCCATGCCATCCACCCTTTAGTTTATTCTTGGCAATGTTTAGGTGCCGCCGTGTTGACTCTTCTGACTGCCCTTCTACTATAGGATCTTTAGAGATTAAAACCATAAGATCTGCTTCCGCTGCCTTGCCTGTCTTAGATCCTTCCATCATGGACTGATCAACGTAGACCTTACCTTCTGCAACAGCAGATAGCTGCGACATCCATATCACACAACAATTATGTTGCTTTGCAATGTTACGTGCATGGATGGCTGCATCCTTGAGATATATGTCTGACTTATCGCTATTCTTGGTTGCAAACTTGTCACCCATATCCAACACAACAATATCAGGCTTTTCATTCTTTACTACCGCCTCAACCCATTTCATATCTTTGTTGGTACTGTCTTTGATACGGATGTTTTGTTTCACTGGATCATAGCGCTTACGTGCTAGTGATACATTCTCTTTTACTTCATCCATACTCATGTTGGTTGCAGCACTTAGGTAACGTGCACCTACACGCTCGTAGCTCTCTTCGTTACACAGCACGATGCACTTGGCACCCTGTGACGCCCAACCGTCTATCCCTGCTACCAGAGAGGCATGGAAAGAAGTTTTACCCGTATTGGGCCTAGCGCCAACCACAAGAAGATGACCATTACTAACGCCTTCCACCTTCCTACGGAGACTTGGTATGTTAAACTTCCACTGCGTTTCAAGGTTATTCGCAGCAAGCAGTGTGTCAATGTCAATATCATCCCAATCAATGCGAAGGTTAGGAGTAAAATCATCTTTGTAATCCTCTAATAATCGGCGTAAAGGCTCAAGACTATTCTGACTACCATTCACAAAGTCAAAACCTAAATTGGCAACCTGCTCTCCAACGTACTGTTGAAACAGGTGACTCAAGGTATCTTCTGCAATGTCTTTCTTAATAGGCTCAGCTTTGTCTAAACGCTGAAACAAATCCTGGAATGCAGATTTCGTAGCCGTTGTCATGGTCTGATTAAGCCCCATGAACACAGCCTCAAGATCCGACACAGACATGTCTTCTTCATACGTCTGCATTGCCGTGTCTAACGCCTGTTTGATCTTACGTGTGTCTTTCGTAAAGATCTTATCAGGGCAGCGTATGCCCTTGTGTTGATCGTAAAACTCTTTGTTCAGTAGAGTTTTTATTAGTGCTAATTCAATCATCCTTGTCTCCTACAAGTGTAGTTATTTATTTATTCTTGCTCTCTCTAAGGCTCTCTTACGTTCTTCATCGTCAAA